>OCZT010005637.1_pt1 | contig 12474 bp, 9 predicted proteins | sample 1539031 | NCBI WGS metagenome assembly OCZT01 (sample SAMEA3539308, study PRJEB22396) | soil metagenome | biome: tundra; feature: field; material: soil | place: USA | collected 2010-05 | depth 0.15 m | reverse complement strand
CACTATGCCGCTCTTTACGGGAGTGTGGACGCCGTCCGCATCCTGCTCGATCGCGGAGCCGACGTGAAGGCGCGCAACAAATCGGACGTCACGCCGCTGATTTATGGCGCGTACAATTTCGACAAGACTCGCCTCTTCGTGGAGAAGGGTTCGGACGTCAACGCGCGCTCGGCGGCCGACATGACGCCTCTGCTGGTGGCCGTCTCCGTCCACGGCAATACGGAGGCGGTCCGCTATCTGATCGAAAAAGGCGCCGACGTGAAAGCCGTGGGAGGCCCCATCGGCTCCGATGCGCTGCAAACGGCTGCAATGAAGGGCGATGCGGAGATGGTGCGGCTGCTGCTCAAAAAAGGCGCCGACCCGAAGCAGAAAGATAAGGCTGGATTCACCGCGTTTCTGAACGCTTTTTCGGACCCGGATCAGGAGCGGGTGCGCGTGCTGCTGGACGCCGGATCGGACGTGAACGTCGCCAACACTTTTTCCGGCGCCGTGAAGAACGGACCCATCGCGCTGAATCACATGACGCCCCTATTCGTGGCCGCGTCCGATGTCCCTCCGGCCACCATCAAGGTTCTGCTCAGCGCCGGGGCGCATCCGGACGAAGCGGATCAGCGCAAGCTGACGCCGTTGATGTCCGCCATTTTGACCGACGAACCAAAACTCGCTAGTATCCGCCAGTTGATCGACGCCGGCGCCAGCGTCAATGCCAAGGACCAGAACGGCGAATCGGTGCTCGACTGGGCGCTGAAATATCGCAATCCCGAGATCGTCGCGATGTTGAAGGCGGCCGGAGCGCAGTCGAGCAAGCCTTTCACCGCGCCCGCGCGTCCGGCAGACTTCATGCCCGGCGCGCCGAAGGACGCCATCGCCCGGTCGTCCATGCTGCTCGCCAAGTCCGGAGAGGCTTTCTTCCCCGAAGGAGGAGGCTGCATCGGTTGCCATCATCAGCCTTTGATGGCGCGAGCCTATGCCGCCCTGCGCGCGGCCAACCGAAATCCGGACGAGCGCCTGCACCGCGTGTTTCGCGACGCCATGGTCGCCAACCGGCCCTTCATGTTGTCGAATTATCCGCAGATGGTGAGCCGCGGCGGAGATTACGACGAGAACCTGGCGCAGACCGAAGCCATGATCGCGCTGGGCGAGCCGGCCAGTCCGACCACCGACGCGATGCTTCATTATCTTGCCGCGCGGCAGGAGCCATCGGGCGCCTGGGCCATTACCGGCTTAGCGCGCGCGCCGCTCGAAACCGGCGCCATCACGCGCACCGCCATGGCCATCCGGGCGCTCAAAACCTACGGCTGGCCCGCCCGCCGCGCGGAGTTCGACGAGCGCATCGCCCGCGCCCGCGCCTGGCTGCTGGCCGCGCACCCGGCGACGTCTTATGAGGCAGCCGATCGTATCAAGGGACTCAAAGCGGCAGGAGTTTCCGAGCGCGAGATCGCCGCAGCCACCGAGGCCCTGCTGAAGGAACAGCGCGCGGACGGAGGCTGGTCGCAGACGCCCTATCTCGATTCCGACGCCTATGCGACCGGCATGGTGCTCTCGACCCTCTATAAGGAGGGGCTCATCAAATCGTCCGATGCCGCCTACGCGCGCGGCACGGCTTATCTGCTGAAAACCCAGTTCCCGGACGGATCCTGGTATGTCCGCAGCCGCGCGCCCAAGCTGCAACCGTACTTCCAGAGCGCGTTTCCGTTCGACCACGACCAGTGGATCTCGGCGTCGGCCACGGCGCTGGCGGTGATGGCGCTGGCGCCGGCGATGTGACCCAACCGGCAGGCGAAACCGCCTGCCCCACCCTCGCAAGTTGGTGGTGTGTTTGGTGGCGCAGGCGCTTCCGCCTGCGTCTGCGCAGGTACAATAGTTGTTTCTATGCCAACCAAGCGTATTGGAATCCTCACCGGAGGCGGCGACGTACCCGGCCTCAATTCAGTCATTAAGAGCGTGGTTTATCGCGCCACGGAGAGCGACTGCGAGGTCGTCGGCATCCGCCGCGGCTGGGAAGGCCTGACACATGTCAACTTCGACGATCCGGTCAGCAAGGCTCGCTACATCCAGCCGCTGAACCGCGAGATCACGCGCACGGTGGATCGCACCGGAGGCACGTTTCTGCACTCCAGCCGGACCAATCCTTCGAAGATGAAGAAGCTGCCGGCGTTTCTGGCCAATGAGAGTTTCCCAAAAAACGGGGAAACATGGGATATGTCCGCCCGCGTCCTGAAGAACATCGAAAAGCTGCAGCTCGATTACCTGATCGCCATCGGCGGCGACGATACGCTCAGCTACGCGGCCCGGCTCGACAAGCTCGGCATGAAGGTCATCGCGATTCCGAAGACCATGGACAACGACGTGCAGGGCACCGAGTATTGCATCGGCTTCTCGACCGCCATCACGCGCGCCACCAACGCGATTGAGCGGCAGCGCACCACGGTCGGCTCGCATGAACGCATCGGCATTTTTCGCGTTTTCGGCCGCGACGCCGGCTACACCGCGCTGTACACCGCGTTCGCCAGTTCGCTCCGTTGCTGCATTCCGGAGTATAAGGTCAATCTCGAAAAGCTCATCGAGCTGCTGATCATCGAAAAACGCGAGAATCCGAGCAATTACGCCCTTCTCGTCATGTCTGAAGGCGCGGAGTGGGAAGGCTACACGGTGCAGGAGTATGGCGAGCCCGATGCCTACGGCCATCGCAAGAAAGCGAGCGTCGCCGAAGCGCTGGGCACAGAGATTCGCAACCGCACGGACGAGGAATGCATTGCCAGCGATCTGACCTACGATCTGCGCAGCGGCGAACCGGATTTCGTCGATAAGCTGGTCGCTTCGGCGTTCGGCGCCATGGGCCTCGATTCGGTGCTGGAAGGAAAAAGCGGGCTGATGACGGCGCTGGTGAACGGATGCTATCAGATGGTGCCGATCCCCGATCCGAAGCTGGGGCCGCGTAAAGTGGACCTCGCGACCATGTACAACACCGAGAGGTATCGCCCCACCTACGGAAACAAAACCGGCCTGCCGATCTTCTTCATTCGGGCGTAAGGTGAGTTTTTTCGACAGATTCCGTAAACCGCGCGCCGCCTCGACAGCCGAGCTGCGCGCGTTCTTCAACCAGGCCGCTTCGTCCGAGGAACACTATCCCTCGACGATCGACCCGCGCATCTTTCACGTGAAGCTGGTTCTGGAGCACCTGGGCGACCTCAACCGGAAACTGGTGGCCGACGTCGGCTGCGGCAAGGGCCGCTTCGCGCGCGTGATTCGCGAAAAATATCCGTCCTCGCGCGTCTGCGCCATCGATATTGCGGAGGCGATGCTGGCGCACGTGCCCCCGGGAATTTATCGCACCGCGGCCGCTATGACGGCGCTGCCGCTCTCCTCGGGATCGTGCGACGGCGCCTACGCCACCGAATCGCTGGAACATGCCGTCGACATTCCGAAAGCGGTGGAGGAGTTATGCCGCATCGTCAAGCCCGGCGGCCGGATCGCGATTATCGATAAAGACATCAGGGCCTGGGGGCGCCTCGAAACTCCCGCCTGGGAGCGCTGGTTCGGCCGCGCCGAACTCGAAAAACTGCTGGCGAAGCACTGCACCGCCGTATCGAGCCGCCCGATTTCGTACTGGGAAGAAATCGAGCCCGACGGCCTGTTTCTGGCGTGGCTGGCGGTGAAGTAAAAATAATTATTAGCCGCTGATAAACACGGATGAACGCGGATCGAAGACAAACTTCTTATCTGCGTTCATCCGTGTTTATCAGCGGCCATTCATTGTCTTTTACTGCACCCCGATATGATCCTTCTTCGCATCCACCTTCGCCGCATCCAACCCGTCGACTTTTTTCAGATCCCTCCACTCCTTGAAATCGCCGTTCTTTCCCCGGTACTGCACAATCGTCTCCGCTTCTTTCGCTGAGAAATCCAGATAGGATGCGATCTCCGCGGCCGAAGCTTTATTCACGTTGATCCGTCCGAAATTCTTGGCCAGATAATCGACGATGGCTTCGAACTGCTCGTCGGTCCCCTCCGCGCCGCGGTCGATCATTTTTGCCACGGTCTTTTTCCAGCCCTCTTTGGTCCGGTTATCCATGGTGACGGTGTCCAGATCGTGGCAGTCCTGGCAAATTTTCATCAAAGGGTCCTTGCCCGGCCCATCCGGCAGATCCTGCGTAAGGCTCGCGAATAAAAGAAGGAAGATCATACTTTCTTCCAAAGATAGTACGGTTCCCGGCTAGTACGGGAGTCCCTGAACACCCCCTGTCCGGTACCAGCCAATTTGGGAGCTTATGGCTATTCCCGGAATGCGCCCGGATTCCTAGAATCAAAGAGCAATGGAACTCGGACAATATCAGCTTCAAATCTTCGTCAGCCTGGTGGTCATCCTGGGCGCCGCCTTCGTGGCGTTGATCTGCGATTTTCTCAAGGGCAACAACGAGCAGCTCCGCGAACTGACCATCGAACTCAAGGTCCGCCGCGAGGAGGAGCAAAAGCGCTCGCACGTGCTGACGCCCCGCCCCTCGGAGCGTGTCGAGCGCGCTCCGAAGACCGAGAAGATCGTGGCTCCCGCCGCGCAGCCACTCGCCGCTGGCAAGGAGAGAAAGCGTACCGTCAATTCCGACGCGCTCGCCGCCATGGAGCGTGGCGCCGCTCTGGCCGGCTCCGGCATGCGTCCCCGTTCCACTGCCTCCTCCGCTCCGGTGACCGAATCCAAACCGGAGCCGAAGCCTGAAATGACGGTCGTTTCCCAACAGCGGACCGCCAAGCCGAGCGCAGCGAAAAAGGACTGGGGAATGCTGCTCAGCCGCAACGCCCACGGCACGAAACTCGAACAGAAGTCCGCCGCGCCCGCCGCCACCGTCAATAACGATTTGCTGGCCGCCGTGGTCGCCGCCACCAACCACTCCTCTTCCACGCAGGCCGCCGAACTGGCCCTCCCGACCGGATTCCAGGATGGATTTGTGCTGAACAAGCTGGTGCAGAGCCATCAACCGGTCAGCGGACTGGTGGTTTCCATCGGCGTCAACGCATCCCGCAAGTCCGACGGCGCGTTGCCCGAATCCGTCCACCAGTTGGTCCAGTCCCTGATCGGCCCCAACGATTTTGCCGCCCAGAGCAGCGACGACGAATTCCTGTTGATCTATCCGCAGGAGCGCGGCGCATCGGCCCAGCGCCGTCTCAGCCAGATCGCCCGGCAGTTGTGGGATTTCCAGCTCCGCTCGCTCGGATCGTTCCAGATTCTGTTTAGCTGGGGCGGCGTCGAAGTGCGCAGCGAATCGATTGAAGAAGCCATCGCCTCGGCCAGCGAACGGATGCAGGAAACCAAGCGTGGCCGCAAGCTGCTGACCATGTGGTCGCCCGCGCCGGCCCCGGAAACACACCTTCGCCAGGCCGTCTAGCTGGCAGGCGAAACCGCCTGCCCCACCCATCTTGCCGATTGCTGATTTGCTTTGGTGGCGCAGGCGGTTTCGCCTGCGTTACTGCTTCGGCTGTTGCAAGGTCAACGGCACCGTCTCTTTCTTACCGCCCGGGTGGAAAATCTTCCCGACCGCCCTGAAGAAGCGATTCCCTTTGGGCTTCCCGGCCGGCGGCTCCTGTTGCGCCGATACCGCGGGCTCGACCGCCGCCGCCGAGGTGCCTGAATCCGCGGTTTCCTCGTCAGGCGCGGCCGGCAAAACTTCCGGTTCCGCGGTCTCGAACTCTCTTCCCGATGGTGCCGGAGCGCGCCGCGCCCGCACGGCCAACGGCGGCGGAGGCGGCGGATTAGCAACCTTCGGACGCGTGACCTTGCTTACCTGCGTTCCACCCACCGGAGGAGGCGGAGGAACCATCAGCCCATGAGGTTCGGAAGAAGCCTCGGCGATGGGAGCCGCATCCGTAGCCGGTTCCTGAGTAGGTTGCGCGGCTTGCGGTGCGGCCGGTACCTCCAGTTGCGCCGCCCCTTGAACATCGGAGAGAGGGTGCAACATCCGGTACGCCCAAACGACGATCAATATCGCCGCGAAGCCGATCAGAAACAGCCGTATGCCCCGTAAAATATCGTTCCGAAATTGCACCACCCAAGATACTCCTTCAGGAGCATCATCGGCCATTCGGGTCCGCAGGTCCATAAGCCTCCCCGGTATATTTGTCCCGAGGAGACGTAAGGTGAACGCTTTAGTCTTCTAGCGCGGGCTCGAATACTTCTGCGCCGCGCGGACGTAAATCCTTATTCCTCATCAGGATACGGGCGCACGTGTTCCATCGCAGCAGCGCGTCGTCGTTGCCCTCCGGGCGAAGCTGTTCGGCACGCTCATAATGCACCATCGCCTCATGAAGGGTCTCGTAGGCGGTAAAGCCCACGCCCGGCGAGCCCTTGCGCAACAGCGCTTCGGCCCATCGTTCACAGATAATCCCGGCGTAGTAGGCCCGCTCATAAGCGTCCTTCAGCCGCGCCAGTACTTCGCGAGCCTGGGCCGCAGTCACTCCTTTGCCGAACTGGTCGGTCAGGGAGAGCAGCAGCATCACCAGCGCCTCGTCGTGTTCCGGCTCGATGCGCAAAATGTCGCGGCAGATGCTCTCCGCCTGCCACGGTTCGTTCAACAGGCGGTACCGTTCCGCTTTGGCCAGGGCAACGGGGACGGCTTCGGGCGAGATAGGCTTCAATTCGAACATGCGACCAATATACAGCAGAAACCGCTAGCTGAACACCCGGAACAGCCGCCGCAGCGGATCGTAAAATTCGTCCACCACGCGTTCCTTTAACGGAATAATCGCGTTGTCGGTAATCTTGATCTCCTCCGGACACACCGTCGTGCAGCATTTCGTAATGTTGCAGTATCCGATGCCGCCGCTCTCTTTCAAATCCGAGAGGCGGTTCTCGGTGTCCATCGGATTCATCTCGAGCGCCGCGTTGTACAACAGGAATCGCGGCCCGATGAACTCGTCGTGCAGATCGTGGTCGCGCAGCACGTGGCAGACGTCCTGGCAGAGAAAACATTCGATGCACTTACGGAATTCCTGCACGCGGTCGACGTCGGCCTGCTGCATGCGCCATGTTCCATCGGCCTGGGCCGGCTTCGGGTTGAACTTCTTGATCCGTTCCTTCACCCGGTAATTCCACGAGACATCGGTCACCAGATCGCGGATCTTGGGGAAGGTATGCATCGGCTCCACGGTAATCGGCTCATTGAGATCGATGGTGCTCAGCCTCGCCATGCACATCAGCCTCGGCCGGCCGTTGATTTCCGCCGAGCACGATCCGCACTTCCCGGCCTTGCAGTTCCAGCGCACGGCCATATCCGAAGCCTGCGTGGCCTGAATGCGGTGCACCGCGTCCAGCACCACCATGCCGGCCTCGACCTCGGTTTTGTACTCCTTAAATTCGCCGCCCGATGCATCGCCGCGCCAGATTTTAAAGGTCGCCGTGGCCATTACCTGTCCTCCGTGCCCGACAGGCGAAAGCGCCTGTCCCACCGCGACGTAACTCGTGTAGGCGTCACTTGTTCTCCTCAATGACCTGCTTCATCTCATCGGTCAGCGGCTTTGTAGGTACCTTCTCCACCTTGGGAGCGCCGTTCGCGTCCTTCGTCACTCGAAGATTGTACTTGGCCCAATCCTCGCTCTTGTCCCGGAAATCGTCGCGGAAATGCGCCCCGCGGCTTTCTTTCCTCTCGATGGCCGCCCGCGTAATGACTTCTGAAACCGTCAACAGATTATCGAGATCGAGCGCCGTGTGCCACCCGTTGTTATATTCGCGATTCCCTGCGATGCCCGCCTTCACCGCCCGCGCCTTCAGCTTCGCGATTTCGCCCAGCGCGCTCTCCATTTCGGATTCGACGCGCACAATTCCCACCAGGTCCTGCATCATCTCCTGCAGTTCATGCTGCACCGCGAACGGATTCTCGCCCGTGACGCCGCGCTCGAACGGCTCCAGGGCCATCTTGGCCACCTCGTCTACGCGCGCATGATCGATTGCGCCCGCGCCGTGTTCTTTCGCGAACTTGGCGGCGAACTCGCCCGCGCGCTTTCCGAATACAACGAGGTCCGACAGAGAATTTCCGCCCAACCGGTTCGCTCCATGCAATCCCGCCGCGCATTCACCCGCCGCAAACAGCCCCGGCACCGTCGACATCTGCGATTCCGCTTCCACTTCCACGCCGCCCATCATGTAATGCGTAGTCGGCCCGATCTCCATCGGCTCTTTCGTAATGTCGATATCGGCGAGCTGCTTGAACTGGTGGTACATGCTCGGCAGCTTCTTCTTGATGTGCTCGGCCGCGTTGGGAATTTTCTCTTTGATCCAGGAAATATCGAGAAACACTCCGCCATGCGGACTGCCTCGCCCTTCCTTCACCTCGCGGCGGATGCATCGGGCGACGTGATCGCGCGTCAGCAATTCCGGAGGACGCCGCGCCGTCTTGTCGCCGATCACGTAACGCCAGGCCTCTTCCTCCGTGTCGGCGGTCTGGCCCTTATAATTGGCCGGAATATCGTCGAACATGAATCGCTTGCCGTCGCGGTTGCGCAGCACTCCTCCTTCGCCGCGCACGCCTTCGGTCACCAGAATGCCCTTTACGCTCGGCGGCCAGACCATCCCCGTCGGATGGAACTGCACGAACTCCATGTCCATCAGCGCCGCGCCCGCGTGATAGGCGAGGGAATGCCCGTCGCCCGTATATTCCCAACTGTTCGACGTGATCGAAAACGCGCGCCCGATTCCCCCTGTAGCCAATACAACGGCTTTGGCATGGAAAATGCGGAAGCGTCCGCGCTCGCGGTCGTAAGCGAGCGCTCCCACGCACCGGTCGCCGTCTTTCAACAGCGTCAGGATCGTCACCTCCATGTGAAAATCGATCCCCTGATGAATGCCGTGATCCTGCAACGTGCGGATCATTTCGAGGCCAGTCCGGTCGCCCACGTGCGCCAGCCTTGCGTAGCGATGCCCTCCGAAATTGCGCTGCAAAATTTTTCCGTCTTTCGTGCGGTCGAACACCGCGCCCCACGCTTCCAGCTCTCTCACCCGCGCCGGAGCCTCTTTCGCATGCAGCTCCGCCATGCGCGGATTGTTCAGATACTGCCCTCCGCGCATGGTGTCGGCGAAGTGGACGCGCCAGTTGTCGCGGTCGTCGACATTGCCCATCGCCGCCGCAATCCCTCCTTCGGCCATCACCGTGTGCGCCTTGCCCAGCAGCGATTTCGTCACCACGCCGACCTTCACGCCGGCGGCCGAAGCCTCAATCGCCGCGCGCAGCCCCGCTCCACCTGCGCCCACGACGAGAACATCGAATTGGTGAATCTGATATTCGGCCATCTAGCGGCTCTCCCCGGGCATTCCTGTCCACCGCTCCCTGTGGTCGCGGCTCAGTAGCCTCGATTCTGAGCCGTGACCAAAGGGAGCGGTGATCATGAGTTTCATAAAATTCTCCAATCCTTGATCAGACCCATCGAGCAGACTCGCACATAAACGTCCGTAAATCCCACCCAGAACAGGCTGAACCACGCCCACATCATGTGCTTGCGGTTCAGGCAGGTAACGCAGTCGTAGGATTGCTTGCGCACCGGCGATTTCGACATTTCATCGATGCGGCCTCCAACAAGGTGCCGCAGTGAGTGGCACCCCAGCGTGTAGCATCCCAGCAGCACCGGATTCACAATCAGAACCAGGGTCCCCACTCCGATGCCGAAGCGGCCGTCGAAAAACATCGCTTTTACAGCATCGTAAGACAAAATAACGATGAAAACGAGCGCCAAATAGAGGAAATAACGATGCACATTCTGGAGGATCAAAGGGAAGCTCCGCTCGCCCCAGTACGATTTCCGGGGCTCGCCCACCGCGCACGATGGAGGATCCGCCCAAAACGCCTTGTAATAGGCGCCGCGATAGTAATAGCAGGTGAACCGGAACCCTCCCGGCGCCCACAAAATCAGCATCGCCGCCGAAAAAGGCAGGAACGCCGGCCACCACCCCGGTTTTTCGGTCATCAGCAGCGGCGAATAGAAGGGAGATAGATACGGCCCGAAGGTGTAATGGGCATTCTGCATCGCCGCCCAGGTGGAATAGACGATGAAGGTGGAGAAGCCCAGAAACACCAGCACCGGCTCAATCCACCAGTTGTCTTTCCGCGACGTGCGCCCGAAACCGCCGTTTTGAAGCGGAACATCGATCGAGGACATTCTGACTCCTTCGAACCAAAAGTTGGCGAAGCGTTTAAGGATAGCCCTCAAAGGATCATGAATTCAAGGATGGGAGCGAATTAGCGTTTGAACTTGCGCCACAAACCGGCGATCAGCAGCCCGGCTCCGGCCAGCGCACACGTCGCAGGCTCGGACTTACGCCGAGGTCATTGGGACCCCCCGGACTCAGTTGCGGGTTCCAGGACGCCGAACACGAAATCCTTCTATGCTAAAAGACGAGGTCTGAGGGGCAAATATGCGGCGGCTGAAAAGAAAATTCTGGAAGCAGGGTATCTCGTTAACTTGCAACGGCTTGGAGGCGAAACCGTTTAATGTCGCTGGATCGCCGTTAAATGCAACCTGGAACACTTCGCTTCATTAATGTAGGTTCACCGGACACCCTCTCCTATACTGGCTCTTTGCAACTCTATCCCAATCCAACTCTGGAGATCGTACTTTGACCAAGCCGATCAAGCACGTTGAAAAAGCAATCGCCTTAGGCGCCAACGCCGCCTGGTTCTTCTTTGACAAGTTCAATTCCATCAACCGCAACCCTTCCTTTACGCCGAAGTGGTCCGACAAACCGCTCCTGAAAAGCTGGGAGAAGCAGAAGCCCAAGCTCGGCTGGCCCCGCGAAACCGATTCGCTGTGCCCCAAGTGCGTCCCGGACATCCGCAACAAGATCATCAATGGCGAACTACCCGTCGAAATTCTCAAAAACGAGAAGGCCGGCGAAATCAGGGCCAAGATCATCGAACGCGACGGCAAGATCCTCATGACGAAGGAATGCCCGATTCACGGGAAATTCGAAGACGTCATGTCCACCGATCCGGCCTTCTTCAAACATCTTGAGGACGTATTTCCGGGCCGCGACATCCGCGCTCACAACGACGAAGCCCTCCACCACCACGGTTCCTCGACCGTAACCCACGGCCGCGGATCGGTTCTTACGATCGATCTGACCAACCGCTGCAACATGATGTGCGATCCCTGCTTCATGGACGCCAATCAGGTCGGGTTCGTGCATGAGCTGGCCTGGGAAGAAATCAAGACGATGCTCGACAACGCCCTGACGATCAAGCCTCGGCGTCAGTTGTCGGTCCAGTTCTCCGGCGGCGAGCCCACGCTTTCGCCGTACTTCCTGGACGCCATCCGCTACTGCCGCACAATCGGCTACCAGAGCGTGCAGGCCGCGACCAACGGAATTGAATTTGCCAAGAAGCCCGAGTTCGCCAAAGCGGCCGCTGAAGCCGGCCTCCGCTACGCGTATCTCCAGTTCGACGGAATCGGCAACGAAGCCAATTCGCACCGCGCCGTCGGCAACCTTTTTGATGTAAAGCTTCGTGCCATCGAAAATCTCTACAGCGCCGGCGTCGATATCGTCCCGGTCATCACGCTGATCAACGGCGTGAATAACGAGCAGGTGGGAGCCGTGGTTCGCTTCGCGCTCGACAATCCGAAGAAAATTCCGTTCCTCAGCTTCCAGCCGGTATCGTTCACCGGCCGCGATGAAGCCATCACCGACGAGCGCCGCCAAGCGCAGCGCTACACGCTCGCAAATCTGGCTCATGATGTAAAGAACCAGACCGGCCTCGGCGAGCCCGTCCGCGACTGGTTCCCGATCAGCTTCATGAGCACCTTCTCCGACTTCGCCGATCTGGTTCACGGACCGAACGCGGATTGGGGACAATTGAGCTGCGGCTGCCACCCGAATTGCGGCGTCGGCATGGCCGTGATGTGCGACAAGGAAACCAAGGAATACCGGCCGGTAACGGCGTTCCTGAACGCCGACCGCCTGGCCCGCGACGTGGCCAGCATCAACGACGCCGCCCGCGGCAAGCGCCTGTCCGTTATCGGCGTGTCGCTCGCGCTGCTCCGCAACTACAATCCTTATGAAGCGCCCACGCATTTCCGCCTGAGCGACCTGATCGCCAAGTTCGACAAGTGCTTCGGCATGACGGGCAAGAAGTACGGCAAAGTCACCGGCGACCGCACCATGACGGACATCGAGAAGCGCCGCGCCGACCGCTGGAACTTCCTATTCATCGCCGGCATGTGGTTCCAGGATCTTTTTAATTACGATTTTCGGCGGACGGAACAGTGTATCATCCCGTACGCCACGCAGGAAGGCGAGATTTCCTTCTGCGCGTATAACACCGGCGTCGGCTGGCGCAACATCGTCGAGAAAATGCACATGACCGCGACCTTGACCAAGTGGTACGAGGAAAAGGGCCGCCACGAAATCATCGCCGGCGGCAAGCAGGTTCACCTGCCTTCGTCGGAACACTCGTTAGTCCTGCGAGCCGACGACGTAAACCGCGAACGCCAGCACGATCT
>OCZT010005636.1_pt1 | contig 12475 bp, 21 predicted proteins | sample 1539031 | NCBI WGS metagenome assembly OCZT01 (sample SAMEA3539308, study PRJEB22396) | soil metagenome | biome: tundra; feature: field; material: soil | place: USA | collected 2010-05 | depth 0.15 m | reverse complement strand
GAGTACTTTACTCTAAAGCGTATACAGAAAGGTATCATATGACCCATCCAAACAAACGAATCATTCATGAACAAGCTATGAAACTAAATGAAAAGCGTAAAGAAGCTAACCGGGAAATCCTTAGGCGGTTAACGGAATACCTTCAAGCGAATCCTTCTATCCGATTCAGTCAAGCCCTTAGTAACTTGGATATAGTCGATCGAACTACTGCCGATGATGCAGTAAATCATAGTTATGATAATTCTTATTGGTCAAATGATTTTTATATTGAATCAGAAGTAGTTCTTAAACGAATGAAATAAAGATTGCTAACGCAATACTTTATAAGTGTAAGTTATAATACTACGCTTAAATGAGCAAAGCGAAAACTCAATACGCATAGTCATGCGTTTAAGCGAAATGTAATTGAGAACTCAGCCTCGGTCGATTCGCAACGCTTATAACTTTGGAAGGAGAAAAACTTGCCTAACTTCAATCCAGGAGATACACTTAGACATAAACTTCTAAAGCACCTACAATGTAAAGTAATATCAACCGATCCGGCCAATGGTAGTTATAAGTTAGAAGTAACCGCGAATAATATAGGACAACTTTATTGGAAGATTGGATATATATTTAATGAAAGCATTCCTGTAACTAATAAAGACTATGAAATAATATTAGTTGCCGGGACAACTAATGGTCCAATCCAAGGAACTACTAATCACTATCCAGGATTACCCCCTATACTTCCTCCACTTAATAAGTTTAAAATAGATGATATAATTGTAAACTATCTAGTAAAGCCCACGAAATATCATCATAAGATTATGTTTGCTGGATGGGGTAAATACGAATTAGAAATCGTATGGAGTAGCGGATTACATACAAAGAATCCAGTCGGTCATAAATGGAAGGATGACTTTAAAACAATTGATAAAGATTATATTATCGCTCCACCTAAACTAGGATGTACTTGCGGTATTGACAAAGTATATAAAGACGTACATAGAATGGTTGCGCCAATTAGATTACATGATCTGTGGTGCGATTTAATTAAATAGGAGTAAATTATGTCATGCAAGAATTGTCGTTGCGCCATTACCGAAGAAGTCGAAGTCGATACATGTTTCATTCCCATTAAAGTAATCAATAAGAAAGCACTAAACATTTCCGTAACTCCTGAATGTTATGAGAAGTTTAAATCATTACTTAATATAGGGGAAAGCGTAGAAGAACTTATGCAACATGCCCTAGAAGAACTTGCCGAAGATGTATAATCAATTTAAGTAGAAGAAAGTATAACGCTGAATCAAAGTTTTACTTAGTATTCATTCGTTATATATGCCAGCTACTTAAGCGCCGCGTTAGTACCGGAATGAATACCCGGCTAGTTGGCTAACGTCATTATTAACGCGGTATTTTCTTACGAAAATTCATTCGTTGTTTAACATCGTAAGATGTTATTTAATAAGGAGTATTATGTTACATCTATTACCTGTTACAATACTTATATGTATGATGATATGGAATGAATATAAACTTAATCATACTACCCGATATATGAATGAATTAAATCGGGGTATAGAAAACGGTCTTATTACAATCTTTAAAGCTCGTGGTGAGAAACTAATCTTAAAGGATTACTTTGATACCTTTAATCACGACGGAACTTAATGGATAAATCCAACAAGCGTTTGCCGAAGGGAAACGCGATCTCGGCTCGATTAACGGTTATACAGACTTTGGAAAGGGAAAATGAAAGTCTATAAAGTATCTAAGCGTTATTTCAAAAAGATTAAACGCGCTAAGGAATATATATTAGGTATGCCGAGACGGGTTCGATCTAAATATAAGATTCAGATTGTGGAGGTTGAATGAAAATCAAATACATTATTAATTGTAATGGGAAGTATATTAAACATACCTCGGGTTATTGGAATAGCTTCACAGTTAATAAAGCAGAAGCTAAAATGTTTACCCGCAAAAGAGACGCAGTTAACCGGAAGTCAGACGTAATAAGACGCGTTAAAGTATATCAAACTTCACCTCCACATCCATATCATACCTATAACTTCTATAGTAAACACTTCCAAGATAATGAACTTAATGATTCAAATGTAACAGTAGAAGAGATACAAGTATGAGGAACTGGAAAGACTGGAACTATATAATCCTAAAGAATGATCTAGTTCTATTAACTCAATTAGAACATAGACATAAACATGTCTTAACAGAAGCAGCAAGCGATCCAGAAATCTGGTTACAACATCCTCAGAAGAATCTATATCAACCACAATACTTCTATAGACATTTCAATGACGCTCTTGTAAATGAATGTGGATTCGTTATAGAAGATAGAAAACATAATGAGATCATTGGAATGTTTAGTCTATATAATTACGAACCAAAAGATGGTAGTATTATGTTAGGCAAATCATTCCTTATTAAACGATGTTGGGGTGGAGAATATAATAAAGCGGTTAAGCTCTTAATCTATAATTATCTATTCCAAATACAAAGCATCCAACATATTAAGATAGAGATTAAAGATACTAACCTTCGTAGTATCAGGGCTAATGAAAAGATTGGATTTAAATGTATTGAATCAGATAGTTCTAATGATATGAATATCTATGAACTAACTCCAAAGAACTTTAACGAACTAAGGTAATATATGAAACGATTATGTAATCAGATAGGACATATCTATATAGCAGTACAAAAGGAAGATGTTGTATGGCTTCAATGTAAATATTGCGGAATTCATTTCGAGGAGAAAGTATAAGGTTTCTGAAATATCGCGACCGATCTTGCTAAGTATTATTAACCTAAGGTTAGGTAACTCTAATCTAGGAAGGTATACGACCCACTTCCTAAGTGATACGATCTTCTTAATACATGCCAAAGTCGAATGATAGGTTAGCCTATAGAATATTATGGCAGTAGTATTCCTTGGCGTATAGGCTAGCCTTTTTAATAAAGAAAACAAAATGATTATATGTAATATATGTTATAAAGAATATGATCTAGTATATTACGATGGATATTGTCCACATTGTGGAGATCAATTAGATTGGGTAAATCCCATTAAACGTTTGCCAAAGGGAAACGTGATCTCGAAGCGATTCAACAACACCCCGATTTTGGGGAACAATAGGAGAAAAGTAGATGGACCGTAAACAAATGATTGCGCGTATTAAGGCGACAACCAAGGGATTCCGAGGAGTAGTTACTCCAGGAGAAGTGGTAAAAGTAGATACCGATAGTCTTGCATTTAAAGTAGGGAAACTACTTGCCGATTCTGGACATAATAAAGCGTTGGCAGAAGTATTTGGAATGATTACTGACTTGGATGTGGTAAGTCGATTCAATGATACTGTGAAAGCCCGCCAGAACGGTGGTACTGCTCCGGTTCCGGTCCTTAAGTTCTTCAAGCCGCTAGTATGTGTAGTTCCAGTTCTAACATATGGAGGCCATAACTATCCAGTAAAACATGCAATCGTTCTATCTGCTTTAGGAAATGGAATTGGTTATCTCCCGACCGGAGTAGCGGGTAATCAACTTAACTCAGGTAAAGCTAATGAAATCCGACTCGCTACCGACGAAGAAATCGAAACGCTTACCGATGCTCAAGTGAAATCTATCATCGCTGAATACACCGCGTAATTTAATCAGGTACCCTGAAGAAATTCGGGGTACCTCCCTTATTCAAGGAGATACATGAAACACTTTAAAGATAGCAAGCTATTAGCTAAGCATGAAGTCGTAACAATCGACTCGCTTCTAGGACTTATTAATCCGACTCCTGTATATATTCTTAACCAAGATCCTTCGGGGTTCAAAGATAAATGGGGAATGAAGGGTGGAAAGCATCTTCCCAAACGGATGATTATAATCGGTGTAGGTTATAACAAAACTACTACAGGCGAATTCTATAACATTACTTATCACTTCAATGAAGATGGATTCAAGTTCTACCATACGAGTTGCTTACTTCCTGGAACTATTCTAGCTAAGCTAACCGGAACTTCTGCTAGATACTTATCCCTTAAACATTCCGAAGCAGCCATTACTAACCTATATCTTAACCTTAACCGCCTTACCTCAACGATTGGAAGCGACCCAGAAATCTTCGTGGTCAATGGGAAAGATGAACTATTCCCAGCCTTTGAATTCCTACCTAGCAAAGCTAGTAAAAAAGCCTTAACTAAAGACGAAGGTAAGCCGGTATACTGGGATGGATTCCAAGCAGAGTTTGAAACGAAACCTAATGACTGCCTAGCCTTTCATGTGGACAGCGTTCAACTAGGATTGGATGCTGTATTACGAGAGGCCAGAAAGAAAGATCCTAAAGCAAAGCTAAGCGTCCAGACAGTGTTCGATATACCTCCCGAGATGCTTCAGACCGCGAAGAAGGAACACGTTGAACTAGGATGTATGCCGAGCTTCAATGCTTACGGTCTTAAGTCTGAACCAGTTCCCGATTGTAGGAAGCTAGATGTAAGATCGGCGGGTGGACATATCCACTTCGACCTATCATATTTACCCGAAGCTAAGGCTAAGATACCTGAACTAGTTAAAGCATTGGATGCAGTATTGGGAGTAAGTTGTGTAGCGATGTTCGCTAACTTCGATAACCCTATCCGTCGTAAGTACTACGGTCAAGCAGGAGAATACAGAACCCCTGCACACGGACTAGAGTATAGAACATTAAGTAACGCTTGGTTAGTTCACCCGTTCATTATGAATATAGTATTCGATATTGCAAGGGTTACTTTATCGCTTGGATTTAATGGTCATATGAAACACTGGAAGGGAACTGAAGCGGAGATCATCGAGATCATTAATACTTGCAACGTAGATAAAGCAAAGCATATGATGCTGAAGAACAAGAGTATCCTGTACTCAATCTACCAAGCTGCATACGGAACTATGACCGATCCACAATTGGATAAACTCTTCTCAGTATTCTATAATGGTATGGAAACAGTTATCGAAACGCCGAATGACATTGAGAAGAACTGGTGCTTAGGAAAAGATTGGTATGTAAATGCAGATGGAATCGGTGATAGATTAACCGGAGGTCGACAGACTGAACGCTGGACTAACCATGGCGAGTCTAAAGATAAGAACTATAGTAAAGGTATCAAGGCTCTTGAAGAAGAACGGAAGTTAGCATGATAACTTTAATACATAACCTATATCTGTACTACTTTAACCGGAAGAAGTATTGCCGGGTAAATGGACATACATTAGGATATTATTATTCAATGGGGATTAATGAATTCGATTGTTGCCCATGCTGTAAGAAATTCTTAGATGCTAATGGAAACCTATTACTTTAGAAAGAACTGGCGCGTGGCGGAATGGTATACGCAAAGGTCTTAAAAGCCTTCGAGGAAACTCTTAAGGGTTCGAGTCCCTTCGCGCCAACCATTTAATAATATGACTAAACAACAATATCTAAACATCATACAAAAGTATATAGGTAACATAGGTAATAACCCGGTCGTAAGGAAAGAACAAGAAGATTGTGCAGAAGATTTATATGACAATTGTGAAAACGAATTTGAAATAGGATGGGCTATTAAAGACGGGTTAACTAATCCACATGATCGTAAAGACTTAGAAGATTGTAAGCAGAAGATATACGATGATATAATTAAATGGTGGAAGGAGTATCATGATAGTAGAAAGGATAACTACTAGAGCATTTGATATAACTATTACTCGTTATATAGATGCGACTATCTTTAAGTTCCATTCTATTAATAAAAGTTTCTTTACTAAAGGATTCTACTTCCGATATAGTTATGATGAATATTCAATCCATACATATAGCATAAAAGAAGACCTTCGCTTTGATGATTATGAAACTATATTCAAATTTCCTATTGCAGATTTTAAAGAAGACATAGTTCAGATAGAATCTGAAAATAAGTTCCTTAAACGTTTAAAGAGTTTCCAACAGTTCAGAGATAAGTATCCTCCTAAAAAAGATGTTCGTCCGGAATGGTTTTAATGATTACATTAAACGCCTTAAGCGTAAGCTCAAGGCGATCGGAATGGGTATAAACTATGAGAATCAAATGTAAAGGATTCGATGTAACTATAGAACGAGTAGCTGGTAGAACTAAATTTGTATGTCATTCGATTTCAAAAGAACAATTAAGAGTATTAGAGTATAATGCCAACGGCCATTTAATATCTTCAAGATCAAGTATGGAACTAGGAGAAGAGGCTACCTATCTATTAGGAAGTCAAGATCATACCAATTTTAATAAGATTATATTTAATACAGAAGAATTCGAAGTCTATGAAATTAGACTTCGATCGTTAATTGCATGTGCTAAATATCTAGGTGGATATAATAAAGTAGATCCTAGACCGGAGTGGTTTTAACATGGAACCTAAATTTAAAGCAGGTGATATACTTCAATGTGAGAATGGATTTCAAATACAAGTTAAAAGAATTAATCATAACCAATACTTCTGTATTGTAACCGATGATTCTGATATACATAATATGACTAAACCAGGTAGAGAATATGTTAGATCTTTTAAAAATATAGAGAACGATTTCTATAAAATAAATAATGCTATTAAAAAAGATCCGAGGCCCGAATGGTTTTAACTGTATCGGTAACAGCGGTCTTGTATATAGGATTCATATTCCTATTCGCTTTCCTAGATAGTTTCAAACGAGGTAGTTCAAATTATAAGGGAACTGAATCATTCTATAACTGGTATTGGAATGGTAACTTACATGAAGTATATATTAACTGGGAAAAGAATAACTTCTATCTACAGCACCATACAAAGGCTGACGAGAAGTCTAATCATGTTCCCCGAGTTTATAAATCCAAGACCGAACGAGTTATTAAAAGGGCTAACACAAAAGCAAATGATGTAGTTGAATTAATGAATAAGATCAAGGGAGATTTGTAAGTGTACTTACATCTTTAATAACTATAGTCGATAGGGGAAACTCAGCCTCGGTAGATTTCAACTACCTGCGATTTTGGGAAAGGAAAAATGCCGCTAAGAAAAGATCAAATTAGAATAGGCGCTATTGTAACTCGAAGCCCCCTCAGTGGATGGACAGAAGCATTTGTAGGCGCTAGACTTAAAATTACTAAAATCATTGATGGTGGATTTCTAGCCGTGCAATTAGAATCGGTTAACTATGGTTTCGGTAGTACTGATATAAATCATCAATATCATTTTACTAATGAATCTCATTTAGAAAGAATGCATTTAGTTGTTACTAGAAAAGATATGAGGCCCGAGTGGTATTAAATAAGAACGCAAGATACGTTATACAAGATTGTATGGAAATCAGAACTAACCTACGAAAGTTTATGCGAATGTCCAAACATTCTAAACGATTCAACGATAAGATTGCATCGACCAGATTCCTAAAGGAAATCAAACGAGAGATAGATGATTACCTTAGGGCGCGTGGATATTTACGAAAGGGCGGTTAAGTGTATACGAACTATCGTTCGCTTAAACGAAATGGAATTGAGTATGTATAAAGTAGTTGTAACCGATAAGTATAAGTTGTATATTAAAGATAAATTCCTAGAAGAATTTAATAACCAAGAAGAATTAGCTGAGTATGCTTTCGACTTTATCCGGACAGAAGAAATTACAGAAGCGATCAATTGGATAAGCGATACGAATCATAATACAATGGAGTTTGGATTTAGAGGATACTTTACTATAAGTTATTATGATAATACTATGGAGGAATAAGTGGTTAGAACTATTATATCTAATATTGATAAATCACCCGATACATTATTCGAAGCAGTAATAAATATAACATTTATAGGAATAATGATACTAGCATTTATAGTTATAGTTAATCTTACTATAAAAATCTGTATTAATAATCAAGTTCCTAGACGACTTAAAGTTCTCTTTAAAAAGAAACCCCTTATCTTTAATAAGAAATATAAAGTCGGAGATCGGGTTATATTAATAACTTTATATCATAATATAAAAATGCCTCCAGTATTTATAAAGAAGTTCTTATATGACGCGGATAAAAACATATCAGTAATCCAATTCTCAGATAGAACATTCTGTAAATCTTATCAAATATATTATATAAAAAAGGTTGGTATTAAGAAAGACATGCGACCGGCATGGTTTTAATCGCGAATATTAATTCGCTTTACGAAAGAAGTTTATGAACTGTATACTTAAAACAATTATAGAAAAGGGAAGAGATATTAAACTCATATTTAATAAACGACATTATAAAATAGAGGACAATCAAGATCCAGATAGCAGTAACATCTATTACATCAATGAAGAAACTGCTCAACATGCTTTCGATAAGAAACTAGAAGATATGAAAGGAACCTCATGACTTTAAAATATACGTTTGAAGATCGGCCTAATCCGGCTTACAACGAAAAAGAAATCAACAAGCATACGAAGATCGAACTGAAGCTATCCAAAGCTAAGGAAGATATTAGCTATGCCGAAGCCGAAGAATCGGATCACCTATCGGTTGTTAAGAAAACCATTGATAAAAATCTTACCCAAGTCCGTGAAACTTTAAAGGAACTTAACTCCCAACCTAAGATCCTTAAGGAAGTTCATATCAAATCTCAGAAGTCCTGGACGTTGTTCCCGGAACATATCGGAGATGAATGTGGTCGAACCCGATACGGTCCTAAGGAAGAATACAAAGTAGACGTTAAGATTCCTTACAAGAAGGAAGCAGATGACAATACTAAAGCGGCGATTAAGAAGGCACAAGATAGCGCTCTAAGCGCCTTGAAAGATTATCGCCGCAAGCGTAAAGAGATTGCTTCAATTGAGAAGACGTTTATCATTGAAGGTCTTCCTGCTCATCCTAAGTATACCGTATATGCAGCGAACGGATACGGCGGTCAAGCTCGAATGAATACCTACCGGGATGTCTGGAGGGGTACACACCTTGAAGTTCTAATCCCAGAGGGGAAAGATAACTTCTGTATACATATGAAAGGAGGAACATTCGTGGAGTTACAAGAAGCTGCGAAGTGTCGAGTTGTATTTGAACCTAAGAAACCTAAGACGGATGCTAACCATGTCGGCATTGAAATTGAATACGTTAGTAAGTTCGATAAGTTTCAAACGGCTAAGAACTTATGTGATGAAGGTGTACAAGAGTTTGTATGTCTAGTTAATGATGGAAGTATCCGCACTGAAGGAGATGCATTTAAACATGCTCATGAACTAACCCTGGTAGCTCCCGAAGCTATCATCCACGAAGTACTTGTAAGGGTATTACGAGCATTGAATAAGGACGGAGGAAGCAAGGTAGGCGGTCGATGCGGTCTACATGTTCACTTAGATATGCGAGGTCGAGATAAGAAGAAAGCGTTCCATAACCTATCCAAAGCACAGAACATTCTTTATGCAATGAATTCTTCTAATAGAACTACTGGTAAGAATGAAGAAGGAGAAAACGATACTAACTACTGTAAACGAATTGAAGCAACTGACTTCGATGCTGCTATTGATTATCTTGGAGGTCAACGAGATGCTAGGTACCACGGTATTAACTTACTAGCCTTAGATAAACATATGACAATCGAAGTTCGTATCCATAGTGGATCTACAAACTTCGAGAAGATTAGTAAGTGGGTTAAGATTCTAACTTCGATTGTCAATCTACAAGAACGAGTAGTTGATACCCCGACCACTGTAGAAACATTCTGCGCTGGTTATAAACTAGATGCGGATATGCAAGGTTATATCAACAAACGAATTGCATTATTCAAAGATAATAAAGGTCGTCACATCACTCTAAAGGAGTCTGCTTAATGTGCAAGTTACTTATCATATCTGGAATGGACCCCAAGAAAAAGAAACTCAATTGGGAATTCATTACTAAGATGGCAGAGGAAATGGGAAACGGAAACCAGGATGGTATTGGATATACCGCCGTCACTAAAGACGGGGCGATGTTCGGAGAGCGTTGGTTATTCAATTGGCAAGCGTTCCATAACCGTAACAAAATGAGCAAGCCGAAGGTTCGGAATCATTCAGTATTAGATCCGTTGAAAGCTAAGTTAAAGGACTTCATTGAATTAGAAGATGAACCTAACTACGAAGCAATTGAACAATACAATAACTTCGGAACTGTAACCGAAGATGCTTGTGCAATCACTCTACATACTCGTTACGCCACTAGCCCGAAAGGTCTTGCTAATACCCATCCGTTCGTTGACTTGGAAAAGGATGTATCCGTAATCCATAACGGTAGTATCCGCAACCATGAGAAAGCAGATGAGATTAGATCAACCTGTGATAGTGAACGAGTACTTAATAAGTACATTGAACATGAGGTAGATGTTGTCCCGGCAGATGTACAGAACATGGTCGACGAACTTAAAGGATATTTCGCTTGCGGAATCTTAGCTAAGGATGGAGATAATAAACGAGTGTTGGATGTATTCAGAACTACTGCACAACTAAGCGCGGCATTTATTAAGGAGCTTAACTGTTTAGTTATCTCTACTTCCTTAGATGATATTAAGAAGGTAGTATTTAATATGCAGCTAACTATTATTAGTAAGGCCGGTTCAATCAAAGAAGATACGTTCCAACGGTTCGATGCGGTAACAGGAGTTCCGCTTCTCACCTTTAAGTATAAGGATACAACGAAATGGGATAACACTCCCACTCGTTACTCAAGCGATGTCGATGGTTACTACGATGGCTACGGACAGTTCCATGAAACCCCTACCCCAACGGCTCTTGAAATAAGTCGTAAGAACTGGCAAGAACGTCAAGACGCAATGAAGGCTAGGATTGCCGCTGACGCTCTTAAGAAAGATAACCTGATCTATTTTCCTCCTACCAACATCCAACCGCCTCCAGTACTTGACTATACAACTATGACCGGAAGTCAAATATCAGAGGTAGTAGAACTTCGTAAGGCCGGTATGACTGATGAAGAAATCAAAGAAGCCCTTACATATAAGGACCGCGAGAAGGATAAAGTTGTACTCGAAGTTGCATTAGATACTTTAGCCGAAGTTGAAAAGGCTAAGGAAATCATTAAACGAAATGTCGGCGATCCTTTAAATGAATCTGACGCTATCCTGGATGGATATGCTCTTAATGATACAAAAGATATCTGGCTTAAAAAGAATAACAAACTCAACTAAGTACAAGGAGTTAAAATGAAATTACGAATCCTTCCTTACAAAGCTGGCAGCGCATCTGCCCGGGAACTTGTCCGGGCACTCGCCCCTAAAGCGATCATGAAGAAGCAGAGGACGCCCATGGTAGGGCGATCAAAGGTATTACTTAACTGGGGACATTCCTCTCCTCTATTCAGTCTAGCGGGCACTAGGGTTCTCAATAGACCCTCCGCAGTAAGTAATGCTAGTGACAAACTATTAGCCCTTAACATAATGAAAGGCGCAGGTATTAATGTACCCGATTTTACTACTGATATTAATGATGCTAAACGGTGGATTGCGGAAGATAAGATCGTCTTCTGCCGAACGCTTCTTAGAGCAAATAGCGGTCGAGGAATCGTTATCGCAAAGGTAGTAGCCGAACTAGTAAGAGCGCCGCTATACGTAAAGTATATCCGAAAGGAAAAGGAATATCGCTTACATGTATTCAATGGTAAAGTAATCGACCTAGTAGAGAAACGTCGGCGTACCGGATTCCAGGAAGCAACGAACTATAATAAATATGTTCGGTCATATGAGCAGGGATGGATCATGGCCCGAGATGGAGTAGTAGTTACCGAGGAAACACGATCTCAAGCGATTCGAGCAGTACAGGCTTTGGGACTTGATTTTGGAGCAGTAGATATTGTAATGGATCGAAACGGTAAGCCTATGATATTAGAGGTAAATACTGCACCCGGAATTCAGGGAACGACTCTTGATAACTATAAGAAAGCGGTACAACAGTGGATGATGAATTTAAGGTAAATCAAATATGGACATTAAAGATGTTAAGATCGGTCAACGATTAAAGATCGTTAACGGATGGGCTAGCGAATTTCTAGGTCATGAAATTATTATTTTGGACATTAGAGGTCTTTATGGTGGGCAAATTGCGTTCCGAACTATTAAAGAAGTTTCCGGTTATCCCTCTAAAGGAAATAAATGGATGTGGTATAGCCCGGGCTGTATGGTCCCTGTAGTTAATAAAGTAGATCCGAGGCCAGAATGGATGTAAAGATGATATACAAACCAGCATTAATTATATTAGGCGTATGTTTATTTATTCCAATAGGGATATTATTCCTTACTGGATTCAGTATCTATATGTTTTCAGAATGGTTGTTTAACTTATGAATAAAAAAGCAGTTACCGCCGAACTTAAACATGTCGAAACAAACTTCGAGTTCTCAGACGATTGTTCAATTGAACTACGAAACTATCTATTAGGAAATAACCTAATCGCTTATTATGACAACGTATTAATGCTAACCCATTCCGGGGAACTTCAAGTAGGTTAT
>OCZT010005635.1_pt1 | contig 12476 bp, 7 predicted proteins | sample 1539031 | NCBI WGS metagenome assembly OCZT01 (sample SAMEA3539308, study PRJEB22396) | soil metagenome | biome: tundra; feature: field; material: soil | place: USA | collected 2010-05 | depth 0.15 m | reverse complement strand
ATCCAATAATCCGTGAAAGCCAATCCCAAATAGTTCCTGTTCCACCATGATCTGGATCCCATGTATGATAATGCATCTTTGAATAACCCTGATTATCATACCAGTTTCCACCTCGTGCTGGCAGAATTGCCTCATCTGTGGTCAAAGTTTGCATAAAAAAGAAATCTGTACCAAAATTGCCTCTTAAAGCTGCATATACAACTCCTGCCGAAGCGACAAACTGTGTAGAATCTTTAGGATAACTATCCGGCGTAATCTGAGTACTAACCGGAACTGCTAAATCATTACATGACGTAACAAAAACAGAAAACAGAGCCGGGATTATGAAATATATTAATTTACTTTTCATGATCTTGTTATTTTTTTTGATTAAAGAATAATATTTAAACCAAATAATAGAGTACGTGTCTTAGGGTAGAAATTGTTTGAATCAATACCCGGTGCTTTTCCACCCATATATACCTCAGGATCTACTCCCGTATATTTGGTAATTACAAAAAGATTATTGACTGTTCCATACAAACGAAGGCTTTCAATATATTTAATTGGAGATTTGAAAGTGTAACCCAATGTCATATTCTCTAAACGTAGGTAACTACCATCTTCTATAAAGCGGCTGGAGTACTTGTATGCATTAATGTCCTTTGCAGATTCATTTACGGCATCAACCAAAATATTGGTAAATGCAACGGTAGATGGTCTGAACAAGTCGGCGCGAGTTGCATTAAAAATTTGGTTACCGTAAACACCTCTTAAGAAAATACTTAAATCAAATTTCTTATAAGTAAAAGTATTAGACCACCCATAATTTAATTTTGGTTGAGGGCTTCCAGCGTAACGATAATCTGCTTGCGTTGGACTGATAGTCGGTGTTCCAGATTTAGATAGATACTGAGAAACACCATTTGCATCTTTACCCTGATAAATTAAAGTAAAGAATTGTCCTAGAGAATGCCCTTCCTTCATAATTTGAAGAGTACTCCCGCTTTCTCCACCACCATCAGGTTGTGTGATTTTTATTGAATCACCTCCGGCAAAAAATGAATTGGTCAACTTAGTAATCGTATTTTGATTATGGGACAGATTTAATGATGTTTTCCAACTAAAATCTCTTGTTTTCACGGGAACTGCAGTCACACTTAATTCAACCCCCTTGTTATTCATATTACCACCATTCGCAGTAATTGAACCTGCTGGAACCAACATAATATTAGTCCTATAGCCATCAAAAATCATATCGGTAGTATTTTTGTTGTACCAATCAAAGGTAAAACTTAGTCTTCCTTTTAGTACTGATACATCAAGGCCAATATTGGTTGTTGCTGTTTTTTCCCATCTCAAATCAGGATTTTCAGCTTTGTTAGGTCCATAAGACATCTGTGAAGTTCCGTTTGAGTAGAAATTCCCCATTGAACCCATAAGAAACTGAGCAGTATATGCATTAAAACCTGTCGAGTTACCTGTTACCCCATAACTGGCACGAACTTTCAAATCTTCAAAGATCCCCAAGTCCTGAATAAACTTTTCTTGACCAGCTCTCCACGATAAACCCACCGATGGTAAATAACCCCACTGATAATTTTTACCAAACATAGAGCCTCCATCCCTACGAATTGAAGCTTGAAGATAGTACTTATCATTATAATTGTAGTTCAATCGTCCAAAATAAGAAATCATACGAGTTTTTGAATACATTTGATCCCACCCGAAATCTACTTTAGCTCCAGAAATAGCAGAGTAATTACCTAACGCCAGATTATTAAAACCTACAGTGTTTACAGGAAAATTAATATTTGTTGCCTGAAAGCCATCTCCATAAATATCATCTTGATGAGAATAGCCCAAAACTGCAGTTATACTATGTGCATCAAACTTTTTATTCCATGTAATCCAGTTCTCCAAAATCTGATTGGTAGTCTGGTAGGTATTGCGAAGCGCAGTTCCTCCTTGTCCAAAGGTCACAATAGACTTGGTTGCAGGAGGCTCAGGATTATTATAAAATACCGAACCGTTATATTGGTATAGATAAGAGTCATAATACTCTCCATGTAGTGAGCTATAATTCTGATAAGAGAGACTCAAGTCATAAGTAAACCCCCATGGTAATTTTACATTGGTTGTAAATGAGGCCATTAAGTTATTGTTCTTGGTCTGATCTTGTCCATAATTAATAATGGCAGCAGGATTAAAATAACCTGATTTTATGAAGTTTTCATAATACGTTCCATCGGCGTTTGTTACCGGAGATGTTGGTAAGTGGCTGGCGGCCTGTAAAAGTACAGTTCCAAGTTGAGGTACATAATCCGAAGTGATCTTTGCATTTGCAACCGAAACCCCAAATTTAACTTTATCATTAAATGCCATTTGATCAAATGTCAGACGAGCAACAATCTTGTTCTGATTACTTTCTTTAAGAATACCTTCTTTATTAGTATAGTTTATACTCGCACTGTAAGTATTGTGCTCTGAACCACCATTGAATGATAAATTATGGTTTGTTGAAAAGGCAGTTCCACGTTGAATTTCTTTTTGCCAATCTGTATCAGCCCCAGTATCTTCTGTTAAGTTTTGTCCTGTTTTACTTGCAAAAGCACGAAGTTGTGATGCATTCATCAATTTGAGACTGTTCGAAACATTCTCAATTCCTGCATAACCATTGTAAGAAACATGAGTAACTCCTTTTTTTCCCTTCTTAGTAGTTATCATAATAACTCCGTTTGATCCACGATTACCGTAAATAGAAGTTGCCGATGCATCTTTTAATACATCTATGGCTTCAATATCATCTGGCGAGACCAATGAAATATCTCCTCCTGGAATTCCATCAATCACATAGAAGGGTTCCATCGAACTGTTCAAAGTAGAAGTTCCACGTAGGATCACACTCGATCTACGGGTTGGATCACCGCTCACCGTGATATTCAAACCGGCGGCTTTTCCCTGCAACAATTGACCAACATCTGTTATTGCTCCTTTGTTTAAATCCTCTGGTTTAATAGATGCTACTGCAGAAACCAACCCTTTTTTTGTAGTGGTACCATAACCGACAACTACCACTTCACTAAGGCCTTTACTTGCGTCTTGTAAAGTTACATTAACTACAGATTGGCTGTTGACTTTCACTTCGCGAGTTAATATCCCGACAAACGAAAATTGTAAAACTGCGTTTTGAGGAAGATTGCTGACAGAGTAAAAACCGTTTATATCTGTTACAGTTCCAACTTTGCGACCTTGTACTATAACAGTTACGCCGGGCAATGGCTGTCCGTTTTCATCGATAACTTTTCCGGTCACTTTCTCGGAGGTTGCTTTAGTATTAGTAACAGGCTCACCCATTTCTTTAGCTGAAGCGAGAATAATCTGACTGTCCAACACCTTGCAAGTTATGTCTGTGTTAGCAAAAATTCCTTTTAAGATGTCTCCGATTTTTTTGTTGGTAGCTGTTACATCTACCTTGCGAGTGACGTCAATAAGCTTATTGTTATACGCAAAATGATAATCTGATTTTGCTTCAATCATTTTTAGCACCTCGCGCACCGGAGTGTTGCGGGCAGTTATTGTGATCTGAGTATCCTGAGCATAAAGACTGGTTGCCGAACCTAGCATAAGTACTAACAACAAGAATAGTCCGAACTTTAAAGTTCTGTTTATTGACATAAATAAAGGAACTCGTTCGTCCTTTACTAAAATCGCGGTTTGTTTCATAGATTGTGTAATTTGAAAAAATTGTGATAATAAAACAAAGATTTAAAGATATTTACTATGCATTACAGTGGATATTTGTTTTGCGGGAACTATCACATTGTAACGAAGGAACAAACTGGCTAAGCGCAGTCATTTTGTATTAAGCGTATAGTAGTTTTCAGGAAATATTCGAATGAAGCTGATTGAAAATACAGCGTACGAATAAGATGAGAAAGATTATGTAATGACTTTCATGATAGTGATTTTTTAGATTGTTTTAAAGGATAACTTTGTATTTTTTATTAGTATTTTCTGTTTTGCCGATATTTATTTTCTTTTTTTAATATCAGTGTCCGTTGTCCGTAAGCTCCGTCATCATCTCGCGCTCCATTTATTACGCGATAACTGATGGGTGACGACAAACTGATAATTTTGAGTGCACGTTCCAAAGGCTCATTAGTAAATGTAGCCGTTAATTGATACCGCAACAATTCCTTATCCGAAATTACAACATGTATATTGTAAAGCTTTTCTAACTTTTGGGTAACGGTTTGGATCGGGTCATTGTCAAATACAATACGACCTTGCGTCCAGGCTATGTATTTAGTCAAATCATTTTTCTGAGTCAATGTAATTTGTTTTCCAGCTTTGTTCAACACAGCCACTTCCATAGGATGAAGCGCACTGTTCAATTCGAAAGTATTGCTTGGCTTTTGTTTTCCCAGAAGAACAGCACCTTCAACAAGTGCCACAGTTACATCCGGTTCATCTTTATATGCTCTGGCATTGAAAGTAGTACCAGTCACTCTAATGTCCATTCCATTCATTTTTACTACGAATGGAGATTTCTTATCTTTTTTCACTTTAAAAAAGCCTTCACCATTTAATGCGACAACACGACAGGGTTGATTGCTGAAAGTCAGAGGATAAGTCAAAGTTGTTCCTGAGTTTAACGAAACATGAGTACCATCAGGCAATACAAAATTACTGGTTGCCCCAAGCGGTACACTTATTGTATTTTGTAAAATTGTCAAAGATTTTGAACCTTGGTGTTTGCCCACCATATAAAGTGTAATCATCAATGGAATAATAAGAATAGCAGCAACGCGCGACAAGCTAACGTAAAGGCGTCTCACCAAGGTTGGTTTTTGTGCTTTCATATTGATGGTGTGATGAATTTCGGACAATATCTGTTTGAATCGCTCTTCATTCCCAATCGCTGTATCATCGCATTCATCCCAATGCATATACATCGATACGTCCACAGCCTCTTCATGTACGGGTAATTCGAGCACATCTATCAGATGATCCAAATCCTCTTTTGAATACTTGTCTGTTCTGAAATTGCTTATTAGTTGATTGATATAGGTCATATTATTTTTTATTAAGTTACAACAGTATCTTCATGCGCACAACAGTTAACTAAACATTTCGAATAAGCATTACTTTATATGGCTGCAACATATAGATAACGCATTGCCCGAAGGATACCCCTGCTCTGTTTGAAATTATTTTTTATTTTTTTGTGCGTAGTGATTACATACATCCCGAACTGACATACTATCATCTTTATTTTCTGACAATAAACGGTATATAACAATAAAAATGGACACCCGAAATTGGTGTCCATCAAAGGAATTAAAATCAACGCTCAGCTACTTATTGAAAAAATCACTGGAAATATTTTCAACTATGATTATTCGATTGTTGAATATTCATGGACATTATTCCACAAAAAGAAAGTAAAAGAGTGCAGACCAAATGCCCAAACTCCCGAGATGTTGTTTGAAGAAAAATAATGATTTTGAAAGGTGGTCTTCCACTGTTTTTTCGGCAATGCCTTTCAGCAAGGCAATTTCTTTATTGGACAACCCTTTTTCCCGACTCAATCTGAAAACTTCTTTTCGTTTTGGAGGGAGTTGTTCAATCAGCTGTGTGTAGCGTTCCTTGAGAAATGTGTAGTCAATTTGTTCCTCCGTACCTTGTGTATTGGAAGTAGCAGCTTGGGCAAGATAGTCAAGATATTTTTGCTCGGTGGCTCGTTTACGAAATAACGAAAGCACCGAATTTTTAGCGATAGTAAAAAGGAAAGCATCAAAATTGCTATCTTTTTTCAAAACGAGACGATTCTCCCATAGCTTTATGAAAGACTCCTGTACCACATCATATGCGTCATCTTCATTTTTCAGGTAAGCCAATGAAAAGCGAAAAATCTTTGAATGGTAGCCCTCGTAAATCTCATCAATCACGGTACGATCATCCCTTCTTAAGCGTTCGGCTAAAGTTTCTTCGTTGTAAATCATCACGCAATAGATTGGTTAATAACTCTGTATTGAAAATTTAAACCCCTTTGTATTTGAGTATTTTGCATAAAACACTTTTCATTATATATAGTTTCGTTATCAAAGTAAATTATAACGTAAAGTGTGTTCAAAGGTATACAATTATTTCATAAATTATACATTTATTTCATATTTAAGAATTAGGCTATTTCAAAAAAAAGGATAATTAGATTATCTTCATTCTGTTTAAACAACTTCCAACTTCACATCTGCACGAAGTGGAAGCGCATTTCTCCAACTTTAAACGCTAGGAGTCATTTTCCCAGCAAAGAAAATCACAAGAAATTTAAGTTGAATTATTTAGCAAAGAAAATGAATTGAGAAACAGATTATTGCAATTCTGTTACAGTATCCAGCCTTATTGTTTATATTTGTGCTGACTAACAACTACTCTGACAATGAAATTCTTCAGCACTACTCAAATCAAACAGCTTGATCAGTATACTATTGAGCAAGAACCAATTGCATCAATCGATTTAATGGAGCGGGCCGCCGATGCTCTTTATTGGGAGTTTGTTGGACAGTTCCCATATTTACAAACTATCTGTGTTGTTGCAGGTCCGGGAAATAATGGTGGAGATGCGCTGGCAATGGCTCGAATGTTACTGCAGTTGGGTTATCCCGTTTCTGCCTATTTATTGCACACAGACGGTCTTTCTGATGACTGTAAGATAAATAGAAAACGGCTACTTGAAAGATTCCCAATGGCTTTGACCGAATTAAAAAATGAATTCATTGCTCCTTCTATCAACGAAGACTCCATCCTGATTGATGGCCTCTTTGGTTCCGGATTGAGCCGACCACTAACCGGCATTTACGCTCAGGCAGTTGAATGGCTAAACAGCAGTGCTTGCAAAGTAGTGTCCATTGATATTCCGTCGGGGCTACATGGCGAAGAAAATTCAATTGAGTACTCTTCAATAATTGTCAGGGCTGATTATACACTCAGCATCCAATTTCCAAAATTATCATTTCTTCTTCCCGAAAATGCAAAATATGTTGGAAACTGGAGGACGGTTGCTATTGGATTACATCCGAAAGCAATTGAAATGACTGAAAGTAATTTGTTTTATTTGGAGCAAAACGATATTCTTCCACTCTTAAAAGAACGGAATAAATTTTCGCACAAAGGCACATTTGGTCACGCCTTTATTGCAGCCGGAAGCTTAGACATGGCTGGGGCTGCTGTTTTATCGGCAAGAGCTGCCTTGCGTAGTGGAGTAGGATTGGTTACGGTTCATAGTGCAGCCGCAAATAGAACTATCGTCCAGTCGGTTGTTCCAGAAGCTATTTTTCAGTCGGACAAGGCCGACAATTTCATAACAAAAATAGAAACATTCGAAACTTACAATGCTGTTGCTATAGGACCCGGAATTGGCAAAAATGCTGAAACGGCAGAAATGTTACGACATTTTCTGAAAAATTACAACAAACCGTGTATTCTAGATGCAGATGCTCTAAACATTATTTCTCAAAACAAAGAATTACTTACACTTATTCCCAAAAACAGCATCATTACTCCTCACCCAAAAGAATTTGAGCGCCTTTTCGGAAAATGCAACTCGGGCTACGACCGAATGAAAAAAGCCTCGGAATATGCCCGAGAACTTGAAATAATCATCATTTTGAAGGGTGCAAATACGCTTATTGCGACTCCGGATGGCAAGCTATATTTCAACAGTACCGGCAATTCGGGCATGGCAACAGCCGGATCCGGCGATGTACTCACAGGAATGTTAGCAGGATTAATGGCACAAGCTTATGCTCCTGAAGATGCTGCTAAGGTTGGCGTTTACCTTCACGGACTTGCAGGTGATCTGGCGTTAGAAAACCAATCAACTGCGTCGCTTATTGCCGGTGATATTATAGAAAATATCGGACAAGCATTCAACTCAACACAATTCACAACCCGTTAATTATTACAAATCATTGAAATTTTTATTGATTTATTGAACCATTATTCAATAAAAAAGTATTCCTTTGCATCTCATTAATAGAACTATTAAATATAACAATTAAATATGGACATTAAGAACGACCTGTCGATGGAACAAACTATTTTGGAAGTAGCCGAAAAACTATTTCTTGAAAAAGGATTTACGTTGACTTCCACTACTGAGATAGCAAGAGTGGCCGGCTGTAATCAAGCCTTAGTCCATTACTATTTCCGGACAAAAGATAACTTGTTCAACACTATTTTTGAACAAAAATTCAAACTGTTTTTTCAAGGAGTTTTTGAAACAAAGAATTTAGAAAAACTGACGTTTCAAGAAAAATTAAAATATATAATTGAATCGCATTTCGATTTACTACGGAGTAATCCCAGAATGCCAACACTCATCCTTAATGAATTTTCGCGTCAACCTGAACAGATTAAAGCGTTGCGTGAAAAACTTCATAGTTTACCCGAACGTTTATTTGCCGAAATGAATGAAGAGTTACAAACCGAGATTGATAATTGTCGCATTCGAAACATCAATTGGATTGATCTAATTTTCAGTATGATTTCATTGAATGCAACTATGTTTATCATGATGCCGGTGATTGAAATAGTACTCGAGTTGGATGATGCACAAAAGGAACTAATGATTCAACACCGAAGAACAGAAAACGTAGATTTCATTCTTAAAAGTATAAGGTATTAATATACCTGGACAATAACCAAGCATTAAAAAAAATCAAATCAACAAACACCAATTTTAAACGCAAAACTAAAAAACAGATTATCAAACAATTATTTCTTGAAAAAAAAGACTCAGGAGTTAAATAGAGTTCTAAATGCCCTGAGGTATAATTTAAATTTAGAATATTAAATTTAAAGATTAAATCGTTTTAAAAACAAAAAAAAATGCAAGTAGCCGTAAACAGAAAAAAGTTTATTTTCTCGCCTGATCCTTCAAGAATTATCCCACGTTTTTTATACGTAAACGACGATAGATCAGCAGATATAATCCGAAAAGTATTGGCAATGCCGGAAAAGGAAGTGAATATTGCCATGAGCCAATTGTTGAGAGGTTTCTCCCGGCGTCACAGAAATATATCTCGAATATTCGAAAAACATTTTGATAAACTTTCACCGATATTTGACAAGATAGAAGTAAATAAAGAAGATCTTAGTTCGGCACAAAAGGCATTGATTGGATCCTATTTCACAATGGAATATTCTATTGAATCAGCAGCTTTTTTTAATCCATCAATCATCGAGCACCCCGATCAGTCGGAGATAGGTGCAAATGAAAAAAGAGTCATTTTTAGTTTTCGTGCCACAGGTGAGGGACATATCTCCTCTATTGTTTTCCGGTCCGGAACTCTTGATAAAAACAACAATCTGAGTCTTGAACCAGTTGGAAAAATGTTGGCTGAAGCAGATGTAATTAAACGAAACATCTACGAAAAAAAGATTTTCCAGAAGAAATTGATGGAAATGCAAGAACAAGGGAACTCTATTTCGCCGGTTATCATTGAGAAAATTGAAGGAATACAAGAAGTCGAAAATTCACTTGCACCGGTAATTGTAGACAATCAAGACAAAGAAGTGAAAGCAGAGGTGAATGTAGTTTCACCGGCATTTATTTTAGATAAGCTTGGAAATAACTTCACATATGGTGAGTTGATGAGAAACCTTGCTATTGCACGAAAAGATGAGAATGTGACAGAGGAGCAGATAAAAATTATCAATGACATGATGTGGCTGGCTTCGTCGCATTACGAGATTCATTTTTCAATTGATTCGGCCATTTCCGAAAGGGTTATTTTCCCAATTTCAGCAACCGAACAAAAAGGAATTGAAGATGCGCGCTTCGTAAAATTCACGGATGACAATGGTGAAATTACCTATTATGCCACCTACACAGCATACGACGGAATAGCCATTTTACCTAAATTAATCAGCACAAAAGATTTCTATGATTTTAGAATATTACCGATTAATGGTGAAATTGCTCAAAACAAAGGAATGGCACTCTTCCCAAGAAAAATAAACGGGAAATATGCCATGTTGTGCAGGATTGACGGTGTAAATAATTACATTGCGTACTCCGACAATATTAATATCTGGCGTACCGCAAAAATCATTCAGCAACCAAAATATCCTTGGGAATTGGTGCAAATTGGCAACGCAGGCTCTCCAATTGAAACAAAAGATGGTTGGCTGATTATAACACATGCAGTTGGGTCAATGCGTGAATACACGTTGGGAGCTTCATTGTACGAACTTGATAATCCGGAGAAAGAGATAGGTAGGTTAAGCAGTCCGTTGATGGTTCCAAATGAATCGGAAAGAGAAGGATATGTACCAAATGTGATTTACTCATGTGGTTCGCTGATTCATAACAACGATTTAGTAATTCCCTATGCAATGTCGGATCATTCATCTTCTTATGCCACCGTTGACCTTCAGGAATTGCTGGATGTTTTAAAAAACTCAGAAAATTCAGACGAATATAAATAACAGAATACAACCATCACTTCAAGTACATAGATAACAATATATCAACTATCTACAAGAAAATATGAAAAAACAATTTTTAGTCATCTTACTGTCTATCATCTGTCAACTGAGTAGTATGGCTCAGTTGACAGTTGAAGTATGTCAGGAAAAAGCCAAAGCCAATTATCCGCTGGTAAAACAATACGGACTTATTGAGCAAACAGCGCAGTACAACATAAGTAATGCCAACAAGGGCTACTTACCACAACTAACACTTTCGGCCAAAGGCACTTACCAATCGCAGGTAACAAAATTGCCTATCACCATCCCGAATATAACAATTCCCGGACTAAGTAAAGATCAGTATCAGGCTGTAGTAGAGGCTAATCAGGTGATATGGGATGGCGGAGCTATTTCTGCTCAGAAGAAAATAACCAATGCCAACACAGAAGTGGAGAAACAGAAACTTGAAGTTGATTTATACACGCTAAATGAACGGGTAAATCAATTGTACTTTGGCATTTTACTCATAAATGAACAGCTACGACAAAATGACATTTTGCAAAACGAACTACAAACAAACTACAACCGAGTGGCAAGTTACAAGCAAAATGGGGTGGCCAATCAGTCGGACTTAGATGCTCTCAAAGTGGAACAAATCAATACTCAGCAACGAGAAACAGAGTTGAAAAGCACTCTAAAATCGTACTTTATCATGCTCTCAGCTTTAACCGGCTTGACAATTGATGCCAAAACAGAATTGATAAAACCCGAAATAAATCTAGCAATTCTGAATGCAACGACCAATCACCGTCCGGAGATTGGGTTATTTGATGCACAAAATAAATTATTGGAGAGCCAAAAAGAATTGCTAAATGCGGGCAATCGTCCTAAGATTGGCGCCTTCGTTCAGGGTGGATACGGTAAACCGGGACTAAACATGCTAACCAATGCCTTTTCTGATTTTTATATCGGTGGTATTCGTTTGTCGTGGAATTTAAGTGGTTTTTATACGCAGAAAAATAATATCAATAAAATAGAGATCAGCAAAAAAACAATGGATGTTCAAAAGGAAACATTTCTATTCAATTCTGATTTGAAAACCAGGCAACAACAAACCGAAATTGAAAAGTTACAATCAACACTGTCCAACGATGATGAAATTATTCGTTTAAGAGGAAATATAAAAAAATCTGCATCGGCTAAAGTTGACAACGGAACGCTATCCATCACTGACTTGATTCGCGAAATAAACGCCGAAGATCAGGCAAAACAACTCAAGTCCTTGCATGAAATTCAGCTGATAATGAATGTATATCAACTTAAAAATAACATCAACAATTAAACCCTATATCCGTCAGCCGACGGAAATAAAAATACTTACGATATGAAAACAAACTCTATTACACCTTCTTCAAAACGTAAAGTCTTATTCGGATTATCTATTATTTCAATATTATTTGTCTCGTGCGGTAAATCGAAAAGTGACGCAGATGCTTTCGGTACTTTCGAAGCTACCGAAGTAATTGTTTCTGCCGAATCAACCGGCAAAATTCTTTCGTTCAACGTAGAAGAAGGACAGGTACTAACTGCCAATCAACGTCTTGGTGCTATCGACAGCACTCAGCTTTACCTACGCAAACAACAGATTATCAGCAGTAAAAAAGCATTATTGAGTCGTCGCCCCGATATCAAAAAGCAAATTGCCGCTATCGAACAACAAATTGCAACAGCCAAAACCGAGCACAACAGATATCAAAATTTGGTGAAAGCCAATGCGGCCAATCAAAAACAATTGGATGATATAAATGCACAAATTGCCCTACTAGAAAAGCAACTTGACGCACAAAAAACCACTTTAGTAACCGGCAACCAAGGTATCAACAACGACAGTGAAGGCATTTCGCTGCAAGTATCGCAATTAGACGACCAGTTGAAAAAATGCAACATTACAAGTCCGATAGCAGGAACCGTACTGGTAAAATATGCCGAAATGGGCGAAGTGGCTGCACCGGGCAAAG
>OCZT010005634.1_pt1 | contig 12478 bp, 9 predicted proteins | sample 1539031 | NCBI WGS metagenome assembly OCZT01 (sample SAMEA3539308, study PRJEB22396) | soil metagenome | biome: tundra; feature: field; material: soil | place: USA | collected 2010-05 | depth 0.15 m | reverse complement strand
CGAGGGTGGAACGTCGAACGTCAGTGAACCGGAGTCCCTGCGGAAGACGCACCTCACTTGGGGCCGGCTCAACTCAATTCTCGGCTCAATGCCCGCCGCCTTGCCGTCAGTATACCCGCACCGGAGCGGAGAATCCATGACATTTCGCCCCTGGCGAACGGGAGATGTTGGCATTCATGCAGATTTCACCTGGGAAGAAATCCGCCTGGCGCGGTGCCGGCGAGGACCGCGAGCATTGAAGAGCCGGTCTATCGGCCCTGTTTGATGCCGAAATAGACCAGAGCGCCGCCTGCCAGAATGCCCGCGATGCCCAGGATCGGGGGAATGGGCACCGTATGGTGTTCTGTCATGTCTATTTGCATTGGGCCCATATCTACGGCCCTTCTGTGATCGGTATAGGAGAATCCTCCGTAGAGGATGGCTGCTATTCCGGCAACGATCAAGACAATTCCGGCGATCTTCATACGTTCTCCTTTCCGCGGCTGCCAAGCGGGCCGGAGATTAGCTCCCGATCCCAGGCTGCGCCGCGCCTTGGGCGCCTCGCAGCGCAGGATAGATCGCAGGTAAGCGCCTTCCGCCGGCCTGAATCTTGCGCGGGCTAGAGCGGTTCTCCAATGGCTGTACCCCGAAACCACGACCGCCGGGTGGCTTTTTCCTTAAGAAAAAGCCACCCGGCACAGCATTGGCAAGGGCACGTAAATTGGAGAACCGCTCTACAGCAGGTTGTGGTTCTCGGCGAGCACGACTTCGCGCTGCTCGCGTTTGGTTTCTTCGTGGGCTTGGTGCGATGCAACGGCGTCGTCCTTGGCGTCGCTGACCGCATCCTTCAGCTTGCCGACGGCCGTCTCGGCCTTGCCCTTGATCTGTTGAGCGGCGCCTTTGACCTGGGTCCCGGTGTTGCCGGTCACGTTTCCTACATGACGCTTTGCGCTTCCCACTACTTCGTCGATCGCGCCTTTGACTCTGTCCTTATTCATCTTTACCCCTCCATGGATCAAAAAAGCCTGCAAATTGCTTCGGGGCACTGGCAGGCTATGCACGTGTCTCGAATCCTGTTGAAGGCGGCTTGGGGGCCGTCTGTAGCAATTTCAGGGTTGCTGTAACGGGAGCTGATGAACTCCAGTGGCTTTTTCCTCAAGAAAAAGCCACCTTGCTCGATCTACGATGCCGCACGTTAACCCTGGAATCGCTCTAAATGCGGGCCTTGATCAGATTGACTCTCAGCGCGAAGAACACCACCAGGAGCAGTACCGGGATGAGTTCCATTTGTCTAGTTGCTCACGATTGCCCGGCGGTCCGCAGTACCAAAAGGACCACAACGGAAGTCCACACTTTGCTTTCGCCTGCAATGGAGTGCCCAATGCCGGTGTGTGCTTCAGCATTGAGCGATGTGCGCACGCCGGCTCCGGCAGGCCTTGGTGCTCCGCAGCCGCGCTTCCAGGTTTCACTTCTCCTCGCGGCCGCGCGCGCTTCGCGCCTGTCGCTCCGTCCAAGCCGTTTTCACTTTTTCGTATGTGGCCTGCATCTCATCCAGTTCCAGATCGGTCAACCTTTCTATATCGATCATCTGATTCCGGGCCGAACCCATGGCCCGGATCAACTCGTTCAGCTTCAGGTTGATGGCGCGCGAATCGCGGTTCTGCGTGTTCTGGATCAGGAAGACCATCAGAAACGTCGCGATGGACGTTCCCGTACCGATAGCCAGCGCCCATTTGTCTGAGAAATGAAATATTGGACCGGTGATGGCCCACGCGATAGCCGCCAGGCCTGCGCCCACGAACGCCCACTTCGATCCCACCCAGATGGAGGACACTGCGGCGAATCGTCCGAAACGATCGTCCGTGGTCCGGACCTGCGCCTCGATTGCCTTTTTATTCATCTATCGTGTCTCCGTGTTTCAGTCATGGCTTGACCATACGCCCACGGCGCCGAGCCCGTCTGTCGCAAGGGGAACACCGCGGGGCCCTGGGGAAGCAGGCTCGACTGCGATACACTGCAAACCGTGGAGGACTCTTGTCTTTGCATGTTCGCGGACTTCTTTCCGGCTTCCTGATTGCCGTCCTATCGGTGCCCGGCGATTGCCGGGCGCAACAGGCGGCCCAGCCCCAGAAGCCACCCGAGCAGCCGGCCCAGAGCCAGCTGCTGGTGTTGCCCGTGCGGCCGGACCCAGCCCAAGCCCAGACTCCTCCGGCGCAGAAGTCGCAAACCCCGCAGACCCAACAGTTGGCGCAGGCCCAGCAGCCGGCAGAACCGCAGAAGGCGCCGCAGGCCCCGCAGGGCATGAGCAGCGGCATCGCCGGGGGCATGGGCGCGGCCGCGGTCTACGACGAACAGAAGCGGCCCATCACCGCGGGCGGCTTTGTGGACACCGGCACGGTGGTCTTTGAGGACATTACCAAGGCCGCGGGCCTCTCCGGCTGGCGCCACAAGATGGGTGTGCCGGAGAAAAAATTCATTGTCGAGACCAACGGCTCGGGCGTTGCCCTGATCGACTACGACAACAGCGGCTGGCTGTCCATCTACCTGGTCAACGGTTCGACCTTCGCGGCGCTGGACGGCAAGGAAGAGCCGCCCCATGCGGCGCTGTTCCACAACAATCGCGACGGCACCTTTACGGACGTAGCCGCCAAGGCCGGCGTGACCAACGACCGTTGGGGCTATGGCGTCAGCGTTGCCGACTACGACAACGACGGCTGGCCCGACATCTACGTGGGCAACTACGGCAAGAACCGGCTCTACCACAACAATCACGACGGCACCTTTACCGATGTGGCCGAAACGGCCGGCGTGGCGCTGGGCAACTGGTCGCCCGGCTCGGCCTGGGGCGACTACGACGGCGACGGACGGCTGGACCTGTACGTCACCGGCTATGTGCACTTCGACCGCGACAACCTGCCCATTGCCGGCACCAAGGCCGTGGGCTACGCCTTCTGCCAGTATCGCGGCGCGGCGGTCAACTGCGGCCCGCGCGGCCTGCAGGGCGAGCCCGACCACCTCTTCCACAACAACGGTGACGGAACCTTTACCGACGTGACCGTGAAGGCCGGCGTGGAAGACAAAGATCGCTACTACGGTTTCAGCACCATCTTTGTGAGTCTCAGCGGCAACGGCAAACCGGACCTGGTGGTGGGCAACGACTCGGAGCCCAACTTTCTTTACATCAACAAGGGGGACGGAACCTTCGACGACCAGAGCTACATATCGGGCTTCGCACTGAACAAGGACGGGCGCGAGATCGCCTCGATGGGCATTGCGGTGGGCGATTACGAGAACAACGGGCTGTTGGACCTTTTTGTCGACGACTTCGGCGACGACTACAAGGTGCTCTACCACAACGACGGCGACGCCAGCTTCAGCGACGTCAGCTACAAGGCCGGTATCGCCCAGACCACCATTCCCTTTGTCGGCTGGGGCGACGGCTTCATCGACTACGACAACGACGGCTGGCTGGACCTGTTTACGGTCAATGGCCACGTCTACCCGGAGGTGGACCAGCACGACTGGGGCACCACCTTTGCCGAGCGGCCGCTCTTGTTCCACAACGTGCCGGAAGCAAACGGAAAGGGGCGGCGGTTCGAGTACGTGCCGCCGGTGAAAGGCTCAGGACTGGCGGTGGTCATCCCGGCGCGCGGAGCGGCCTTCGGCGACCTGTTCAACGACGGCAAGATCGATGTAATCATCAATCCCATCGACGGGCCGCCCACGCTACTGAGGAACGTGAACCCCGACCATCATCACTGGGTTGCAATGCAACTGGTGGGCGGCCCGAAAAGCCCGCGCGACGCCACCTGCGCCACGGTTTACCTGAAGGCCAACGGGATGCGCATGCGCCAGGATGTGCTGGCCAGCGGCAGTTACATCTCGGCCAACGACCGGCGTTTGCATTTCGGGCTGGGCGATGCCACCGACGCCGGCACCGCCGAGATTCACTGGCCTTCGGGCGTGAAAGAGACGGTGAAGCTGCCCGCCGTGGATCGCATCTACACCATCACCGAGGGACAGGGCGTTACCGGCGCTCTGTGCGGCGGCAAGCCCTGCGCCGCCGAGGCCGCACCCAAGCCGGAGCGCCCGATCGAGACGAGCAAGCCATAAGGGCTACAGCGGTGGATTGTCTCCACCCCTTGCGGTCATGCCTCTAAGGAACCTCTGATTAAGTCGATGTTTTGAAAGGGCACGGCTTTAGCCGTGCCGCAAATGCTGCAAAATCAGTGCGGGCTTTAGCCCCTGAGGGAATGTTTGATCTCAAGAATGACTTGTTCAGGGGTTCCCTAAAAGACGCCGGCCAGAAAGACTTCAGCCGGATGGGCCTTTTCGCCCTTGGCGCCGCACGCCGCCAGCACCACCGGCGACAGCGTCATCACCGGACAGTGCGTGTGGGCCAGCACCTTGTAGACCACGCCATGGCGGGTGATGGCGGCAAAGGCCGATGCGCCCTGCGCTCCCAGCACAATGAGGTCGGCCTGCTGGGCCCGGCCCTGGTAGAGCAACTCCTCGGTCGGGTCGCCCGGCACCACGATCGATTGCACCGCGATCTTGCCCTGAAGCTCGGCCGGAACCATCGAGACCAGCTCGTCTTCTATCTGATCGATTGACCGGCCGGCGAGGACTTCCTGGCGCTCCTGGGGCCGGATCACATGCTGCAGGACCAGGCGCGCGTTGTGTTGCGCGGCCAGTTCAGCGGCAAAGCCGACCACCACATAGCTGGTCTCCAGCAGGCTTACGGCGCACAGGATGGTGCGGGTGGCAAAGTTGCGGTAGGCGCCATCCAATACGTCGGGGCCGACGATGTAAACCGGCACTTTGGCGGTGCGCAGCACGGCCTCGGCCACCGAGCCCAGCAGCAGCTTGCCGATGGGGCCCGGAGAGTGGGTGCCCATCACGATGCGGTCGATATCCCGCTCGCGCAGGAAGGTGAGAATCTGGTCAGCGGCCAGTCCCGGCCGCACAACTATTTCGCATTGGGCGCCTGCATCCCGAACGCGCCGGGCCAGCGGCTCCAGATGCTGCATTTCGGCGCGGGCGGCAGCGGCATAGTCGTAGTAGCGGATACCCGAGGTCTCCGATGCGGCCACCACCAGCGTGTCATAGGCGTGAAAGAGAATGACTTCCGCGCCAAACTCCTGGGCTTGCGCAAGGGTAAAGGCGAAGGCCTTTTCATTGGCGGGAATCTCGGAGGCGAAGAGGATCGTGGAGGGCTTGCTCCAACCTGGCTTGAAGGCAGCGGCCATGGGAACCTCCTGGAGGTGCGACAATATACTAGCGGACCCGCCATCTGCACACAGTGCCCGACAGCACAGAGCAAAGTGAGCTGAATCACGCTTGAAATGCGAAACTTCCCGTTTACGGTTTGTGGGAAGCTCTCTTTCGGTCAATCTAGGCGCAGGTTCCGGGCCAATCGAACATCAGTTCCGGGATTGTGCGCCCTTTGCGGAGATTTGTCCACCGGAAGAAGGCCGTGGTTGTCGATTGAGCGCGATGATGTGATCTCAATCACAGCCTGCCCAGCGCCGCAACTGGTCTTCTGGAGTGGAATCGTGGCGCTCCAGAGCGGTTTTCCAATTCATGGGGCCCTGCCGGAGTCTTCCAAGATGGCTTCCTCCCAAGGGAAATCATCTTATCGGCAGTGCCTTGGCTTTCTTTAATAATTGGAAAAAACGCTCAATCCCCAGCGCAGGACCCGTTTCCGGGCCGGCCCGTCGCGATTCCGCTGGAGGTCCCATGCAACCGATGCACAATATCCCCGCCCGCGGCGGGTTGAACTTTGACGAAACCCCTTTTCTCGCCATCTGGGAGGTCACCCAGTCCTGCGACTTGGCCTGCAAGCACTGCCGCGCCGCCGCCCAGCCCATCGCCCATCCCGACGAGTTCACCAACGCCGAAGGAAAGGCGCTGATCGACCAGATCGCCGAGATGCACGTGCCCATCTTCGTCTTTACCGGCGGCGACCCGCTCAAGCGCAAGGACGTCTTCGAGCTGATCCGCTACGCCGCCGATAAAGGCGTGCAGGTGGCGCTCACCCCCAGCGCCACGCCGCTGCTGACGCGGGAGGCCATCTTTAAACTCAAAGAAGCCGGCCTGGTCCGGCTCGGCATCTCCCTGGACGGCTCGACCCCCGAGATTCACGACGCTTTCCGCGGCCTTCCCGGCGCCTGGGCGCGCACCATCCAGGCCATCGAGTGGGCCAACGAGGCGGGCATTCCCATCCAGGTGCACACCACCATCAGCCGCCACAACGCCCACGACCTGGACAACCTGTGCGCCCTGTTCGAGAAGCTGGCGATCGTCATGTGGAACGTCTTCTTCCTGGTTCCCGTGGGCCGCGGCCAGCTCGCCGACCTGCTCTCCGGCGAGGAGTTCGAGCAGGTCTTCGGCAAGATCTACGAGCTGTCGCACCGGGTGAACTTCCAGATCAAGACCACCGAAGCCATGCACTACCGCCGATACCTCTTGCAGCACAACCTGGAGGAACGCCGCATCGGCCACGGGCACTCGCACGGCGCGGCAGCCGCCGCTACCCAGGTTTATGAACCCGGAGCGCCCACCGCCGACGCGCAAACCCGCACCGCGAGCTGGGCCACGCGCCGCGTCAACGACGGCAAGGGCTTCCTGTTTGTGTCGCATGTGGGCAACGTCTACCCCAGCGGCTTCTTGCCCATCCACGCCGGCAACGTGAAGCAGACGCCGCTCCAGGAGATCTACCGCGATTCGCCCATCTTCAAATCCCTGCGCGATACCAGCAAGCTCAAAGGCAAGTGCGGCGCCTGCGAGTACAAGGAGATCTGCGGCGGCTCGCGGGCGCGGGCCTACGCGCTCACCGGCGACCCGCTGGCCGAGGAGTCCTGCTGCATCTACCAGCCGCGGAACTGGGTCCCACGCCAGGAGAACGAGCCGGCCGCCATCTGCCAGCCGGAGCAGTCGGCCACGCTGGTTACGCTGTAGGCAAGCACGCCTGCGATTGTCGCTCGCAAAGAAGAAAACTGCTCGACAGCAAGGTTGTGTCTGGCGGGATTTGAGATTCATTCAACCCGCAGCCGCAGCCTTGAATCCAATCCTTTGGGGGAAGAAGCATTTCCCGCGATGCGGGAGTTTTGTCCTCCTGGGCGCATAAAGGTTGCAACTGCTCTAAGATGAGGTGGGGTTAGCAGGAATGCGGACGGCGATCATTGGCGGTGGCATAGCGGGCTTGGCAGCCGCCTATGAGTTGGAGAAGGCGCGCGCGGCGGGCGCAACGGTCGAGTACACGCTGTTTGAGGCGCGGGAGCGGCTGGGCGGCTCCTTGTCTTCGGAAATTGTGGGCGGCGCGGTGCTGGAGCGGGGCCCGGATTCCTTTCTGACCGAAAAGCCGGCGGCGACCGAGCTGTGCCGCGAGCTGGGACTTGGAGCCGAGCTAACCCCGTCGAACGACGCCGACCGCAAGACTTACATTGTGGTGCACAACCGGCTGGTGGCCCTGCCCGACGGGCTGATGTTCATGGTGCCCACCAAGCTGATCCCCACCGCGCTGACCCGGCTGTTCAGCCTGCCCACCAAGGCGCGGATGGCTCTGGAACTGCTGCACCCCCCGCGCCCCAGCGGCCACGACGAGTCAGTAGCCACGCTGGTCGAGCGCCACTTCGGCCGCGAGGCCGTCGACCGGCTCGCCGATCCGCTGCTCTCCGGCATCTTTGGCGGCGACGCCACGCAACTGAGCGCCCGCACCGTGGTGCCCCGGCTGGTGGAGATGGAGAACGAATACGGCTCGCTCACCCGCGGCATGTTGGCCGCGCACAGCAAGATGCGTGCCAAGGCAAAGGCGGCCACCCAAAACAACGGAAAGGTCAACGGCAAATCCCGTCCCGCGCCCCGGCCGATCTTCACCGCGCTGCGCGGCGGCATGCAGCAGTTGATCGACGCCCTGGCCGCGCGGCTTGACCCTGGATGCGTGCGCCTGGCAACGCCGGCCAGCGCCCTGGAAAAGACCGAGGGCGGCTGGACGGTGGAGGCCGGCGGAGCCACGGAGTTCTATGATGCGGTGATTGTGGCCTCGCCCGCCTGGGCCGCGGGCGTACTGCTGGGCCGGGTTGACCCGGTGCTGGGCGAGAAACTGAGCGCCATCCCCTACTCTTCTTCGATTACCGTGAATCTGATCTACGACCAGGCGAAGCTGGGCCGGCTGCCGGATGGATTCGGCTTCCTGGTTCCGGCCGTGGAAGGCCGCGCACTGCTGGCCTGCACCTTTGTCCATCGCAAGTTCCTGGGGCGCACGCCGCCGGGCAAAGCCGTGCTCCGGGCTTTTTTGGGCGGGATGAAGAACGAGGCGCTTCTGGCGGGAACGGACGAAGCGCTGGTGGGGACGGTGCGGCGGGAACTGAGCGAGATTCTGGGCGAGGCCGTGGTTGGGCTGGGGATTGAGCCGGAACATACGCAGGTTTCGCGTTGGCGGCGGGCCATGGCGCAGTATGCCGTTGGGCATCAAGAGCGGGTGCAGCGGATTGCAGCGCGGGTGGCTGCTTTGCCCGGACTGCGGCTGGCGGGAAATGCGTACGACGGGATTGGGATTCCCGACTGCATTCGGCTGGGACGACGGGCGGCGAGGGAGCTGCTTGCAGGTCAGGAAGTCAGCGAGTCCCTGTAAGAAGCTATAAGAAACTTATCGATAGAAATATCCCAGGTCTCAGAAGCGAGACCTGGGGCACCCGGCGGGCCTTTGTGGTTTCCCACCCTTGCGACAGGAAAAAGTCGCAAGGATGGGGCACGGAGCTTTGTGGGTGGGGGGCGTGGAAAAGCAAGTCGTTCGGGGCTGGATCAGTAGCCTCTCGCTCCTATCTTGGCACTATCGGCAAGACTAGCGCACTGGGATGTTGCTGGTCGTGGAGGATGGTGTTTGTGGCTTTCACGATGGTGGAGTCGGCGCTTGCGTCTTTGCCGGTGTTGAGGTTGCGGTCGAAGCGGGGGAAGTTGCTGCTGCTGACTTCGACGCGGATCTTGTGGCCTTTGAGAAAGACATTGCTGGTGGACCAGAGATCGATTTTGTATTCGTAGACTTGGCCGGGGACGATGGGGCTGGCGGCGCTGGTGGATTCGCGGTAACGGGCGCGGAGGATACCTTCGGTAAGGTTCTTGGCAAATCCATCGGGGCCAACATCGACTAACTTGGCGGTGAAATCCGTATCGACGGCCGAAGACTCGGCAAATAGATTCAGAGTTACAGGGCCAGTTACTTCGAGGTCCTGCTCCAAGGGCGGCGTGGAGTAGACGAGCACGTCGGGACGGGCCTCGACCTGCTGCTGGTCCCTGGGGCCGGGCGCAAGGTGAACTACGTCGCAGCACAAAGGGCCGCCGACGGTGGGGACGGGATTGGCGGGATCGTAGAGATAGCTGTCGGCGGCCTCAGCGTGAGCGGCAGAGGTAGTGAGCGATCCATCGCCCGAGGCGCTGTTGGCTTTGCCAGCCGAGTGAAGGAAGTAACTCGTTGTTACTGCCCGCTGCAAAGGCCAGGCGTCCTCATCGCGCCACTCGTTTTTGCCCATCACGAAGATCCTGACGGGCTTGTCGGTGGCAAACTCATTCTGCTTGCCCAGAAACAGGTAGTCGTACCAGTCCAGTGTGACGGCGTTCTCGTCAAAGGGGGCCTCGGGGCCGAAGTCGACGGCGCCGATGGTGCGGCTCCAGCCGGAATGACCGCCGATGGCGACAATCAAATGTTGCCCGTTGCGGGCAGCCTCTGAGCCGGCGTGGGCTTTCATCCCGATGTAGTTGCGCAGAGAGCCGCCCTGAAAGATGTCATACCAGGCGGCGATGGTGAGCGAGGGAACCTCGATGTTCTGGTAGTTTTCCTCGATGGACCATTGCTTCCAGTAGCTGTCATAGGCGGGATGATCGAGCCAATCGAGGAAGTAGGGCGCAAGGGAGCGGGTCAGGTATGCGCCGTTCTGGGGAGCGGAGAGGTTGAAGACGGGGTATTGCTTCAGCGGCAAGACGGCGCTGCCAACGAGGGCATTCTTCGCTTCCGCGACCTGGCGATTGAGAGTGTCCTGGGCGAGCGAGGAGGTCCAGGACTCGTTGAACCACTGCTCGAATGCGCCGCCCTGGTAGGTCCAGTTTTCGTGGTAGTTGCTGGCGGTAACGACGGGGCAGATTCCGGCCAGATGGGGGGGATGGCCGATGGCGGCGAGCATTTGCGTTGCACCAACATAGGAACCGCTGAACATGCCCACTTTGCCGTTCGAATTGGGCAGGGCGGCGGCCCATTCGACGGTGTCGTAACCGTCATTTGTTTCGTGCTTGAAGGGGTACCACTCGCCCTCGGAGGTATAACGGCCGCGCACATCCTGGACGACGACGATAAAGCCTCGAGCTGCGCCCTTTTGCCCAAACGCAGCGGTGTTGTCCTTGTTGTAGGGAGTGCGCGTGAGCAGAACCGGGTACTTGCCGTCCGCGGCGGGGCGGTAGATGTCGGCGCGGAGGGTTACGCCGTCGCGGGTCTTCATGGCAACATTTTTCTCCACCGTGATCCCGGCGAGAGTCTGGACGACCGTGGGAGCGGGCTGGCCGAGGACGGAGTTGGGCGGCAGCGTTAAGGCGAAAGCGAGCAGGCAGAGAGTCTTTTTCAGCATGAAGTTCTCCGGGGTCAAAAGCCGAATCCATTCTACTGACTTGACCTGATGGGATTGAAACGGATGCCGGTTGAAGTCCGTAGTTTCCCACCCTTGCGACGGAAAGGCAAAACGCAGGTTCTTCGACTTCGCTGCGCTTCGCTCAGAATGACAACAAGGATGGGGCACCCAGTTCCTCTTGGAAATCGGCAAGGGGAATCCGGCTCTGTGCATTCCCAGGTCTCAGACGCGAGACCTGGGGCACCCAGTTCTTGGGGGGACTGACGGAGGAGTTTGCCGGAGGTTTGGTTACATCCCGCCCTTGCCCAGCAGGACGCCGATGCCGTAGGTTACTGCGCCTTCGAGGGCGCCGACGACGGTCATCTCGAGGCCGGAGGACCACCAGGAGCGGACGGTGATGAGCGACTTGGCGGCGCCGACGGCGAAGTGGGCGGCCAAGGAGATGATGGCGGCAGCGATGACGGCTTCGATGCCGTGCAGGAAGAAGAAGGGGATGATGGGGATGGCGGCGCCGACGGCTGTCGAGAGCGCGCCGGAGCCGGCTGAGACGAGGGGGTTCGAGAGCGCCTCCTCGGAGGTGCCGAGCCGCTCGCCGGCCAGGACGCGGAGCAACTGCTCGGGGTCGCTGGCGATGTGTTCCACCATGTGATGGGCGTCGTCCTCGGGCAGGCCTTTCACCTGGTAATAGAGCGAGAGCAGCTCGCGGGCCTCGGGGCCGTTCATCTGGATGGCTTCGCGCTCGCGGGCCAGCTCGGCGTGGTAGATTTCGCGCTGGCTCTTGGCGGCCAGATAGGCGCCGGAGCCCATCGAGAGGGCGCTGGCGACCAGGCCGGAGAGGCCGGCGAGGAGTACATACTTGCTGTCGCCGGCGGTGGCGCCGGAGACGCCGGAGACGATGCCGAAGATGGCGCCCAGGCCGTCGTTGACCCCGTAGATGGCGTCGCCGATCCAACTGCCGGGCTGCTTGCGGCCTTGGCTGCGCTTGGCCAGCAGTTCATCGAGAACCGCCTTGGCGTCGATCTTGTGAGCGCCGGCGGGGGCGGTGTAGTGACCACGCAGGAGCGAACCCAGTTCCCGGTAGTGATCCTTCTCATCCTCGATGACGTGTTCGAGGATGGCGATGGAGCCCTCGTCGCCCAAATCCTTCAACTGGGATCCGTAGTTGGCGATGTGGCGGCTTTCCTCGATCTCCAGGCGGCGCAGCGCCATGCGGACGCCGCCGGCGCGGTTGGCCAGCGAGTTGGCCTCGCCGCCGGGGCTGCCGTGGTAGACGGGCTCCGGTCCGCCCAGATCCACAATGCGGCCGTGCCACAGGGCGGCGTGCTCCCACTCGGCGCCGGCCAGGTGGCGCAGCACCTGCGCGCGCACCGGGTCGGTGTCCCGGTCGGCCAGGGTCTGGTAGGTGTGGTAACCCTCCATCTCTGCTTGCCAGTTGCCTTCCAGGGCCACCAGGACCTTTTTCAGCTTGGCGGCGCTCAATGTTCCAATGGCCACGTATCTCTCCTCGCTTCCTGTTGAGGATAGCCGAATCCGGGGTCTTGGCGGTAGCCTCCCGATTGACCTGCGGGATACTCGCTTCGCCAGCCCCTTCCCTCTGCCGCGGTTTGCCGTATAGTGTTGTGTGCAGCAAGAACGCCGGGATTCCCGGACAAACGGAAGCCGTTACGGAAATTTACCGGCCGCCGTCCTGCGAGTGTCCTGTGCCCAAGATCCGCGGAAAAGCCCGAACCGGGCAAAACATTTTTGAGGAAGCGGGGAACAACCTTCTATGGCAGCACAATCGAAACAATCGGCGGCTCTGACGTCGCCAGGGTACCTTGTCCCGTTCATCACGGTCACCGCGCTGTTCTTCATCTTCGGGTTCATCACCAACCTGAACATGG
>OCZT010005633.1_pt1 | contig 12478 bp, 9 predicted proteins | sample 1539031 | NCBI WGS metagenome assembly OCZT01 (sample SAMEA3539308, study PRJEB22396) | soil metagenome | biome: tundra; feature: field; material: soil | place: USA | collected 2010-05 | depth 0.15 m | reverse complement strand
CGGCTGGACGCGCTCGAGGCGGACGACGCGGCCACCGACGTGCGCGCCGTCCTGTCCTGGTCCTACGACCAGCTCAGCCCGGCTGCGGCCCGGATGTTCCGGCTGCTCGGCGTGCACCCAGGCCCGGACGTCTCGCTGTCGGCCGCCGCCAGCCTGGCCGCGGTGACCCGGGCCGAGGCAGGCGCCGCGCTCCGCGAGCTGACCAGGAGCCACATGGTCGCCGAGTACCTGCCCGCCCGGTTCAGTTTCCACGACCTGCTCCGCGTCTACGCCGCCGACCAGGCCGAGCGCTACGACAGCGAGCCGGAGCGGCGGGCGGCCCTGCACCGGACGCTCGACCATTACCTGCACACCGCGATGACGGCCACGGTGCGGTTCAGCCCGCACCGGAAGGCGCTGCGGATGGCCGCGCCGCAGCCGGGCGTGATCCCGGCCGACTTCTCGGCCAAGGAGCAGGCGATGGCCTGGTTCGACGCCGAGGCCCCGGTGCTGCTCGCGCTCATCACCTTGGCCTACGCCGAGGGTTTCGACGCCCACGCCTGGCAGATCCCGTGGGCGCTGTCGCCGTTCTTCTCCCGGCGCGGGCGGCTGCAGGAGTACGTGGCCAGTCAGGAGATCGCGCTGTCCGCCGCCCGGCGGCTGGACGATCAGCTGGCCCAGGCGCACGCTCATCACCTCCTCGGCCAGGCGCAAGCCTGGCTCGACGACTACGACGCGGCCGAACCGAACGCCAGGCAGTCCCTGGACATGTTCCGCGACCTCGGCGACCGGGCCGGCGAGGCGGCCGTCCTGAACGGCCTGTCGGTCATGCTGGAAAGGCAGGGGCGCTACCCGGAGGCCCTGGCCCTGGCGCTGGACGCGCTGCGGATGCTCAAGGCGGCCGGCCTGTGGTGGGCGCAGGGCACCCTGGAGAACACGGCCGGCTGGCTGTACGCGCACCTGGGCCAGTTCGACGAGGCGCTGACCCATTGCCAGCGCGCGCTGGGCCTGCACGGCGAATCCGGCCACCGCGGCGGCGCGGGTGACGCGCTGGATAGCCTGGGCTTCATCTACCGTCATCTCGGCGACTACGCCCGGTCCAGGGAGCAGTACGGGCAGGCGGTGGCGACCTACCGCGAGCTCGGCGACCGCTTCCACGAGGGTCAGTCGCTGGCCGCGCTGGGCGAGACCTACGCGGCCGAGGGCGATCTGGTCGCGGCGCAGGAGGCCTGGCGCCGATCCGTGGCGATCCTGGACCGGCTGCCGCACGCGCTCGCCGACGAGATCCGGGCCAGGCTCGAGGACCTCGACAGTGACATCCGCCCGGATGCCAGCCGCCCGGATGCAGGCCACCTGACCGGGGCAGCCACCACGGCTCGTTAGGTATAAAGGAAGCGGGTACGGTGATCAGCCCTGGCCGCCGGCCGGGCGCATGCCCGTCCATCACGTGAAAGGTGCAGACGCTGGTGACCACCAGGGCCCTTCTGGTCGAGAACATCCATCCCGACGCGTCGGCGCGGCTGGCCAAGGAGGGCTTCGCCGTCGAGACGCTGTCCCGGGCGCTCGGCGAGGACGAGCTCATCGAGGCCATCGGGGACGTGCACCTGCTCGGCATCAGGTCGGGCACGCAGGTGACCGAGCGGGTGCTGGCGGCCGCGCCGCAGCTGGCCGCGATTGGCGCGTTCTGCATCGGCGTCAACCAGATCGACCTGGCCGCGGCGAGCAAGCGCGGCGTCGCGGTGTTCAACGCGCCGTTCTCCAACACCCGCAGCGTCGTGGAACTCGCGCTGGCCGAGATCATCTCGATGGCGCGGCGGCTGTCCGAGAAGAACATGCAGCTGCACGCGGGTCACTGGGACAAGTCGGCCACCGGGAGCCATGAGGTGCGCGGCCGCAGGCTCGGCATCGTCGGCTACGGCAACATCGGTACCCAGCTGTCCGTGCTGGCCGAGAACCTGGGCATGTCCGTCTACTACTACGACGTGACGGACAAGCTGGCGATCGGTAACGCGCGGCGCTGCTCCACGCTGCACGAACTGCTCGAGTCGGTGGAGGTCGTCACGCTGCACGTGGACGGGCGGGCCGCCAACCGCGGCTTCTTCGGCGAGGCCGAGTTCGCCACGATGCGACCGCGTTCGCTGTTCCTCAACCTGTCCCGCGGTTTCGTGGTCGACCACGCGGCGCTGCGCCGCACCATCTCCTCCGGGCACATCGCCGGGGCGGCCATCGACGTCTTCCCGGCCGAGCCGAAGGGCCGCGGTGACGAGTTCGTCTCCGAGCTGCGCGGGCTGCCGAACGTCATCCTCACCCCGCATATCGGCGGCTCGACCGAGGAGGCCCAGCAGGACATCGGCGAGTTCGTCGCGGGCAAGCTCGCCGACTACATCGCCGTGGGCACCACCTCGCTCAGCGTGAACCTGCCGGGGATCTCGCTGCCGGTGATGAGCGGCACCCACCGGCTCGTGCACCTGCACCAGAACGTGCCCGGCGTGCTCGCCGCGATCAACCGGGTGCTGGCCGACCACGGCGTCAACGTCGAAGGTCAGCTGCTGCGCACCAGGGACGAGTTCGGCTACGTGCTGACCGACATCGGCTCCGAGTACAGCGAGGCCGTGCTGGCCGAGCTCCGCGCGATGCCGGTCACGATCAGCCTGCGGACCCTGCGCTCACCCTGACGGGCCCGGGTTTACCACGGCGTCACGTACGCACCGCTGATGCCGCCGTCGACCAGGAACGTCGAGGCGGTGATGAACGAGGCGTCGTCGCTGGCCAGGAAGGCGACCGCCGCCGCGATCTCCTCTGGTTCGGCGAACCGCCCCATCGGCACGTGCACCAGCCTGCGCGCGGCCCGCTCCGGGTCGGACGCGAACAGCTCGCGCAGCAGCGGCGTGTTCACCGGTCCCGGGCACAGCGCGTTGACCCGGATTCCCTCCCGCGCGAACTGCACGCCGAGCTCGCGGGACATGGCCAGCACGCCGCCCTTGGAGGCGGTGTAGGAGATCTGCGAGGTGGCCGAGCCCATCACCGCGACGAACGAGGCGGTGTTCACGATCGCGCCCTTGCCGCGGGCCCGCATGTAGCCGATCGCTTCCTTGCAGCACAGGTATACCGAGGTCAGGTTGACCTCCTGGACGCGGCGCCAGGCCTCCAGGCCAGTGGAAAGGATGGAGTCGTCGTCGGGCGGCGAGATGCCGGCGTTGTTGAACGCGACGTCCACCGAGCCGTAGGTCTCGTTCGCCGTGCGGAACACCGCCGCCACGTCGTCGGGCACGGTCACGTCAGCGTGCACGAACAGCCCGTTCGTCTCCGCCGCGGCTTTCTCCCCGGCATCGTCGTCGATGTCGACCGCGACCACGCTGGCGCCGTCCGCCGCGAACCGCCGGGCGGCGGCCAGCCCGATCCCGCTGCCCGCGCCGGTAATGACGACAGTCCTGCCCTCGAACCTCATAATCCCCCTGCCTTCCGCTCGCCTGCGGGGCGCCTTCAGGCGCCGCCTTCCCTCGTCGCTCGTTCCTCGCTCCTCAGTCCAGGCGGCACCGCGCCCCTCCGGCTCGCTTACTCCTGGGTTGAGATGAAGACGTTCTTGGTCTCGGTGAACGCGTCCGGCGCGTCAGGTCCGAGTTCGCGGCCCAGGCCGGACTGCTTGAACCCGCCGAACGGGGTCCAGTACCGCACCGAGGAGTGCGAGTTCACCGACAGGTTGCCGCTCTCCACCGCCCGGGCCACCCGGATCGCGCGGCCCACGTCGCGGGTCCAGATCGAGCCGGACAGGCCGTACGGCGTGTCGTTGGCGATCGCGACCGCGTCGGCTTCGTCGGTGAACGGGGTCACGGTCACCACCGGGCCGAACACCTCCTCGGTATAGGCCGGGTCATCGGCCCGCACCGGGGCCAGCACGGTCGGCGGGTACCAGAACCCGGGCCCGTCAGGCACGCTGCCCCGGAACGCCACCGGGGCCCCGGACGGCACGTAGGAGGCGACGTGCGCCCGGTGCGCCGCCGAGATCAGCGGGCCCATCTCGGTCTGCGCCGAGGCGGGGTCACCGACCGCGACGCCCTTGACCGCGGGCTCGAGCAGCTCCATGAACTTCTCAAGCACCGAGGCCTGCACCAGGATCCGGGACCGGGCGCAGCAGTCCTGGCCCGCGTTGTCGAACACCGCGTACGGCGCGGTCGCCGCGGCCCGCTCCAGGTCGGCGTCGGCGAACACGATGTTGGCGCTCTTGCCGCCAAGCTCCAGGGTGACCCGCTTCACCTGCCGCGCGCAGTCCGCCATGATGGAACGGCCCACCTCGGTCGACCCGGTGAACACGATCTTGCGCACCAAGTGGTGATCCACCAGCCGCTGCCCCACCACGCTGCCCTTACCTGGCAGCACCTGGAACACCCCCTCCGGCAGGCCGGCCTCCAGCGCCAGCTCGCCGATCCGCATCGCGGTCAGCGGGGTGGCCTCGGCGGGCTTGGCCACGACGGCACAACCCGCGGCCAGCGCGGGTGCCATGCCCCAGGACAGGATCGGCATCGGGAAGTTCCACGGCACGATCAGGCCGACCACGCCGACCGGCTCGTGGAAGGTGACGTTCAGCCCGCCGGGCACCGGGATCTGCTGCCCGCACAGTCGTTCCGGTGCCGCGGAGTAGTACAGCAGCACGTCGCGGACGTGTCCGGCCTCCCAGCGGGACTGCCCGAGCGGATGGCCCGAGCCGGCCACCTCCAGGTCGGCCAGCTCAGAAACGTGCGCGTCCACGGCGGCGGCGAAGGCCCGCAGCAGAGCGGCCCGGTCCCCGGGCGCGACGTCGCGCCAGGTCGCCTGGGCCGCGGCGGCCCGGGCGATCGCCTCGTCGGCCTGCTCCGCCGAGACCTGGGTCACCGTGGTGACCGGCTCCTCGGTGGCGGGATTGAGCACGGTGAACACAGACATGCGCGGCCTTTACCCTCTTACAGGCGCTCGAAGCAGCGCCGCAGCTCCCAGTCGGTCACCGCGGCATCGTAGGCGGCCAGCTCGATCCGGGCGTAGTGGGCGTAGTGCTCCACCACCTCAGCTCCGAACGACCGCCGGGCCAGCTCGCTGTTGTCCCACAGCTCCAGCGCGTCGCGCAGGTGAGCCGGGACCCTTGCGCTCGTGTCGGCGTAGGCGTTGCCGGTCACCGGCGGCTCAAGCGGCAGCTCGCGGTCGACGCCGTCCAGGCCCGCGGCGATCATCGCGGCCACGGCCAGGTAGGGGTTCACGTCGCCGCCTGGCGTCCGGTTCTCCACCCGCAGCGAGGGGCCGTGGCCGACCAGGCGCAGCGCGCAGGTGCGGTTGTCCGGGCCCCAGCGCACCGAGGTGGGCGCGAAGCTGCCCGGCACGTAGCGCTTGTAGGAGTTGATGTTCGGCGCGTAGCACAAGGTCAGCTCGCGCATCCCGGCCAGCAGCCCGGCCAGGAAATGCTCGCCGAACGCGGACAGGCCGTACGACCCGTCCCCGGCCATCACCGGCGAGGAGCCGGCGGCGCCCCGCATCGACAGATGGATGTGGCAGGAGTTGCCTTCACGGGCGTTTGGCTTGGCCATGAAGGTGATGCTCATGCCTTCCTGGGCCGCGATCTCCTTGGCGCCGGTCTTGTAGATCGAGTGGTTGTCGCAGGTGGCGACCGCCTCGGCGTAGCGGAACGCGATCTCGTGCTGGCCCAGGTTGCACTCGCCCTTGGCCGATTCGACGTACAGGCCGGCGCCCGCCATCTCGTTCCTGATCCGGCGCAGCAGCGGCTCGATCCGGGCGGTGCCGAGGATCGAGTAGTCCACGTTGTACTGGTTGGCCGGAGTCAGGTCCTGGTACCCGCGCGCCGCGGCCTGCTCGTAGGAGTCCCGGTAGACGACGAACTCAAGCTCGGTCCCGGCCAGCGCCACCAGCCCGCGCTCGGCCAGCCGGGCGGTCTGCGCGGCCAGGATCTGCCGCGGCGAGGCCACCACCGGCGCGCCGTCCAGCCAGGTCAGGTCCGCGATGACCAGGACCGAGCCGGGCTGCCACGGGATGCGGCGCAGCGTGGCCATGTCGGGCACCAGGACGAAGTCGCCGTAACCCCGGTCCCACGACGACATCGCGTACCCGTCCACGGTGTTCATCTCGACGTCGACCGCGAGCAGGTAATTGCAGCCCTCAGAGAAGTTCTCGGCCACCTCCTCCAGGAAGAACTCCGAGGACAAGCGCTTGCCCTGCAGGCGTCCCTGCATGTCGGTGAAGGCCAGCACGACGGTGTCGACGTGGCCCTCGCCGACCTCGACCCGGAGCTGCTCCAGGGTCAGCAGGCCGCGCCGCAGGCTGCCCCCTCCATGGGCCGGCATCAGGCGGAGAGCTCTTGCTCGATCGCGGCCAGTTCCGCCGGGCTCCCCTGTACCCTCGGCCCGGTGAACCAGTTCTTCGCCGAGACCAGCCAGTAGATGCCCGCGAAGCCGATGACGGCAACCAGGGCGACGATGGCGTAGTTGAAGGTCTTCCAGGTGATCGGGCTCGCCGCCGGGAGCACGAACAAGACGGTGATGAACACCACCCAGGTGCAGGCGATGATGCCGACCACGCTGCTCCACCGGCCCAGATGCCACGGCCCGCGCTGGAAGTTGCTGCCCTGGCGCAGCCGCAGGAACGTTGGGATGACGTAGGCGATGTACAGGCCAATGGTGGCGATCGAGGTGACTGCGGCGTACGCGTAGCTGTTCCAGAGATACGGCAGGCCAAGGATCAGCGCGCCCGCCGCGGCGAGCCAGATCGCGTTGGTCGGGGTCCGCGTGCGCTTGTTCACCTGGTGCCACAGGTTCGAGCCGGGCAGCGCCCCGTCCCGGGAGAACGCGTAGATCATCCGCGAGTTCGCGGTGACCGAGGACATGCCGCAGAACAGCTGAGCGCCGATCGCCACTAGCAGCAGCAGCTTCCCGCCAGTCGCGCCGACCGCGTCGATGAAGATCTGCGCGGGGGGCACGCCCGTGGCCGAGCCCAGCTCGGCGGTGTAGTGCTGGATCGCGAACGTGATGCCGATCAGCAGGATCCAGCCGGCGAACAGCGACACGACGATCGACATCACGATGCCACGGGGACCGCTGCGCGCCGCGTTGTGGGTCTCCTCGGTCATGTGCGCGGAGGCGTCGTAGCCCGTGAACGTGTACTGCGCGAGCAGCAGGCCTAGCAGCAGCACGTAGAAGATGCTGTGCCAGCCGGTGTTGTTGAAGGTGGAGGTGAACACGAAGCTGGCCGACTGGTGGTGCGAAGGCACGAACGCGAGCACGCTGACAATGATCAGCACGCCGAGGATGTGCCACCATACGCTGACATTGTTGAGCAGGGCGACCAGCCGGATGCCGAACTGGTTCAGCAGCCCGTGCACGAGCAGCACGCCCGCGAAGATCAAGATCGTCACCCAGTGCGCCGTGCTGACCCCCCATTCCAGGTTCAGCAGCGCGTTGATGAAGAACGCGCAGCCGAAGTCGATGCCGGCCGTGATCGCGACCTGGCCGAGGAAGTTGAACCAGCCGGTGAACCAGGACCAGGCCGGCCCGTTCCTCGGCGCGAGCTTGGCCGCCCAGTAGTAGAGGCCACCCGCGGTCGGGAAGCTGGAGCAGACCTCGGCCATGGACAGGCCGACGAACAACGTCATGATGCCGACGATCGGCCAGCCCCAGACGATGATGGAGGGCCCGCCGGTCCCCATGCCGTACCCGTACAGGGTCAGGCAGCCGGACAGGATCGAGATGATGGTGAACGACACGGCGAAGTTCGAGAACCCCGACATCCGCCTGCGCAGCTCCTGCGCGTAGCCAAGCGCGTGCAGGATCTCCTCGTCGCTGGACAGCGGCGCGGATTGCTCGTTAACCGCCACGGCACGCTCCTCGGGTCAGCAAATGGCTGGAAACGATCCATTGAATGAAGGTATTGACCCACTGAGCCGGGGATCGTGTCAAGTGGGGCGGATGGGGTTTTTGCGCAGGTCGTAACGTTTGTACTACGCGGTCGTTACAGCGCGGGCTCGGTCTCGCCGAGGAAACCGTGCAGCAGCGCCGCCGTCCCGGCCACGTGCTCTTCCATCGCCTGCCTGGCCCGGTCGGGATCGCCGGCCAGGATCGCCCGCACGATGCTCGCGTGCTGGGTGTTCGCGTGCTCCAGGTTGGTTCCGAGGATGGGGATGGCGTTGAGCAGGTCGACCAGGCGAACCCGGGCCTCGACGACGCTGGCGGTCAGCAGCGGCGAGCCGGCCGCGTCCGCGATGGCCAGGTGCAGCCGGGTGTCGGCCTGCCGGTAGCCGCAGGCCCCGCAGGTGTGCACCGCGGCCAGCGACTCGGCCAGGCCTTCCCGCTGCTGCCTGGTCAGGCTGGCCCGGGCCGCCATCTCGGCCGCGCCGGTCTCCACCACCCGGCGGAAGGTCAGCGCGTCGTCCAGCCGGCTGCCCATGTCCCGCGCGGTCCTTGTGACTTCGTCCGGCACCAGCGGTTCGGGTGAGCGGATGATGAACGTGCCGCCGAACCGGCCCCGCTTGGTCTCGGCGTAGCCGGCCGCGCCCAGCTCGCGTAGCGCCTCGCGCAGGGTGATACGGCTGATCCCGAGCCTGCGGGTGAGCTCCCGTTCCGGCGGCAGCCGGTCGCCGGGCGCGTACACCCCCAGCTTGACGCCCTCTAGCAGGCGCTCGACGGTTTCCTCGAAGGCGTTTCCCGTCCGCACCGCGCGGAATACCGCGGCGGTGATGGCGGGCGAACCTCCTGGCACGGTCTTTGTCTCCCGATCGACGAGGCTGCCGGAGCAGCACTTCAGCAGAAAGACTAGATCATGGGCGCGAGTGCCGACGGCCGTGCCGTGGCTCGTTCGGTGGCCGCGTTGACCAGGGCGGTGAACAAACGCGGGTCGCTGCCCTGCTCGGGATGCCACTGAATGCCGAGCACGAACCCGGACAGGCCGCCGAGCTCGGACGTGCCCACCTCGACCGCCTCGACGGTGCCGTCCTCTTCCCACGCCACCGCCTTCAGCCCCTCACCCAGCAGGTCGACGGCCTGATGGTGGCGGGTGGGCACCTCCAGCAAGTCGTCCTCGGTCAGGATGCCGGCCAGCCTGCTGTCCGGGCTGACCCGGACCTTGTGCAGCCCGAAGCCGTCCGGCGGTCCGCTGTGCCGTCCGTGACCGACCATGTCAGGTATGTGCTGGTGCAGGGTGCCGCCGCGGCAAACATTCAGGATCTGCATACCGCGGCAGATGGCCAGCAGCGGCACGCCGCGCCGCAGCGCGTGGCCGGTGACGGCGAGGTCCCACGCGTCCCGCAGCGTCACCGGGATCTGCGTTTCTGCGTGCCTGGCGGCGCCGTACCTGACCGGGTCGACGTCCGGGCCACCCGAGACGACCAGGCCGTCCAGGCCCGCGACGGTGGCGCTGGCCTCGTCCTCGTCCCCGCCTGGCGGCAGCAGGACCGGCCGGCCGCCGCTGCGCCGCACCGCGTCTACATAGACCCACGGGAGCATGGCCGCCCGGGCTGACCAATTAGGCCAGGAAGCCTGATCCTCGTATGTGGTTATGCCAATGACCGGCGTCATAGTTCCCCTTTTGAACCGCGATTCCCACTAGCCCCCCGCTACCCGAGAAAATTTCGATCATTCCGAACGGGCCGTGGTTTTCTGTCACCATCTGTGTTCAAGCCGCATGTGGGCTGACGGGGTGACAGTAACCAGCAGTGGGAAACAGGATATCAGTGTTTCATGCGGTGTTCCGGAACATAAGTTTAAGTCACACTCTGTGTTTATACGATCATTAATCGTATAACAGCGATCGGTCTCTTCGGGACCGGAACGACGAAAACGGTGACGCACCGTGTTTTGCGCCGGCTTAGATAGTTCTGCGGTTTTTTGTCTACATAAGGCCGGTCACGTCCGGCTCGGGCGCCGGCCCAGGGCGGCCTATCCCGGCTGCGGCATCAGGTCCCTTGCGCGCGCCTGGTGAGCCTGCCAGCAGGGGAAATGATGCTCGGCCTGGTCGATGCTGATCAGCTGCGCCATGGCCGCGCGGGTGCCGGCGTCGACGGGGGTGTAGACCACCATCCGGGTCCCCGGCGCGGCCTGTACCGCGAAGCTGGTGGAGGTCATCTCCAGCCGCGGGTAGAGCGGGTGACGGAACACCTTGGCGTACGACGCGGGCTGGGCCACGTCCTGGGTCGCCCACATGGCGGCGAACTCCGGGCTGGCCGCCTCCAGTCGCCGGATGAACCCGGTCCAGGCCGGATCCCCCACGTGATGGCCGTAAGCCGCGCGCAGCTGGGCCACCATCGCGGCCCGCTGGTCGCCTTGGTTCTCGATCGCGCTGCAGCAGGCCGAACGGGTGAAGCAGTAGAGCAGCGAGTTGCGGTCCGCGGGCCGGATCTCGGCGGTCCGCGGGAACAGCACCGTGTAGGCGGCGTTCCAGGCCAGGATGTCGTACCGCTCGGTCACCACGCTGGCCGGCATCGGGCTCAGCCCGTCGAGGATGGCCTGGATCTCTGGCCGCAGCAGCTGGCCGCCGTGGTCGGGCACCGCCGTGTCGGGCATCTCGGCCAGCCGGAACAGGTGCTGGCGCTCGACCGTGTCCAGCCGCAGCGTCCTGGCCACCGCCTCGAGCACGCTGGCGCTGGCCCGGATCGGGCGCCCCTGCTCCAGCCAGGTGTACCAGGTCACGCCCACCCCGGCCAGCTGCGCGACCTCCTCGCGCCGCAACCCCGCCGTCCGCCGCCGGAACCCGCCAGGCAGCCCGACGTCCTCCGGCGTGATCCGCTCCCGCCGGCTCCGCAAAAACGCCGCCAGCTCATGGCGCCGCGTCGTATCCGTCGTGCTGCTCACCCCAAGCGTCTGTCGTGCTGCTCACCCAAGCGCTGATACCAGGATAAATGGGCTCTTAATACCAGCATAACCGATTTCGGTCCGGCCTGGGATGCGCCGTCGGCGCGCCTCAGGGAACGCGAAGAGTGTTGACTTGTTTACAGAATGACCGCGAAGTGGAACCGGGACGGCAGGATCATGATCGTTAACCGGCAGGGCGTGACCAGGGTCAGCGTGGCGATCACCACGGCCCTGGCGCTGGCCGTCGTGACCGGCGTGTACTGGCTGATCGTCATGGCCGCCACTACCTCATCCCCGCTGTGGGGGACCTTGGACACCGAGACAGGGACCGCCGCGACCGAGGACTCCGCCGGGGTCACGATGGCCATGTTCGAACTCAACTGGGCCAGCTTCGAGCCGTCCGAGGGCACCTTCAGCGCCTCCTACCTGGCCACCCTGCGGTCCGAACTAGCCGCCTACACCGCCGCCGGACAGCAGGTCGCCTTGGGCCTGGGCACACAGAACGCGCCGTCCTGGGTGTTCTCCCTGGCCGACAGCACGTATATCGACCAGAACGGCACCGTTTCCGGCGAAGCCGACTGGGTGTTCAGCGCCGCGGTCCGCACCGCCGCCCTCGCCTACTTCGACAAGATCGCCGCCGACTTCCCGCTGACCGACTTCTGGGCGATCCGGCTCACCTCCGGCGGTGACCCCGAGATGCTCTACCCGGCCGGCGGCACCTACTGGGCCTTCAACCCCTCCGCGCTGACCGGCCGGGCCTTGCCCGCCGGGATGACCGCCAACCCCTTCCCCCGGTGGAAGCCTGGCACCGCGGGCCTGACCCGCGCCCAGCTCGGCACCTGGGTGAACTGGTACATCGGCGGCCTGGACAACGTGACCAACTGGCAGATGCAAATCCTGTCCAAGCTCGGCTTTACCGGCTACTACGAGACCGTCACCCCCGGATCGGGCACCCGTCCCGACATCCTCACCCAGACCGAACAGCAGAACCTGTCCAACGACGGCACCACCGGCGTCGGCGCCGTCTGGGACCGCTACTACGCCATGCTCCCGGACAAGACCCGCGTCATCGCCTACATCTCCTCCGTCGCCGACCAGTCCGGCGGCAACGACTCCTGCCAGCCCGCCGACACCACCCTCCCGCTGACCGACACCGCCATGGACTCCTGGTCCGCCACCCGCTGGATCACCCGGATCGCGGCCGCCAACGGCCTGCTCACCGGCGGCGAGAACCCCGGCCGCGGCATGCCCGCCAGCCTGAGCTCCTTCGAAGCCAACACCTCCTCGGCCGGCATGATGGCCAGCGCCATCCGCCAGGCCCGCAGCTGCCACTTCAAGGTCTTCTACTGGGCCCACGACGTCGACCTGTGGGACGGCATCCTCCCCTTCACCCTCTACGCCGCCATGACCAGCGGCTAAGTTGCCCGGGACGCCGACGTAACTACTTAAAGTGCGGTATGGTAACTCTCAGTAATAAATCGAGATGTACTAGATGGCGGCAAGGTCAGCCACAGCCATCTGGCGCCCGCCTGCGTGTGCCGCCTCCCGGCACCGGGGCCGCCGAGACGCAATCAAGGGGAAAGTCATGTGCGCACGGGGGAACCACCTCGTAACGGGTCAGCACGATGTCACCGGTTATCACGACGGCGGCTCGGCCCGCTGGCGGCGGGCGGCCCGCTGGC
>OCZT010005630.1_pt1 | contig 12480 bp, 10 predicted proteins | sample 1539031 | NCBI WGS metagenome assembly OCZT01 (sample SAMEA3539308, study PRJEB22396) | soil metagenome | biome: tundra; feature: field; material: soil | place: USA | collected 2010-05 | depth 0.15 m | reverse complement strand
CGGCCCACTGACGCTCGACGTCGTCCAGGCCACCACACATGTAGAACGCCTGCTCAGCGACGTGATCATACTCACCGTCAGCAATCTTGGTGAAGCCCTCGATCGAGTCAGCCAGCGAGACCGTCGAACCCTCCAGACCGGTGAACTGCTTTGCAACGTAGGTGTTCTGGGACAGGAAGCGCTGGATTCGACGGGCCCGGTTGACCAGGATCTTGTCTTCTTCGGAGAGCTCGTCGATCCCCAGGATGGCGATGATGTCCTGAAGCTCCTTGTTGCGCTGCAGGATCGAGATAACCCGCACCGCCGTGTCGTAGTGGTCCTGGGCGATGTAACGGGGGTCCAGGATTCGCGAGGTCGAGGTCAGCGGGTCGACGGCCGGGTAGATACCCTGCGAGGCAATGTCGCGTGAGAGCTCGGTCGTGGCGTCCAGGTGGGCGAAGGTGGTGGCCGGGGCCGGGTCGGTGTAGTCGTCAGCAGGCACATAGATCGCCTGCATCGAGGTGATCGAGTGGCCGCGCGTGGAGGTGATGCGCTCCTGGAGCACACCCATCTCGTCGGCGAGGTTGGGCTGGTAGCCCACGGCCGAGGGCATCCGGCCCAGAAGAGTGGAGACCTCCGAACCTGCCTGCGTATAACGGAAGATGTTGTCAATGAACAACAACACGTCCTGCTTCTGCACGTCGCGGAAGTACTCGGCCATCGTCAGCGCCGACAGCGCGACCCGAAGACGGGTGCCCGGCGGCTCATCCATCTGGCCGAAGACTAGGGCGGTCTGACCGAGAACTCCGGCGTCGTCCATCTCCGCGATCAGGTCGTTTCCCTCACGGGTGCGCTCACCGACACCGGCGAACACCGACACACCACCGTGGTCCTTGGCGACGCGGGCGATCATCTCCTGGATGAGCACCGTCTTGCCGACACCGGCGCCACCGAACAGGCCGATCTTGCCACCCAGGACGTACGGGGTGAGCAGGTCGATGACCTTGATGCCAGTCTCGAACATGACCGTCTTGGACTCGAGCTGGTCGAAGGCCGGCGCCGGACGATGGATCCCCCAGCGCTCGCTGACCTCAAGCTTCTCGCCGCCCTTGAGGTTGAGGCAGTCGCCGGTCGTGTTGAACACGTGACCCAGCGTGACGTCACCGACGGGCACCATGATCGGGCCACCAGTGTCCTTGACCGGGGCGCCGCGAACCACACCGTCGGTGGGCTGCAGCGAGATGGCGCGGACCATGTTGTCCCCGATGTGCTGGGCGACCTCAAGGTTCAGGCTCTTCTTCTCGCCGGCCAGCTCGACCATGACGGTGAGCAGGTTGTACATCGCCGGCATCGCGTCCGCGGGGAACTCGACGTCGATGACCGGGCCGATGATGCGGGAGACGCGACCGGCTCCGCCTTTCGCGGGGGCGCCCGCAGCGTTCTCAGAAATTACGGCAGTCATTTGCTCTCTCTACCCTCTTACTTGGCGGACGCGAGGGCGTCGGCGCCGCCCACGATTTCGCTGATCTCTTGAGTGATCTCGGCCTGGCGGGCTTGGTTGGCCTGCCGGGTGTACTTACGGATGAGCTCCTCAGCGTTGTCCGTCGCGGACTTCATCGCGCGCTGACGAGCAGCGAGCTCGGAAGCCGCCGACTGCAACAACGCGTTGAAGAGACGCTCGGTGACGTACTTGGGCAACAGTGCGTCCAGAACCCGCTCGGCGCCCGGCTCGAACGTGTACAGGGGGAGCACATCGTCTGGCGACGGGGGCTCAGTGCCCTCGACAACCTCCAAGGGCAGCAGCCGGATGACCTCGGGCTCCTGGGTGACCATGGAGACGAACCGCGTGAAGACCACGTGGACCTCATCGACACCAGCGGCCTCGTAGTCCTTGATGAAGTCTTCGACGATCCGCTCACCGATCTCGCGCGCGGTCTCGAACGTCGGGCTGTCGGAGAAACCCGACCACTCCTGGGCATACTCGCGACGGCGGAACTTGTAGAAGCCCACCGCCTTGCGACCCACGAGATAGGGGACGACTTCCTTGCCTTCTCCGCGCAGCTTTTCGGCGAGCTTCTCGCTCTCCTTGAGCACCGCCGAGGAGTAGGCACCGGCCAGACCGCGGTCGCTGGTGATGACCAGCATCGCGGCCCGTCGCACCTGCGGGTGCTCCGTGGTCAACGGGTGGTCGACGTTGGAGAACGTCGCCACCGCGGATACGGCCTGAGTGAGCGCCCGGGCGTATGGCGTGTGGTCGTGGACCCGCTGACGAGCCTTGACGACCCGCGAAGCGGCGATGAGCTCCATCGCGCGAGTGATCTTCTTGGTCGCCTGGACGGAACGGATGCGCTGGCGGTATACCCGCATCTGCGCTCCCATATGTTCCCGCCTCTCCTAATAGAGTTCGATCCGCTATGACGTGTGCTCACCGTCGGTGAGCGGCTGGCCGGGTGCTCAGTTGGTGACCACCCGGGCGAGGTTCACCGCTTCTGTTTGACGATCTTGACCTGCTCGACCTCATCCTCGTGCAAGGGCGCGGCCTCTGGCTCATGACCGACCGGGACAGAGTCCTTGCCGCCGGCCAGGAACTGCTGCTTGAACGAGTCGATCGCCTCCTGCACCCCGGCCTGGGTGTCGTCGTCAAACTTCTTGGACTCGCGGATGGCCAACAGCAGACCGGACTTCTCACGACGCAGGTGATCCAGGAACTGCGCCTCGAAGGACTTGATGTCGGTGACCGCGATGTCGTCCATCTGACCGGTGGTGCCGGCCCAGATGACCACGACCTGCTCCTCGACCGGCATCGGGGAGGCCTGCTTCTGCTTGAGCAGCTCGATGAGGCGAGCCCCCTTGGCGAGCTGGGCACGCGAGGCCGGGTCGAGGTCGGAGGCGAACATGGCGAACGCCTCCATGGCACGGAACTGCGCCAGGTCCAGCTTGAGCCGGCCGGCCACGCTCTTCATCGCCTTGATCTGCGCGGCACCACCGACTCGGGAGACCGAGACACCCACGTCAATGGCGGGACGCACGTTGGCGTTGAAAAGGTCGGACTGCAGGTAGATCTGACCGTCGGTGATCGAGATGACGTTGGTCGGGATGTAGGCCGAGACGTCACCTGCCTTGGTCTCGATGATCGGCAGACCGGTCATCGAGCCGCCGCCCTTGGCGTCAGAGAGCTTGGCACAACGCTCGAGCAACCGGCTGTGCAGGTAGAAGACGTCACCGGGGTAGGCCTCGCGGCCCGGCGGACGACGCAGCAGCAGGGATACGGCGCGGTAGGCCTCGGCCTGTTTGGAGAGGTCGTCAAAGACGATCAGGACGTGCTTGCCGGCGTACATCCAGTGCTGGCCGATGGCAGAGCCGGTGTAGGCCGCGAGGTACTTGAATCCGGCGGCGTCTGAGGCGGGGGCCGCGACGATCGTGGTGTAGTCCAGCGCCCCGGCCTCTTCGAGGACGCCTCGCACGGCCGCGATGGTCGAGCCCTTCTGGCCGATGCCCACGTAGATGCAGCGAACCTGCTGGGCCGGGTCCCCGGTCTCCCAGTTGGCCTTCTGGTTGATGATCGTGTCGACCGCAACCGTGGTCTTTCCGGTCTGACGGTCACCGATGATGAGCTCACGCTGGCCACGGCCGATGGGGATCATCGAGTCGATGGCCTTGATGCCGGTCTGCAGCGGCTCGTCCACCGACTTGCGGTCCATCACGCCGGGCGCCTGCAGCTCAAGAGCGCGACGTCCCTCGGCGACGATCTCGCCCAGGCCGTCGATGGGTACACCGAGCGGGTTGACCACCCGGCCCAGGAAGTTGTCACCGACCGGGACGGAGAGGACCTCGCCGGTGCGCTTGACCTCCTGGCCTTCCTCGACACCGGAGAAGTCACCGAGAACGACGACACCAATCTGGTGGGCCTCAAGGTTGAGCGCCAGACCCAGTGTGCCGTCGTCGAACTTCAGCAGCTCGTTGGTCATCGCCGAGGGCAGTCCCTCGACGTGCGCAATGCCGTCACCGGCGTCGATCACTCGGCCGACCTCTTCGCGCGAGGCCGCGCCGGGCTCGTAAGACCGAACAAAGTTGTCCAGCGCGTCCCGGATCTCCTCCGGACGGATCGTGAGCTCCGCCATCAGTGTCTCTCTCCTCGTATGCGGCCCGAACTCAGTCCGGGCCGAAGCCGTGTGTCTTGATTGTGCGTGGATTCAGTTTCTGGCAATGGTCTTTTGGCAAAAGGCGTTGCGCTCTGGGGTCGGATGCTGGCTACATCCCCAACGCCCGTTCGGCCTCCTGCAGCCGGCGCAGGATCGTGCCGTCGACAACTTCGTCGCCGACCTGCACCCGGATGCCGCCGACGACCGTGGGGTCGAGCACGACAGTGATCTGGACCGCCCTGTTGTAGATCCGGGACAGAGCCCGTTCGAGGCGCTGCACCTGTTCTCCATCCAACGCGAAAGCAGCGGTGACCGTGGCGGTCAGCTGTTCGCGGCGCATCGCCGCAATGGCGAGGTAGGTCTCCAGGACCCGGCCAAAGCGCCGGCCCCGCGGGGAAACCGCGCCCTGAACAGCAAGCAGGATGGCCTCCGGGGATGCCTTGCCCTCAAGCAGTGCCTCGACCAGAGCAACCTTGGCACCCTCGTCCCCGCCGTGAGCCGACAAGGCGTCACGAAGACCGGAGTCCGCCGCGACGATGCGCCCAAAACGGAACAGGTCATCCTCGAGCCCATCAATGCTGCCGGCCGCCTCAGCCGAGGCAACGACAGCCTCGACCGCCAGGCTCTCGGTGGCATCCCCGAGATCACGGTCATCGGCCCACCGCTGAGAAACCAGGACGTTCAGCACGGTGGTAGACGCCGCGTTGATCTTCGGCCCGAACAGAGTCCCGACCAGGCCGCGTTTGGCGCTCGCGTCCCGGGACGGGTCGACGAGCGCCCGACGCAAGGAGGCACTCGAGTCGAGCGCCGCCGTCACGCCGAACAGATCCTCGGCAAGTGCTGACACGTCGGCTCCGGGCACGAGTGCTGCGGCAAAGGCGTCACGCCCCGCCGCGAACGCCCCACGCGAAGAACCCTGCATCAGGCGTCCTGCCCGACCGTCTCGGGCCGAACTGCACCCAGCTCGAGCTCGGCCAGGAAACGATCGACAATGCCGCTCTGACGAGCCTGGTCGTGCAGTGACTCACCCACGATGCGGCTGGCCAGCTCGGTCGACAGGCGACCCACCTCGCTGCGCAGCGAGACCACAGCCTGTTGCCGCTCCGCCTCGATCTGCTTGTGAGCAGCCTCGGCGATGCGGTTTGCCTCGACCTGAGCCTGGACTCGGAACTCGGCAATGATCGCCGCACCCTGTTCCTGGGCTTCGCCGCGGATGCGGCTGGCCTCGACGCGAGCCTCGGCAAGCTGGGCGTTGTACTGCTCAAGAGCGGCCTGCGCCTGCTGCTGAGCCTCCTCGGCCTGGTGCATGCCGCCCTCGATGGCCGCGGTGCGGTCGGCGTATATCTTCTCGAGGTTGGGTACGACCTTCTTCTGCACGATGACGTACAAGATGGCGATCGCGATGAAGCCGAAGATCAGCTCGCCCCAGTGGGGCAGAACGGGGAGCTGATTGGCCTCACCGGCGGTCACCAAAGCTGCGACGTGCGTCGCGCCGGCGAATAGCTGCACGGGATTCTCCTAGTGCGTAAGTACCTAGATGTTGCTACTGGCTGTGATGAGGTCAGGCCGTCTTGAAGACGAAGGCGAGCACCAGACCGAAGATGGCCAGCGCCTCAGCGAGGGCGAAGCCGAGGATGGCGATCGACTGCAGCATGCCACGAGCCTCGGGCTGACGGGCGACACCGTTGATGTAGGCGGCGAAGATCAGTCCGATGCCGATACCAGGGCCGATGGCCGAGAGGCCGTAGCCGATGATGGCAATGTTTCCACCAATGTTGATGGTCCCGTTCACGTTGTCCTCTTTCGTTCTTGGTGCCCCGCACGGCACGTCACCGCGCGGAAGTCATGGTGTGAATGCATCTGGTTTGAATACATCAGTGCTCGTCGACCAAGGAGCCGGCGATGTAGGTGGCTGCCAGCAAGGTGAAGATGTACGCCTGCAAGAACTCGATCAGGATCTCGAAGATGGTCAGCACGAAGGCCATGATGTACGAGCCGCCGCCGGCGATCTTGAGGCCGATGCCTCCGTTGAAGATCATGTACTGACCGCCGGTGATGAACAGCAGCAGCAGCAGGTGGCCGGCGAACATGTTGCCGAAGAGCCGCAGCGCCAGCGTCAGCGGCCGCGTGATGAAGAACGTGATGAGCTCGAGGAAGAAGATGAAGGGCACGATCCAGCGAGGCAGACCGGCGGGCACGAGGTTCTTGAAGTACGCGCCGACACCCACCCGCTTGATGCCGATGTACAGATACGTGACGTAGACCACCAGGGTCAGGGCGATCGGGATACCGATGCGGCTCATCGTCGGGTACTGAATCGGCGGGATCACACCGAAGAGGTTGTTGACCAGGAGCAGCACGAACATCGAGAACAGCAGCGGCACGTAGCGCAGGAAGTCCTTGCTGCCGATGATGTCCCGGGCGACACCGTTGCGAATGAACCCGTAGAGGCCTTCGGTGACCCACTGTCCCTTGCTCGGGACTATCGCGGTTCGCCTCGTGGTGGCGATCAGCCACCAGGCGATCAGTCCCACCGACAGCATCAGCACGACCGCGGGTCGGGTGATCGCGAAGGGACCGTCGAACCACAGCGGCTGATAGAACTCCGCGGCAGTCGGGGTCTGGTAGCCGCCACCACCGGCCGTAGCCAGGCTGACCAGCACGTTCAGGCTCAAAGGGTCTCCTCGATCGTGTGCAGCGAACCGGTTCGGGAGGCCGTCAGGCCAGCAATACTCGGTTCATCCCCGGGCACTGCGCGCTTGACTCCAGTGCGACCAGCGGACGTCACTGCTGCGTACCGTACCGGAACCAGATGAGGTACAGCGACACGGCCATCCCGGCGAGGATCCCGAGCGGGACAAAGAAGGCGGTGTTCAGCCAGCGGTCCAGCGCCCAGCCGATCCCGCCGAACATGACCGGACCGGAGATCAGGTAGGACACAACGTTCCACATGTATGCCTCTTCGAGCCGCGGATGGCCCGCGTCGGGGTCCGGCAGCCCGCCCGAATCCTCCGGCGGTTGCTCGCGCTGGTCCATCTGATCCTCCATCGCTACTGCTCACCCGAGCCGCCGCTGAACCGGGTCGCCGGCTGGCTGGTCGACAGGCTTGTCAGCTGGCTGGTCGTACACCGGCTGGCGCAGCCTCATGAAGGCCACGACCTGGGACACCTGCCAGATCAGGGCAACCGCCAGGATGGAGAGCCCAAAGGCCGCGCCGTCCAACCAGTGTGCGCCCGAGAATGTGAGAATCACCACGCCGAGGAAGATGATCTGCCCGAGGTAGACGGCAAGGGCGCCGGCCAGCACCGACAGCGGGTTGGCGTTCGTGACCTTGCCCATGACATACAGACCGCTGGCGAAGAAGATGACCGCGATGGCGACGCCCAGCAGTGCAGCCAGCCCGCCACGGGTTGCCCGGGTGAGCCAGAACACGGCCACGATGACCGGCGCCGTGGCGACCATCGGAATCACCGTGGCGCGAAGCATCGCCGCGAAGGGCGGAACCGGCGCTGGTCCCGAAGCGTGCGCCTGCGTCATGGGGTGAGCGTCATGGGGTGAGCTTCCTCGCCTGGTCATGGTGTCTCGGTCTTGCGATATGGGCCATCGGTGTCGTAGCTACCCGGAAGCGATCCCTCAGCGCTTGTGAAAGGTATCACAAGCGTCGGTTGGGCACCCACTTGGGTAGCCAGAGCGTGAGCGCCGTCGCGAAGATGACAACAAGGACGATGACCACGATCGGGAGCCAGCCGTTGACGAAGGCGAAGGACACCACGCCAAGGGCGACCACGGCGGCCCACAGGTAGAGCACCAGTACCGCCTGCACGTGGGTGTGGCCGAGCCTCAGCATCCGGTGGTGCAGGTGCTCGGCGTCCGGGTGCCAGGGACGGCGTCCCGCACGGGTGCGTCGAACCACCGCGAGCAGGACGTCCAGCAACGGCACCGACAGGATCGCGAGCGGAAGAACGACCGGCAGCAGGATCGCGACGTTGGGGTTACCGCCAACCTGCGCGCTGGGGTCGATGTTGCCGGTCATCGAGATCGTCGCCGCGGCCAGCAGGAGCCCGAGCATGAGAGAGCCCGAGTCGCCCATGAAGAGCCGGGCCGGGTGGAAGTTGTGCGGCAGGAAACCGACGCAGACGCCGACCAGCGATGCCGTGATGAAGGTCGCGGAGGAGAAGACGTTCGGCGGGTCGTAGGTGCGAGACAACAGGTAGGAGTAGCTGAAGAATGCCAGCCCGGCTATCGCCACCACGCCGGCCGCCAGCCCGTCCAGACCGTCGATGAAGTTCACCGCGTTCGTCGAGATGATGACGGTGAAGATCGTCAGGGTCACCAGGACCGGCGCGGGCAAGACGGTGACCCCGAACAACGGCAACGACAACAGCTGGACGCCCGTGAATGCCATGACGCCGGCGGCGATCATCTGTCCTGCCAGCTTTGTCAGCCAGTCCAGCTCTCGGATGTCGTCCAGCACCCCGACGGCACACACGATGACGGCGCCGATCAGCACGCCTGCCATCTCACCGCCCTGGAAGATCTGGGACAGGTAGGGCAGCCTGCTGGCCACCAACAGCGCGGCGATGAAACCGAGCAACATTGCCAACCCGCCAAGGCGCGGGATCGGGTGGGTGTGGATGTCGCGGTCACGCACCGCCGTGATCGCCCCGCTCGCAAACGCGAGCCACCTCACGAACGGCGTGGCGGCGTAGGTGACCACCGCGGCCACCACAAAGACCAGGAGGTACTCCCGCATGGATCAGCGCCTAGCTCGAGAACGACGCAGCCGCTGAATCAGCTGCCCTCACGAGGGTATGCCGGGAAACGGCCGACGAGGTCGCTCACCTGGGCGCGAATCTCTTTGGACTTGGGATGGTCCGGGTCGCCGTCGGTCTGGGTCACGGCCTGATGGATGAGGTCGGCGATGAGCTTCATCTCGCCCGTCCCCATGCCCTGGGTGGTCACGCAGGGGGTTCCGACCCGGATGCCAGAAGCCGTGTTCGGCGGCTGCGGGTCGAAGGGGATGGCGTTCTTGTTCAGCACGATGCCGGCCGCGTCCGCGCGGGCCTCGGCGTCCTTGCCGCTCACCCCGATCCCCTGCAGGTCATGCAGTGACAGGTGGGTGTCCGTGCCTCCGGTGATCGGCCGGATGCCCTTGTCCCCCAGTGAAGCTGCCAGTTGCTGGGCATTGGCGATGACCTGCTGGGCATAGACCTCGTACTCGGGCTGGGCGCACTCGTGCAGGTTGACCGCCTTGGCTGCGATGCAGTGCATCAGCGGGCCACCCTGCATCATCGGGAAGACGGCCTTGTCCAGCTTGGCAGCGTGCTCCGCCTTGCAGACCAGCATTCCGCCGCGCGGCCCCCGCAACACCTTGTGCGTGGTGAACGTGACGACATCGGCATACGGGACCGGGCTCGGGATCGCCTTGCCGGCGACCAGGCCGATGAAGTGCGCGGCGTCGACCCAGAAGATCGCGCCCACCTCGTCGGCGAGGTTGCGGAAGAACTCGAAGTCGATCAGCCGTGGGATGGCCGAGCCACCGGCAACGATGAGCTTGGGCCGGTGCTTGCGCGCCAGCTCGCCCACCTGCGCGTAGTCGATGTCCTCGGTCTCCTTGTCCACGCCGTAGTGCACGGCGTTGAACCACTTGCCGCTGAAGGAGACCTTCGAGCCATGGGTCAGGTGACCGCCGTGCGGCAGGGACATCGCCAGAATCGTGTCGCCCGGCTGGCAGAAGGCGCCGTAGACGGCCAGGTTGGCATTGGCTCCCGAGTGCGGCTGGAGATTGGCGTGTTCAGCGCCGAACAGGGCCTTGGCACGCTCGACACCGATCGACTCAGCCTTGTCGACCTCAGAACAGCCACCGTAGTAACGGCGCCCGGGGTAACCCTCGGCGTACTTGTTGGACAGGGTGGAACCCAGCGCGGCCAGCACTGCCGGGCTCGTGAGGTTCTCGCTGGCGATGAGCTGAAGGCCGCCGCGCAGCCGCTCAAGCTCGGACAGGAGAACTGCGGCGATCTCCGGATCCTGGCTGTTCAGCTGACCGAAGTCGGCGCCGAAAAAAGTCTGGTCCATGGACATGAGGCTCCCGAGAGGAGTAATGGCGAACGTGACGGTGGGGTGCGCAAGTAGCGCGCCCAACTCTAAGGGGTTCTTGCCCATCGATTCCAAACGGGGGCGCGGAGCCGTTCTGTTTGACGAACCAGCGCCTGCGACCACCGCGCGCGATGACCAACAAGAGGGAATCCGAAGGCGACGTTCACCGACACGCGCCATACTTAACCCAAGAGCATCACGCGCAACGAGCTCACCACTCGCGGGGCCCGGCCAGCGAACTGCACGGCAGCCCACACGTCCAAATGCTCCCGACCGGCTGACCTCGTGCCAAAGGGAGAGCATGTCCAGTCGCAAACGGCGTCAACAGGGCTCGAGACTGTTCGCTTTGTACGTCCTTGCGAGCCTCATCCCGATCGCCGTGATCGGGGCCGTGACCGTGCGCAGAGACGCCAACGTCGGCACTCAGTTCGCTCGTGACTGGGGGCGCGCCCAGTCCGCTGTCATCGAACAGATGGCCATCGCGCCCGCACTCAGCGGCGGAGACCTGTCCCTGGGGCTGACCAAGGCCGAGCGTGGGCGAGTCCAGTCAGCCACCGACCTGGCGATCTTCAACGGGACGGTCAGCCATCTGCGCCTGCGCAGCTTCACGGGCGCGGTCGAGTTCTCGGACGACGGCACCGCGACAGGTTCGGTGCCGGTCAGCGATCCGTCGTTCCGGGCCGCTGCGGCGGGGGGCACCGACGTGCGCGTCATCGCGGGCAATCAGCACTCCCCCGGCGTCGTCCGCGTCATGCAACCGGTCATCGCGGCGGCGAACGGCCAGGCCACCGGGGCGCTGGAGGTCTACCTGCCGTATGACGCGATAGCCACCAAGGTTGCGGCCGAGACGGATGCCGAGATCATTCGGCTCGCTCTTAGCCTCCTCGGGCTCTTCGCCCTCCTGGCTCTCATCTCCTGGTGGACCACTCGCGCCCTGCGCCACAACGCCGCAACCCACGAGTACGAGTCTCTGCACGACTCGCTGACCGGGCTGCCCAACCGCGAGCTGTTCCGGCGAACAGCGGAGGACGCCCTGGAACGCGCAGAGCGCGGCGAGAAGGGCGCGCTGGTGCTGATCGATCTCGACCACTTCAAGGAGGTCAACGACACCCTTGGTCACCACGCGGGCGACGAGCTGCTTCGAGTCGTGGGGCGCCGGCTGCGCGGGTCGCTGCGCACCGACGACTTTGTGGCCCGCCTCGGTGGCGACGAGTTCGCGATGGTCCTGCCTCGCACGGGTGGCCATGATGAGACGCTGGCGTTGCTGGCCCGAATCCGCGAAGGGCTGGCCGAGGAGGTGGTGCTGGATGGTGTCTCGCTCAGCGTGGAGGGGAGTTTCGGAGTCTGCTTCTACCCCGAGAGCGCCGAAACCGTCGAGGACCTCCTGCAACATGCCGACTCCGCCATGTACCGCGGCAAGCAGGGCCCGGAGGGCATCGTGATCTACGAGGCCGCGACGGCACTGCGCGCGACCCACGTGATGGCGATCCAGCGCGAGCTGCGTGCGGCGCTGGATCACGGCGAGCTGGTGCTCCAGTACCAGCCCAAGGTCAAGCTCAGCTCCGGCCGGGTGACCTGCCTGGAGGCGCTCGTGCGCTGGCAACACCCGCAGCGCGGGCTGTTGCTGCCCTCGGAGTTCCTCTCGGTGGCAGAAAGCTGCGACCTGATCGGACCGCTGACGAGCTGGGTGCTGCGAAGCGCACTCGCCGATTACACAGCCTGGACCGCTGCCGGTCATGACTGGATGGTCGCGGTGAATGTCTCGGCTCGAAACCTCACCTCGCCGCAGTTCGCGGGCAGCGTCGCGCAGAGTCTGCACGAGGCCGGCGTGCCACCCCACCGGCTGCACCTGGAGGTGAGCGAGACGGCGATGGCCTTCGATGCCGAGCTGGCCAGAGCGGTCATCGGTCCGCTCGCCGACCAGGGCATCTTCATAGCCATGGACCACTTTGGTATGGACCTCACGGACCTGGCGCAGTTCTGCACCACCAACGTGTCGGAGATCAAGATCGACCGGACGTTCCTGGCCGACCTTCCGGGTAACGAGCACGATCGCGCCATCGTGGCCTCTGTCATCGCCCTGGGCCACAACCTCGGATGCATGGTCACCGCCCAGGGTGTCGAGTCGCAGGACGTCGCCGACGCGCTGGAAGATGCGGGGTGCGACCACGGGCAGGGTTACCTCTGGCTGCGGCCGGGGCCCTGGACCGAAGTTGCCCGCGCGTTCGCCGAGACGACCGCCACGACGTCGACAACCGCTCAG
>OCZT010005629.1_pt1 | contig 12483 bp, 15 predicted proteins | sample 1539031 | NCBI WGS metagenome assembly OCZT01 (sample SAMEA3539308, study PRJEB22396) | soil metagenome | biome: tundra; feature: field; material: soil | place: USA | collected 2010-05 | depth 0.15 m | reverse complement strand
TACGAGATATTGGCGTGACTGGAGCTCAGACGTGTGCTCTTCCGATCTCTTGGTCGGTGGGAGTTTACTGGCAGGGGTAATTCCTGCCAGGAAAGCCTCTCAGGAGTCAATTATTTCTAGTTTACGCTACGAATAGCTCTCTTTTGAAAAGTATGATAATCTCTTGCCGGATGGAATTTTGAAATGGAAGAACTAAACGATAGTGTAAATGCGGCATATGAAAAAGCTGTTAGAATTCTGGCAGCAGCTTCTCAAACAAGATACGGGCTGGAGGTAAAGCTAAAGCGAGCCGGATTTACTACTGAAGCAATTAAAAATGCTTGCGAACAACTTGAGCAAAGAAGATATCTTGATGATAAAGGTTTTGCGAAAGGATTGGCTTCAAAAAGAATTGTGCAAGGTAAGGGAAGAATGTATATACGGCAAGAGCTTAAAAAGAAGGGAATAGCTCCAGAAATTATTGAAAATATTATTTCCACTATTTCCCAAGAAGAGGAACAAGAAAAAGCCAACATAATTGCCTTAGGGATATGGGAAAATACGACTAGAAAACCCTCAGAGGCTCGGAAACGTAAGGTTCTAGGGACTTTGGGTAGAAGAGGTTATTCGGGCTCTATAGCCTTTAGAGCGCTTGCTAAGGCTATAGAAGAGGAGGATCGTACTGAAGATGCTTAACAAGAGAGGCATTATTGTTAGTTTAGTTCTTGGTGCAAGTTTATTGACGGCTTGTTCGTCCGGTGTTGGTCTCACTGATATAGAAGCGTCGTACCGACAGGCTTATTTGGCCGATGGTAATACTTTGCAAACCGCAGATCTTAAAATGTATAAAACTTGTAAGGGAACAGAGCTGAGGCCTACCTGCAAAGAAAATTCTCTAAACTCTCTTGACGCTGCGCAGCAATTTCTCTCCGACATTAAAGTTGTACGGTCTCCTGGACGGTATGCCAAAGGAGACCCGTGGCTTAGGAAAGGTCTTCAGGAAGTAATAGATGGAGTATCGTTAAGAATCAAAGCGGTAGATGATCAAAATTTAGATGAAGCACACCAGGCAGAAGATGTTCTTAACCAATCTGTTTTAGATTTAGATAAGGCTTTTGGTCTTTTTATTCAAAATCAATAAATTTTAAACTAAACCAGCTTGTGCTGAATCTTTTTCTGCTTTAGGTTGTGAATCTCGATAAGAAATCAAAAATGCTAATAATGCTTCTCGGGTAGGCTCGACTTCGTTATCTGTAACTTTATCGCTTACGAGTTCCTTGTAAAACTTTATTTGTGGACCAGGCTTAAGATCGAAAATTTCCATAATATCTTCTCCGTTAATAGGAAGTATTACCCCTAATTTTTCGGGTTCTGAAAATGCTTTTTCTAAACGATGTTCTAATTCTTCGGTTAAAGCAATGTCCGGATGAGCTGAAGAAAGAATGTCGGCTTTTACGTGATCAATTAAACGATCCTTATCTTCTTGAATATCACGAGCTAAACGGCGTACGGTGCCGTCGCTCCATTCTGGCGAGTAGAAAACGGGGCGCATGTGCATTTGTACTAGCCGAGAAACTTGGGCGATTTCGTCGTTTGAGAATTTGAGTGCGCTCATTCTGGTTTTACAAATTTCTGCACTTATATCTTCATGACCATAAAAATGGATTTCGTTATCGCCAGTTTTGACGTTGTAGTCAATTGTTTTTGTCGCTGGTTTACCCTGATCATGAAATAGTGCTGCTAAACGAGTGGGAAGATCTGCTGGAGTTTTTTCCAATACAGAAAGAATATGCGTATATACTTCTTCCGTATGAAATTTATTTTGACTAACACCTTTACATTTTTCCAGTTCTGGAAATAAAACTGGCAAAAATTCGGCTTTATCTAACAATTCTATTGCTCTTCGTGGATTATTAGAGATTAACATTTTACGTAGTTCTTCATTTATTCTCTCAACCGAAAGTGCGGATGATTCAAGACGGTGTTTAAGTTGTCGCATGGCGGGGAGCAGTGATTCCTCCAGTTGAAAATCAAGTTTTACGGCAAATCTGATCGCCCGAAGCATTCGCAAAGGATCATCAGAAAAGGTTTGAACAGGATCTAAGGGAGTTCGTAAAATTTTGTTTTTTAGATCAACTAATCCTTTTCCTAAAACGTCTTCAATTTCGCCATTGAATTTCATGGAAAGTGCATTGATGGTGAAATCGCGTCGCAACATATCTTCTTCTAAAGAGGCCAGTTTAACTTCTGGTTTACGAGAATTTTCTGAATAGCTTTCAGAGCGAGCGGAAACAAACTCTATTTGTTCATCTCCAATTCTTACTTGAGCAGTGCCAAACCGCTCAAAAATCACCGGGTTTCCGACTAAATCGTCACCCAAATGAGTTTTGGCAACAGTTGAAAAACATTCAGCTAGTTGAGGGCCAAAAGGTCCTTCTATAACTACGTCGATATCTTTGTTGGGTAAGTTGAGTATATGGTCGCGAACATACCCTCCTACAACGCGGGCTTTAATTATAGGTTTATCTAATTCGTGTTTTTTTCGCAACTCGCTCTCGGCTTTTCGCAGGAGATCGAAAGCAACATTGGTAAAATTATCCATTCCCTGAGTATAACAGGAGGCGTTGACCCTAATTGGAAAAGGAAAAGAGCAAATGAAACTAAAGTCTCACTTGCTCTTTTAGAAAGTTAGCTATTTGCTGGTTAGTCTGCAAGAAAAGTGCTATACTAATTTCAGCGAAAATCACCAAACTCTTTCGCTAAAATCGCAAAACGGATCTCTTATAGGATATATAAACTTGGCGTTGCTGAGTAATAGGGAAGATTGTATGACTGTATATTTAGTGTATGAATATGATTATGAAGTAGGTGGAGTTGGGGTTCCTCATGTTCATTTGGATAAAGATAAGGCATGGAAAGATTACTCTGTCTTGTCGGATTTGGCGTCGGCTTTATCGAGTAACGTTGAACAAGATCCTCGGGAGATTTTTGAATCTAAGGGACACGCCAAAACATTGATTCTCGATGGCGGCAAAATAGTTGCGGGAATAGAAGTGGTTCGACAGGAAATTGCGGCTTGAGTCTTCCTCTTTTAGTACACGATGATATTGAAGAAATCCCGGGTCATTTGGGAAATAAGATACCAACAATTTGTAGAGTTAGGATTTACCTAGAAGGCACTTCTAACTGTATCGTCGTATATTCAGAAATGGAAGAAAATAGTGAAGGACCATCAGTTACGAATGCTGCAGAACATATCGCAGCTTATGTAATGAGGAATCAGACTGATCTTTTGGGCGATAGAGAAATCATGTGGATAGAACATTATCCGTATGGTCTTAGTTGGAGAGGGAGTCATCCTAGTACTTTTGATGAAGTGGTTTTTACGAAAATGGAAGCAGATACTGTAGCCATTCCAAAATGGAAACATCTAGGAAAAGAGAAAGCTTTAAAGCTGGGAATTGATATTTAACTAACCGCTTCTTTCTTGAGTTGTAGTCTTGTCGATAGACGCTGGCGAACAGGGTCTTGAATGACGATCACGAAACGACGTTCACTGCGTAAAGTCATTTCATTTATTCGTATTTCCATAGGAAATGTTGTTCCGTCTTTTCTTTGTCCAACTGTTTCGTTTACGGCTCTCTTGCCACCAGTGATGTCGTCTCGTAGGACAAATCTTCCAAAAGAAGACTGGAACTGGTCTTGTGAGTTCCTGGCTATTAGTGTCTTGAAATGTTTCCCTATTATTTGTGGAGTCTGATATCGGAATAAGTTTTGCGCGGCTAAATTTATAGAGCTAATGCTACCGTTTTCCAAAAGTGTCAGAACCCCGTCTCCTAAATTATTTAACACCGTTTCGATAAAAGCTGTTTGCTCTCGTACTTCCTGATCTAAACGCTCTCGTTCTTGGAAATTTCTTTTCTTTTCTAAAGCAGAGTTGATTGCTGGCAATAGTCGTACAAGGCGATCCTTGAGGAGGTAGTCATCGGCACCTTGCTTGATTGCGTCTGCCGCTAACTCTTCACCTATTTGGCCGGAAATGAGAATAAAGGGAGCATGAGGATATTTGGTTCGTAAGAGCTGTAATGCTTCTAGTCCGCTAAACCCTGGAAGTTTATAATCTGCTAAAACTAGGATTGGTTCAGTGGCTATGGCGGTATTGAAACTTTCCCGGTCTTGGACGCGCTCTACGACAAACTGTGTCTTCTCGTTTTTGAGTTGACGTTCAATTAGAAGCGCGTCTTCCAAACGATCTTCTAATAGTAGTATTTTTAATATTTCTGGCATATGCTTGTCTACAGTTTATACTAAAAAAGGATTTAAAAAACAACTACTGTCACATTTTATAGAGGATACTAATGAACTCATTTTCCGGAAGAGCATGAAAACATTTTCTTTATTACTAGGAGGTCTTCTTGATATTTCTTTGATGGCATTGGCCTTGATGGCAATTTTTGGTTGGCGAAAAGGTCTTCAACCAACTACTAAGTACCTGGGGTTAGCTATTGGTTCGCTAGGAATTGTCGCAACTTTTGTTTTTGTGGGACAGTTTGTTTCTTTGGGAAATCTGTTGAGCGATCTGGTTATTGTTGCATTTATGGGCTCCGCTTATTTTTTGTTGTTATTCAGAGATCAATTGATTCCACTGTCTAGGAAGTGGTTATTTATTGCTTTCTTTGTGTTGTTTTCCGCTGGGATTTTAATCGCTGGGCTGCAGTGGTCTTCACGATTTTTGGGACCTTATAAAGTAGTTATTGGATTTTATTTTATTCTTTCTTGGAGTGTTGTTACGGGTGAACCTGCCATAAGGTTTTGGCTGACTTCAAGAAAGGTACCTGCGGTACAAAAAGCAAGATTAAAAGCTTTAAGTTTGGGATATCTATCTATTATTTTGGTTTTATTGTTTAGTGGATTTATTCCATCTGCTACTAATCTTTTGGTAAGGATTGTTATTCAGGTTTTTTCGCTTGCTATTATTCCGTTTTTATATATTAGTTTTGCCCCTCCTCGATGGTTAAAATATATTTGGCGCGCAAAAGAAGAGGGATATTTAACAGAAGCTATGAAAGGATTTCTTAGCTCTTCTTCTGATTTAAAAGAACTTTTAGAGGCAGTTCTTACTGGAGGAATTAGATGGCTTGGAGCGGATTCCGGGCTCATTTTGAATAATCAAGGAGAGGTTCTCATAAGTATAAACTTGGAAACCAGAAGGCTTAATGAAATAGTTCGTATAATATCTGTGATTAGCGGGATAGGAAATAAAGGAGTTCGTTTGCCCTTGACTGCGAGTACTTCGCTAATATTAGAACCTTTGTTTTTCGGCGAAGATCGAGGTCGGATGGTGATAGTTTCGGGTCCATTTACTCCCGTCTTTGGAGAAGATGAAGCAGAAAGACTATCTCAATTTGCACTTTTAGCTTCGACTGCATTGGAGAGGTTGGCTAGTAAAATTAAGCTTGCGGAATCTGAAGAGCATTTACGTAGAGTTATTGACCAGGCAATTACTGCAATAGTTGGAATGGACCAAGAAGGATTGGTTACGATCTGGAATATTGCCGCAGAAAAACTATTTGGTTGGACCGAGAAAGAAGCCGTAGGGCAGAGAGTGGCCGATTTGATTATTCCGCAACAATATCGCTTTGCTCATGAAGAAGGTTTGAAAAAATATCGAGAAACAGGTGTGGGAAAACTCATTGGGCATGCGTTTGAAATAGATGCTATTGATAAAGCTGGAGAAACGATTCAGATTGAATTATATATTGCAGAGGCCTGGCGAGTTGAAGGAGAAATCGTTTTTGTAGCTTTTGTGAGAAATATTACTGCTTTAAAAAAGGCGGAGACAGAATTAAAGCTATTAAATGAGGAACTTGAAGAACGCGTTGCCTTAAGGACGCAAGAATTGAGACATTCTAACTCGGAATTGCGTTCCGTCAATGAAGAATTGGAGTCTTTTTCGTATAGCGTTTCACACGATCTTCGAGCGCCTCTAAGGGCTATTGATGCGTTTGCAAAGATTGTTCAAGAAGAAAACGAGGAAAAGTTGGACGCTGATGCTAAAGAATATTTAGAACTTATTCGTAAGAATTCTATTAATATGGGAACTTTGGTGGATGATCTTCTCTCGTTTTCTAAAATGGGTAGAAATCCTTTAGAAAGAACTTCTGTAAAAACTAAAATTTTGGCTGAAGAGGTGCTAGAGCAAGTAAAGGTTGCCGAGAATGTTCAAGATATAGAATTCGTAGTTGGAGAGTTGGATGATAGTGAGGCTGATGGTAACTTACTGAAGCAGGTTCTTGTGAATTTGATCTCTAATGCAATTAAGTTTTCTAGAAACGCCCATCCTGCTATAATTGAAATAGGTTGTTTGTCTCGTTTGACAACCTTGAGTGAGAGCACTTATTTTGTAAGAGATAATGGGATCGGAATTGACATGAAATACGCTGACAAGGTTTTTGGAGTTTTTGAGAAATTACATAAACCAGAAGAATATGAAGGAACTGGTGTAGGATTAGCGATTGTGGAGAGAATTATTATAAGACACGGTGGTCGGATCTGGTTAGAATCTACTTTGGGAAAGGGAACAACCTTCTTTTTCACCTTAGGAGGAGAAGCCAATGAGTAAAAATTCCATTGATATTCTTCTGGTAGAAGATAATTTGAACGATATTAAGCTAACCTTACACGCATTCAAAAAGCATGACTTTGTTGATGTTGTGCAGGTGGTTAGAGACGGCGAAGAGGCCTTGGATTACTTGTTTTCTAGAGGAAACTATGAAGATCGAACAGCGGAGTCGGACCCTAGGTTAGTTCTTCTTGATCTTAAATTACCAAAAGTACATGGGTTAGAGGTGTTAAAAATATTAAAAGAAGATGTTCGGACTCGCCATATTCCTATAGTAATCCTGACCTCTTCAAGCGAAGAAAAAGATATTGATAAAAGTTATGATCTCGGAGTTAATAGTTTTATTCAAAAACCTGTAGACTTCGACAAATTTGTTGAACACACTCGGGTATTGGGGTTGTACTGGCTTAATATAAATAAAGGTCCTCTCCAAGCAAAATCTTAAACAAACCCCAGGATTTTCTTTCGTGACGGTTTCAAAGTTTTTGGGTGCGATGTATTGAGAGAAGAACTGATGAGTGTGATTTGTTCTCCGAAATCAGATTTGGGTTTAGTTGCAAAGAGTGGAACTCCTTCGACTATAGAGGCGAGTAAGGCTGAACCAGAATATGGTAAGCTGGTGAGTATAGGATACTTTATTTGGCTTTCAAGTTCTTTGCTTTCAACCTTTAAACTAGCTTCGCTATGGTTGAGAATAAGTAGAATCTTTTCATCTTCAATTCTTAGATCGTGTAAAATTTTCAATAACAGTTTTGCACCTTTAACGGATGCCAAGTGAGATGACGTTATAACTAATATGGCGTCAGAACATTCTAAGGCTTCAAGGGTTACATCGCTTAGGTGACTGGATAAATCAAGGATTATTAAATCAAAACTACCCTTGAGAACTTCGAGCAGGGAGTTAAAATGCTGACGCTCAAATAGATCTGCTTGTTCTGGTGAGGGGGGAGCGGTTAGAAGACTGATGCCATTGGTTTGATGCATGCAGGAAATCAAAAACTCAGGTGTTAAATCGTGAATGCTACTTAGTATGTTTACTAGAGAAGGTTCTGTTTCTGCCGCAAACATCAGCCCTTGGTCTCCAAATTGCAAAGACAGATCCACTAATGCCACATTTAAATTATGGTTCTGCTTTAACGCGCATGCTAGGTTGGCGGCGATTATTGATTTGCCAACCCCTGCCTTGCCAGAGGTAACGGAGATAACTCTTCCTGACCCTGAGGACTTTGGAAAAGTTTTTCGTCTGCCACTAGAGTTATTTGGAGATGTCGGTCCTGATGGACGAATTATCTTTAATTTGGTTGACATGACTTCAGTTTAGGCTTTTTATGTTGTTTTGGCTATTTAAATTGAAACGAGATTGTGTTGAAATTCTGGAGACAAGTATGTTTAACGCCGGGAGAGTGGTTCCTGAACGGAGAGATAAAATATACAATGAACCGGATGGTAATTATATTTGCGAGTTTGATAGGGGCAATTTTAGGCATGGGAACTAATTATTTAAACCAAAAACTAACACAGAGAGAAGAAGAGGCTACGAAGCCGCCTCTACCCAAAGAAATATATTGGGCTCCATTTTTAAACGCCATCTTTTTAGGCTTGGCTGCCTATCGCTGGGGGTTCTCTGTTACAGGATTGGTAGTTTCTGTGGTAATTGTTTTACTGGTCCAAATTTTCGTTTTTGATGCTAGACATCGCCTTATCTTAAACATAATTATTTATCCTGCGATGTTGGCTGCGCTCGCGTTTGCTTATTTCAATCCTCTGCTTTTTGGAGAGGGATTTGTGAAAGTTTGGTCTGCAGGATTGGGTGCTTTACTGGCCGGAGGAATTTTTCTAGGTTTAGTAATTGTGAGTCGAGGCGGTCTTGGGTTGGGAGATGCGAAATTAGTGTTTTTTCTAGGGGCTATTTTAGGAGTATTGCCTTTTCCTGGTTCGCCAATACTTAGGGCGTTAATTTATGGAATTTGTTTAGGAGGAATAATTTCTGTTTTATTATTATTAACTCGCATTCGAAAAATGAAGGATTTTATTCCCTATGGTCCTTTTCTTTGTCTTGGGGGAATTTTGGTTCTTTTATACCCTTGCGGTTTTGGACTTGGGGTTAGTTGTTAAAAGATTTTAGCGAGAGTAGGCACAAAAGGGAGCTACAGGTATTCTGAAATGAATGAATTATATCGGCAGCAAAGCTTCGCTCGTTCCCTTTTTGGAACAATCTATAGTTAAGGTTGTGGGATCACAAACCGGTAGTTTTTGTGACTTATTCGCGGGGACCGGCGCGGTTGGAAGAAGATTTAAAGAATTGGGACATACGGTTTTAGCTAATGATGCTCTTTATTATGCTTACGTATTAAATCGGCATTATATAGGCAATTCTAAAGCGCTAAAATTTAATGGACTAAAAATAGGAGGTAAGGTTAAAGAGCGTCCTGTGATGGTAGTCGAAGAATTAAACTCTTTGGAGGGTTGTGAGGGCTTTATCTATCAAAACTATTCCTGGAGCGGAACTCAACTTCTAGAGGTTCCAAGAAGATATTTTTCCGATGAGAACGCAGCTAGATGTGATGCGATAAGATTACAGATAGAATCTTGGTTTGTCGAGAAACTGATAACTCCTGATGAATATTTCTTTTTGCTAACTACTCTTTTAGAGTCCATTGATAAATATGCAAACACGGCTTCGGTTTATGGAGCTTTTCTAAAAGGATTAAAGAAAATTGCGCAAAAGACTCTGGTTCTGAAACCTGCGGCTTTAATTTTATCTAGTAAACAAAATCGTGTTTATAACCAAGACGCAAATGGTTTGGTTGAACAACTCAGTGGAGATGTACTTTATCTTGATCCACCCTATAACCATCGACAATATTCATCAAACTATCATATACTTGAAACCATCGCCAGAAATGATAATCCTGAAATTCGAGGAATAACTGGGTTGCGTATGGGCGGGGAATCTAACTATTCTCTTCGGACTAAAGTTTTACAGTCGTTTACCGAGTTGATATCTAAAGCTAATTTTAGGTATATATTTCTTAGCTATAACAATGAAGGATTGTTGGGATTTGATGAAATTCGGACTGTAATGTCTCAAAAAGGAAAATATGGATGCTTTGAAATTGATTATCCACGATTCAAAGCAGATCGAGACTCTAATCGCTCTTTTGCTCATACTAAAACAACAGAATATCTTCATTATGTAGTAGTTGGAAAATAAATTATGTTTAAGATACATAATTTGAGTAGAATAAAATGATGAAACCAGGGCGTACTCATTCACTTACTTTTTTCTGTGAGGATTGTAAAATTCGGCATCTTGTAAAAGAAGGATGCCCTAAACTAATACCCAAAATTTCTGATTGGGAATTGGAAAGTATAGTGAAAAAATATCGCGTGTCTGGAGAAGGAGTTTTCTCTCCGGAAGTTTTTACCGAACAAGGGACGCTGATTTCGAGGCTGGCAAAAGACTTGAAGTTTACTAGAGATGAATTGGAAGTTAGTAAAGAAGAAGTTTTTGCTTTGTTTCTAGCTTTGGAAGACGAAAAAGAAAAAAATGCAACTGAAGAATAATATTATTCCCCTTGAGTTTGACCTACAGAAAGCGTAGCCGAATGCGATCTATGAATTTGTATAGGAGAATTTCCCCAGAGGGGTACGGCTAGCGGGGAGCCGTGAGAAATGGTTGCGGTTACGGTAGTGGCCGTTGTAGTACAGATAATTCCTGAATTGGGATCGCTTAGAGAAAGTTTTGACACTTGTGAGGCTATATTGAAACAGATGGCTTTAGCAGCGCTTTGGTCTAAGACGAAACTTGGCAATTGTGAAGAATCTACTTGTGCAGCTCCTGCCTGAGCGGCAAGAAGTGTTGCGTTGTCATATGTTTCATAATAAGTATAAGCTATATTTAAATTTCCGACTAAAGCTAGCATTCCTAAAAGCAAGAACATAAAAACTAAAGAAAACGCAATTAAGGTTTGTCCTTTTTGATTTGAATGCTTGTTCATTATTGGGACCTATATTGAGATCGATAGGAGTAGGCGGTAGAAGAGAGTTGCATGTTTATTTTCCAAACTGCACCAAATGGAAGTTTATCGAAACGTAATAAAGCTTGACCGGTGCAAGTGATATTGCCTGGCGCTCCAGTATCTGAACAACTTATTCCAACATTATCTAAATAAGGATATTGGTGAATCGTTCCATTAAATGTTGAGGTTGCTTGTGCGGAAGTATAAGTAGGACCAGGAGTTCTAGCAGGCGTTGTTGCTTCGACTGCTGCAGCAAGGTCGGTCGCCGCATTTAGTTCGTGGATAGCTTCAAAAAGAATCATTCCTCCTCCATACCCTAATACCATTATTAATAAAAGCGGTAAGACTAATCCCGTTTCGACAGTCGCTTGACCTTTTTGGAATAGAGTTTTCATATTTATCATGTCTTAAATGTTAGCGTATAAACTTGTGCATATACATCTATAGGAAGCTTTAGGCCACCAATCGAAGGAGGAACAAAACTTGAAGGATTGCCGCTTACTTCTATTCGAATCTGATCAAGACCTAGGCGAGTTGCGCATACATATACCTGTGATGCAGGAAGGGATTGTGGAGGAGGACAGGAAACTCCTATACTTTGGGGTATAATTTGGGTCCCTAACAGTCCATTTTTTAATAATGCGACAGTTTGATTTTCGGCAGATAGTAAAGCTGGAGTATTAGCTCCACTTCCTGTAGAAATTCCTCCTGCAGCTACTTTGGCGCCTGCTGTTACTGCAGTTACTGCAGAAGAGCGCTCAAAAGCGTACAACCCTCCTGTGATACAGAAAAAAAGAAGGATAAAGAAAATGGGGCCTACTAGAGCAAATTCGATAGTTGCTTGCCCTAAAGAGTTTGTCTTATTGCTAAATAAATTGAACATCTTGTTTCTATGATAGGTCTTTTTCCACACTAATAATAGATAGAGATGAAAATTAAGGAGTATAAGGAACTCCTTCAGCCTGTAATACTCGCGCATAACCGGTTGTGAAAAGCTGAAATGATGGTTGTCCACCGATGTCTGCGACGGAAAGAGGAACCTTAACATAGTTGCCGAGTCCGTCTTGATAACACACCCAAGCTTGCATTGTGTACGTTTCTGAAGCTACTACTTTAAAACATTGGTCGCCTTGAGCTCTTCCTGGATAATTGTTTGGACAATCTACTGCGTTTTGATTAGGTGGATTATGGCTAATTTGGGTAAATGAATGTGTTACGCTATAGTTATTTACATCTCCAGCACTATAAGAAACTCCAGAAGTTCCATCGCCATAGTTCCAGTTAATGTGATCTAATCCTACTTGAGCATAAAAATCGTAACTGATTGTTCGGCCATTATCGTCAGCGCCATCAATAGCGACGTGAAAGTATGTTGTTGGATTATCGTGTGGAGGACCTGTAATGTAGTAACCGCTGTTTGTGGAATTGACTACTTGATACTGTAAATTAGATGGATTTGTTATAACTCCTGCATAAGAAGAATTGTCTTGGTTTGCAAATCCGCTAAAATCTGGATTAGATAAAAACGCTGATTTTGCCTGTGCGGTTGGTTGTGCTGAGCTAATTGTTTTTGGCGTGGTGTGCAAGCAGGGCCAATCAATAAATATTCCGTTGCTTAATACGCGACAAACGCCATCTTCGGCTACCCACGTTCCGCCAGAGCATATAAGACTAAGAGGATTATTTGGGTCTATAGCCCACTGGCCTTTATACATAAAACGCATTGCAATGTTCTTGTCCTTAGCCAATACGGAAGCTTCGCTAAGAGCGTCTGTATATGCGAGAGGAGGATTTGGCCCCCACGTTCCATCGGTAGGAACGAGAGTGCTTACTGCTCCGCCAGAAAAAGTTCCAGGAACT
>OCZT010005628.1_pt1 | contig 12483 bp, 9 predicted proteins | sample 1539031 | NCBI WGS metagenome assembly OCZT01 (sample SAMEA3539308, study PRJEB22396) | soil metagenome | biome: tundra; feature: field; material: soil | place: USA | collected 2010-05 | depth 0.15 m | reverse complement strand
GTCGTCGACGGCCGCGGCAATCGCGTCTGCGACATCGCGAGCGCCTCCGTGAAGACCGGCGAGGCGCGCGTCCACGTCCGGCTCGTGCGCGGGCTCGTGCGCAGCGACCTCATCCTCCGGCACGAAGCCCGCCCTGGCGCCGAGGGCAAGGAGATCACGGTCGACGAGATTCGTCTGGGCGACGGGGCGCCGATGCGATTCGAGGGCAGCGGCCCGGGAGGACGTGTCGCCGCGTCGTCGCCGGTCTCGACATTCCGATACTTCGATCGGGACGTCGCGCGGAAGACCGTGCGCTGCAACCTCTCCCGCCTTGCCGAGGAGACCGACCACTCTCTTCTGTCGGCTGTTGCCGACTACGTCGAGCAGGGGCTCGAGGACGATGGGCTCGCGCCGGAGGAGATGGGGATCTTCACGCTCCGCGCCGTCGAGAAACGACCGCCGCTCCCGTCGGCGCCCGTCCGGAAGAAGGGGCCTCTCTCCGCCGACCTGCCGGAAGCCGGGAAGTTGAAGGCCGCCGTTCTCGTGGCGCTCGGCGCTCGCTAGCACCTACCAGGGCAGGCCGCGGACCTCGCGCGCGCGCCGGTAGACGGCCTCGTACTTCTCGGCCGAGCGGTCCCACGAGAAGTCCCGGGCCATGCCGTTCCGGACGATGCGGCGCCAGATCTCGCGGTGAAAGAAGACGCGTTCGGCCGAGAGGACCGCGGACGCGAGCGCGTGAGGTGAGGCTTCGTCGAACGTGAAGCCGGTCGCCATGTCGAGGTTGCGGCCGTCGAACCCTTCGACCGAGTCCGCGAGGCCTCCGGTTTTCCGCACGATCGGCGGCGTGCCGTACGCCAGCGAGTACATCTGATTGAGGCCGCACGGTTCGAAGCGCGAGGGCATGACGAACGCGTCCGCGCCGGCCTCGATCCGGTGCGCGGTAGGCTCGTCGTAGCCGACCAGAGCCCGAAAGCGGCCTGGGGCGTGCGCCTCGAGGAGGCGCATCGCGCCTTCGAGCGCGGGTTCGCCGGAGCCCAGCATCGCGATCCGGACGCCACGACGGATGAGCTCGGGCGCGGCCTCGAGGAGGAGATCGAAGCCCTTCTGGTCGGTCAGGCGGCCGATCGCGCCGAGGATCATCCCGGGGTCTCCGGGCTCGAAGCCCGCGAGACGGCAGAGTTCCGCGCGGCACTTCACCTTCCCGCGGAGGTCCTCCGCGCCGAAACGTGCCGGGAGGTGCGGGTCGTGCGCCGGGTTCCAGACCGTCGTGTCGACTCCGTTCAGGATGCCCACGACCCTTTCCCCGCGCGCCCGCAGATCGCCATCGAGGCCCACGCCACCTTCGGGGGTACGGATCTCGTACGCGTACGTGGGCGAGACGGCGGTGATCATGTCCGCGGCGACGATTGCGCCCTTGAGGAGGTTCACGTTGCCGTCGTGCTCGATCGCGCCGCCCGTCCACACCTCGTCGGGGAGGCCGAGACTCGGGAATTCCTCGCGGCCGTAGACGCCCTGATAGCCGAGATTGTGGATCGTGAGCACGGACGCGATGTCGTCGAACCAGGGGTCGCGCCAGTTGTTCCAGGCGCCGAGCATCGGCGCGAGCGCGGGATGCCAGTCGTGCGCGTGAAGGACGCGGGGCCGCCGGTCGAGGCGTTTCAGCGCGTGAATCGCCGCGCGCACGAAGAGAGCGAAGCGCCAGAGGCCGTCGTCCTGGCCGTTTTCGTTCGGCGCGTAGATCTGATTCCGGTGGAACAGCGGGTCGTGCGCGACGAAGTAGATCGGCACGATGCTCCCGGGCAGGAGATCCCAGAGCAGGCCCACCGTATGCGAGCGACCGAGGATCGAGACCTCGAAGGGCGGCATTGCAGTCTCGGGCCACAGGTTGCGCCGCCGGTACCAGCGTGCCGCCTCGAGGTGGAAGGGCATGAACACGTCCACGTCGTGGCCTCGGGCGGCGAGCGCCTTGGGGAGGGCGCCGACGACGTCTCCGAGTCCTCCCGTCTTGGCGAACGGGACGCACTCCGCGGCGAGATGCGTGATGCGCAGGCGCGCCTCAGTTCACGAGAACGTCGGCGCCGAGCGTCTTCGTGGACGTCGCGACGGAAATTCGCGCGGTGCCGCGCGCGACGCCGGTGACGGCGCCGTTCGTGACCGTGGCCGTCTTCGGGTCGGAAGTCGTCCAGGCGAGCGCCGCGTCCTCGATGACGAGACCGGTGAGGTCCTTGATCGTCGCCGTCATTTTCTGGGTCTCGCCCACTTTCAGAATCAGGGTGACGGGAGTCAGCTCGAAGGCGTCGATCTCGCGGTGCAGAACCTTTACGTCGCACGCCGAACTGACGTCGTTGTCGAGGCTCGCGATGATGGTGGTGCGGCCTTCCGCGCCCGCGGTCACGACGCCGTCCGCGTCGACCGTGGCCACCTTCGGATCCCCCGAGATCCATTTCAGCTTCAGGGGAGAGAGATTCCCCCGGGCGTCCCGGACCTCGGCGACGAGCGCCATCTTCGTACCCGGCGCTCCGACGAGCGTCATCCGGTTCGGCGAGACCGTGAGCGACGCGACGTCGATGACCTCCACGGACGCGCTGGAGGAGAAGTTCTGAAAATTCGCGGTCACGATCGTGCGGCCGGGCGCGAGGGAACGAACGAGCCCGTTCGCGTCGACGGACGCGACCTTCGGCTTATCGGACATCCACGTCGCCGTCAGGCCCGGCATCGGATTGGCCCTCTTGTCGAAGACGTCGTACTTGAGAGACTGCGTGCGTCCCGGACCGTAGAGCGTCACCTTCGCGGGTGTGACGCGGATTTCGGCGGGCTTCGGGCGGCAGGCCCCGAGGGCGAGCGATGCCAGGGCGAGGGCGATGGCTTCTCGGATGAGAGCTGGGCGACGCATTTTCATCGCCGCGATTCTAGCGCGCAGGCGCCATGAGCCCTCCGGGCAGCGGTTGGCCTTCGAGACGCCGCTCGATGAACGCCGCGCGGCGTTCCCACGCGGCCGGATGCGCGCGGTACCACGCGGGACCTGGAATCAGGGCCGCGAGGTGCGCCGCCTGCGCCGTGGAAAGGCGGCTCGCGCTGATGCCGAAGAGCGCGCGCGACGCGGCCTCGCACCCGTAGGTCGTCTCGCCGAACTCGATCGCTGAAAGATAGACCTCGAGGATCCGCTTCTTCGGGACGACTCGATCGAGGACGACGGCGATCGCGGCCTCGCGTCCCTTCCGCCACCACGTGCGTTCGCCGGAGAGCCACAGGTTCTTCGCGAGCTGCTGCGTGAGCGTCGAGGCGCCCCGGAGGCGTCTCCTGCGGTTCCCGGCGTGGGCCCGGTTCCATGCGCGGGCGGTCCCGACCGCGTCCCAGTCGATGCCACGGTGCTCGAAGAAGCGCGCGTCCTCGGCGGAGAGGACGGCGCGGACGAGGGCGGGCGCCACCTGGGGGAGAGGCACCGGGCGGCGGTCGATCGCGTCGCTCCTGCTCTGCCCGCGGAGGCGCTCCTGTCGCGCGCGGATGAACGCGGTCGTCGCGGGATCGCGCCAGCGCAGGAGAAGGATCGAGGGGAGGGGGATGAAGACGAGAAAGGAAAAGAGAAAGAGAAGAAGAAGGAGATTTCCTAGAAGGAAAAGAGGGCGAACGCCACGGCCTTCGCTCAGCCGAGGACTTCCGTCAACGCGGCGCGCAGCCGCTGGACTCCGAGGGCCGCCTCGTCCCGCGTGAGGGTCAGGGGAGGACGCAGCCGGATCGCGCGCTCGCCCGAGGCCAGTGACATCACGTTGTGCTTCTTCAGCCAGCAGGATATGACCTGCCCCCTCGTCGCCGTGTCCGGGAGGTCGAACGCGATGAAGAGGCCCCGGCCCCGCACGTTCGTCACCTTGCCGGGGAACTCGGAGGCCACCTCGATCAATTTTCCGAGGAGGAACTCGCCCGTCGTCTTCGCGTTCTCGACGAGCCTCTCCTCCGCCATGACCTCGAGGATCCTGCGGCAGCGCACCATGTCGACGAGGTTCCCGCCCCATGTCGAATTGATGCGCGAGGAGACCGTGAAGACGTTCTCCTTCTCCCCGAGAATCCGGTCGTTCGAGGCGAAGCCGCAGACCTGCGTCTTCTTTCCGAAGGTGAAGAGATCGGGCGTGATGCCGAGGCCCTGGAAGGCCCACATCGTGCCGGTGAGACCCATGCCGGTCTGCACCTCGTCGAGGATGAGCAGCATCTCGTGCTCGTCGCAGATTGTGCGCAGCTGCGCGAGGAATTCGGCGCGGAAATGGTTGTCGCCGCCCTCTCCCTGGATCGGCTCGAGGATGAGCGCGGCGATGTCGTCGGGATTCTCAGCGAGGGCCCGCTCGATCTGCGCGATCGCGAGGTGTTCCACGGCGATCGTCGCCCCAAGGCTCTCTTCGGTGAGCGGAAACGTGAGCTTCGGGTTCACGACGCGCGGCCAGTCGAACTTTGGGAAGTACATCGTCTTGCGGGGGTCGCTCGTGTTCGTGAGGGAGAGCGTGTAGCCGCTGCGGCCGTGGAACGCCTGCTCGAAGTGCAGGATCTTCGAGCCGACCTCGCGGCGGTAGCCCTTCTTGAAGTTCCGGCGCACCTTCCAGTCGAAGGCGGCCTTCAGCGCGTTCTCGTTCGCGAGAGCCCCGCCCTCGACGAAGAACATGTGCGCGGAGTGGGTCGACGGCACGCCGAGGCGCGCGAACGTCTCGACGAAGGAAGCCATCTGCTCGGTGTAGATGTCGCTGTTCGCCGGTTTCGTGACGGCGGTCCACGCGAGCTCGTCGAGAAACTCCGGGGTCGTCAGCTTCGGGTGCGCATAGCCGATCGGACAGGTGGCGAAGTGCGAAAAGAAGTCCAGGATCTCGACTCCCTGGAGCGAGTCGTGGATGAAATTCCCGCGCGACGCACGGAGGTCCATGACCATGTGGTAGCCATCGACGAGGATGTGCTTCGAGAGCGATTCGAGGACGTTCTTGGCCTTGTCGAGGGACACCACGGAGGGAGAGGAAGAAACCATCCGAGCATTTTAACCCGTCCGGGCGGAAGGGTGTAAGACATTGACCGCGAACGCTTTGAAGCCGTCTTCAGGTCTTCAGGATGACCGAGTTGCCCCCGGCGGAGGTGGAGGACGCCTCGGCGGCGACGACGCAGTTCTTCCCCTTGGCCTTCGCGGCGTAGAGGGCGGAATCCGCCTTCTTGAGGATCTGGTTCTTCTGCTCGGCGGCGGGCAAGGACGTATTCACGTGCGCGCGGTACGAAGCGACGCCCACGGACATCGTCACGACGTTCCTGAGGTTCAGCGCGGGCTCGCCGGGGCCGATCGACATCGGCAGGAACGTCCAGTCGTCGATCGCCTTCCGGATCTTCTCGGCGATCGCGATGGCCGCGGCGAGGTCGGCGCCGAGGAGAATCACCGTGAATTCGTCGCCGCCATAGCGGCAGGCGAGAGAGACGGTCTCCGCGAGGGTGCGCTGGAGGATGAAGGAGACTTCGCGGAGCACCTGGCTGCCCGCGAGGTGTCCGTGAACGTCGTTGACCCTCTTGAGGTGGTCGCAGTCGAGGAAGAGCAGAGCGAGCTCGCCGTCTTTCGTCTCGCCGAGCCGGTCGATTTCACGCTGGAGCTTCCGGTGGAAGTAGCGGTCGTTATAGAGAGACGTGAGCGAGTCCCGCCGGGCGACCTCGCGGGCGCGCCGTTCGTCGAGGAGGTTCTGGAGAGCGAGGGAAAGCGTGTCCCCGAACAGCTCCATGAGGCGCTCGTCGCGCGGCGTGAAGGCGGGCTCGCCCTGCCGATTCAGGAGGATGAGAGAGCCACAGACGTGATTCTCGATCACGACGGGCACCGCGAGGACGTTCGTGATCGGCATCTCGAGGAGGGCGTCGATTTCGCGGGAAAATGCATGCGCGCCACCGACCTCGTTCACACAGGTGCGTTCGCCGCGGGCGTAGACGAATCCCGCGATACCGTCGACGGGCCGCACCTTGCGCCCGACGGCGCTGTCCTTCACGTCTCCGGCCGCGACGATGATCGTGAGCTCGTTGCGCGAGCGGTCGTCCTCCTTCGAGACGGGGTCGTCGAGGAGGAGCGCGCCCGCCTGCGCCGGCACGAACTCCAGGGCGCGATTCACGAGCGTGATGAGGAAGCGGTCGGGCGGCGTCCCGCTCGTTTCGTCGAGAAGGCGATGACGCTCCATGAAACGCGCGAGTTGCTTGGGGGAGATGACCCGGGCCGCTCTTGTGCTCACGATGGTGGCGTCATTTTACGCTTCGGGGTCCCCGGTCCTCGAAGGAGACACTCAGCCGAGACGTTGCAGGACATCCCGGGCGCGCGCGCGCATCCCGTCGATTCTCGCTTCATAGTCGCCGAGTTGCGGCGCGTAACGGAGGAAATCCACGTCCGAAAGGAGCACCCGGACGTCGTCGAGTTGCGCAGCCGGAAGGCCGCGCTCGGCGAGAGCGGAGAGGACCTCTTGCGCGGACGCCCCGTCCGGGACGAGATAGCGGCGAAGGAGCGCCTCGCGGAGGGCGCGGTCGACCCGCGCCGCCGCGCGTTCCTTCGTTTCGCCCGGCTCGGCCCGCAGGACCTCCTGCGAGGCGCCGCTTTTCCTTCGCCGCCGCGCGAGAAAGGTCGCGCCGAGCGCCAGGAGGGCCGCTCCGGGGATCGCCGCGACGGCCCAGAGCGGGACCGGCACGGTGCGGTGCGAGAAGTCCGCGACGGCCGGCGCCCCCGCGGGCGCCGTCGTCTTCAGTGCGCCGGACGGGGCCGTGGCCGGCAGGGAGGGCAGTGTGGTCTCGGCGGTCGTGAGCGAGGCCCCGCCCCCGAGGGGGGCGCCTTCCGTCACGAAGGTGAGCGGCGCGGTCGTCTTCGTCACGATCCGCTTCTCGGCCGGGTCGAAGACGGCGAGCGAGATCGGCGGAATCGTCACCGTGCCGTTTTCCTTCGGCACGAGGACGTAGCTCCACTCGGTGGACACCTGGGTGCGGCCGGCCCGCGTGGCATCGGACTTCACGCTCGGCGGATAGAGAGTCACGCCCGCAACATCGACCTTTGGTAAATCGGTCGCCGTGCGCAGGTTGCCGGCACCCGAGAGCCGGAGACGCAGCGTGACGGCCTCGCCGGGAGCGACGCGCGTGCGATCCAGCTTCGCGCTCAGGTCGAAATGGCCGACCGGTCCGTGGAACGCGGCATCGCCGGGGATCGGAAGGATCCTGAGCGTGAGGGGCTTGGCGACGAGGTCCATGACCTCTGGCCGCGGGAAGAAGCCGAACGGGTCGTTCAAGGGGTCCGGCGACACGCGGACGCTCGTGCGGATCTTCGCCTCTGGAATGTTGACGGTTCCGGGGTTGAGGCCCGAGACGAGCTTCTTGAGGAGCGTGAACCGCATCACCGTGCGCCCGTCCACGACGTCGCGGTGGCCCACCGGCTTCTCCGGCTTCTCCAGGTCCTCGGCCCAGCAACCGGGGAAGCGCGGGGGGTCGAGGTACTCGAGGCCCTGCACGTCGGCCTGCGTGAGGAGCTCGTAATGAAGCGTGATCTCTTCGCCGACGTACGCGGTCGTCTTGTCGGGTGTCACGCGGAACTCGATCAGCGGCCGGGCCCGCGGGGCGCCGGGCGCGGCCGCGCGGGAAGCCGCGCTGTCGCGCCGCCTGAGAAGGGACAAGAGCGGGTCGTCGTTCTCCGGCTCGGCGGGCTGAGCGGCGTGCCCCCGGGCGGGCCCGACTTCGAGGAGATAGCTCGCGGCCTTCACCGTCTTGTCGTCGAATCCGAACGAGACCTCGCCGACCTCGGCCGGGCCGGTGCCTTGCGGCCGCAGGAAGTAAGTCAGGGAGAGCGAACGGCTGAAGACCCCGTTCACATAAGACATCTGGTCCGACTTCGACGGACCGCCCGCGAGGGCCAGGTTCTTCAGGGGGAGGGAGCCGGGAAGGCGCAGCGTGCCACCGAGGCCGGAACCGGAAAATGTGTAAGTGAGTCGCACGACGTCGTCCGCCGCGGGCCTCACCGTGTCGACCTGAACCTGCACGGCGATTTCATCGGCGGCGCGCGCGGGAGGCGCCGCCACTGTAGCGACCGTGGCCACGGCGGAGACGAGGGCGGCAAAGAGGGGGGCGCGTTTCACCAGTCCCTCGCGACGCGCCGCTTGCTGTGCTGCTCGGCGACTTTCTTCTTCTGCTCGTCCAGATCCGACCGCTCGATGGCCGCCAGGAGCTGTTCGGCCTTGTCCCGCGTCATGTTTGCCTTCTGCTCGAACTCCTTCTCCTGCTGCTGCTTCTTCTTCTGTTCGTCGTTTCCGGCTTGCTGCTTGTCGTTTGGGTTCTCGGGCTGTTTATCCTTTCCGTCCTTCCCGCTTTTTTTGTCGTCCTTCTGGTCCTTCTGCTTCTGGTCTTTCTGCTTCTGCTTCTCTTCCTCGGCGCGGCGCACGCACAGCTCGTAGTTCCAGGCCGCGTCCGCGTCCCCCGGGCGGCGCTTCAGCGCCTCGCGGAAGGCCGCGGCGGCGGGCTCGTACTGCTTTTCGCGGTAGAACGTCTGGCCGGCGTTGAACGCCGCGTCGGCCGCGAGGCCGCCACGACCTTCCTTCCGCGCCTTCTCGAGTGACGCGAGCGCCTCGGGCGCGCGGCCCGCCTTCGACTGAGCCGTGCCGAGGTTGTACGCGCCCGTCGGGTCCTTCGGGGCCAGTTCGATTTCACGCTGAAAGTGAGAAAGCGCCTCGGCAGGTTTCTTTTCGTCGAGAGCCTTCTGGCCTTTCTTTGCTTCGGACCGGGGAGAAGAGAAGATTTTGCTTGGAAAGGGCTGGGCATCGAGGTCGCGCGACGTCAGCAGGCACAGCAAAGCCGTTGCGGTTGCCGTGGCTCCAGCTCGACTCGAAGCGCTTCTCCCTCTTCCGATTCCGAGCAAAAGAAGCCCCAACGCCGCGACCGCGACGCCGAGCGGAATCTGGAAGCGCTCTTCGAGAGACGTGACGAGGACTTCAGACATCGGCCTGCGCGCGCCGAGGTCGATCTGCCGGGCGACGCCCTCGAGGTCCGTGCGGCCCGGGGAGACGACGGTGAAGGATCCCCCGGTCTCCGCGGCGAGCCGGCGCAGCAGATCGGGATCGGCTTTCGAGAGCACGGGCTGACCCTTCTCGTCGCTCTTGAAACCGCTCGTGCGCCCGGCCGCGTCGAGGTCCGGAACCGGAGCGCCGCTTCCGTTCACGGCGCCCACGAAGACGGTGTGTACCGTGATGCCTTCGGCCTTCGCGCGCGCGATCGCGGCGTTCACGCCGCCCTCGAGGTCCTCACCGTCCGAGAAGACGACGACGTTCTTGCCGCCCGCCGAGCCGGCCGGGAACAAATCGGCCGCGGCCGCGAGTCCCGAGGCGATCGACGTCCCGGGCTTCGGCCCCATGCCGGGCTCCATCGCGTCGAGGAACAGGCCGACCGCCGCGGCGTCGAGCGTGAGGGGAACGAGGGCCTGAGCCTCTCCCTCGCAGGCGATGAGAGCCGCACGATCGCTTCCGAGCCGCGAGAGGAGGGATTGAGCGGCCTGGCGGGCGAGGGCGAAGCGCGAGGGCGAGACGTCGGCGGCCCGCATCGAGGCGGACGTGTCGACGACGAGCACGACGTCCGTGCCGCGCCGCTCGGCCGTCTCGGTCGTCCTGCCCCAGCGCGGACGCGCGAGCGCCGCCCCGAGGCCGAGAATCGAGAGGAGGACGAGCAACCCGGTGGCGGCGGGGAAGCGGCCCGCGCGCACGAGGCCCGCCTTGGCCGCGAGGGCGGGGGAAATGAGCGTGGCGCTCCGGGCCGCGCGCCGCCGGACGGCGAGGACGAGAGCGAAGGTCGCCAGAACCGCGAGAAGGAGGCCCGGAACGAGCAGCCCCGGCTCGGCGAAGAGCGTGCGGAGCGCGGTCATCGGGGCGTCACCGGAAAGACGAAAAGCGCCGCGAGCCCGGCGAGCGCGAGGCACGCGGCCGCGGGCCGGGCGGCGAGCGGGAAGACCTCGCGAAAGCGCGTGTACTTCGTCGTCTTGATCTCGCTCTTCTCGAGCTTGTCGATCGTCGCGAAGGTGTCGGCGAGACCCTGAGCGTCCGTCGCGCGGAAGAAGCGGCCGCCCGTCACGTTCGCGATGCGCTGGAGCAGCGCCTCGTCCACGTCCACGTTCGCCCGGACCCGCCGCTCGGTGACTCGGCCCGTCTCGGGGTCGCGGAAGGGGATCGGGATCTCGACGGGCCCGTTGTTGGTTCCGACGCCCACGGTATAGACGCGCACGCCCAGCGCCTTTGCCACTCCGGCCGCAGTGTCCGGGTCGATCTCTCCGGCGTTGTTGCCGCCGTCGGTCACGAGGACCACGACGCGCGACTTCGCCCTGGACGGCTTCAGGCGCGCGAGCGCGTTCCCGAGAGCGAGGCCGATGGCCGTGCCGTCGCCCTGGTCTCCCAGCTTCAGGCCCGCGATGCGGTCGAGGACCATTCCGCGGTCGGTCGTGAGCGGGCTGACGGTGCGCGAGCGTCCGGCGAAGACGAGGAGGCCGACCCGGTCGCTCGAACGCCCTTCGATGAACTGGCGCGCGCAGGCCTTCGCGACGAAAAAGCGGTTCTTCGGCCGGAAGTCCTCGGCGGCCATCGACCCGGAGGCGTCGAGGGCGATGAAGATGTCCACGCCCTCCGTCCACGACTCGGTCCGCTCGAGGCCGAGCCGCGGGCGCGCGAGCGAGACGACGAGGCCCGTGTAGCCGAGCAGCGCGAGCGCGAAGGGCAGATGCCGGGTCCGCACGCGCCACGTGGAGGGCACCCGGGCGACGTGGGCGAGCGTCGGGACGACCAGCGCGCCGTCGCCGCGCTTCTCGCTCAGGATGCGGATGGCGATCGCGAGCGGAATCAGGAGCAGGAGGAGCAGGAGGAGCGGGTCGCGGAACGACAGTCCCGGCGGGATGAGGGACGTGACGAGGGCGCGGAATCCCGTCATGAAGCCGCCCGCTGCCGCGCCTCGACGTCGTCGAGGACGAGGCGCGCCCGCGCGAGGGCCTGCCGGGCGTCCTCGCGCGTCGCGTCGCCCTTTCCGAACTTGACGCGGTCCGCGGAGGCCAGGAGATCGGGGAAGGCCGCTTCGCGCGGAAAGTCGAAGCCCTTCTCGCGCAGGCGCCTCACGGTTTCGAACGTCGTCCATTCGAGAACGGGCTCGCCCGTCGCGCGCTCGAGGAAGCGTTTCACCGCATGGGTGAGCTCCGAGTAGAAGTCGCGCGCGTCGTCGCCGAGGCCCTCGGCGGCCGCGGCGAGCCGCGCGAGTGCGAGGCGGAGCTCCTCGCCCGGCGGGATCGCGGGCGCGTCCGGCTCCGCCCCCGCGACCTTGCGGCGGCGGCGCGACACGAGCCAGGCGACGAGGGAGGCGACGAGCGCGACGCCCGCGACGAGCGCGACCCAGTACTTCACTGGCCAGGCGGGAATGCGCACCGGCTTGTCCGTCTTCGGCGCGATCTCTTCGGGCTTCTGGTTGGGAGGGAGACGCGAAGCGACGGTCAGCTCCAGATCGGGCGGACGCACGTCGAGCTTGCGGCCGGAAGATGATTCTTCGAATGTGTAGTGCGGCCCCGGCACCCGCACGGTTCCCGCGGCGAACGGAAACAACGCGACCGTCTGCGACCATTCGAAGAAATCTCCGGTCTTCGATTTCGTCAAGGTGGGTGCGGCCGGGCTCTCGAACTCCAGGACCGCGCCGCCCGGCGGCCGCGCGCCGTCCTCGGGCGCGGGTGTCACGAGCGCGTCCAGCGCCAGCGTCGCCCCCGCGGGAATGCGCGCGGCGAACGTCACGACGACGCGGTCGCCGAGGGAGACGGACATGGGCCCATCCACCTTCGAAGAAATTGCAGGCGGAGTCTGTGCGGTCAGCTCGCTCGAAACGCCGAGCAGCACGGCGAGCACGGGAGCAAAGAGAATCCTCTTCATCTCCCCGCCGCCTTGCGCCGCTCGCGCTGCTTGAAGAATTTTACGAGGGGCAGTTCGTAGGACGCGTCCGTCCGGAGCGGAATCGAGTCGATGCCGGAGGAGCGGAAGATCGCCGCCAGATCGGGCAGGCCTGGCCCTCGGCGCCCCCACGCCTCGCGAAACGCCGGGTCGGTGGTGTCGAAGACGCCCGTGGCGCCCGTCTCGGCGTCGCGCAGACGCACGAGGCCCGCGGACGGCAGGAGCTGCTCCCGAGGATCGCTGATCGGGATCGCGACGACGTCGTGGCGCTTGTTCAGGGTCTTGAGCGCCTTCTCGTACCCGGCGGCGAGGAAGTCCGACACGACGAAGACGACCGCGCGTTGCTTGAGGAGCGACGCGGCGCTCCGGAGCGCGAGCGTGAGGTCGGTTCCGCGGCCCTCGGGCGCGAGCGAAAGCGCATCCCGCGTGATCGCGAGCGCGTGGTCGACGCCCTTGCGCGGCGGGTGATAGCGCTCGAGCCGGTCCGTGAAAAGAAGCGCGCCGACGCGGTCGTGATTCTTGACGGCGGCGAACGAGAGGAGCGCCGCGAGCTCGGCCATGAGCTCGCGCTTCGTGAGGTACT
>OCZT010005627.1_pt1 | contig 12483 bp, 9 predicted proteins | sample 1539031 | NCBI WGS metagenome assembly OCZT01 (sample SAMEA3539308, study PRJEB22396) | soil metagenome | biome: tundra; feature: field; material: soil | place: USA | collected 2010-05 | depth 0.15 m | reverse complement strand
CCCTCGTGAAGCTGTGTGTAGCCCATCACCAACTGGCAGCTCTTGACGCCGCCGGTGTGGATGTACTGGTGGATGGTGCGGCGGTTGGCGTCGGCCACCGAGCCCAGGTGCACCTCGTTGGCCCCGGCCAGCGGAATCGGCGTGGTGGGCCAGGCTGCGTGGGCCGGGTAGCTCAGCAGGTAAAAGCAGGCGGGGTTGGCGGCGTCCTGGCTGGAGAACGAAATGTTCTGGCTGCCGCGGCCCACATAGAGGCCGTCAAACTTAGCCAGCTCGAAGCGCTTCCCGTCCACTTCCACGGCGCCCGGGGCGCCGATATTGAGTACGCCCAGTTCGCGCCGTTCGCAGAAATACGCGGCGCGCAGTTCGGCGTCGGCGGTCAGTTGGATGGGCGATGCCACGGGCACGGCGGAGCCGATGATGGCCCGGTCCACGTCCGAATAGACAAGAGCGAGTTTCTCGGGCGCAAACAGCGATTCCACTAAGAATGTGGTGCGCAGTTCCTTTGTGCCCAGTTCCTGATAGCCGACGTTGTTGGGTGAGTATCGAGTTTCCATGAAGTGTGATCCTGCGTCGAATCGGTTTCGGAGTCCGCCGCCGCGGCGAAGCTCCCCAATTCCGTCACGCGGTTGGGCCATCGGGTGGTGGTGGGCGGCAGGGTACGCGCCTCCGCCGGGAAGCTTCCGGCGATGCTACGGTCCGAGAACTTTTATGATAGCAGGGATGGCAGCGGTCTCCAGGCGCGTTTTCGGCATGCCAGCCGGCTTACGAAACCCGGTGACAGGCGGCCGCTAAGCGAACAGGTTCGGCGCGCGCATCATATGACATCCGTTACAATACTCGGCGTGAGAATCGCAGCCGCGTTGCTTTGGTCTCTCCTGTTCGTGCCGGCGGCTCCCGCGGCCCGGACACTGGATGTCTATGTCATCGACGTCGAAGGAGGTAAGGCCGTCCTGTTGGTGTCGCCATCCGGGGAATCGATGCTATTCGATGCGGGATGGCCGGGGTCTGACGGCAGGGACGTGAACCGGATTGTGGAAGCCGTCCAGGCGGCCGGCCTGAAGCAGATCGACTATCTGGTGATTTCCCACTACGACATCGATCACCTGGGCGATGTGCCGCTGCTGGTTTCCAAAATCCCCGTCCGGCATTTCGTGGATCACGGCCCTCTCCAGAGCAACGGCAAAGGCGCCGAGGCCCGTTACACGGCCTACGCCGAGGTGCGCGACAAAGGCGACTATAGCGCCGTGAAACCGGGAGACCGGATTCCCATCAAAGGGCTGGACGTGACGGTGGTTGCCGCGGCCACCAAACTCCTCGACAAGCCGCTGCCCGGCGGCGGCGGCGCCAACCGGCTGTGTGCTACCACTCCCGAAAAAGGGGAGCGCACGGAGGATCTCGAGGACAACATGTCCGTCGGTCTGCTCTTCACCCTGGGCAAGTTCCGCATGCTCGACATGGCGGACCTCGAATGGTTCTACGACCGCAAGCTGATGTGCCCCAACAACCCCATCGGCACGGTCGACGTATACCAGGTGAGCATACACGGCCAGGACAAAGGCGTGTCGCCGGCGCTGGCGCAGGCGCTGCACGCCCGGGTGGCCATCATGGGCAACGGCCCGCGCAAAGGCGGCGCTCCGGAAACGTGGCCCACGCTGCGCAACTCTCCCGGCATGGAAGATATCTGGCAGGTTCACTACTCGATGCTCGGGACCGCCGAAACCAACCCGCCCGCGGACTTCATCGCCAACCCCGACGCCGCCTGCCAGGGCAAGTGGATCAAGCTTTCGGCCCAGCCCGACGGCACATTTACGGTGACCAACAGCCGCAACGGCTTTAGCAAGACATACAAAGCGCGCGATTCACGATGAAAGCACGATCGACGCGATCGGAAACGTCGCGGACAAGGTCCACGGGTAATTTCCAGGGAGACTTCCGCGGCGGCCCCGGCGCCGGGAAAGGTGGCGAAAAAGACAGACGACAAAAGGCGATCGTCTGTCCCACTTTACTCACGTTACTGTAAGTGAACAGGCTGCGTGAACGCTCCGTTGCCCGCGGAATCCCAGGCGGCGAAACGTATCCATTTCTTGCCCGTGGCATCGAACGGGATGCGGTAGCGATGGGTGGAGAACGGCGCCAGCGAAGTGGCGGCTACGATTTCGCGGCCCGTAGTCTTGCCGTCGCCCCAGACCAGTTCGACGAATTCGGCCGGCCAGGTCCAATCCACATCGACGGCGAAGGTGCGCTTGCCGCCCGTCCCCTGAATGGCGTAGTCGTGCAGCAGAACTTCGCCGGAGGTGACAAAGAAGTTGCCGGCACGCAGGGCATCGAGCACCGTCGTCCAGCCGTCGGAAAACTTCGGAAGGCGGTCGAGCTTGACGTAGTTGACGTCCAATTGCGGGTAGGTTTCGTCTTCCGGAGACTTGGTGTAAGTGTCGCCTTCGGCGATCAGGTATTTGGGGCCGGCCCAGTTATTCATGTCGTCCAGCAGGTCGAGGCAGCGCACCTCGCAGAGACGCTTCTGGGATTGATCGACGGGCAATGACTGGAAGGAGGCGCCGGCGAAGCGGTCGCTGAGGAAGTGCGGCTTATCCTTGACGGCATCCGGATAGCCATCGGAACTCTTGGTGCGGGGGTGAGTCTGCCACATGAGGGCGTGCTCTTCGTTGAGCAACCGCATTTCGGTTTCGGGGGACGACGTGTGATAGACCTTGCCGTAGGGCGCCAGGTCTTCCGTATATGGCTGCTCCGCGGGCGGCGGCGCGGTGGAACCCGCGCGGCGGAGCGGAGCGTGCGTGTAATAGACCGGCTTGGGGAAGAGGAACATGTAGTGGCCGCCCAAAGTGGCATCGGGCTCTTCGCCGGGAATGATCAGGAAATCGCGATCGGAGAAGCGGGCACTGCCTTCGAAGTAGACTCGCTGCTCTTCGAGACGGATCTTGCCGGTATCGGTGGGATGCGAATCGGCATGGAAGTCGCACAGCGCGGCGATATTGATGCCGAGGGCTTTGAAGGTGGGAATCCATGGCTGCTCCCAATCGATGGTGCCCGCGTCGGTCAGTTCCTCGTTCAAATGGAAGTGGAAATGGCTGACCATGACCTGGTAGCCGGGCAAGGGTTTGTAGACGTCGTCGTGGGTGAAGGCCATCACTGCCTGATTGGTGGCCTGCGCGTTGCCCGAATCCAGGTAAAAGTAGACGGCCATCCGCTGCATAGTGCCCGGGGGCGCGTTGTAGAGCGCGAAGTTCTCCTCGAACTCGCGCGCCTGGGTGACGCGGCGCTGCCAGACGGCGTCGGTCTTACCGTAAGGCTTGAAGGATTCCTCGCGATCGGCCTGGCGCACTCCCACGGCGAAATTGGTTTCGCTGTCCTTGCGGTAGTAGTTATAGCCGAGGTTGGATTCCACTTCGCGCGAAAAGAAGAATTTGTGGGATGCGGGAAGGGCGGCCACCGAGCCGGCGCCGCTTTCCACAATCACCACGCGGCTGCGCGCCTTCAACGCCACGGGGTCGCTGTTGACGTGGCCGCCAAAAAGGTAGTGCTGCCAGCCGCGGGCGATATCGCGCCACACCAGGCGGGTATCGTTGCCGATGGCGAACCCTTTCAGCCCGGCGACGAACTTGTAAGCCACGGAGGGAGCGTCGGTCTTGGCAATCACCTCCTGGCGAAGCAGGTTGGCGCCGCGGTAAACGGTGTAGCGCAAGCCGCCCGTGAAGAGGCCGAGCGTGACGCCGGGGAAGTTGGCTTCCAGGCGGCCGCCATCGGTATTGACCTGGCAGCCGGTGATTTGAAACGCAGCCCAGGCGCGCTGGATCTCTTCGGGTTTGCGGGGCAGATCGACGGCCGCGTTGGAACCGGCGCGCCCGGGGACGTTCAGCGGGGCGTCCCAGAACGCAAACCATTTCTGACGCTCGATGATTTCGGGCGTGAACATGCCCAGAGCACGCAGCGGCACCTCCTGCTGGGCGGAGATGCGCCGCCGGCCGGTGGTCACCTGGTATTCGGGAGTGAGGTCGTGTCCCAGCACGGACCACTTGCCGTTCCTCCTTACGGCCAGTTCGCGCACCACGGGTTGGCCGCCGTTGACCGCCAGGATGGCGCGCAGTGTCTGTCCGCGCTCGCCCTCCCAGGAGAGCTCCAAAGCACCGGAGCGCATCTCGGCTTTCAACCCGTCGAGCGCTTTGTAACCTTGAAAATCACAATTGAGGGTTTGCGCGCCAGCTATGGCAGCGAGGAGCAAACCGGAAAACGCGATTCTGTGCCAGCCCATGTTTGTCACCGCCACAGAGTCTAGCAAATCGCTTCATGAATCGGTGAGCGCGTGCGGAGCCAACTACGGTTTCACGAACTTCTGTACCCGCTGGTTGGCGACCTCGGCCACGTAAATGGCGCCCGTGGAGTCCACCGCGATTCCGTGCGGCTGGTCGAATTCCCCGGGGGCTTTACCCGGACCACCGAGCACTCCCACCACGTCGCCCTTCATATTCAACTTGACCACGCGCATGTTCACGCCGTCGGCCATATAAACCGCGTCCTCGCGGGCCACGTACGTCAGCGCCCACGGCGAACCGATGTCGCGCCACTTGCCCAGGAGTTTGCCTGCCAGATCGAAGATCTGGATACGTTGGTTGGTCCGCTCGCCCACCAGCAGCCGGTTCTGTTTGTCGAGCACGATGTCGTGCACCAGGTCGAACTCTCCGTCGCCCGTGCCCTTGTGTCCCCACTGGCCGATATACTGGCCGTCCTTGCGGAAATGCACCACGCGCGAATTCACGTAGCCGTCGGAGACGTAGAAATCGCCGTTAGGCGCGAAGGCCACGTTGGTGGGGCGGTTGAAAGCCGTCCGGCTGAGGTTGTCGCCGGTCTTGCCTTCGGTGCCCACCACCATCAGCACGCGACCTTCGGGAGTGTACTTGCGCACCACCTGCCCGGTCACATCCACGCCCCACACCGCTCCTTCGCCGTCGATACGGATGCCGTGCGCCTGCTTGATAGAGACCCCTTCCCACGCGCGCAACAGGTTGCCGTCGCGGTCGAATTCGGTCACCGGATGGGCGCCGCGGCTGAAGATCCACACATGATCCTGCCGGTCCACGGCAACCGTCGAGCAGGGGCCGAAGGTCCATCCCTGGGGAAGTTTGGCCCAGTCCGCCACCACGCGAAACGGCATCGGTGGTCCCGATTTCAACTCGGCGCCCGCTGCTACCAGAGCCGCGCCGGCCCAGCAAAGGGCTATGAAAGTCTTCATGCGGCTGAGAGTATCGGAATGCGCTCGGGAAGTCAAAAAGCCGCAAAGGTGTGTCCCGACACACTGCGCCCCTCTGGGCGACGACACTCTGGCGCAAGAAGCGCGGCGGAGGAGGAGGTGCGTAAGGCCGGCGGCTGACGCCCGCCGGTCTCTCCGGTGCCGGGCGGGGAACGGGGGGCATCCTCAAACGGGGGACACTGAACACGATAGGATACAGGAAAGATCTATGCGCAGATTCAAAAGACTGACAATCGCTCTTTTCGCCGTCTCGACTTGCCTGTTCGCGGCGGATCCCATCTTCCTGCGCCGCCAGGTATCGGATGTCCTTCCGCAGCCGGACGATCTCACGGCGAACGCCAAACAGGCTTCTTACAGGCCCCTGTTCGGAATCGGCGACCCGGATGCCGGTCAGCTCCAGGGTGTGGCCCGGTACGGCGAACTCACCGTCGCTCCCGGCGGAACCTCAGCCATCGTCAGCTACCCCGCCGAGGAGCAAATGTACTTCATCGAGGATGGCCGCGCAACTTTGTGGTACGCCGGCGAGAAGTTGCCCGTAAAGAAGCATGACTTCATGTACCTGCCCGCCGGCGTCCGCCATGGAGTGGCGAACTCCTCGGACGCGCCCGTGAAGGTGATCGTGATGGGGTACAAGATTCCCGCCGGCACGAAGGTCGAGCCCACGCCCAAGCCGATGCTGGCGGCCGCCGATGATGTGCCACTCCAGGTTCTTGGCAGTCACGGCCCCACCACGCAGTTCAAGCTGCTGATGGGGCTCACCTCCAGCCAGCGCGACAAGCTCTCCTCGGCCTATGTGATGGACAGCCTCTTCATCATGGACTTCGCACCCGGGGGGACGAACATACCGCACAATCACCGCTCGGAGGAAGAAATCTACCTCCTGCTGCGCGGCGGCGGGGACATGGTTGCGGGCCTGGATGCGGACCGCAAGGAGGTGCGGCACGCCGTCACGGCCGGCGCTGCCTTTTTCTTCAAGCCGGGCACGCAAGTCGGTTACTACAGCAACGCCAAGGAGGGGCAGGAGCATGACCTCATCCTGGCGGTGCGCTCGCAGTTGCCGGGCGCACGGCTCCCCGGCGCACGCTGAGCTTGCGCACATCACCCTGGCAGTTCGCGCCATGACCAACCAGCGGACGATCCGTTCCGCATGACTCGCCGCAGCCTGCCGGGCAACGCCGGGCTGGCCGCTTTCGGGGCAGGCATCACGCTGCGCGATTGGAAGCCCATGGCCGTCTTGACGGTCTGTTCGGGTTCGAGCGCGAGGCTGCGGAGGACAGGCGCCGATACCGCGGCCCCCTCTCCGCGGCTTTCGCTTCCATCAGTGCCGGGCCATTGCGGCTTGACTGCGCCGTGATCCGGCGGCGAACTCCGCCGTTCTGGGGTAATCGCGGACTCTCTGGCGCCTGGTCATTACCTCTCCCTCGCCGGTGGCACGGGTCCGTAGCATGCTCAGGTGCATGGGCGGCGCAAATCCTCCCGATTGCAACTCGCCGGATATCTCTCGCAGGGCCTTCCTGCGAATCTGCGATATGCGGCATTCGCTGACGCCAAGCAGCCCGCTGATTTGCTTCACCGTCATCTCGTTGTCGTAGTACCAGACGAGAACGTTCCGGTAGCGTTCCGGGAGTCGCTCGATAGCCCGGCCGAGGGTCAGGCGAAGCTCGTTGCGTTCCCAGATGTGGTCCGGCTGTGACTCGGGGCCGGCAGCCGGGTCAAACCTGGCCTTGCTTCCCTGACGCGCGTGCCCGATGGACTGGACGGTGCTCACGGTTTCGGGTTGCAGTGCGACGGGCAGGGGAAGATCCAAGAAGGCCCTGGTGAGCGGCCCGCTCTCGCTGGGACCTCGGCCCGATCCCGGTCTCGGATCCACCTGGCATGCCGCCGGGTCCGGAGGTGTCCGATGCCATGGCGCCAGCGGCGGAGCCCAATCGAGCTGCCGAAGACTGTCGATAATCGTGCCTTTGATCAAGCACTCGGCATAACTGTGAAACTCGACGTCTTTCGACGCATCGTAGTTTTCGGCTGCATCCAGCAGGCCTACCACGCCAGCCTGAAAGAGATCGTTCAGATCCGCCCCAACCGGCAGCTTGCGGTGGATGCGCACGGCGAGCGCCTTCACCAGATCGAGATGCTCCAGCACGACTTCATCGCGCCGGGAACGGGGTTCGTCAACGGCTACCGAACTTGGAACGTCCATCCAGGTCGTCATGTGTTGCCAGATCCTCCCACTCAAACGGTCTTAGTCAGCGCCCCTGACCGGGGGGAGAGGAGCGTTCCAGCCCATGGCGAATGCACGTCCAAGACCAACCCATTCCGGGACGGATCCCAGACCGCGCCGGGCGCGGTTCAACCGGTGTCGCCGCCTCTTGTAATGGAGCGTTTTCGGCGTTTTTGTGCGATCCCCCGCGCCCGGCGACAACCATGCCGGCCTGCCGGAAGGAAACGCGCAGGTGACAGGGTGTCTCAATTTTGAGAGCGAGTTGTCTCGAAATTGAGATACTCTGTAGTTTGGCTGGCAGCTCGATTCGATTGGTGGCGGTAGACGACGATCCCGCCGCCTTGGATATTCTTTGCACGCTCGTGCCCGACGGGATATCGGTCCAGAGGTATCTCACGGGGCAGGAGTGCCTCGATGCCATTCAGGCGGAACTCCCCGAAATCGCTATTCTAGACCTGAAACTCCCTGATATGGATGGCATTGAAGTCCTGCGGCGAATCCGGCTGGCCCATCCCCGCATTGAGGCAATTCTGCTGACGGGGGACTACTCGACAGAGGCGGCGGTGGCCGCCATCAAAGCGGGCGCCAGTGACTATCTCACCAAACCGGTGGATGTCAACCGGTTTCGCGAAGCTCTCGGCCGGAGCGTGCAAGCCATCCGCCGCCACCAGGAGTTACTGGTCGCGGAGAGCGACCTGGCAACTAAGTTTTCCTTCGAGGGCATCGTGGGACGCAGCGTGGCGATTCGCAACATCTTCGACCTGGTGCGGCGCATCGGGCCTCATTTCCGGACGGCGCTGGTGACCGGGCCGAGCGGCACCGGCAAGGAGCTTGTGGTGCGGGCGCTGCATGCCCACAGCAGCCGCAGCCACGGTCCCTTTATTGTCTGTAATTGCGCCGCCATACCGGAGGCGCTCATTGAAGCGGAACTGTTCGGCCGGGTGAAGGGCGCCTACACCGGCGCGGTCGGGGACGCCGCCGGTTATTTTGGCCGCGCCGCCGGCGGAACGCTCATGCTGGACGAGATCGGCGACCTGCCTTTGACCGCCCAGGCCTCGCTGCTAAGAGCCGTGCAGTTTGGCGAGGTGCAGCGGCTGGGCGCAAGTTCACCCGTGCATGTCGATGTGCGCATAGTAGCCTGCACCAATCGGGATCTTCGTGCGGCGGTGCGCGACCGGACGTTCCGCGACGATTTATTCTTTCGTCTCGGGACTTTCGAGCTCGCCTTACCGGCGCTGGCGCATCGCCGAGACGACCTTCCCTTGCTGATCCGGCATTTCCTGAACCGCAGTCAAGCGGAGCTGCGCAAGGAGGTTTCCGGCCTGACGGCAGCGGCGGAGGCGCTCCTGTTGGAACACTCGTGGCCGGGCAACGTACGGGAGCTGGAGCAGGTGATTCACTTCGGCGCGGTGATGGCCCGCTCCCCGTGGGTTGACGTGGTTGATCTGCCGGCGTACTTGCGGGCCGCCCAGGCGGCGGAATCCCCGGAGCACCACGTGCGCCAGGCCACTCGCTTAGAGGCGGAGAATCAGCACGTTCTCGACGTGCTTGCCCAAACCGGCGGGGATAAGCAGGAAGCCGCCCGCATGCTCGGCGTCAGCCGGGCGACACTATGGCGTCTGCTCAAGCGGGCGCGGCGCGACCCGGCGCCGTAAATTCAGCGGCCACGGCCGAGTGCCGCCGCCCACCGGCTTCGCTTGACAAAGCGCCTGAATTCCCTATGGCTCAATCCCTGAGGGATTTTGCCGATATGCACATTGTATGAGCACGGTTGAGGTACTTGGGAAACCCGCGCGGGCGATGGAGATCACGGTGGCGCTGGCGGGGCGCCGCATCGGTTTGTGCGGCTTCGATGCCGTGGAAGCGGAGAGAATATCCGGGATCTTTCACGGCATTCGGGCGCTCGCCATGCATTTCGACGAGCGGCTGCTGGCCGAATCCGCGCGGATCTGTGACGCACTCGTCGTCAAGCTGGCCTGCCTTGGCGCGGAAGGCCTGCGGGCGGCGGCCGCATCCCCGGCGCCGGTTCTGGTGGTCGGCCCCAGCCAGACGGTATTGGAAGGCGCCGGCGGCGCCTACCGCTGGCCCCGCGATCTCTTGCACGACCCCTGGTCGGAGGCCGAGCTGCTGGTACGGCTCTTTCGCCTGCTGGAGCCGCATGGCCGTCCGCCTGATGTGGGAGACCGGGAATCGAGAATGGAGCCCCTGGTGCTGCTGGCCGACGACGATCCGGAGTTGATCGCCCTGGTCGACGTCACGCTGCGCAACGACGGCATCCGGTGCCGGACGGCGGACAACGGCCTGACGGCCCTGCGCATGGCGCGCGAACTCGTCCCCGATCTCATCCTGCTGGACATCAGGATGCCGGCGATGAACGGATTCGAGGTGCTGGAGACGATTCGTCGCGATCCGAACCTTCAGACCCTGCCGGTGATTCTGTTGACCGGCTGCGACGATCCGGCCGATTTCGTGCGCGGCGGCGAGCTGCACGCCGACCAGTATCTCGGCAAGCCGGTCAGCCCCAACACGCTGCTCAACCGCGTGAAGCGACTGCTATCCACCCATCCCGGCAGCACCGGGAGATGGTCTCGATCCCGGCCCGGAAATGCCGGATTCGGCGATAGGGTCTCCCAGCGGTGGATCCCCACCGGCCGCGCACACCCCGAAGTGGTGAAGCAGCCATGATCCGCAATCTACTGGCGACCCTGGGGCAGCGGACGGAGCCCTCCCGGGCGGCCCTGAGATCGGCTCCGCACGGCGCGCGGAACACAATTGTCATCATAGACGACCATCCGGAAAACCTGCGCGCCATCTGCCTGGCGCTGGCCGGCGAATCGTATCGCCTGGAGACAGCCGACACGGCTGAGGCGGCAATCCGAAAAGTGTCCGCCTGCAAACCGGATCTGATCCTGGTGGACGCGCAGGTTCCCGCCACGGATGGAACGCGGTTGACGCGCCGTCTGCTGGCGGATGAGGCACTGCTCCCGGTACCGATCGTGGCATTGACCGGGATGGCTACCGGTCTCCCTGTCGATTCCACGGCGCGTGGCCGCTACGATGGAAACATCGCCAAGCCGATCGATGCGCGTAACTTGCCCGGCCAGGTACGCGCGTTTCTGGAATCCTCCCGGCAGGCCCCTTCGCACTACCAAGCGGACCTGCTTCTCCCAGCCAACCCGGCCGCCGATCGCCGGCAGCAGGCCAGCAGCCTGCTGGACGCGATTGAAGCGGGTTTACCGGATTCGCAGTTTGTGCCCGGCGCGCGGACGGGGCTACACCGGCTGGCAGAGGTAGTTGGAGGCCTGCAGAATGGCGAGTTGGCCGACTATCTACAGCAGGCGGAACGGCTCTCCAAGGCCTCCACGGTCAGGGCGCGCAGCCGCTTCCGGTCGGTCATCCGGCTCTGCCGGGAGCTGATCCAACGCGACCCCGATGAGGCTCCCGGCTTCACCGGCCTGCGCGCCGGGTACCTCGATCACCGGCGAGGCGAGCTCGGCAGTCTTGACCATTCGCTGAGGAATGGAGACTTTGCCGCGCTGCGCAAGGCCGGGCACAATCTGAAGGGCACGGGCGCCGCCTACGGCTTTTCCGAACTGACGGATATCGGCAGAGCGCTGGAGGCGGCAGCCAAAGACGATAATCCCGCCGCCGTCGAGATGTTGCTGGACCAGATCGAGGCGTACATCGGCATCGTACGACCTTTAAAGAAAGACCGAGGAGACTATGCCACAGGAATCTGAACTGTCTGTTTTGCTGATCGAAGACGATCCCGACGCCGCCAGGCTGATCCAACATGTCCTGACGAAAGGAACCCCCACGCCGGTAGCGGTGGAATCGGCGGGTGATCTGCGTACCGGCCTCGAACGCCTGGCGGCACGAAATTTTCAAGCCGTTCTGCTGGACCTCAACCTGCCCGACAGCAGCGGTTTCGACACCTTCGCCTGCATCCGGCAAAAGGCCCCGGACCAGGCCGTCATTGTGTTGACCGGCCAGGAAGACGAAGCCCTGGCGCTGCAAGCCGTGCGCGCCGGCGCGGATGAATATTTGATCAAGAGCGAGATCCGCGAACGCTTCCTGTTGCAACGCATCAGGCACGCGGTGGAGCGCAACCGGCTCAAACTGCAGGACTCCGGCAAATCCGTCAAAAACGGGCGGATTTTCAGCTTTATCGGCGCCAAGGGTGGGGTAGGAACCACCACACTCGTCGTCAATCTCGCCGCCGCGTTGGCCCATGCCGACAAGACCTCGCTCGCCATCGAACTCGTGGGGGAGTACGGTTCCTTTGCCGCGCTGCTCAATCGGTCGCCGCTGTGGAATCTCTCCACCGTTGTGCGCGGTGCGCCCGAACAGATTTCGCGCGAAGCCGTGACATCTTGTCTGGAAGATCTCGGCAAGGGCTTTCGAGCCCTATGCGGACCGCAGCGGGGGGAGGAGCATCGCCCCATTTCGCCGGAGCAGGCGCGCGCCCTGTTGGCAGCGGCTCGCACCATGGCGGACTTCACGATCGTCGACTTACCTTGGGCATCGGCGGCATTGGTCGAGGAAGTGATGCAACACTCGACCTTTACGGCACTGGTTGTGGAACGCAACCGTATTGGTCTTCATGCCGCACTGGCGAAGATGACGGATCTCCGGTCCATGACGTCCCGCCCGGACGCGGTGGGTGCGGTGGTGGTCAACAAGACACCCTTCATCGAGTTCCTCTCGCCATCGGAATTCGGCAAGCGGCTGGGCTGCGGCGTGCTCGGCGTGGTTCCACCGGCAGCCGATATGTGCGTCGCGGGCGAATTCGAGCCATTGCCCATCCTGAGCCATCCGGAGACCCCGTTTTCTCTTTCCATCCAGGAGTTGGCGCGGCGGCTGAACGCGGGACCCGTACGGCTCATGACTCCTTGACGCCAACCGCGGAAGTTCCAGCTTAATTAGTTTCTGTCGCGAAACTCGGTTTCCGTGGGCAAGACCGCTCCCTAACGGTCGCGGCTCTGATGGGAAGTCTCGTATG
>OCZT010005626.1_pt1 | contig 12484 bp, 19 predicted proteins | sample 1539031 | NCBI WGS metagenome assembly OCZT01 (sample SAMEA3539308, study PRJEB22396) | soil metagenome | biome: tundra; feature: field; material: soil | place: USA | collected 2010-05 | depth 0.15 m | reverse complement strand
CGCACACCCGCCAATCCTGCAGCAACTCAAGCAGGAGGCGCGCAGCCTGGGGCTATGGAACCTGTTCTTCCCACACCGAACCGCCTCTTCACCGGGTCTGAGCAACGTTGCCTACGCGCCCCTCGCCGAGCTGTCGGGCCATAGTCATCTCGCCCCCGAGGTGCTCAACTGCGCTGCTCCAGACTCCGGCAACATGGAGCTGCTAGCGCGGTTTGGCACACCCGACCAGCAGGACCGCTGGCTTACGCCGCTGCTTGACGGGGCAGCATCCGATCCTGCTTCATGATGACCGAGCCTGCCGTAGCGAGCTCAGATGCAACGAACGTCACGTGCAGCGTCGTGTTTGAGGGAGACGAGCCCGTCATCAACGGGCGTAAGTGGTGGATCACCGGCGCGGCGCATCCATTGTGCCAGCTCGCGTTGGTCATGGGCAAGAGCAGTCCCGACGCTGAAAGTCATCGTCAGCAAAGCATCGTGCTCGTGCCCTTCGACACGCCCGGGCTAACCGTGCTGCGGGACCTCGACGTGTTTGGCTTCCAACACCGCGAAGGTCATTGCGAAGTGCTACTGGAAAGCGTTCGGGTTCCAGCGACGAGCCTGCTTGGAGGGCCCGGTGATGGGTTTAAGATTGCCCAGACACGTCTCGGCCCCAGCCGCGTGCACCATTGTATGCGGGCCCTCGGTGCCGCCGAGCGGGGACTCCAGCTCCTGTGTGCGCGTGGCGCCGCGGCAGCACGCAAGGAGATCGCGGCGATAAAGATCGCCGCACCTTCAGCCGCGCTCAACGTGCTAGACCGTGCAATCCAGGTGCACGGTGCCGGTGGGCTCTGCTCGGACTTCCCGTTGGCCGCCATCTACGCACACCTGCGAACCTTGCGGATACTCGATGGCCCCGACGAGGTACATCGCCGAGCAGTCGGAAGCGTAGAGCTCCGCGAGCAGCGAGCAGCGCGCGAGGACTTGGCCGTAGGCCCGCGCTCATCATCCCTGAGTTCCTGTCACACTCAGAACGAGGTGCGGGGGGCCTGGTGAGAAAGGCTCTGTCCTGGTGCGGTTGCCGCAGTTGTGTGGGGAAGCTGGGCAATGGCTGGACCCGTCACGGTGGCGCCCTCGGCGAGCTTCGTCCCGTCATAGACGGCGGTCGTGATCGGCGGGACTTTTCGGACTGCGTCGCGCTGGATAAAGACGGGATCCCTATTTGCGGCGAAATGATCGTCGAGCGCGATCAATATCCTGCCCGGTGTCCGTGCTCAGGCGCACACCTTCGGCGGGAGGGAGGTATCCGCGCGCGACGCCATCCCAAACCACCTATCTGGCTGCTGCGTTTATATCGCTGGTTACTTTCGTTGTTCGTCTCGACAGGTGCTTTACTGGGGATCAAGCGACGCGAGATCGGTTCGGCCTGCAGACCATCTATGCGTCGGTGGCCTCTTCGCGAGCGCCGAGCGAGGACGAGGCCTCATATCGGAGCAGGATTGCCTCTGACTCGAGCCACGTTATGAGGGTGTCGTGGCAGTCTCGATGGGCTCTAGCATGATGGTCGAGGTCGGCGTTGCCAACACGTTCTCGGTTTGCGCTCGAAACCGGTCCGCGTGAGGCAGGGTCACGTGCTCTTCAAGCGCAGCTGGCGAGGACCAGGTTGCGACGACGGTGAACGTTGAGGGATCGTCGGCGTCCTGGCTGACGTCGTAGCGTTCGCAGCCCGGCTCGGCCAACGATGGTGACGTCACTTCGACGAGCGCTCCACGCAGCGCGTTATGCTCGCCAGGCCTCGCGTGCATTGTCGTGATCGTGATGATCCTTCCCGCGCGCACGGAAAGCTCAGCGCCCCTGGAAGTTCGGCTCGCGTTTCTCTTTGAACGCCGCCACGCCCTCGGCGTAGTCCTGCGTCTGCGATACGAAGTGAGCAGCGTAGGTGGTCGTGTGGAAGTGCTCAGCGAGTCCCATATCAAAGGCCGAATCGACCAGTTTCTTCACTGCTCGAATTGCGATTGTTGGCATTCCGGCGAGGTGAGTCGCCAGCTTTATGACCTCGGCGTCGAGATCGTCGGGCGCGACCGCGAGGTTGATCATGCCGATATCGGCCGCCCGCTGGGCCTCGACGAGCTCGCCCGTGAACAGGATCTGCTTGGCCAGGTGGGTACCGACCAGCCGTGGAAGGAAGTACGCGCCGCCCATGCCCGGCGTGAGCCCTCGGCGAATCCAGAACTCGCCGAAGGAGGCGTCGGTCGATGCGATCACGATGTCGCAAGCGAGCGCGAGATCGCAGCCCCCGCCGACTGCGGGGCCGTTGACGCGCGCGATCACGGGCTTCGGCAGGCCCAGCAGACCAAAGATCATCCGGTGAGCGACCTCGTTCTCGTAGATCATCGTCGCGGGATCCCACTCACCGACCTTCGCGACGTCGAGGTCGATGTCGCCCCCTGCGCAGAATGCCCGTCCCTCGCCGGTAACTATCACCACGCGGACGCTCGCGTCGCCGCCGAGCGCCTCGACAGCGTCGACGAACTCCTCAAAGACCGGTGTATAGAGTGCATTCAAGCGCTCCGGGCGATTGAGCGAGAGCGTCGCGATCGGCCCCTCACGCTCCAGCAGGATGTGCTCGTACCGCTTAATTGTCTGAGCCATCTTTTCTCCCTTCGCAATTCATCGAATAGATGCAGGTATCCAGCCGCGCCCGCCGACCGAAGACGGCGACTCGATCACGACGAGGTGCCCACGCACGTCACAGCAGACCACCGGTGTCAGCCCCGCCACAAACGACGACGCTCGCTGGGCATCTTGCAAGCCTCTTCGTGAGCAAGCTCGTCGACGGCCTTCGCCATAGTTACCGCGCCACACAAAACCCTATCCGGCATCTTCAAGCTAGTCACTGTCGTGCCCTTCCTTATCGAAACTAGCCAACGCTGAGGCTCGACTACGCAGCAGGTTGCCCATCGTCCCTCAGTGTTGAGCAGCGCGCTTCGCGTTGAGCGGTGCGGCTTGTCGAGACTTCCAATAGAGTTCGTCAGGCCCCTCGACTGAGCTTCTCCCAATAGATAATCGCGTCGGCGACGCAGGCGGGCTTGGTCGCTCCCTCAATTTCGAACGTCTGGTGGAAGGTCGCGCGCACACCAGCCTCGGTTTCGCAGATCTCGGAGAGAGTCATCCGGAGCCGTACCCGGGAACCCACCGGGACGGGCGCTGTAAACCGTATCCGCTCGAAACCGTAATTGAGCGACGAGGAGAAGCCTGAAACCTCGAGCATCGAATAGGTCAGCGTCGGCCCCAGGGAGAGTACGAGCAGACCGTGAGCGATCGTGCCGCCCGGGTCGGACTTTGCGGCACGGGTTGGATCGGTGTGGATCCAATAATGATCCCCGGTGCACCAAGCAAAGCTATCGATCTGGTCCTGCTCGATAACATGCCAGTCCGATACCCCGACCTCATCGTCAAGCGCCGCCCGCAAGCCTTCGATGCCGCGAATCTCGTGCATTAGCCTATTCTTGTGCCGACCGTGTAGTCACGCCCATCGTATCTGCGCGTCCGCGACGCCTGCGACAACTCGCTCGACGCGGTCGGCGTACCGCTCATGAGCTGGCGTATAGCTGCTCGACGGTGTCGCTATACCGCGCTTCGATCGTCTTGCGCTTGAGCTTCATGGTCGGCGTCAGCTCCTCACCACCTGGCTGCCATTCGACGTCGAGCAGTCGAAAGCGCTTGATCTGCTCGACCCGCGACATTTTGGCATTGCCGCGCTCGACCGCCGCACTGCACTCTGCGACAACTCGTGGATCCTCAACGAGCTTCGAGAGCAGGCGCGGCCCTTGCAGATCGAGTTCGCTAGCCCGGATACGTGCTACCTCGGGATCGAGAACGATCAGCGCGACGTTGTAGGGACGCTGATCGCCGATCGCCATGACCTGGCCGATCAGGAAACTCTCGGACTTTATGTTCGACTCGATATTCGTAGGAGACATGTTCTTTCCCGCAGCGTTAACCATAATCTCCTTCTTGCGACCTACAATCCACACGTAACCGTCGTCATCGATCGATGCCAGATCACCAGTTCGAAACCACCCGTCCGGGCTCATCGCTTGAGCCGTTAGGTCAGGCCGGTTACGGTAGCCAGCGGCCAGCATCGCGCTGCGCACTTCGAGCTCCCCGTCTCCCGCAGTTCTAACCTCGAGACCGTCAACGGGAGGACCGACGGAGCCGATCTTGATGTGACGACTCGGATTGATCGTGCCCGCACCGTTGATCTCCGTCATACCCCACAACTCGGCCAGTGGTACACCTATCGCGTGGAAGAACTCAACCATCTCTGGCACAGCCGGTGCTGCGCCGACGTTCACGGCCACCGCTCGACCAAATCCGATGCGCTCCCGGAGCGCTCGAAGCGCGTCTGCATCCTCCAGCTGTGGCTCTCTCGCCGCAGCGGAATCAGTTGTCCGAGCACGCTCGATGACTTCTGCCAGCTGAGCGTCTGCGCTAGCCAAAATCGAAGCCTTTAGCTTCTCGAAGACGCGTGGCACGCCAAAGAACCAGGTCGGCTGAACGTCAGGAAGCACGTCAGCCACACGACGGGGGTCCGGGCAAGTCGTGACTGTGAAGCCGAAGCACATCGCGAACCAGTGCGAGTTGTTGCGCTCGGCAACATGGGCCAGCGGAAGATAAGAAAGCACGCATGTCTCGTCAGGGAACGAGATCCTCTCATCCACTGCGCGGGCACATCCGAGCGCCGTAGCGTGTGTCAGCTGAACGCCCTTCGGGTCGCCAGTCGTCCCAGACGTGTATACAATCGTGGCCACATCATTAGCATCGACCGCGCGCCAACTCGACTCGAACGCAGCATCACTAAGATCGCTTGCGGCCGCGAGTTCGTCGAGAACCGCTGTCCCGTCGCTGAGGACTATGAGATGATCGAGAACCACGCCGGACGCACGGACGACGTCGACAGACGCCTCGTCGCAAGCGACGATACGCGCGCCACCGTCACGCAGTTGGAAGGCGACTTGCTCAGGCGCGGACGTCGCGTAAACCGAAAAAGGCGTCGCGCCAAGATGAAGCGCCGCGGAATCAAGCATGTGGAACTCTGGCGAGTTCCCGACAAGTAAGGCCAGTGTGTTCCCCCTGCGAAGCCCGAGGCCGTGCAAACCACCCGCCAGCCTTCGTACTTGCTCACCATACTCGCCCCACGTCCACAGCCTTGCGTCGTTCGGAGTGCGCAACGCTACCCGCTCTCGGTAAGCGTGGCTCGCGTGCTGAAACGCCTCGCACAACGTCTCAAACGGCACTCGCTGCCGACGCGCGGCAGGAGAAGACAGCGTCACAGCTTTCTTCATCACTCTCATCCAAGCTCCTCGGCAGTCACGAATTGTATCGTACGAATCGCATCGTCGCTCCGATTCGGCAGATCCTACGCAGGTCGCAGAGGTCCGTCTGTCGACGGACTCACCGACGTATGGAGTGGCCAACAAATGGAAGGCGGGTGCTGCTCGGCACCCTTGATCCAATTGCCCGGGCGTGTTGAGGAGCACCGAGGATCGTCGGATCTGCTAGCCCGGCCCGGCCGATGGTTGGGGGTGGTACCCGATCAACGGACCGCAGACGAAGGTGCGTGCGCAAGGCCGCAGGCTGCCGTGCCTCCCGTTGTTCGACTCTCCAGCAGGAGTTGCGCCTGCGGTCGTCGCAGTCGGAATGGCCTGACAGACTAGGTCCGTCAGGCGCTAGCCAAACCCGATGCCTACGCAGGGAGACGAGAGTTGCGCTCATGCAGATGACATCGGCGGCGTCGTGCAGAAGCGCTGCGGCTCGATCCCCGAGGACCAGCCGAGTTCGATGATACTTATCGTTGGTGGCACCGGACGAATCGGTCGTCGCGTTGCGTCCGCTTTGGCCTGCCAAACGACGGTGCGGGCGCTCGCGCGCAGCGCAGCCGCCGCGGACACGCTCAGGGAGCTCGGCGTCGACGACGTGGTCAGGGGCGACCTCGACGATCCTCGGTCACTGCCACGGGCTTTCGCCGGGGCGCGCCGAGCGTTCCTTGTAACCCCGTACAGCAGCCGACAACGCGCGCAGGAGCTGGCAGCGATCTCGGCCGCGCAGGGCGCGAGCTTGGAGCGTCTCGTGCTGATCTCCTCCGAGGCCGTCCAACTTGCTGGAATCCCGCCACAGACGTCGATCGACGTCGCCCGCTCTCATGCCGCAGTCGAGCGCGGGCTGGAACAATCGGGGATCGAGGGGGTTATCCTGCGGCCAACGTTCATCAGCCATCTGCTGCTCGCTCAGGCGGCCGCCATCAGGAGGGGCGAGTTCGCGCTTCCGCTCGGAAGTTCCGAGCTCGCGCTCGTCGATCCGACGGATGTAGCCGAGGTTGCTGTGGCCGCTCTGACACGTTGCGATGCCGCACCGATGCTCCACCTCACCGGGCCGGAGGCGATGCGCCTCGACGAGGTCGCGACTCGCATCTCAAACGTCCTCGGACGAAAGGTGCGCTACCGCGCCGCAGAGCCAGCAGCATGGCGCGCTCAGGCCCTCACGGCAGGCCTGAACTCCGAGATCGTGGACGGCTTGGCCGACGCGTTCGCCCTTTACGCAGACCAGCAGTCAGCGCGGGTGTCTGCTGACGTGAGCACAGTTCTCGGACGCCCGGCTCGTAGGCTGGAGGCGTACGTGGAGACCGAGCTGCGAGCCGCGGTCGACGCGGGCTACTGACCTGAGTCGTTGCTCTGTTGGCAGTAGTCGGCGAGGTTCTCGAGAATCTCATCGGCGCTCTTGTGCCAGACGTAGGTTGTGGGGTCTTCATTCGAGGTGGTGATCCACGTGCGGGTTGAGGCCGTGAGGTCCTGGACCTAACGGTGTGTGCCGCTCTTGATCCATTTCGTCGTGAGCTCGGCGAACCAGCGCTCGACCAGGTTCAGCCAGGAGCTGTCGGTGGGCGTGAAGTGCACCTGGAAGTGCGGATGGCGCAGCGGCCAGCGCTGGATCTGCGGGTCTTGTGGGTGGAGAGGTTATCGAGCACGACGTGAATCTCCAGGTGGGCTGGCACGGCTGTGCCGATGACGTTCAAGAGCCGGCGATCCGGCAACCCAAGGCCAACGCCTGTGCTCTTCGGACGCCGCGCCCACCATTCGAGCACCTCGCGCTCCTTGAGCCGCCCTGTGTTTCTCGGAGTCTCTGATCAGACTGTCCGTCGACGCGCGTCCACTCCAAAGCTCAAACGCAAAGCGATCGAAGCGGTATTCAATACCGAAGTCATCGATGAACTGTACGAGAACTCGTGATCGCGCCTGGCTCGTGGCCACAGACGCCAGGTAGGACATTGTGGCCATCTCCAAGATCGCCAAGGCGCGCGAAAGCGTCAGCGCCCGCCCACGGACTAGCGTGACCCACATGACCGGAGAGGGTCAAGATCTGCTCGCCAGGATCGAGACCTTTGAGAAGCGCAACGCGGTCCACGGGACCGCCGATGATTACATCGTTGCGCTCGACGCGTCGTTGGGATGGGCTGGCCGAGGTGCACACGAGTGACGCCGCGCTCGAATCAGACGGCCGCAATTACCGGAAACCTGGTCTCGACGGACAATACGAGGGCCGCGCCTAGATCGGCCGCGAACCTTTGCGGGGCCGACGTTTGCTAAAGCGCAATCAACGACAATGTTGAGAACACGGTGCCACGAATCTGCACATCCGGACGAGCGACGATGAGGCGGCCACCCTAGGAGAGTTCTTCGAGCGCAATACAGAGATACTCGCTTCAACACCTACCAGGATATAACGCGTCGCGAGGAGGACCGATGGAGGATAGCGTTGCTGCAAATAACGATCACGTTCGGAGGACATCCAGAGCGAACCGACTGTGGTGGTCGGCGGCTCGACCAGATTCGCGGGCACGCAGAGTGAGTCGGCATTGTATGACTCGCCGGGTCCTTGCTCGGGAGCGTTGAGTCATGATCAAGCTATATCGGTTCTTCACAAGACGGCCGGAGGTGAATCATGACGAGGCCGGTCAAAACCCCACGGAGCCCCACCACCCCATGCGGGTCGAAGCTCTTGGCGATCGACTGGTCGGATACGCGACCAACGTGGCTCAGTCAGTCAGCTGGTTTTGTGAGCCCACCGAGGCCCCTCCGTATGACGGATTCGATGAGCTTTGGCTTGACGTATCGTGGGGCGGGAGTAGGGGCGCAGGCGCTGCCGTAGCGATGCGCAGCGAGATCCGCGCTCTGTTTGATGGCGCGCCGGCAATCGCTGAGTCGGAGCGGCAGTTCTCCGGACTGACACTTCCGATGGTTGCGGAGGAGATCGTCCAGAAGCAGACCGGTCGCGCCCACACGTTCAAGCTCGCCGAGCTCCTCGTTCGTGCGCGCGATTTGACCTGGGAGCAGGCGCGCGAGGTGTGGCTCCGCGATCACGTCCCGTTTGTGCGGGAGACGTGGGGCGACGCCATCGTTCACTACACGACGAACTTGGGACTGACTAACCCGTTTACCCAGCGGTTCCCCGAGGAGGCACCGCCGTACGACGGTATCGCTGAGATTTACTTTGGAATGACACCGGCCGCGTTCAGCGAGGGGCTTCTCGAGACCGCTGGGGTGATGATTCCCGACGAGACTGCGTTCCTAGGCACATATCGCGGGATGCTGGTCGAGGAGACGCTCCACGTGGCTCCGGGAGTAGCGCAGCCTGAGCTACTCGACTGACGTAGCGGAAGGGGGCGACGATTGCACAGCCGTGCACAGGATCCATGCTTGGTCTAGGCCCGCCGGGACTCTCGGTCGTAGAGTCGACACGCAGACGGCCAACGACTGGCGGTGCTGCTGCCGGCGATCTCGTGCTGCGCAAGTGCTCCACGGACGCACCGGGCCGCCTATGGCTAACGTATGTCACGGAGTACCATTGCCGCGCCGGCGAGGAAGCGCGGCAGCTGATCGACATCGCCGATAGCATCACGCTCGAGTAGTGGGCTGAACTCTTCCGCCTGCCTATCGGGCAGAAGCCTGATCGGTGTCCGCGCTTCGGTTCCATTCGCGGATGCAAGCAAGATAGCCATTACTCGCCTCATCGATATTGCGTAGCGCGAGACGGCCCTCGAAGATCCGCCCATCTTCACTGTTGACGGAGACGGTGATCCACAACAGCAAGCACCCGCGAGTCCACGACAGTGTGCCTCGGCCGGTTAGCGTGCCCCGAATTGGGGTGGGCGCCTCTCCAGAAACGCCGTGAAGCCCTCGTTTGCGTCCGCGGACGCAAACAGCGTCCGCAGGCGATCCTCGACGAGCGCCGTCGCCTCGGAATGCGCGAGCCGCGGCGCGAGTTGGATCACGTCCAAGATCGCCCGCACGGCAAGCGGCGCTGCGGCGACGATTTCCCGAGCCAACGCGTGCGCTTGCTCAAGTGCGGAGCCAGCCGTCGCGACTTTGTCGACCAGACCAAGCTCGAAGGCTTCAGCGGCGTCGACTGTCCGACCCGTGGTCAGCAAATCGATCATCGCTCCGCGCCCCACGAACTGAGGGAGCCGTAGCATACCGCCAGATCCCGGAAGAATGCCGACCTTGACCTCCGGGAAACCTAGCTTTGCATCGGCGTCGACAATCCGCACCGAGCACGCAAGTGCCAGCTCTAGCCCTCCGCCGAATGCGTGACCGTTGAGGCAGCAGATCACTGGAACCGCCGATTCGGTGACCCGATCGGCGAGTGTGACCAGTGCTCGGTTGAATGCTACGGCCTCATCGACGCTCGCCGCACGCAGCGCGACGACGTCAGCGCCCGCCACGAATACCCGTCCGCTTCCGGTCACGATGATGCAGCGCACGCCAGGATCGCCCGCCAAGCTAGTTATGGCCATTTCGAGTCTGCTCGCCAACCCGACGGTCAGCACCGTAAGCCGCTCGGGATTCCCCAGCCGGACCGTCGCCACACTGTCGCGTAGTACCGTCGTGATGTCATCAGAATCAGGTGCTGGCCCGTCACCCGGTGAATTAGGCATGGAATCACCCCTCGCAGACGTTGAAGATCCGCAGGATACTGACAGCTCGATCGGGCGCTCGTGCCTTCGACGACGATGTCGTTGTCGGGTTCCCCCAAGTCTCGTGTGAGCGGCTCACCCGCTCGGAACGCTCGCGCATCGGTCAATTTCGGAGACAAGTTGGTCCCGCCCTGCGGGGTCGATATGAACTTGGCGCTGAGTGCCTGGCGGCGACCAGTAGCCTGCGGGAGCAACCAGCTGGTGACCTGAGTCGTGATTCGCTGACAGTAGTGGGCGAGACTGTCGAGGACTTCGTGTGCGGTCTTGTGCCCGACGTAGGGGTTGGGTTCGTCGTTCCAGTATCTTGACGATCACCCGCTCGACGTCCTCGTCGCTTATCGAACGGGGTTTGCCCGGACGCGGCTTGACATGCAGCCCATCCAGCCCACGCCTGGCGAACCGGCCGCGCCAAGCGACCCACGGTCTGGCGGCTACAGCCCAGCCGCACCGCTATCTCGTTGCTCGGCTCCCCATCGGCCGCTGCCAACACGATCCGGCAGCGCAACGCCAAAGCCTGAGCGCTCTTGGGGCGCCGCGACCAACGCTCCAAGACCTCTCGCTCCTGATCACTGAGCACGACAGCCGCACGCTGAGCCATAGCTGCCCCCAATCGTCGCCGATGACGACCAGATTCGCCCCTAAACCAAAACATGCCTGCCAAGTAACGCCTCAGGTCACTAGTGGCGGACCGCCACGCAGTGAAGCCACCGACGCGCTGAGCGCCCGAACGACTGTCTCAGGAGCCAGCGGCTTCGTCCGGCAGAGCGTGGTTGTCTCGCAGAAAGCGCACGATGGCTTCGTTGACCAACTCGGGATTCTCCCATATGGGATAGTGGCCGAGATTCTCAAAGTGCACGAGCTCCGCGGTGGGGATGGCGTCGACGGTGGCGGTGACGAGAGCTTCTGGAAGGAAGTAGTCACCGGAACCCAGGCCAATCATCAACGGCACCGTGACGTCGTCGAGGCGGTCCCGCACATCGTAGTTCTCCCAGCCCACGAGATCGCCTGCGTAGTTCCTCTGGGAAGTCGCCGTGTGGAGGAACGCGATCTCACTTCGCTGTTCGGGGGTTGCATCGGGCCGGATGACGGTAGGCGCCATTGTTCCCGAGATGCTCTCCCAGCTGATGGTGTGGGGATCCATGAACGTCCCCGCACCCACGAAGGTTGGCGTGTACGCAGCCCCCTCGAACGCAATGCACGCGCTGACGTCCGCCGAGTGATGGGCCGCGATGTCGATGGTGATGTTCGCCCCAATCGAGCAGCCCGCGATCACCGGCTTTTCGAGTCCCAACGTACGAGCGAACTCCATGACCCACTCCGCATATTCATGCAGGTCGTCGATAGGCTCCCACTCGATCGGGAACGACCTGCCGTGCCCTGGAAGGTCGACGGCGATCGCCTGGAACCCGTAAGCTGCCATCGCCGGAAGCGTGTGTCGGAACAGGCGTCCGTCGGTACCCGCGGAATGAACGCAGATAAACGGTACTCCCGATCCGCAGCTGTCGTAATACGCGCGCGTATTGCGCACCTCGGTGTACCGCCCAACCATCTCGTGGGTCTCGGTGCTCATGCCACGCTCCTCCCAGTGCCAAGGGCCTCGATATGTGAAGTGAGGATGTAGGTTGCCTCGAGCAGGCGAGTCGCCTCGAGGACGTTGCCCTCAATGGCGATCTCGCCGAAATTATAGAGCTTAGCCCAGGGCTGGTAGCACGTTCGCGGGAGGTCGAAGACCTCGCGCCACGTCTCAAGCGGCGCGACGAGCGCGAACGTGAATCCGAGGATGTCAGGGCCCTCGTGGACGTCAATAATCTGACCCCGGTACCACTTCATCCACACGCTGAAGTCACCAATCTTCAGCAGCACAGAGGCGTCGACCAGGTCGGTCGCTCGGCGGAACTCTAAGTCTGCGTTGACCGCGTCCCGGACCTCCTCAAAGTTCTCCAAGCTCGGAAAGCCCTCCGGGGCGGCCGTCTTCGCCTCGGCTGAAGCGCCGGGCGCCGCGTGTGATGCGGCTGTCATGTGTCCTCGATTCTCTCTAAACGGACGGTCTGCCGCCTGTCGATCGCTTGTTTGTCGATCGCTTGTCGGCCCTGTGGCGCTCCGCCAATGCGAAGCGTCAACGTATATCACCGGTCTACGGCTCACAAGCGCGACGAACACGCGTTCCTGTGTGCTGCTCTAAAAGAGCCACTTGCAATGTTGTGCTCTGAGATGGCAGCGGGCGACGACCAAGGGGCCCACATCTCCTCGTCCAGGACAACAAGATGATGAGGCGCGTGGCCGATGCACCGAACCGCCTGATGGGCGCGGTTGGAGGGCACCGCGTCGCGGCGACCGATGCGTTCTGAAGTCAGGGCGCGTCGGTGCGCAGCATGCACGGTCCGCTCTCATGCTGATTCTCTTGGTTCTCGCCTCTGATGGATGCCGCGGCATGGTCGGGTGACCGAGGTCTGAGGGCTCGTGCACCTTCCCCTC
>OCZT010005625.1_pt1 | contig 12484 bp, 14 predicted proteins | sample 1539031 | NCBI WGS metagenome assembly OCZT01 (sample SAMEA3539308, study PRJEB22396) | soil metagenome | biome: tundra; feature: field; material: soil | place: USA | collected 2010-05 | depth 0.15 m | reverse complement strand
GGCACCCGCAAATTGTGTTTGCTACATTTTGATCGTAGAGCTATGGCTAGCTACGCATTGCCATTTTCCATTGGACATCTTCATCCAGGTATCAGTCCAGCGCTCGTGGGTATCGACCGGCTTGCCATTCTCGTCCGACCCTTTGCCTGCCCAGTTTCCGGTCGCGATGGCGGTGTTGCCGAATACCGTTACCTTCACATCGCTGATCTGGTTGGTCTGCCACTTTGCCGCCTTGATATGCGCGAGGGACTCGGCTTTCCCAATCGTCTTTCCCTGGGCGTCGGTATTGACGAATTTGTCCGCCAGGAGAGGAGCGAGCAGCTCCGGATTGCTCGCCATTGCGGCGTCTATCCACTTCTGCTCGAGTGCGGCAACCGCCTGCTCGGTTCCGCCGCCCGTCTTTTTGTCTTTTGTTTGTGCCGCGACCATCAGCGACAGCAATGCCACGGCACAACACACGAGTGTTCTCTTCATGATTTGCTCCATTTCTGCGTTTCAGATTTGTGGTAGATGTTGCCCCAGGGCCGACTGCCGGAACAGACCATCGCCATTGCCCTATTGCCGCCACTCCGTGTCCCCGAAAAAGACAAGCACGGTCTAGCAAGCCAGGTCTGCCACCCTTGGGTCTACGTGGTGGGGACGGCAGAATCATATTCCACAAGCCGTCGCGAAGCAACAGGGGTGGTTATGAACGGCGCATCTTCCTTGCAGTTCCACGCTTCTATTCGTAGCGGAGGGCCTCGATCGGGTCGAGGCGAGAGGCGCGGATGGCGGGGACCATGCCGCTGATGAGGCCGACGGCGGTGAGGATGAGGACGGCGACGATCAGGGTGAGGGGGTTGATGAGGAGGCGGATGTCGCCGGCTTCGGCGTGTTTGGCCATGGCGCTGTAGAGGGTAAGCCGGCCGACGGTGAGAGCAACTACGTAAGCGAGGACGATGCCGAGCAGTCCGCCGGTGAAGGTGATGGCGAGCGCTTCGGCGAGAAACTGGAGAAAAATGTGGCGGCGGCGCGCGCCCAGGGCTTTCTCGACGCCGATTTCGCGGGTGCGCTGGGTGACGGAGACGAGCATGATGTTCATCAAGCCGACGCCGCCGATGCCCAGAGTGAGGGTGCCGATGAAGCCAAGCAGGATCTTGAGGCCGAGGGTGATGACCTGGAACTGGTGGACCTGCTCCATAAGATTAAAGACAAACAGGGCGCGGCGGTCGGCGGGATTGAATTTGTGCTGCGCGGCCATGATGTAGCGCACCGATTGCTCGATCCGTTGATAGTCGTTGGTTTCGTAATTGAACCAGACGGAGTCGAGGTAGTGAGTGTCCTTGAGGTCGCTCATGGTGGTGAAGGGGACGTAGACGACGCGATTGATATTGTCGTCGCCGGCCTGCATCTTGGGGCTGAGAACGCCGATGACTTCAAAGCTGATACCGTCAACGCGGATGTGTTCGCCCAGGGCGTTGCGTCCGGAGAAAAGTTTTTCCTTGGTTTCGGAGCCGATGACGGCGACGCGGGCGCGCTGCGTCTGATCCTGGGGGTTGTAGAAGCGTCCCTGGGCGAGCGTGAGAGCGCGGATGGCGAAGGTGTTGGGATATTCGCCGTTGACGTTCATTGTGTAAGAGCGTGTGTCGTATTGTATGGTCGCGGTCTTGAAACAATCGGGAGTGATGTGGGTGATCTGCGGGATGTTGGTCGAGAGCAGATCGACGTCGTCCAGGGTGAGGCGGATTTGCGCGCCTGCCTTCTCGCCGCCGGACTGCATAGAGGAACGGCCGGGAACCACGATGAGGAGCTTGGTTCCGAAGTTGGCAAAGATGTTGGTGCAAGCGCGGCCGAAACCGTCGCCGTAGGCGAGGAGCATGACGACGGTGGCGATGCCCCAGGCCATGCCCAGCATGGTGAGGGCAGTGCGGCGCCGGTTGTGGCGCATGGCGTCGTAGGACTCCTGGAGAAGGTCGCGGATCATAAAATTTGTAATTTGCGATTTGTAATTTGCAATTTAAAACCTGCGATCGTGCAAAATTACCAATTACAAATTACCAATTACAAATCACCAATTACAAATGTCGTTACTCCTGCCTTAGGGCTTCGACCGGTTCCAGGCGTGCGGCCTTACGCGCGGGATAGAGTCCGGCGGCGACGCCGGCTAGCGTCAGGCTGGCGATGGCGAGGATCGCGGTTTTTGGAACTAGCCGGGGCGGATCGAAGCCTCCGGCGTTTTTGTAATTGCTTAGCAGGGCCATGAGTCCGGCGGCGAAGGCCATGCCGATGAGTCCGCTGACCAGGGTGAGGAAAATGCCTTCGGCGAAAAATTGCAGCATGATGCTGCGGTTGGTGGCGCCGAGAGCTTTGCGCAATCCGATTTCACGAGTGCGCTCGGTAACGGCGATGAGCATGATGTTGATCACGCCGATGGCCCCGAGAGCGAGCGTGACCAGACCGACGGTGCCGAGGAATTCGTTCATGGCATCGAAGATGGTGCCCATCATTTGCGCTTGCTGGACCGTATCCCAGCCTTCGAAGGCGTCCTCATCGCGATAGTCGAAGCCGTGATTGCGGGCGATGACGCGGCGCGCCTCATCCTGGGCGAGCAGGTGTTCGTCGGCGACGCGGGGCTGATAGTTGAGGAAGGAAATCGCGTCGAATGCCTCCTCGCCTTTGAGCGGGAAATTACTGCGCATGACCTGGAAGGGAATGTAGCAGCGAGTGTTGGTCGAGTTGTTGTCGCCGCGGCCGACCCGGAGCAGGGTGCCGATGACTTCGAAGCGATGGCCATTGAGCAGGATGAACGAGCCGACGGCGGGGCGTCCGGGAAAAAGGTTGCGCGTCATTTCGTCGCCGAGGACGACGACGTCGCGTTTTTGACTCTCGTCGAGGTCGTTGAGCCAGCGTCCCAGCTTGAGCGGGAGGAAGCGGATTCCTCTGTATTGCGGTTCGGCGCCAGTGAGTAGGCCACTGGCGCTGGCAAACTCGCTGACGGCATGCACGTCGCTGGTGACGAGGACGGGACTGATGGCGCGAATGTGCGGCGATTCCTGGCGGATGTCGAGGTAATCCTTATAAGTGAGCCGGTACTCGCGGGCGGAGTTCATGCTGCCCGGAACGGCCGGAGCGCGGCCGGGGAAGAGCATCATGATGTTTTCGCCGAGATCCGAGAGGTTGCGCTTGTTGCCGGTGCGGAAGCCCTCGCCGAGGCCGACCAGCAGGAGGAGCGAGCCGACTCCCCAGGCAATGCCGAACATGGTGAGGAACGAACGCAGCTTGTGCGCCCAGAGGGTGCCGAAAATCTGCGCGAAAACGTCGAACACCATTTGCATGGGGTGATAACTCGCGAACACAGGGGCGGCTTTTGGCTTTTGGCTCTCAGCTCTCAGCAACCTTGGTCCTCATCAAGGATAGCAAGGGGATGGAGTGGGGTACACCTCGATGTTTTCGGCTCTCCGTTGAACGGATACTGGCGGGCGGTGAGTTCACTTGCTCTTTACTGCCTGTTGGAGGCGGGTGCATGGTGTTGCCGCAGATGTCGCTTCAGGTGGTTCCTCTTCCATTACGGTCCTGACGAGTCCTCTTGGTTCCCGATTTAGTTCCCGATGTGGGGCTTTTTTTTGTGCCTGGCGACAGCGCAAATTTCAGATGGCTTTAGATTGTTTGGATTGAGCGGGAATTTCCTCGGGAAACGGACGGCGAGAGGCTTGGCTACAAGAATGCTAATGGTAGTGGGTACGATCAAATGGCCTCGGGAATGAGAATGATGGAAAAAGTTGCGGTTTGCATTTTCTTCTTGGTTGCGCCGCTGCTCGCGCAACGCTTTGTAAGCGATGCACCTTCAGGCGCGGCCACGGGCCCGGTTATTGAGGCGAGCGCTGGTTACACCTATCTTGGGTTGGATACGCCATCACGGCAACGCGTCGGCCTTAGCGGAGTCGATGGCAACGGCTTGGTCGAATTCAATCCGCGCTGGGGAATGATGGTCGATTCCAGCTACGCCCGCTCTGGCAACGTGCTCGGCACGGGGCATAGCGGCAATGTTCTTAGCTGTCTGACCGGGCCCGTGTTCTATCCCGCGGAAGTTGGCCATACGCGGATCTTCGTTCACACTTTGGCCGGCGTCAGTTTGGTGAACAGCGCGGTCCCGGTCAAAGGAACGTACTACCTGGGTGGAACCGTGACTCGATTCTCCTATGCCCTTGGTGGCGGAGTCGAGCGCACCGTCGCCGGGCCGCTTGCCGTGCGAGTCGGCGCCGATTATCTGCGTACTACGTTTGCCAACGCCACCGCGGCGATGCAGTTTCAGAACAATCTCCGCATCGTCACGAGCATCGTCTTCCGCTTCGGGAATCGTTAGCAGTGCTTTATCAGGCTGCGGAAAAACCCTTGCTGCGCGCCGCAACCGCTTCCGGCCGCGGGGTGGGGGATATAATCTTCACCCCCAGAAACCGATTGACAACCCTATCTCTACTGCCCTAGTATCGTGGCCAGTATGACTTCGCTGACACATCACCATCGCCATCATTACCATGCGACGAGCGTGTCGGCGGGGGACATCGGATAACCAAAAGCACTTATAGGAATCCAAGCCCGCTGGCGCGGACCTCGCCCAGCGGGCTTTTTGCTGTCGTGCGAGCTTTGAAAATCGGGCACACGATTCTTAAACCATTCGCGGATTCTTAAACTACGTTTCTTAAACCATGATTCTTAAACTACGATTTCTAAACCATGATTCTTAAACCGCTATTCTTAAACGAAGATTGGGAGGGTTCGATGGAGATCGATTTCGACAAGATGCAGGGGCTGGTGCCTGCCGTCATTCAGGATGCGGGCAGCGGGGAGCTGCTGATGGTGGGCTTTATGAACCGGCAGGCGCTGGATATGACCTTGCACAGTGGATTCGTGACGTTCTACAGCCGTACCCGCCAGACCCTGTGGACCAAGGGAGAAACATCCGGCAATCGTCTGCAGGTGGTTGCCGCCTGGACTGACTGCGACCGGGATACGGTGCTGCTGCGCGTCCGCGTGCTGGGCGAGGGCAAGGTCTGCCACACCGGGACGCGCTCTTGCTTTATGCAGGAACTTCCTCTGGGAAGCGCGCTGGTGGGACAGGAGACGGATGGGCAAGAGAGGGCGGAGCGATGAAATTGCGACTGGGCATCCCTAAAGGAAGTTTGCAGGAAGCGACGCTGAGCCTGTTCACTCGCGCCGGACTGCGCGTGTACACCAACGCCCGCTCATATTTCGCCGCCACGGATGATCCCGAAATCGAATGCATGCTGATTCGTGCCCAGGAAATGGCGAGATACGTCGAACACGGGGCGCTGGATGCGGGCTTGACGGGCCTGGACTGGGTGCTGGAAAGCGGCCTCGATGTGGTCAGGGTCTGCGACCTGATCTATGCCAAGCAAAGCATGGGCAAGGTCAAATGGGTGCTGGCCGTCCCGGAGGAATCGAGTTTTCAGAAACTCGAAGACCTTGCCGGTCGGATCATTGCCACTGAGCTGGTCAGTTTCACGCGCAATTATTTCGCGAATCGGAAGGTTGACGTGCGCGTCGAGTTCTCCTGGGGCGCGACCGAAGTGAAGCCGCCGTTGCTGGCGGATGCGATTGTCGAGGTGACGGAGACGGGAAGTTCACTGCGCGCTAATCATTTGCGCATCCTGGAGACGGTTCTGGAGTCGAATACGCAACTGGTCGCGAACACGGCCGCCTGGGCCGTTCCCGCGCGGCGGCAAAAGATTGAGAACCTGGCAGTCATGCTGAGTGGGGCTATCGCCGCACTGGGGCGGGTCGGTCTGATGCTCAATGTGCGCAAACCAGACTTGCCCGGTGTTCTCAGCCTTCTGCCCGCGCTGCAAAATCCGACGGTCGCGCCTCTGGCCGATGGCGAGTGGGTTGCGGTGAACACGGTCATTGAGGAACAAGCCGCCTGGTCGCTGATTCCGAAGCTGAAGCAAGCCAACGCGCAGGGCATCGTCGAATATCCGCTGAACAAGGTGGTGATGTGATGCGCGATCGGGCGGTGCGCAATAAGGCGAGGCGCGATAAGGCGGTGAGCGATGGCGCCATGCGCATTCTCGAAGGCTCCGCGCAAGCTCGTCTGGTGACGGCGCTGGCCGGGCGCGGCGCGACCGATCTGGCCGAGGTGGAACCGGCGGTCCGCCGCATTGTGAAGGACGTCCGGCGTAACGGCGATCGCGCCGTACGCCGCTACGCTACGCGTTGGGACGGATTGGGCGAGGGCGAGCCGCTGCGTGTTTCTGAAGATGAGCTGCGCCAGGCTTGGGAGCAAACTAATTCGGAACTGCGGGACGCGATCAAGCAGGCTGCGGGCAATATCCGCCGCTATGCGGAGTGGCAAGCGGCCCCGGCTAAAGAGTGGCGGCGCGAAATTCAGCCTGGCGTGAGCGTGGGCCAGTTAGTGCGACCGCTGGAATCGGTGGGATGCTACGTTCCGGGCGGGCGCTATCCTTTGCCTTCCACGGTACTCATGACGGTGATTCCTGCGCAGGTTGCCGGTGTGCGGCAGATTCGCGTGGCTTCTCCGCGCCCGGCGCAGACAACGCTGGCGGCGGCTGCATTCCTGGGCGTGCGCGAGTTCTATCGAGTCGGAGGGGCGCAGGCGATTGCTGCCCTTGCTTATGGAACGGCTGAGATTCCGCGCGTGGACAAGATCGTTGGTCCGGGCAACCGCTACGTCACCGCTGCCAAGAAACTGGTGGCTTTCGATTGCGCTATTGAATTTCTGGCTGGTCCTACCGAGGCCGTCGTCATCAGCGCAGACGGCGATGCGGCTTGCATCGCATCCGACCTGGTGGCGCAGGCGGAACATGATCCCGACGCGCTGTGTATTTTCATAACAACTTCACGCGGGTTAGCGAAAAAAGTTCAGCACGAAGTGCGCGTGCGCTCGCGCGCAAATTCGATTGCCGCCGAAGCGCTCTCCCGGCGCGGCGCCATTCTTCTGGTTGTTTCGCTTGAGCAGGCGGTCGAAGCGTCGAATCGCATCGCGCCCGAGCATCTCACACTTCCAGCGGCATTGGCGGCGGCAGTACAGCATGCGGGCGCGGTTTTCCTGGATGAGTTCACACCTCAGGCCGCGGGCGACTATGTCTCCGGACCGAACCATGTGCTGCCCACGGGTGCGATGGCTCGGGTGCGTGGCGGCCTGAGCGTGCTTGATTTCGTACGTGTCATTGGCTGTCAGCAAGTGTCCCGTGCAGGAATCCGCGGGATCGGGCCGCCGGGCATTACGCTGGCAACTGCCGAAGGATTGACGGGACACGCGGAGGCATTCCGAGTGAGGTGCTCCCATGCTTGAAGCTCGCGATGCGGTAAAGAAGCTGCACACCTATCGGCCCCCACTGGCTAACCGAACGGGGCTGCGCCTCGATTTCAACGAGAGCACAATCGGGTGTTCGCCGCGCGTGTTGGCGGGGCTGCGGTCGCTCGATGCCGAGTGCCTGGCGCGTTATCCCGAGCGCGAGCCGGTGGAAAAACTGGTCGCGCGTTTTCTCGGACTCGATGCGGCACAGGTCTTGCTCACCAACGGAGTTGACGAAGCGATTCATCTGCTTTGTTCCACGTATCTCGATCCGGGAGACGAAGCGCTTGTCGTTGTGCCCACCTTCGCCATGTACGCGATCTTTGCTTTGGCCGAAGGCGCACGAGTTATCGAGGTACCTGCCGAGGACAATTTTGCATTTCCCACACAGCAACTGCTCGCTCAAATTAGCGCGCGCACGCGGCTCATCGCGGTGGCGAACCCTAACAATCCGACCGGAGCCGCGGTTGCAGGCAATGTCCTCACTCAGATTGCGCAAACCGCGCCGCAAGCCGCGCTGCTCGTCGATGAGGCGTATTTCGAATTTCACGGAGAGACGCTCATCGACCGCACTCGGCAAATCGAGAATCTTTTCGTGGCGCGCACTTTTTCCAAGGCCTATGGCCTTGCCGGACTGCGCATTGGCATTCTTGCGGGAGACGCACGGCAGATGGCGATGGTCCGGCGCGTTGCCTCGCCCTACAGCGTCAACGTGGCCGCGCTCGCAGTTCTTCCGGCGGCGATTCACGATCAGGAATATGTCAACGGCTATGTCGCGCAAGTGCGACGCAATCGCGAGAGATTACAGCTGGAACTTGGCAGTCTCGGTCTGCGTTACTGGCCGAGCCACGCGAATTTTGTCTTGGTCCGCATCGGCTTAGGCCACGCGGAATTTGTACGCGCGCTGCGCGATCGCGGAATTCTGGTGCGCGACCGGCACTTTGACCCGGGATGCGAAGGCTGCGTCCGCCTCACGGTGGGGACCGACGAACACACGCAGACTCTGATTCTTGCTATGCGCGACGTAATCAATCAAATTGGGTTGCGAACCGGGTTGCGGAGGCCGTTTCCAAACGGGGTGCAGTCGTGAGGAAAGCTAAACTGCATCGCAAAACCGCGGAAACAGAAATTCAAATTGCCCTCAACATCGAGGGCCGCGGAAAGTACGAAGTCTCCACCGGAATCCGTTTTCTCGACCACATGCTCGAACTGTTCACGCGGCATGGTGGGTTCGACCTGAAACTCTCTGCTCGGGGCGACTTGGATGTGGATCAGCACCACACCGTGGAAGATGTCGGCATTAGCCTGGGCGAGGCGTTCGACCGCGCTCTGGGCGACCGGCGCGGCATCTGGCGAGCCGGGTATTTTCTGATGACCATGGACGAGACTCTCGGACTGGCGGCGGTGGACTTTGGCGGCCGCGCGGTGGCCGTGGTCGAGACTAAGGTTCGAGCCGCGCGAGTCGGCGATCTGCAAACGGAACTGGTGTGCGATTTCTTTGAGGGCTTCGCACGCGGCGCGCGCGCCAATGTTCATGCGCGTGTACTTTACGGGCGTTCCAGCCATCACAAGATTGAAGCGCTGTTCAAAGCTTTTGCGCGCGCTCTGCGTGTGGCCTGCTCGCGCGACCGGCGGTTGGGACGCATGCTGCCGAGCACGAAGGGGCTTCTATGATCGGGTCTTCTATGAGAGCGCCGACTATCGCGATCGTGGATTACGGCGCGGGCAATTTGAATTCGGTGAAGAAAGCGTTTGACTATCTTGGCGCGGACGTTGTTCTAACCACGCAGCCTGAAATTGTCGCGGCGGCGGAGAAGATCGTGCTGCCTGGCGTCGGGCACTTCTCCGCCTTGGGCGCGCTCGACAACACGGGCTTGCGCGACGCCGTGCTGCAAGGCGCGAGCGCGGGCAAGCCGTTCCTGGGGATCTGTCTCGGAATGCAGTGGCTGTTCGAGGGCAGCGACGAGGCTCCAGAGTTTGCGGGAGCGGGAATTTTTGCTGGGCGATGCCGGCCGTTTCCTTCTTCGGTGAAATCGCCGCACGTCGGATGGAACTCGCTGGCAGTGCGGGAAGGTTCGCGGTTGTTGCGTAACGTCGCGCCGGAATCCTTTGTCTACTACACCCATTCCTTTCAAGCGCCGGTGGTTGCCGCTACCACGGCGGCGACCGAATACGGAACGCAGTTTTCTGCCGTGGTCGAACAGGAAAATATTTTCGGCGTGCAGTTTCATCCGGAAAAATCGTGGACCGTGGGGCTGCTCATGCTCAAGAATTTCTGTGAGGTTTAACACGTGCTGACCAAGCGCATCATTGCCTGTCTCGATGTGGACGACGGCCGGGTCGTGAAAGGCGTGCAGTTCGTTAATCTGCGCGATGCTGGGGACCCAGCGGAATGCGCCGCCGCTCACGCCCGCGATGGCGCGGACGAGATCGTTCTGCTGGATATTACGGCCACCAGCGATAAGCGCCGCACGATGATCGATGTGGTCTCCCGCACGGCGCGCTGCTTGTTTATTCCGTTCACGGTCGGCGGAGGAATCCGCGAACTCGCCGACGCCGAGGCCGTGTTCGAGGCGGGCGCCGACAAAATCGCGATCAACTCGGCCGCGGTGAAGGACTCGACACTGATCGGAAAAATTGCCGCTCGTTTTGGCTCGCAGGCGGTGGTGGTGGCCATCGATGCCAAGCGGAGGGACGGGGGCTTCGAGGTGTTCGTTGCCGGCGGGCGCATACCCACAGGCCGGGACGCCATTCTATGGGCGCGGGAAGCCGCGGCTTGCGGCGCGGGAGAAATCATGCTCACTTCGATGGACCGCGACGGGACCAAAGCTGGTTTCGATTGTGAGTTGACGCAGTTGGTGGCCGACGCCGTTTCCATTCCGGTGATCGCATCGGGCGGCGCCGGTTCGGCGCAGGACTTTATTGAAGTGTTCCAGAGTGGGCGCGCGGACGCGGCTTTGGCCGCTTCCATTTTTCATTTCGGTCTCGAGAACATCGGACAATTAAAACTTGAACTGCGCGCTGCCAACGTGCCGGTGAGGTGGCCATGCTGATTCCGTCAATCGACCTGATGGGCGGCAAGATCGTGCAGTTAGTTCAGGGAGAGAAGAAAAAACTGGAGTTCGACAATTTCGATTACTGGATCGAGCGCTTCTCGAAGTATCCCGTGGTCCAACTCATAGACCTCGACGCAGCCATCGGCACCGGCGACAACCGGTCGTTGGTGAAGCAGATCGCCGGACGCCTGCCTTGCCAGGTGGGCGGCGGCATTCGCACGCTCGAAACTGCCCAGGAACTTCTGAACCTGGGTGCGCGCAAGGTGATCATCGGGTCCGCGTTGATGAGCGAAGGCCGGATCAACCGGGAGTATGCTGGCGCACTGGCAGAGAGGTTCCCGAGGGCGGCACTCATGTTTGCTCTTGATTCCCGCGGAGGCCGGGTTGCGATTGACGGCTGGCGCACGCAGACTGCTGTCACTGCCTTCGACATGATTCGCGAGCTGGAGCCTTTCTGCGAGACCTTTCTCTATACGCACATCGACACGGAAGGCTTGATGGGCGGAATTCCGATGGAGACGGTTCATGCCATCCGGCGCGCCACCGAACGACACCTGGTGGTCGCCGGCGGCATCACTGAACAGCACGAAATCGACAGCCTCGACGCGCTGGGGATTGACGCCGTGGTGGGCATGGCGCTGTATGCCGGGAAAATTCGGGGTTGAACGAACAGGTAGTGTCTCAGTTTGGTTGCGATCCACAGGAGTCTGCGAATCACTCCTGCGATGGCCGCCCGGAGTCGCGGATCCCGTTTGGTCGCTGGAAGAAATAACGCTCCTCGCAGTGTGGGGCAAAAACATTATGATTCTTAGAGACTTACGGTATAACCTTAAACTCCAAGTTTTTTACTTGAACCCGAGGAATCCACAGGAAAAAGATGTAAACTATTGACAACGCAAGATTAAGGGTTATGATTCGTAACCAAAAGGCTTGTAGAAACTGAAGAAAAAGAGAAAGGTAGTAGGACTCCATGGCCGATAGAAAACAATTCCTCGGAAACCTTAAAGTCAATCCAGAACTGAAGAAGGTGCTGGAGACTTCACGCAGCAAACAGGTGACTGAAGATGAACTGCAGGAACAGCGGATCAGTTTCGCTTTCGGCAACGCGCCAGCTAGCGCCAAGAACATCACCAAGGACAGCGTTCGCCAGACTTCGAAGAAGGTGCGACTACTCGCATAACCCAAATAACTGTGGCCTGCCGTGAAAAGCAGGCCACAAGCAAAAAATGTCCGTCCGCGAAAAAGACGATCCCGTTCTGTTTCAGCGCATTCAAGAGCAAAATCTGTTACGCCAGTACGATCTTCTCTCGAACTGTATCGAAATTGGCCTCAAGAAAGGGATTGAGGCATTTGACAAATACACTCTATGGGCCTTGAACTACGCTGCCGTTTCCAATATCGCGCAGTTCGGCGGTCGGTTTCGCGAGGAACCTGTTTACGTAGGCGACCACATTCCGCCTCATTTTAAGGAAGTTCCGCACCTGATGGATCATTTTTTTTCTTTCATTCATGAGAGCTGGACACTGGATGGGATTGGAGAACACCCAACATGGATTGCTGGTTACGCACTTTGGAGGCTGAACTGGATACATCCGTTTGTCGAAGGTAATGGTCGCACTGCTAGGGCCGCATGCTACTACCTGATTAGCCTAAAGCAGAACAAGATACTCACTGGCAAGAAGATTGTCCCGGAACGCATTCGAGAGGATCGCAAGCCCTACTATGCAGCGTTGCGGGCAGCCGACAATGCTTGGGATGAAGGACATCTTGATCTTTCGATTATGGCTGACTATCTAGAAGCTCTTCTCTACGGCCAACTCACTGAAGAGTAACCCAAACTGAGACACTACCGAACAACAACTGAGCTTTCCTGCCTCACATTTTCTGCCTGACATTTCCTGATTCACAAGGGTGCGGGCTCGCGAACCGTCGTATCCAACGCGCCTCCGCAGTAGGGGCAAAACGCATCGCCCGGCTGAACTCCGCGCTGGCATTGCGGGCAGACGGGCTGCAAGCGGTAGCGGCACTTGGGACAGAAACCGAAGCCCGGCTCCACGTGCGTCCCGCATTGCGGGCAGGCCCCGAGACGGGTTTTGCGCAGAATGAAGTACAGGAC
>OCZT010005624.1_pt1 | contig 12485 bp, 5 predicted proteins | sample 1539031 | NCBI WGS metagenome assembly OCZT01 (sample SAMEA3539308, study PRJEB22396) | soil metagenome | biome: tundra; feature: field; material: soil | place: USA | collected 2010-05 | depth 0.15 m | reverse complement strand
CAACGGCATTTCCTTCGCCACGCAGTCGTTCATCGACGAGCTCGCGCACGCGGCCGGCAAGGATCCGGTGCAGTTCCGCCTGGACCTGCTCGCGAATCCGCAGACGGAAGCCGCGACGACTGGCACACAGCCTCCGGTCTACGATGCCGCGCGTGCGCGGGGCGTGCTCGAGCTTGTCGCCGAGAAGTCTGGCTGGGGCAAGACGCCGCTGCCCCGCGGCACGGGCATGGGCGTCGCCTTTCACTTCAGCCATAGCGGCTACTTCGCCGAGGTCGTCAAGGCGAGTGTGAGCACGCAAGGAAAGCTCAAGGTCGAGAAGGTCTGGGTTGCCGGCGACATCGGCAGCGACATCATCAATCCGCTGAACGCCGAGAACCAGGTGGAGGGCTCGGTGCAGGATGGTCTCGCGCAGGCGCTCGGCCAGGAAATCACGTTCGCCAAGGGACGCACGGTGCAGAGCAGCTTCGACGATTTCCCGTTGATCCGCTTTGCGGATGCCGTGCCCGTCGAGGTGCATTTCCTCAAGAGCAGCGTCGCGCCGACGGGGCTTGGCGAGCCCGCGCTGCCGCCCGTACCGCCCGCGCTCTGCAACGCAATCTTTGCGGCAACCGGAAAGCGCATCCGTTCGTTGCCGCTGTCGAATCAGGATTTACGCTGGAGCTAGCATTTCCCCGTACAACAGAAGCGCGACTCGAATTATGTGAATCGAGTGGAATCAATTCCCATCAATTCGCATGATTCAACTCACGCCTCTGAAATCTGCCTGTCAAGCGATCGCTGCAACGCATCGTCCACCTCAAGAGCTCCGTCTATCTCATGCGGCGTCAGTCTGTCGTTGCCATTCCGTTCTTCCTTCTGCTTCTCTCGGCGCCGCTCATCGGGGTCTCGGCCCAGGCGCCCGCACCGATAACCGACTATTCGATGGCGCGGCCGGGTCGCGATCCCAATCAGCCGATCGACGAGGAGTACACGAAGAAGATCAAGGAGTACACGACCGAGACGTTCTTTCTCTCGCCACTCGTGGACTACCTCCCTGCCTCGAAGACCGTTCCAACACCCAAGGCGGTTCTGGGCGACATCGCCGGCGCGCGGGGCAATCTTCCCTACTCAAAGGAAGTGTACGCCTACATGCGGCTGCTCGAGAAATCGAGTCCGCGGGTCAAGGTCTTCTCCATCGGGCGGAGCGAAGAAGGGCGCGAGATGATCGCGGTTGCCGTCGCGTCGGAAGAACTGATCGCGAAGATGGACGCCAACAAGGCGAAGCTCGCCAAGCTGGCGGATCCTCGCAGCATCAACATGGATGACGCCGAAGCAGCGCGGATTGCCGCCGATGCCGCGCCGGTCTACTACATCACCGGTACGATCCACTCGACCGAAGCCGGCGCGCCGACCGCGCTGATGGAACTCGCGTATCGCCTGGCGGTGGACGACAGCCCCTACATCAAGAACATCCGCAACAACATGATCACGCTGATCACGCCGATCGTCGAAGTGGACGGACGTGACCGTATGGTGGATATCTACCGCTGGCATGTGGCGCATCCGGGTGACGCGTCGCCGAACCAGATCTACTGGGGCCACTACGTCGCGCACGACAACAACCGCGACGCAATGGGTCTCACGCTGAAGCTGTCGCAGAACGTGCTCAACGCCTACCTCGGCAATCAGGCGCAGGTGCTGCACGATCTGCACGAGTCGGTCGCGTACCTCTACGACAACACGATCGGCGATGGCCCCTTCAATGCCTGGATCGATCCGCTGCTGACGAACGAGTGGCAGATGATCGGGTGGAACAACGTGCAGGAGATGACGCGCTTCGGCATGCCCGGCGTATTCGCGCACGGCAACTTCGACACCTGGTCGCCGGGCTACCTGATGTTTCTCGCGGCGATGCACAACGGCATCAGCCGGCTGTACGAGACGTTCGGCAATGGCGGCTCGGCCGAGACGGTGGAGCGGATCCTCAGCCCGAGCGAGACGCAGCGGAGCTGGTTCAAGCAGAATCCGCCGCTGCCACGCGTGCAGTGGTCGCTCCGCAACAACAACAACTACGAGCAGACCGGCCTGCTCGTCTCGCTCAACTATTTCGCGAACAATCGCCGGCTCTTCCTCCAGAATTTCTACGAGAAGAGCAAACGCTCGGTCATGAAGGCGAGAACCGAAGGCCCCGCAGCGTACGTATTGACCGCGAACGACCCGCGCCCGGGCGCACAGGCCGAGCTGCTCCGCGTTCTCCAGAAGCAGCACGTAGAGATCTCTCGCGCGACGGCACCGTTCAGCGTAACCGTCCCTGCCCCGGCGAGAGCTGGACGCGGAGGCCGAGCCGCGCAGGATTCGGCGACGGCGAGCCCGCGCGCCGCAACCGAGACCGAGACACGCCAGCTCCCGGCCGGCACGTACATCATCCGCATGGATCAACCGTACTCGCGCGCGGCGGACGCACTGCTCGACAAACAGTTCTGGTCGCCGACCGATCCACAGAAGACGCCGTACGACGACACGGGCTGGTCGTTCCCCGAGAGCTTTGCGGTGCAGGCGCTGCGCGTCGTGGACGCGAAGGTGCTCGACACGCCGATGGAGCGAGTGAGCGGCGACGTGCGTGCGCCTGGGGGCGTCACCGGCACGGGCAGCGTGTTCGCCATCAAGCACAACGGCGACAACGCGCTCGCCACGCTGCGCTACAAGCTCAGGACCGCCGACTTCCAGGCGGCGGAAGACACATTTACCGCGAATGGTCAGAAGTTCGGCCGCGGCTCGTTCATCATCAGCGGCATCAAGCAAGCGGATCTCGACAAGGCCGCGCGCGATCTCGGTCTGACCGCCTACGCGATCGGCAGTGTTCCAACAGTAAAGACCCACCCGGCACGTGCCGCTCGCATCGCCATCCTGCACACGTGGATCAGCACGCAGACCGAAGGCTGGTGGCGCTACGCGTTCGATGCGCTCGAGATTCCGTACGAGTACATCAGCGTTCAGGAGATCGCGAAGACGGCCGATCTCAACGCGAAGTACGACGTCATTCTCTTTCCGCCCTCGGGCGGGAATGGCCAGGCGATCGTGGATGGATTGCCGAAGTGGCGCAATCCGATGCCGTGGAAGAACACTCCCGAGACACCGAACATCGGCACGTGGGCGCAGACGGATGACATGCGTGCGGGCCTCGGATGGCAGGGACTCGCGAACATGCAGCAGTTCGTGACCAAGGGCGGCGTGCTCGTTACGGTGGACAACACGTCCGAGTTCGCGATCGGCTACGGACTGACAAATGGCGTGTCGGCGAACGCGGCGACGAAAAGCAAGGTGGTGGGAAGCTTCCTGCGCACGAACGTCGTCGACGCCGCGAGCCCGATCGTCTATGGCATTCCCGACAACCTCGCGGTGTACAGCGACAACGGCGCGAGCTTCAGTGTGAGCAGCTCGCGCGGCGGCGGCCGTGGTGGCGGCCGCTTCGGTGGCACGACGGAGCGCGCGACAGGCCGCGGCACGGCGGACGACGGCGACTTCGTTCCCGGCCGTCCGACGCTGGACTCGAGCAACACCGCGCTGCCACTGCCGACGGTGCAGCCCTGGCAGGCGGTGCCGATCACGCCCGACCAGATGCGCAATCCGCTGAATGTGATTCCTCCCGACCAGCGTCCGCGCGTCGCGCTGCGCTTCGGCGACGCGCGCGGACTGCTCGCGTCGGGCCTCCTCGAAGGCGGTACCGATATCGCGCAACGCCCGATCGTCGTGGACGTGCCGGTGCAGAAGGGACACGTCGTACTGTTCGCGAACAATCCCGTGTGGCGCGGCGAGACGATCGGCAGCTACTTCCTGGTGTTCAACACGATTCTGAACTGGGACAATCTGAACGCAGGAAGAAAGCTCGATCCGAGGTAACGGCTACTGTCCGCTCAGCCAGGCACGACGCAGCCGCAACTGCTCCGCGCTTGGCTGAGCGATCGAGAGAATGCGGTACGGGCCATCGGTTCGACGGCTCGGCGTGATGTCGATGTTTCGCTGCTCATCGAAACGCGCGACGGAGAGATGCAGCACGTCTCCGGCACGCATCTCCTTCATACGGGCGTCGAAGAAGCTCTTCGACGTCCGTATGCCGTTGATGGACACGATCTGATCGTTGGCGTTCAAGCCCTGCTCGTACGCCGGCGTGCCACTGTAGACGCGCGTCACGAGGAGCCGGTCGCCGCTCTGCGCGAGGTCCGCGCCGAAGTAAGCGTGATCGGTGCCGAGGCTGTCGAGGCGGAGCCCGACCGCGTCGAGCGCGGAGCCGTAGTCGAGTTCCGCGCGCCCGTGCACGTATCGCGCGAAGAAGCTCTCGAGACTCGAGCCGGCCGCGAGCTCAGCCGCCTTCTGGAAGTCGTCCGGAGTGTAGTTGCGCCCCTTCTTGAAGAACTCCGCGTAGAGATAGCGCATGACGGTGTCGAGCGACCGCGCGCCGGCGCTGCGCTTCCTGATCTCGAGATCGAGCAACAGGCCGAGCACTCCGCCCTTGTCGTAGTACGAGACCTGCGAGTTGACCGCGTTCTCGTCCTGGCGATAATACTTGATCCACGCATCGAAGCTGGCTTCCTCGACGCTCATCACTTTTCGGCCGGGCGTCTCCTGAATGCCGCGCATGGTCGACGCGAGCGCGTCGAAGTACTCCTCCTCGGTGGTGATACCGGCGCGGCGGAGCACGAGATCCTGGTAGTAGCTGGTGATCCCTTCGGCGACCCAGAGCAGACGCGTGTAGTTCTCCTTCGTGTAGTCGAACGGGCCCAGCGCGTCGGGGCGGATGCGCTTCACGTTCCAGAGATGGAAGAATTCGTGCGCCACGAGCGAGAGCTGCTCGTGGTAGCTCGCGTCCGGCTGGAATCCGAAGGGCGCGAAGATGAGCCCCGTGGAGTTGAGGTGCTCGAGCCCTCCGCCTCCGGGCGCACGCATGTGCGCGAGAAACGTGTAGTCGTGATACGGGATATCGCCCATCATCGTGGCTTCAGTGCGCACGATCTTCTTTACGTCGTCGCGCAGGCGCGTGGAGTCGTAGTTGCCGCGGCCGTCGATCACGATGCGGTGCGGAACTCCATTCACGTCGAACGAGAGAGTCGTGAACGTGCCGGCCTCGAACGGCGAGTCGTACAGCACGTCGAAGTTCGGCGCAGCGTACGTATCGGTTCTTCCCGCCGCGAGCGGAAGACCTGTCGCGACTCGCCAGCCCGCGGGGGTGACAACGCGCAGTGTCGATGCGGAGCGAAGCTGGCCGTCCGGATACATGAGCAGGCCCGCGTTGTTCCAGAACGCGTGCGTGTCGTTCAGCTCGTTCGTGCGGACGGTGAGATCGTTCGCATACACGCGGTAGGCCGCCGTGATGGCCGCGGATCGCGGCGCGGCGATCCGCCAGGTGTTCTTGTTCACCTTCATCCACGGGAGCGTCTGGCCGGCTGCGTTCTTCGCGGAAAAATCCTGGACATGTCGTTCGTACTCGCGAATGAGATAGGAGCCCGGCGTCCAGACCGGCATCACCAGATCGACATGGGCGTCCGCTCCCAGGCCAGGTTTCACTCGCATCTCGACTTCCAGCAGATGCGTGTACGGACGAGGCATGGAGACGGTGAATTCGACGGCGGCAGCTGCGCCGCCCTCTGTGCTCTGCGCTCCGGAGCGGAGGGAGATGGAGCACAGGGCGACTAACGTCACGGCAGATGAACGAAGGCGTTGCAAGGTGTTTCTCCGTGAAGGGCCGAGAAGCTCAGGACCACTGCGTGGGGGGCGGGGTCGCATCGAAGGAACGCCATTGGACGAGTCTGGCGCACCTAATGTCCAGCCAGCCAAAATCTAGGTGCGGGACGTGACTTCAGGACTCCAGGCGCTCATCTTGCTGGCGCGCGACTCGCGACGGCGCCATACTCTCTGCATGTTGCACGCGGGCCGATACCAGACTGCCTACGATGAAGCCACTGCCGACCCGGCCGGCTTCTGGGGACGTGCCGCGGAATCGCTGCACTGGAGCACGCCATACGAGCGCGTCATCGACGCCGCACGCGCTCCCTTCTATAGATGGTTCAGCGGTGGCGAGTTGAACACCTGCTACAACGCGATCGACTACCACGTCGAGAACGGCCGAGCCGATCAGCTCGCGGTCATCTACGACAGTCCGGTGACGAGCACCAAGCGCACGCTCACGTATGCTGCGCTGCGCGACGAGGTCGCGCGATTCGCCGGCGCGCTCACATCGCTCGGCGTGTCGAAGGGCGATCGCGTCATCATCTACATGCCCATGACCGTCGAAGCGCTCGTCGGCATGTATGCCTGCGCGCGCATCGGCGCCGTGCACTCTGTGGTGTTCGGAGGGTTCGCCGCCGCCGAGCTCGCCGTGCGCATCGACGACGCCAAGCCCAAAGTCGTCCTCACTGCGAGCTGCGGCATCGAGGTCACGCGCGTCGTCGCGTACAAGCCGTTGCTCGACAAGGCGATCGATCTCGCCGCGCACAAGCCGGCGCACTGCGTCGTGCTACAGCGCGAGCAACTGCGGTGTGATCTCGTGCCGGACCGGGATCTGGATTGGCGTGCGTTGGCGGCCGCTGCGTCGCCCGTTGGCTGCACGCCGGTTGCGGCCACCGATCCGCTCTACATCCTCTATACGTCGGGCACCACGGGCGTACCGAAGGGCATTCTGCGCGACAACGGGGGCCACGCCGTCGCGCTCAAGTGGTCGATGAAGCACGTGTTCGGCATGGAACCCGGTGAGGTGTTCTGGGCAGCGTCTGATCTCGGGTGGGCGGTAGGCCACTCGTACATCGTGTACGCGCCGCTGCTTTACGGATGCACGACGGTGATTCACGAGGGCAAGCCAGTCGGCACGCCCGACGCTGGCGGCTTCTGGCGCGTGATCTCCGAGTACAACGTGAGGGTGCTGTTCACCGCGCCGACGGCGTTTCGCGCGATCAAGAGGGAAGATCCGCGCGGTGAGCTCTTCCATAAGTACGACGCGTCGTGTCTTCGCACACTCTTTCTCGCCGGCGAACGGCTCGATCCGGATACATATCATTGGGCTCGTGCTCTCATAGACAGGCCCGTGATCGACAACTGGTGGCAGACCGAAACAGGCTGGCCTGTTGCCGCGAACTGCATGGGACTCGAGCCACTACAGGTGAAGCCCGGCTCCCCCACGAAGCCCGTGCCTGGTTGGGTCGTGCAGATCCTGGATGAAGAAGGCCGTCAGCGTCCGGCGAACCATGAAGGCGCCGTGGTGATGAAGCTGCCCATGCCGCCGGGTGCGTCGCCCACGCTGTGGCAGAACGACGAGCGCTACTACGACACGTATCTCTCGCGCTATCCCGGCTACTACCTCACCGGCGACGGCGGCTACATCGACGAAGACGGCTACCTGTTCATCATGGGCCGCGTGGACGACATCATCATTTGCGCCGGCCACAACCTGTCCACAGGAAGCATCGAGGAATCGCTCGCCGGACATCCGGACGTCGCCGAGTGCGCGGTGTTCGGCGTGAAGGACGCACTCAAGACGCAAGTGCCGCTCGGCGTCGTAGTGCTCAAGGCCGGCGTGACGCGTGCCGCCGAGGTGATTTGCGCGGAACTCGTGCAGCGCGTGCGCGATGATGTTGGTCCGGTGGCAAACTTTAAGCTGGTGACTGTGGTGGCGCGGCTGCCCAAGACGCGGTCCGGGAAGGTGCTGCGACGCACCATGCGCACGATCGCCGATGGCGAGGCGTATCAGATGCCCGCGACGATCGACGATCCGGCGGTGCTCGAGGAGATTCGCGTCGCGCTCGTGCGGCTCGGCTACGCGCGCGAGACGGCTACCGCGATCGGCGGCGAGTAGTACGATCCTCGCTGACGTGGGCGTGTGTCGGCGCGGTCCCAGACGGTATGTTTCCGCACCGCACCATGCAACTCGTGCGACACCCATTTGCCGCGATCCGTACTCGCAAGGAGACCCGATGCCCGCCGTCGCTCGTCGCCGCATCTTCCACATCTACGTGGCCCTGCTCGCCGTCACGACCGCCGCGACTCGCGCTCCGGCGCAAGCGACCCTTCCCGCCGCGATGCAAGCCACCATCGACAGCGCGGCACGTGAGGTCCTCGCGCGCACGGGAGCGCCGAGCGCTTCCATTGCGGTGGTGCGCGACGGCAAGATCGCATACATGAACGCGTACGGCTCCGCGCGTCTCGAACCCGCGATGCCGGCGACATCTTCCATGCGCTACAGCATCGGCTCGGTGAGCAAGCAGTTCACGGCCACGGCCATATTGCTGCTCGCCGAGCGACACAAGCTGTCGCTGAACGACAAGGTCGGTCGCTGGCTTCCCGATCTCACGCGCGCCAACGAAGTCACCGTGCGCCAGATCCTCTCGATGACGTCGGGCTACCAGGACTACTGGCCGCAGGACTACGTCATGCCGCCCATGCTCAAGCCCACGACCGCGCGGACGATCGTGAACGAATGGGCACGCAAGCCGCTCGATTTCGAACCGGGCACCAAATGGCAGTACAGCAATACCAACTACGTCATTGCTGGCCTGATCGTCGAGAAGGTCAGCGGAATGCCGCTGGTGGACTTCCTGCGGAAGGAGATCTTCACGCCGTTACACATGGAATCGGTGCTGATCACCGACGACGCGGCGCTTGGCCCCACCGATCCCGAGCGGTATCTGCGCTACGCGCTGGGGCCGGTGCGCGTCGCGCCCAAGGAAGGAAAGGGATGGTTGTTTGCCGCGGGCGAGTTGGCAATGACCGCGAGCGATCTGGCGCGGTGGGACATCTCGGTCATGAATCACACCGTGCTCAAGCCCGCGTCATACATGACGCAACAGACCAACGTACTGCTCAAGAACGGCACGGGCACCGGCTACGGACTTGGCGTCGATGTTGGCGCGCCCAATAGTCACCGGTTGATTTCGCACGGCGGCGAAGTGTCCGGCTTCACGACGCAGAACAGCATCTACCCCGACGATCACGTTGCCGTGGTGGTGTTGACCAATCTCGACGCGACGGGCGCGTCGGGTCAGATCGCGAACCGGATTGCCGATGCGTTGTTCGGCGCGACGGACACCGCGACGGACATAGCCGTCGCACAAGCGCGCACGATTTTCACGGGATTGCAGCACGGCTCGATTGACCGATTGCTGTTCTCCGACAACGCCAACGCGTACTTCAGCGACCAGGCGCTCGCGGATTTTGCGTCGAGCCTGGGGCCACTTGGTGCACCGACCGAGGTGACGCAGACTCGCCAGTCGTTGCGTGGCGGCATGACCTTCCGTGCGTTCCGCATTCGCTGCGGGCAGAAGAGCGTGGCGCTGTCCACGTTCACGCTGCCGGATGGGAAGCTGGAGCAGTATCAAATCGCCAGTCCGTGACCATCCGGCAGGTCCAAACAGCACGGTGCGCTACGGCACGATCTTGCGCACCGTCGGATACTCGATGCCGAGCTGCTTGAGGTACGTGTCGTACTTCTTGGGATCGTAGTAGAATTTCTTCATCTCCGGCCGGTACCTGGCCATGATGTTCTCGTTCAGCCAGATGGGGGGCTGATCGGTTGCCGCGAAGAAGGGACGGTACTTGATCGTCTTCGTCTGCACGTTGTTGAAGTAGTCCCACGCATCGGTGACGACCTGCGGCGTGAGCAGGATGTCGAGCATGGTCATCGCCTGCGCCTTCGCGCCCGCAACGACCCCCTTGTGCGCGATCGGGGTCGCCATCGAGATCCCGTTGGCCCAGTTGTGGCCGGGCATGTTGGGAATGTTGGACGGATATCTCAGCGTGATTGTCGGCACGTTCCACGCGACGTCTCCGATGTCGTCCGAGCCGCCACCCGTGCGCCGGTTTTCCGGCAGCGGCCCATCCAAGCGACCGGGACGCACCGCGAGACCGCTGTCGGCAACGCCCAGCTCGCGCTGAATGCCCTTCGCCAGCTGTTGATCCTTCTCGTCCCAGGCTGGCATACCGACTTTCTTGATGTTCTCGTACATCGCTTCGGCGATCGGCCGCGAGAAATGGCCGCTCCAGCCCGAGCCGACCATCATGACGGTGTCGACCTGCGTGCCAGTCATCATTGCAGCAGCGCGCGCTTTGATCTTGGCGTCCTCGAACATCGCGAGGGTCTTTTCGTAATCGGTCTGGCGAAAGTAGAACCAGATGCTCGCGGTGCTCGGCACGACGTTCGGCTGGTCGCCGCCATCGGGGATCACGTAGTGCGAGCGCTGCGCCAACGGCATGTGCTCGCGCTGAAACTCCCAGCTTGTCGCCATGAGCATCACGGCATCGAGCGCGCTCTTGCCGCGCCACGGCGCGCCCGCCGCGTGCGCGCTCGACCCCTTGAACTTGAAGATGGCCGAGATGAGCGCATTGGAGCTCGACTGTCCCCATGACACGCCGAAGTCGCTGTCCACGTGCGTGAAGAGAGTGATGTCCACGTCCTTGAACACGCCAGCGCGGACGAGCCACGCCTTGCCGGACATCAGCTCCTCGGCGACGCCAGGCCACAGCACGAGTGTGCCCGGGATGTGATCGCGCTCCATGATCTTCTTCACCACTATTGCTGCGGCAATGTTCAGCGGCATGCCGGAGTTGTGTCCCTCACCATGTCCCGGCGCGCCGACGATCATCGGATCCTTGTAGCCGACGCCCGGCTTCTGGCCCGCCTGCGGGATGTCGTCGATGTCGCTGCCGAGCGAGATGACGGGTTTTCCCGAGCCCCAACGCGCGACGAAGGCCGTGGGCAGTCCAGCAACGCCACGCTCGACCTTGAATCCGTTCTCCTCGAGCAGACCGGACAGGTACTTCGACGTCTCGACTTCCTGGAATCCGAGCTCGCCGTAGGAGAAGACCTGATCCACCATCACCTGGATCATCTTCGCCTTCGCGTCGATCTCCTTGGCCGCCTCCGCCTTGAGCGCGTCGAGCCGCGGGGTGCTGGCGTACTTGTACTTGATCGAGTCTGCCGCGTTGCCGCCTTCTCGTTGTGCCCTTGCCCCGGCGAGCGGGGTTAGAGTAAGAGCGCAGCATACCGCGATCGCGATTCGTCGGACTGAGTTTTGTACCATCGAGCGGGCTCCGGAGGTTGGGATACGAGCCGGGTGGGCGGGCATTAACGGTTGGCCGTTGGTGTAGTCTGCGGAGAGAATAACCTCTCCGCCGAGAAAGCGCAGGAGGCGGGAGGAGCGGCTCTGGAGCAGACGCGACCTTTCGGACCGGAGGGGGAACACTATCTTCTTGGGATCGATCAAGACCGTCGCCGTGCTCGAGACGTTTCTGCCCGCAGATGCCCTCTCCGTGGAGGGTAAGGCCCACGTCGCGTGTCGGTATTGCGGAAGCGTGGGAACCAGAGGCACCAACTACTCGCGCCATCCTCGTATGGAAGAGCAACTGATCGATACAGTGCTGACGCTGCCCCCCGCCGAGCTGGAGGAGGGGGGAGCACCGATGCTGGTGGCCGTCGAAGCCACCCGCCTCCTGCGCGAAGTGCGCGGCATTGGACGCTATGTGCGCGCCCTGCTGCCCCGCCTGGTGGCACTGCGTCCCGGACTGCGGCTCACGCTCTTCGTGAAGACTCAGCGCGACGTCGAGGCCGTCGCGCCGGTGTTCGCGGCCATGCCTGCCCTGCGCGATCATCTCGAGATCCGCCCTGTGCGAGAGATGGTCAGGTCCGGTGCTGATGTCTTCTGGTACCCGTGGAACACCGCGAGCCCGACACCGGCACGCGGCGCCGTGGTGGCGACGATGCACGACATCGTGCCCATCGCGCATCCCGATCCGCGGTTGCGGGGATGGCAGAAGAACCTGCGCTGGCGCCGCCGCTACGGCGCGACCGCGCGGCGGGCCACGCTCATCATCGCCGACTCCCAGTTTACCGCCGACGAAATCCACCGGATGCTCGGCGTGCCCCGCGAACGCATGCGCGTCGCGCTCCTCGCTGCCGACGATTTTGCGGTGCCGCCGGCCGAGGGCGACGTCGAGGCACTCGAGCGCCTTGGCGTGCGGCAGCCGTTCGTGCTCTCGGTGGGCGCCGCGGACCGCCGGAAGAATCTCGCGCTGCTCGAGCGCGCGATGTCTCGCGTCGTCGCCGAGCATCCCGGGACTACACTCGTGCTGGCCGGTCCGCGACGCGACGCGCAGCCGCCCCTTGGGGACGCCGCGTGGCGCCAGACGCTTGGCTTCGTGAGCGACGAAGAGCTCGCCGCGCTCTACCGCGCAGCGGGCGTGCTCGTGATGCCGTCCACGTACGAGGGATTTGGTCTTCCGGTACTCGAGGCAATGCGTCTGGGAACGCCGGTCATCTGCGCGCGCGGCTCGTCGCTTCCCGAGGTGGCTGGCGACGCGGCGATGTGGGTGGACGGCGAAGACGATGCGGACCTCGCCGCGAAGGTCGGACGGGTGCTCTCGGACGAGCACGTCAGCGCGGCCATGCGCGCGGCGAGTCTCGACCAGGCCTCACGCTTCTCATGGGACGAAACGGCCCGGCTGACCATCGCTGCGTTCGAGGAACG
>OCZT010005623.1_pt1 | contig 12485 bp, 18 predicted proteins | sample 1539031 | NCBI WGS metagenome assembly OCZT01 (sample SAMEA3539308, study PRJEB22396) | soil metagenome | biome: tundra; feature: field; material: soil | place: USA | collected 2010-05 | depth 0.15 m | reverse complement strand
TCCCTACACGACGCTCTTCCGATCTCTTCCGTCCACGTCCACCGGGCTTCAGTGTCGGAGCTGAAACTGCCTCCTGAGTCGTGGTCGTTGTGTCAGTGACGGCCGTGGTGGCAGCAGGTGAGGCAGTCGCATTGATGACGGACGGAACGGCTGTCGTGGTCTCAGTTGCGGTGCTGGTAGCAGGAGCTGGCGTGGCACCAACCACAGGAGCGGCAACCGTAGCGGCAACAACTGGAGCCGGAGTGTCCACAGGAGCAGCAGCAACAACAGCCGGCGCCGAAGTAGAAGCGGCAACAGTATCTGGGACCAAGGTGATGTTGGTGACAGAAACAGTCCGGATCGCCCCTGGGACATTCGGAGCGGCAGAACGAAACAGGGTATGCACTCCGTTGATCATCTTGGAGGACATCCCCGAGCGGCCATAGAACTCCTGGATCAGGGCCTGGGCACCGGTCACATTGGCAGCCAGGACAGCAATGACGAAGGTCGAGGTGGCGAGAGGGGTCTTGTTGTGCATCACGGCATCCGTCACCTGGACGTTCGCTGTGTAGTGATTGAGGCTGGAACTCATTGAAACTCCTTCAAAGGGTTGGGGTTCGGATGATGAACCGGGACATGGTGCCAGCAAGCATGATTGCCCCGCAGGCCAAGATGACATGGCCAGTGCAGAGCAGAACTACTGCCGCAACGACAAGGATGACGACAAGGAACTTCATCTTCCAAACCAGGAAGTGAAGAAGGGCCGTGCCAGCATGGCATCCCACCACTTCTGGATGTCCTCGACAAGACGAGCCATCCAGGAGAGCTGGTAGCGAAGCCACTCATCCCGAATGCACGGATCGGGAAAGAACCGCAGCGTCGGCAGAGTCTCCAGCTCCTCGGCAACGAACATCCCATCGAGCAGATACCTCAGGGCATTGCTCTGGAAATATGTGGGCCAGGGATTGAGAGCGCCATTGTAGCTGTGTGGCAAGAGGATGCCAGCCCAGATCGCGCGCTTGATGCACTCGACGGCCGCCTCCTCATTGAGCGCCTCGACGATGAACGTCGTGGGAGGAATCCCGTAGTGGTTGGGGTTCACTGCCGTGACCTTGAAGAAGATGTGCGAGTTCGGGCCTGGTGCAGGCCAAGGATCGATGGGTTTGACCATGTTCCCAGCGTGGTCCCGATCCTCGATGTACCAAAGGCCCACACGTGAGGCCTTTTTGCTTGTGTTCTGAGCAGGTTCTGAGATTCATGCGGAGATTGGGATTCCTATTCTCTGCAGCCGGCCTGTAAGAAGATTGCCACAATCTCCTGACTGATCAAGTACCCGTCAAGTGACTCATATACAGCGCAGCAAATGGTTTGGTGACTCGTTTGTGAGGCTTCGTGCGAGGCGCCGCAAGTGATGGGGATGAAGACACCAGGTAACAAGTAGTACAGGGAGGCTGGCCTATTTGGGTTTTAGCCCACCCGGTCCTAATTCGCTTGCTGCCATTCAAGGAGAATGAAATGACCACGAAGAAACAGCTCACACCTGAACAGCGTGCCATGTTGAACGAAATCGTCAACGGAGCATTCAGCTCCATCGCCATTCACTTCATCGGCGACAACCTTGCCAAAGGCATTCACTATGCCGCCGATGCCACGCAGCGCACCACCGATGTGACAGCCCGTGCGGCTGGCACCGCTCAGGTCTGTGCGATCCCGGCAGCCAAGCAGGCATGGACTGGGTTCACTGGCCTCTTCGCCAAGAAGACGGCCGCAACGCCTGCCTCCCTCTAAGACTACTCAACGACGCAAACAGGGCATGGGAACTGACTGGCAACAGGAAGCCCATGCCCGCGGCTTCTGCGCACAAGACCCAGCACAACTCATTCGTACTCAACCGACCCCGTGGAGGGGGAAGGAGAATCACCATGTCTAACGACAAGAATCTGTTGAGCGAACTGATCGCTCTAAGCCACAGCCCAATTCACAATCATCTCAAGGAGGAAGACGTGAAGGCATTGCGTCTCGAAGATGAGCAAACGGCAGAGGAGTTCATCTACTCTGACGGCGAAGCGACTGAGGTCGAAGTTCCCTTGTGGAACCACGACAGCCGAATGGCTTTCCACATTCTCTATGACGCAACTGACGTAGAGATCATCACTCGTGTACGCCGGCCGTATCCCGGCAAGCCTGTCCTCTATCAGAAGGACGAGCACTTCATGCAGCATGAGACCCGTCAGGTTCTCGATGCACTGATGCCCGAAGGTGCCAGGTATGGCATCGTCACATTCGAAGCGTCCGGCAAGGACGGATGCAAGGACATGGCTGAGACGGCGAAGTTCCTTTGCCGTCACGGCTGGACTGAAGGTGACGAACGTTTCCGCGTCGTCTATGCCGATGTCAATGGCACCGGGACCATGGTCCTGGTGTCTGCCTCGGCCAACGTCAAGCGCCTCAAGGATCTGGGGGTGTTCATTTCCTCTGATCCCAAGGCGCCCAAGCGGATGCGCCGTACCATGGCTGCTCACCAGTCCATGCTGGAAGCTCAGATTGTATCGAGCTATCCGGTACCGACAGGCCAGGTCACCATGGCCAAGCTGAAGAGTGGGAGAGTCATCTCCATTCTCAACTTCAACATGAAGCTGCTCAACGATCAGGAGACGGCCTTTCTGGACGGCTCTGGCGTCATCAACTTACCCGGCTTTGACGGGTGCGCTGCAACCCTTGTCGGACCGTTCGGTCTCGGCAAAGGCATTTACGCAGCAAACGAGAGGATGGCAGATTATGACATCTATCTCTATGGCTCCAAGGACGAGGTCGTCTTTCATGGCGACCGCATCTACATCGGGCTGCTGTTGAAGACCAGCAAGCACGAACTCATGACCGATCTTCAGACCATCACCAATGCCGGGTTCTTCGAAGAAGACCTCTGCGTACGGTATGGCCTGCAGGTCATGGACGAGCGTGCCAAGATCCTCTTCGGCGACGACGAAGATGCCATCACTGACTACTTCGCCACCCTGGTGAATGTGTCAGACGCTGCTCGCCGCGACATGGATATGCCCAAGCCCGAATGGGCGCTGGTGCGTGCCATGAAGCTGCAGCATGAATCGAAGACGCTGCCGGTGCTCTACCGGCGGATCTTCAAGCATGGCTTCCAGGATTCTCTGGACATTACCCGCGGCCGCATTCCTCTGAAGGGTGCGATCCGCGTCTATGCTCGCCCCAATCCACTGGTCATGATGCCCAACGGCATGCCCGACTTCACACTCGACACTCTCGGTGGCGAGCGGGATGGGCTGCCTACCGTGTGCATTCCGGATCTCCCGGAAGGCCCGGTGCTCGTTGGGCGTAATCCCAACACCAACTCAACTGAGATGGTTCTTGTCTGCAACATCCTGGTTCCTGAACTCCTGGAGTCCAAGGGACAGGGCTGGTGCTTCTTCGGCGCCAACGCCGGCGAGCTGCTGGGCAAGCTGAATGGCGGGGATATGGATGACAACTTGTTCGCCATCCAGGATCCTGCCTTCATCGCCAAGTGGCAGACGATGGACTATCCGGTTCAACCCAAGCTGACTGTCAAAGTCCGTGAGGTATCCGCATTCGCCAAGACCAACCGCGAGAAGTGGCTGGGCATCGGCGATGAGTGGAACTTCAACTGCTTCGCACAGCAGCTCAGGGAGTTCACCGAGTATTCGGAATCCCTGGGTTCCTTCATCAACAACGGCTGGCTGGACACCCTGTTGTCTGGCGAACACCGGATCACCATCGGTGAGAGCCTGCAGGCCAAGACGTTCATCGTGCCTGACAACTTCATCGCTCCGCAAAGGCATGAGCTGATTCAGCTGCTGCCTGAGGGACTGGCGAAGATCGTGCCGATCGAGTATGAGCCTACGCTGGACTGGTTTGTCTATGTGGCGTCGCTTGTCAACGCCGCCAAGCCAGACTTCATGTGTGCTCGTGCCATGTCCAACTCGGACCTGGTCATCGATTACACCCAGATGCGTAAAGGCGACAAGCTGACAGTGATGTCGCTGTTCGCCGAAGCAAAGGAAGCTCTGAAGACCCTGGTCTTTCCGATCTCCTTTGCCAACCGTATGCCCCGTGACCGCAAGAACATGGGCAACTACATTCTGGTGGAAACCAAGCTGTGCAAGGCGCTCAATCTGCTGAACACGCGTCGTGACCAGCTGCTCGAAGAGAGCCGTCAGGTGGAACACATGATCAAGCGGCCACTGGCGGCCAAGCTGCTCAATGCCTATCCGGAGGATGAGGCTATTCTCTCGATGGTCAGAGACCTTCGTAGCTGGTGGATCCGTCAGTTCCAGGAAGCCAAGGCCGACAACGGCGGCGTGCTCCCTGACAACGTCTATGACCGTATTGCCAATGGCTTCACCGAGACCATCCTGGTCAAGGACGCCACCGGCAAGGTCACCAGCATGGAGGAAGTTCACACTCCAGGCCTGGTTGATTTCTACACCAACCAGTTCTCCGTATCGGGCACCACTCTCAGTGTGTCCGGACGGCCATGGTCTGTGGAGACTCGGCGCAAGTTCGGGATCCACTGGCTCAACACGGTATACAACCGCAACACCGACCCACTCGTTGGGGAGGACAAGTTCACGCAATCCGTCGGTGACGGTGTGCCGAACTACATCCTGGATGACGTCCTGTCGGCCGAGGAGGATCTCGGCCTTACCGGTTGCGTCGCATTCATCGACCTCAACGGCTATGCAAAGCGCCGGTTGATCAGGCCAGTGGCTGTCAAGGCTCTCGGTGGCAACATCTACCACCGCAGCAATGACAAGCTCCTGTCCCGCACAGCCGATCCAACCATCCCTGACGGCAGCTACATGATGTCGCCCAAGGGTGTGATCCACGTATTCGACTCAGCTCCTGAGCTGCACTCGGACTACAAGTCCAACCTGGTGGCAGAGATTGCTTCAGAGGACTTCGAGTTCGACGAAAGCACAGACTTCTAAACCATTAACAACTTGGCGGTTCGGCCCTGCTTGAAGGCCGAAATGTCAGGATCATTCCACTCTGGAACGATTCTGACATTGATGGGTCATGCCCATCCTGATGACCAGGCAACTGGGAATCGGCAAGTTGGAACCACACATGGGATTCACTGCCTCATTGGGCTCAGCCCAGGGTCAGTCAACGCCTGAGTGTGGATGTGCCAACGCTTACTGCACGCCGCTGGGCAACCAGCCGCAGAACAGCCGCTATGTCCCGAGGGGCTTCGCCCTCGGGTAGAGGCGTGTCCAGTGAAGTGGTGAGCGAGTCAGGTAAGGGTCAGCAAGTGTTTGGCAGTCAGATGCTTACAGTGACCCACACCCAGATGCACCGCATACCCGATGCTCAGATCACGTTAAAGAGCTTTGGAGCGCAAGCCTTACACCTTGAGTAAACCACCATCTATTCAACACTGTGAACCAGAGACCCCAATAGATGGTAGTGACCAAGCCAGTGACCAAGCTCGTTTCGTTGATAAGACTGGCAGTTTGGCAAGTCTCGCCTGCGCGCGTGTATGTGTTGTGCTCACCAAGGATGGAGAGACCTGGTATAAATCCACTTCTGGCTATGTTCAGGAGTGGTGGGTGAGTGTAAACCCCATCATCGGCTTTGCTGAAAGCGGAAAGCCGGTTATACACCAGAGTCGCTATATCCTGCTCGATCAAGCTTTGTGCCATCTGTGGCACCCATGGGCCTGGTACTCCACTACCGGGCCCATTGCTTTGCTCTAAGGTCTTCCCTCTATGGACGTTACGTCCTGTCTCTCATCCACTCGGTACAACCTGTGTGTTCAAGGAGAACGCTCATGCTGGAGATGCTTGGTTACATCGCTGCTCGTGTCATTGCTGGGGTAATCACTGCCCTGATTCTCGCTGCCATTTTTAACGCCCAGTGCAACAAGGCCATGCAGGCTGCCGGTGCATCGGCTGCCATCTGCTAGGAGACTGCCGTGCTCAACGGTGATGTCATCATTCTCAATCCGCCGAAGGATCCCTCGTGGTTCTCCGATGCGTCACAGTCTGTCTCCCTGTTCTTCTGGGAGCACAGTGACTTGATTCCTTTACTGATGGCCGAGGTTGCCTTGGCCGTTCTGATCTTCGCCGGTTTTTTCTGGTGGGAGCGTCGCAAGAGCAAGCAGGCCGTTCAGGTCGGCGAGCTGGAGCGGATGTATTCTGCTGAGCCCATACCCTGGCCACGGTAGTTATCGTGGCCGGGATCATCATTCACTCTGAGGTGGCAGATTGAACCTTGTTGTTCTCTGACGCCGCGGTTCCCAACTCCCTCTGTTTCAAATCCCAACAATTCAATCACTTCCACCAGGCTTCAAGGAGAGCCTCGTCTATGCCCATGCCTCATGCTCGCACTCGTCGCGGTTCCACGTTAGGACAGGACCGCCTGCACTCCATTCACGAAGACCGGATGATCCGTACTCTCATGCCCCGGACTTTCCAGGCATCGAGAGAAGCTCTGCTCAGCGGTTCTGATACCGGTGACACGCTGGCCTATTCGACCGGCTTGATCGGCCGGAAGTTCTAGCCCTCAGCCCAACCTCAACATCGTCAACCGCAATGCGGAGTTCGCCATGATCGATGTTCAAGCTCTCGACAGGACCGGCCGTCGGCAGGTCCTCCATGGACTGCTGGCCCAGTACAACCTGGGCTCGGAGTCCGCCAAGGTTGCTCTCGGTATGGCTCACCAGAACCTTCCGGGATTCACTGCTCTGATGGAGCGCAACGTCCGCCTCATGCGGCCGGGTGCTGCGATGGAGAAGACACTGCAAACGGTTCTGGCTCGACCGGCCAAGCCCAAGTTCCGCCGGGTTGCACCGGAAGTCAACCACAACTCAGTCCGCTGCATTGGACTGGACAAGCTGAAGTTCTAACCTACGGTGTTTGCCGTAGTGTTTCACTGCTCGACCCCATCCACAATGCAGTTGGGGCAGGGTGCGTGCATCCTGAAAAGCGGAGACCTCCCGCGCTAGAAACAGGCCCGCTGGGTCGGAGCGTTATCTGACCACTCTTTGGGGCGTCGAGCTTGCTCCGCTCAATCCACAGAGATTCCCTCGCACTCCACTGCAGAGGGCACCGGGCAGGTTCATCTCCTTGACTGCCCGGTGATCTTTCACGCAACAACAACCCGTTGGGTCTGGAGGACTCACCATGAATACTGGTCTACTCAATTCCTTTGCCAGCATGGTTAAGGGCAGCATTCTTGTCACCGATGCGATCAAGGCTGCCTTTTCCAAGTTCGAGGGTGGAATCCCTTCGGATGACCAAGTGCTGGTCGCCATCAGTGAGGTCGTCTTCACTGTCACCCTGAACAAGGATGCACGCCAAGTGCTGTCCTTCTACCTGATCCAGCTCTACGCCAACCAACTGTTCATCAGCGATCCGAGCAGTGAGTTCGGTGACTGCATGCGCATCGCGCGCAGGGAGATCGACACGCTGCTGAGCTTCTCGGTCCTTGACCGTATCGCCAAATACGTCTGGGAGCATCGGGAACAGTTCCTCACACTCTGGACGGTGTATGCCGAGAACTCCGCTGCTCATCCTGAAAGCACCTCAGACATCCTGGGAGCAACACTGACTGAAAGCATCCAGCTCCTTGAGGCTGCCTGATGCCCAGCGACTTCAACGACTTCGAGTGCAATGACTTCGAAAAGCTGTTGTTTGCTGATCCCGGCTCGACCGGCACCTGCAAGCTGATCATTGCCTACCATCCCGGATTTCCATTGGCTCTGGGCCGGATCGAGTGTGCGTCCGGCCTGCCCATCGATGTCCGGGTCAACGTCCTTGAATCGACGCCTGTACTGCACACAGCCGAACTGGTATTCACCGGCAAGACCACTGATCTTTGTGAGCTGCAGATGCGGCTTACACAGTGGGCTGCTCAGTTTCCGCATCTTCCACCCATGCCTGAGGAGGCGTTGTATGCAAGGGACAATCCGTCTGCCCCGTCCGGTCCTCCCGAGGGAGTTGACCAGTCCGGAGTCTGACCTCACCAAGCTGGTCATCTTTGCCGGCGACATGAGGCCTGACGAACCGAACCGCCAGGTGATTGTGGCCAAGACCAGGGACTTCCTGCGTCGTGCCTGCCACAGCTACCGCCCATCTTTCGGCAACCTCGAAGTGGTTTGCCGTTCTGGTGAGGACAACCAAGGCAAGCCATATCGAGGCGATGCCTGTGCCCAATGCCAGGTTGGACAGTTCTCTTCCAACATGGTGTTCGTTGGCGCCATCGCTCCGGCTCCTCGGAGACCTCAAGCTCACCAGTAACTGCCTCGGTCTTTGCCGATGCACAACCTCAACCAACAACGCAAATGCCCAAAGGAGGGCAATCAAATGGCCAGCTCTTTCGTTAGCCGCCAGCGCAATCAGCAGCGCAATACGCCGCCCGTGGCGCTCAAGCCGTACGTTCGTGCCGCGCAGAACTTCGCACTTCAGACCAAGCAGAACCGTGAGATTCTGGACGGCCAGGGTCAGTCCGTGGGCACCGAGGTGTACACCGAGATCCGGATGCAGGGCACCGTGCTCGCCGTTCGTGACGAGGGCATCGAGGACGAGTTCGGTCGTCAGTACATCGGCCTTGTGATCCAGATCAATCCCGACAAGGACCGGTTCGTTCAGACCGCCGATCCCACTCTGCATGCCCAGATTCTGGCGCTGAAGCAGGGCGATCTGGTCTATGTGACCAGCGAGTGGCATCGCAACTCCAGTGGCCGCGGATTCCATGCGCGCGCCAAGACCATTACGGTCCTGGCGCCGGCGTCCACACCCGGTCCGGTCGCCGTCGAATCCATTGCCGACGCGTTGGCAGCGGCAGCCTAATCTCCTGCGGATTCAATTCTGCATCGAGGTTCGGGTTTTTGCATGTGAGATGTCGGGACATCCCTAGAGTTCCGATCGAGTCTTGATACTTTCGACACACTTTGCCTGTTTTCTGGTCTGGGATTTCCCGCTCTAGTATAGGCAAACATGTCCCAAGTGGTTAATTCACGATTCCGTTAATCGCTAAATGGAGCGATTGATGTCCCGACAAGCGGCAGGATTCCACCGGTTGATGTTCTACTCAACCATTCACCGGCTGGATTCGACCGATTCGCGCTGAATGCACCTCTCATTGGAGCGAAGATGTCCCGAGCACCGCCCGCTTAACGCATCACGGATGTTCTGAAGCAATACCATGTGCGTTTCACGATGTTGAACACCGCCTGTTCGGCCACAGCGTGCCGGTGTGCGGCGTAGGCAGCCTGCCGAAGGAGATGGATTATGCGCTTGTAGCCAAAGACTACAGCATGGACGGAACAGGCTGGTCGAAAGGCCAGCCTGCCATGCCTTTGGTACTTTCATGAGTTTCTGCACACTGGACTTGAAGTTACAACTTCAGGAGAAATGCGTGCCAGTATCCAGAACCAGAACGCCCAAGAAGAACAGAAACAACCTCGCACCCAAGAGCAAGGAAGCCCAGCGCAAGATCCGTCGCTGGTCGTTTGTGGTCGAAGTCACCGTGGGTGATACCACGAAGACCTTCCAGCCACCGGCTCTGACCATCGGCAACTTGGGTTCGGCGCGCGCCGCTGCCGAGACCATTCGCGCCGACATTGCCTCGCTCGACCAGTTCAAGGATGCCAAGGTGGTTGTCAAGCCCAGGGCTGAAGAAACGGTCAGCCTCACCATTCTGAACCAGATCAACGGGCTCAACGAGCAGTCCAGACTGCTTACGTTCGCACTGAAGCGGGCCGTCACCGATGTCGTCAAGCTCGACACCGTCGGCTGTCCCTGCCACGAGATCGAGGACGAAGCTGCTCGTCAGGTCGAATTCGACCGCCATGTCACGGAACGCCTCGGCAAGTACGTGATGGAGGAACAGCAAGCCATGCGCCGTCAACAGATGATCGATGCAGGCATTGACCCCGATCAGGTGCTCAACAACCAGCTTCCTGCCGAGCAAGTTCCGGCTGAGTTCCAAGCAGCGCCGGCGGTCGAAGAAGCTGCCGCCGAACAGGTCAACACTGATCCTTTCCCCGACGGGGAGTTCGGTAAAGAGGCGGCCTGATGGCCGAGTTCGCTCCGATCGAGCGGATGACCAATACCGATTGAACTAGGTAGTTCCCCTGAGCCCCGGCCAATGGTCGGGGCTCTTATTGTGGAGTCACAAGAGGAGCAGCATGGCCGCAGTCATCACCGCAGAGGTTTCTACGCCCTGGTTACAACAGGCGGGCCTCAAGATTCGCTCCTGGCACGGAACGGGCATGAGCACGTTCAACGCCTGGCGCCAGCATCGGGACCAGGAAGCTCTTGAAAAGGCTCTGGCCCGAATCATCGAGACAGCCAATGGCCACCAGGCCAAGGGACTACCCAAAGGATCGCCTGCGTACTTTGCCCTGCGGGACAAAGCCACGGCCAAGATCGACACCTTCTGCAAGAAGTGGAATGTTGATCGGACTGTTATCGAGGCGGAAGCACCCGCACTCAGGGAGATGTATGCCCTGACCATTCCGGACAAGCAGGCACCTGCAAGTCTCAAACTGCTGGCTGCCTTCCTGGGAGGGATTCTTTCCCTTGTCCTGATTGGCGCGGCGTCTGGCCTCGTCAATGTCGGCCATAACTGGGTGATGCATCTCTTCACCCATGTCATTCACTAGGAGCTGAACGTGTTCGGATTTCATCGCAGGCCCAAGTGCTCGTGCACAGGAGACCATTGGAGTTGGCCCACTACTCGCGCCCACGAGAACTTTCATGGACAGGTGGTGACAACAACCACCTGCCTGAAGCACGGCACCGTGCGTCTCTACAACTTCGATGAAATGCGAGTTGCAACCATGGCCGAGGAATATGCGGTCTTGGAAGAGATTCAAGCGTATCTCAACCGGCATCATCAGGAAGGAACCCATGCCAATCTGGCTACTGTGGCTCCTGCCGTCGTATGAAGCAGGATTCTGGTCCGCACTCATCGCCGGCAAGCTCCGCGACCGGGGCAAGACCCGAGAACTCCTTGTCTACGGACGTCCCGCGCGGACGTGTCTGCCGATCCTTGATGAGCGGCTCCGCAAAGCTGCGGGAACACCGACGAAGTCGCAGGCACTCGTGGCCCGATGGATTGCCACCGGCCTGCGTTGGCTTGCCAATACCCGAGCCATGGAATATGCAATTCTGCTCGGCCTGAAACGGGTCTGGCCCAAAGGCCAGACCATTTGCACGGAGGTAAAGCTGTGCCTGTAGGCTTCAAGATCGCATTGCTGCTGTTCTTCGTTGCCGTGTACGCCTTCTGCATGTACAAAGCTCGCCACTGTGAGGAGAACACGGATGATTCTGACCCCGTCTAATACCGGCAACGTCGCGGCCGGTGTCGGTGTCGGCATCTTCGCCTGGGGCGCCTTCCTGAAGGCAGACAAGATTCCCTGGATTCAGAAGCTGCTGACCACCAAACGCAAGGACGCAACCCTGAAGTGGATCGACAAGAACAAGGGCATCAGCCTGCTCGGGCTGGAGACCATCAACTTCGGCATTCACGGGATCACCAATCCCAACAGCGTGATGTTCGCGCTAGGCAATACCATCCTCAACATTTTCATGCTCTGGGTCTTTCTGCCGTTCAGGATGGCCAGCGCCGCGAAGAAGCACACCATGTCCGTATTGAAGGGAGTTGCATGACCAAGCTCTCAATTCTTGCAATCTTGTCACTCGCCTTCATCGGAGTGACCCGTCTTGCACAGTTCGTTCTTTCCGTGTTCGTAATCGTGTTCTTCGGATTCACGACGTTCGAGCTCATCCGTACATTCAGACAGCCGGCGAAAAGGCAGTACGCCGCGTAGCACCCGTCCTGGAGGGACGCACCATGAAGCTGGTCTTTGGATTTCTGCTGTTTGTTGCCATCGTCGCCATCACAGGCGGGCTCTACCTGATCATCCGCAAGGAAGACGAAAAGAAGTGTGACCTGCAACGCCTGTACTCCCTACCCAGCCAGATCGCCCGGCGCGTGCAATCGCTCGGTGACTATCTGTTCAGCCTCTTCTGTTCCAAGCCAGAGGCCAACAACGAGCATCCGACAGCCGGAGTAACCGCCGCGGCATAGCCCCGGCCTGGAGTTGAAGTGAATCAGCCTGCCAAGAAGTTGGATCAGCACGCCGTTCAATGGCAAACCAGCATGAACAACAGTCGTGTCGAAGACTATCTGGACAACGCAAATAACATCAAGCATGATCCTGATCGTCCAGCTCGTCTCAAGGCATTCCTCTGTGTTCTCTGCCACTATCTTGGATCGGGCATTGGCGGAGCTGCCATGACTACGCGGCCCTGCGCCATCTGCCACAAAGACGTGCTCTATGGCAGCACCTGCACAGACGTTCTCTGTGATGAATGCGCCAAGCTTCACGACCTGTGCAAGCACTGCGGGGCTGACAGAGAACTGCGCCGCAACAGGCGCAAGTTTGCCTGGATCACTCCAGAACCAGAAAGGACAGCCCCTGCCAAAGGTGTAGTCCAGATGGATCA
>OCZT010005622.1_pt1 | contig 12485 bp, 8 predicted proteins | sample 1539031 | NCBI WGS metagenome assembly OCZT01 (sample SAMEA3539308, study PRJEB22396) | soil metagenome | biome: tundra; feature: field; material: soil | place: USA | collected 2010-05 | depth 0.15 m | reverse complement strand
CGGCACGCCGGCGGCTCCGCCCTGCGGCGGCGGGCTTCCCGCGCCTGGGCCGCCGGGCCCACGGCCCTGTCCAAATGTAGCCGGAGGATTCAGCAGGACGTTCGCCACGGTCGCGTTGTCTTCCACGTTGGCGATGAACAGCGACGGCGAGTTTTGCTCCAGGCCGGCCGCGTACGCCCAGTGGAGTTGCCAGATGTCCTCAAGCCCCGGCGACGTGTGCAGGATCTGCATGGTCTGAATAGCGCCGCCTTTGAACGCGCTGTTGTGCATGACCGCCGCCCGCGGTTGCAGTCCGTGCACCAGCGCGGCCGAGCCCGACTGGTCGATTCCGTGATGCGAGGTGAGGTAAAGATCCACGGTCCCAATCGGATTATTCGGGCACATCAACACCTGTTCCCTATTCCAGGTGAAGTCGCCAAGATTGACCGTACGGAACTTGCCGTATGTCATCACCACGCCTACCGACATCGTGTTATCGGGGTCCACGCGCGACTCATCCCGCGGCGCAAAGCCGGCGCAAGCAGGATTAGGTTTGCCGCCTCCGGCAAGCGGCGTCTTCAGTACCTGGCCGTTGGACGTGACCACCGCCACCGTCACGCTGTCGAATGGAATCTTGTCGCCGGGCTTCGCCACGGTGTGTTTGGCCTTGGTGAGCATCTCCTCGTACAATTTCTGGAACCCCGGCACCTGCTCTTTCGGCTCCGAGTTGGGACCATGATCGATGAAATGCGCGATCGAAATCCGTTTTGCCAATTCCTACACCCCGCCCACATGGTCGCCGTGGTAGTGCGTCAGTATCAGGTGATCGATCTGCTTCACGCCGGCCGCTTCAACCGCAGCCATGATACGGTCGGTATCGCGGCCGCCGGGGCTGCCGGTATCCATGAGAAGCGATTCGCCGGTGGGGGAAACATAAAGCGTGGCGTGCCCCCCCTCCGTGTCGATGAAGTAGATGTCCAGACTCTTCGACGACTTGCTCTGTGCACTTCCCACCACCGCCAGGGCAAGAGTCAGTAGCAACGCGAATATTCTACCCATTTCGGCACTCCTTTCTCTTTTTCCGCAAGAACGGATTCCAATCATAGCAACCGTCGATGAACGGCGGGCGCCATAAGGGGAGAGATTCCCGGCCTCCCGGTGCGATTCACGTTCACGCGGTCAGACCCGGAGAACCTGAGCATCCAATGGAGAATCAGGGGTGTTAATCTGAATAGGCATCGGATGGTGACGCACTTATGAATCGACGAACCTTCATGCAATCCGCCGGGTTTCTGGCCACAAGCCTGGCTGCCCAGAGCCAGCCCGCCGCGCGCCCGGCGACCGGAATCAAAACTACCTTGATGCTCGAGATGCTCAAGGGATCGATTGACGAGGAGTTTGAGCTCGCGGCTAAAGCCGGGTTCCAGTCGGTCGAATCGCTGACGCAGTACGCCGCGTGGTCGGACGCCGATATCGAGCGGGTCCGGAGCCTGTGCCGGGCCCACGGAATGACCGTGGACACGGTGTTGGCCCAGCAGGACTGGAAGAAAAGGCCCGTGTCCATCGTCGATCCCGCGCACCGTGAGACGTTCCTGGAGGATGTGCGAAAGGCGATCGTTTACGCCCGGAAACTTGAGATCGCGCACATCAGTGTGACCAGCGGCCTCGCGGCGGCGGGCAAGACAGTCGAACAACAATACGCCAGTCTGACCGAGGGCATCAAGCGCGCGGCCGACCTCGTGGCGGAGGCAAAACTCACGCTGCTCGTCGAGGCCCTGAACTCGCTCGTCGATCATCCGGGCTGCTTCCTGACGAGCAATGTAGACTCGTTGAAACTGGTGAAGGAGCTGAACCTGCCGCACGTGCGGCTGCTCTTCGATATCTATCACGAGCAGATCTCGAGAGGGAATATCATCCGGACGCTGACCGAGGCCGCGCCCTACGTCAAGGTGTTCCACGTGGCCGACAACCCGGGACGAAACGACCCCGGCACGGGCGAAATCGACTATCCCAAGGTGTACCAGGCAATTCGGAAGACCGGGTACGCCGGCTACATCGGCATGGAATACCACCCGTTAGCGGACCCGCTGGCGAGCTTCACCAAGGCCGTGAGGGGCGTCCAGGAGGTCTGGTCGAGCGGCGCTCCGGTCTGAGACCCGTCGCGGCTGCGCCAGAAGGTCCTGGAGTTCGTCCCGGCTCCCCACTCCGATGATGTTGGCAACGCTACCCTGGTAACCGCTGCGACTGTCTCCCATGCCCGGTAGCGTTTCAGACTGCCAGATCGTAAAATAGGGCCGCGACCCACTCTTTGAGAAAGGGAATCATGCATCGCAAGGCCCAACTTCGCGTCCCTAATTTGTTCGTTCCCCTCGTTGTACTTTCATTCTTGCCGGTACACGCGGCGACGCCAATCAAGATCGACACAACAAACCTCGTGGTCACTGTCGACCCGACCTCCTGCCGCTGGTCGGCCGAAGTCAAGGGGACGCCGATGCGCCTCAACGAGGTTCACTTTCTTCCCGATGACGACTCCTCCGGCTGGAGCGTAGCCAGTTCGATCAACCAGGACGACACCAGCAGCCTCGGATCGTTCGTCACGGTGACGTTGCGCGGCACAAAACCCGGACAACTCGATTTCGGGTATCAGATCTCCGTCAGCAAGGCCGGGAACGACATTCTGGTCAGTCTGGGCCGCTCGAACAATACCGGGAAAGCCGTCGATATCGGCGACATGGATTACTTCGTCTCGAGCGATGCGCGGTTGGGAGGCGCCACCGACAAATGGATCAGTCTGGGAACGATGACTCGCAATCGCGACTACTATGACCTGAACACCGTGGTCCATCTCATTACGCCCCAGATGTACACGGTGAACCACGTGGTGCGAGACACGGTCTCGGGTAACAGCCTGCTGATGGGACACGTGACGGCCTTGAAAGGATCGTCCCGGTTCGAGGTCGGCCAAGGCTGGCAGGGGAAGATTCCGGACCGCATGCAGGTCCGGGGATATTGCAGCTACAAAGTGACCATGCCCCCCGGAAAGAGCTTCGCCGGAGAGAAGTTGCTGATCGACTTCAATACCGATGCGCTGCGTGCGATGGAACACCAGGCGGACCTGATTGCCGCCGCGCACGATGTGCGTCTGCAACAGCGCCGGCCGATCGATCTCAACGACCGGGACCTGGTCGCGAACGACTACAGCCGTTTCCACGGATGGATGTCCGGCGGCAATAACGCCGGAGCCCGGAAGTTTTTCGAGGAGAACGGCCTGATCGATTTCTACTGGGGAATGGGCGGACCCGCCCCGCAGGGGAGCTTCGGCGTGTACGGTGCGGGCGGAGCCACGCAGGGGCGCCCGGCGCGGATCAACTATCCGGCGGAATGCTATCTCCCGGTGCATACCACGAAATACGGGGGCGAGAGGGTGATCGATTTTTCCAACCCGCTGACTATCAGGCTCGAGCGCGAGCGCGCGTTCTTGTGGGCCAACGGCCATGAGAAAGACACCGGCCGGGCGGAAATGGACTTCGCGGATTGGTGGGACAAATGGCCCGGGCAGTACGACCCTTACATGAGCGCGCTCGAAACCTACCGCGCCGGCGGGGTTCCCTGGCGCGAGGTGGTGGACCAGAAGGCGCCCCGGATGGTGATCCGCTCCAACATGAATGTCGTGGATCATTCCTATGGGATTGTCGACATCAACCGGACCTCGGAGGACGCCGATGGCGGTTACGAGTTGGGCGAGGGATACAAGCACTTGCTCACCGAGTCGCTGCTAGGCACCGCCATCCGGTTCTTCTATAGCGGACGTGTGTTCTGGAACGACGGCGACGGTTTTCACATCTACAAGTTCAATCCGAATCTCGGGTCAAACGGGAAGTTCAGCTACGGCGAGGGAAAGGTCAGCGCCAACTTCCACGCCATCGCGGCGAACGTGCTCTTTGTCTCGGACGCCTTCAATGAAAAGTACCCCGACGACAGAATCGAGTTGTTGAAGCGCATCAGCCCGCCGACGATGGACGTCTCCTACCCCGTGGACTTATTCGCCCGGAAGCCGGCGCAGGTCTGGAATATGCCGGTGGAGCGGCCCTTCGGAAAATGGTCCGTCCTGGCCGTATTCAACTACTCCAACACCATGGCGGCCAGCCAGAATCCACCCCAATTCAGCACCTCCCTGGATGCGGTGAAGGACTTGCGGCTGGAGCCGGACAAGGAATACCTCGTCTACGAGTTCTGGAGCAGGAAGTTCATCGGGACATTCAAGGGCGCTTTTGTCACGCGCCCGCTGGGTCCCTATGACTGCGACGTTTACAGCATTGTCGAGAAGCAGAACCGGCCAGTGCTCATTTCCACCAGCCGACATGTCCGGCAGATGGCATTCGATATCAAGGACCTTGCCTACGACGGGCAACAGCGGGTATTGCGTGGTGCCTCCCGCGCGGTGGCCGGAGATCCCTATCAATTGCGCATCTACGTTCCGGACGGGTTCACGGCTCAGCGAGTGGAACTCTCCGGCGGACTTACGGCGAAGATGGCGGCGAACGGCAGTCTGCTCACCGTGGACTATACGGCGTCCTCGGGTAACGACGTGGAATGGAGGGTTTTCTTCCGATGAGAAAGACTTCCAGTTTCGTGGCTGTCGTAATCGCCTCCACAGCCCTGGCGGCGTTCGCGCAGGTGAAGGAGCGGCCCATCCCTCGCATCGTGAAGAAAGATGGGCGTTACGCTCTGTTTGTCGATGATGCCCCCTACTTCCTGTTGGCCGCGCAGGTAAATAACTCCAGCGGTTGGCCCGCCATGCTCCCGCAGGTGTGGCCGGCCATGGAGTTTCTGCATGCCAATACCGTGGAGATCCCGGTCTACTGGGAACAGTTCGAGCCCCGGCAGGGGCAATTCGATTACAGCCTCGTCGACACACTGCTCACCCAGGCGCGCGCCCACCAGATGCGGCTGCTCCTGCTCTGGTTCGGCACCTGGAAGAACGGCAACCCGCACTATGTGCCGGAGTGGATGAAACTGGACCCCGAACGCTATCCTTACGTGGTCGATAAGAGCGGCCACCCGGCGGATTCGCCCTCGCCGTTCGCCGCTGCCTCGCTGGAGGCGGACACCAGGGCATTCGCCGCCTTGATGCGCCACCTCAGAACGGCGGACCCGCAACGCACTGTGCTGATGGTGCAGGTGGAGAATGAACCCGGCACCGGCGGCAATCTGCGCGACTACTCGCCGCCCGCGCAGAAACTCTTCGACGGCCCCGTCCCGGCCGATGTCCTCAAGGCGATGCAGGTGCCGCCCGGCGCCTCATCCCCGAACTGGCAGGAAGTGTTCGGTCCCGACGCCGACGTCTGCTTCCACAATTGGGCGGTAGCGAAGTACATCGGGCAGGTGGCCGCCGCCGGGAAAGCGGCGTACTCGCTTCCCTTGTATGTCAACGCCGCGCCGGGAACGCACCGCTGCGCGGTGTGGCGGGACCCCGCCGGGCCGGCGCTGCCCAGCTACAAAGACGGTGGCCCGAGCGACAACAACCTTCCCATCTGGAAAGCCGCCGCGCCCGCGCTCGACATGATTTCGCCCGACGACTATGCCAGAGACGCCGCCGGCTACATCAAGATGCTGGAAATCTATGGCCGGAACGACAACCCGCTTTTTATTCCCGAGACCGGCGGCAGTCCGCGGTTTTTCTTCCTCGCGTTGGGCCATCAGGCGATCGGCTTTTCGCCCTTCGGGCTGGACTTCACGAGGATTAAAGAGATTCCAGATGCCGCGCGGCCCAAGGAGGAGCTGCTGCCCCCGTGGGCGCTGACCGGGACCAAAGAGTTCGTCGCCCCGTTTGGGCCCATCTACCGTATGATCGCGCCGATGGCCCGCGAGATCGCCCGCCTGAATTATGAGGGCAAGCTCCAGGCCGTTGCCGAAGAACAGGGCAAGGTCACGCAGACGCTCAGTTTCGGGGCGTGGGAGGCCACAGTGTCCTATGGAGTCTGGGCGCGCTACGGCCGCCCGGCGGGTAATCCTCAGCCCATGGGAGGCGCTCTGGTGGCGCAACTCAAGGACAACCAGTTCCTGGTGGCCGGATTCTACTCGCGCGTCGATTTCCGTCCCGCGGCGGCGGAGCGACACCGACGATTTCTGCGCGTCGAAGAGGGAACCTACGAGAACGGCGTCTTCAAGTTCCGTCGCGTCTTGAATGGCGACCAGACCGATGGAGGGCTGGATTTCAGCTCCGAGCCGCTGGTCCTCCGTGTCTCCGTCACAACTTATTAACGCAATCGAAAGGAGCAGGTAGCATATGAAATCCGGTCGGGTCAGAGATATCAGCCGGCGGGCGCTGTTGTGTCAGACCGCCATCGCCAGTGGTTTGGGCGCGATCTTTAGAGCGTCCGCCCCGGCGCAGCAGGGAGGCGGACGCGGGGCGCCGGTCCGCTATGGGCCGATCAACAAATTCTCCGCGCCCAGCGACCTGAAGATCACGGACATACGGGCGCTCCGGATTGCCGCGAATTTCGACTACCCCATCATCAAGATGTTCACCAATCAGGACGTCTACGGGCTGGGGGAGGTGCGCGACGCCGGCAACGAGAATTCGGCCCTCGCCATGAGGCCGCTGCTGGTGGGGAGAAACCCGCTCGACATATCGGGGATACTCCAAAACGTCCGTCCCTACGCCGGCGCCGGACGCCAGGGCGGCGGCTTCAGCGCCATCGATATCGCTTTGCACGACATTACGGGCAAGGTCTTCGGCGTGCCTGTCTGGCGCCTGCTGGGCGACAAGAAGCGCGATCGCATACGCATGTATTGCGACACCACCGGAACCGGCGACCCCAAGAAGTACGGCGCGCGCATGCTGGCGCGCAAGAAGCTGGGATTCACCTTTTTCAAGATGGATGTGACCACCAACTTCGTGGGCGTCAACCCCGGCAATCTGGACAGCGAAGGCGTCCCTACCGACAAAGGGTTGGAGTACGGGGGAGAGCTGATCGCCGCCGTGCGCGACGCCATCGGCTGGGATATGCCCCTCTCGGTGGACGCCTCCAGCCTCAAGTGCGGAACGGTCGCCGATGGCATTCGCGCCGCCAAAGCGTTTGAGAAGTACCGTCTCTACTGGCTGGAAGACCTGTTCTATACGGGCGGCTTCTGGCGATGGAAGGACTTCAAAGAAATTAAGGCGCACACCAGTACGCCGCTGCTCACGGGTGAGGACGGCTTCGGGCTGGAGGAAGGCTTTCAGGGCCTAATCGACAATCGCGCCGTCGACTTCATCCAGCCGGATCACGGCACTTCCGGAGGCTGCCGCGAGACCAAACGGATTGCCGATTACGCCTGGTCGCGGGAGCGCATTCCGACCGTAATTCACATGGCGGGGTCGCCGCTGGCTACCATCGCCGCCGCCCATACCGCCTCCACCATGGACGCATTTGTGACCATGGAATGCCACGCCGTGGATTTCCTTTCCTGGTGGCAGCAACTGGTCACAGGGCCGCAACCTTTCCTCAGCCAGGGCTACGTTTCCGTGCCGGACGCTCCGGGTCTTGGGGTAGAACTGAACGAACCCGTGGTGAAAGAGCACCTGCGGCGGCCTGGCTACTTCGATCCCGCCACGAAGTGGGACGACAGCTTCGTGGGACGCGGCGCCGGCGGGCCGTGGCCGCATTTCAACGTGGACGGCGTCTGGGTGAACGAGCGAACTGTCGATTACTGAGCCGCGTTAGACCCAATGCTGTTCACTTAAACCAGGTCGAATGCGGCTCTTTCCGAAGTGAGGGTTTTCCTGCCCCTAACGCTTTTGCAACAGGCCGAAACTTCGGTAAACGCTTGGCGGCAAGGGAGGATTCATCGCCGGCCGGAGCGCCGCCGGCCAAAGTCCGAGACGACCATACGTCCAATTGGCTCGGTTCCGGGTTGGCGACCATCCCCTCGGAACCACGGCCGGGCATTTCCATGTTACTTCTTGATGGGCAGATCGGTATCGCCGAACTTGATGCTGCTCTCGGATCCGAAACGACGGAAGTTCGCAAACTCGGCCGTTGTTTCCTCGAGCTCGCCTGATTTGCCGCGCCTCTGCCGCGACGAGATCCGCAACGGCAGGTAGTGTTCGTCCCCGGCTTTTGTCAACTCGATCCGGAAATGCGTTCCTTTCGGACGCTTCAGCAACACGTCATCCACATCCCGCATCAAATCATATTCCATTTGGGTGATCTCGTTCGTCGCGGCATCGAACCACAATCGCCCTTTCATTGCGTCGAGCAGAGTCTGGCAGCTTTTGGTCTTCGTCGAGAATCGAATCTGATCTGCGCTCGTCAGTTCAAACTCCATGGCCGCCGGAAATCGATCCCAGAACGTACGGCGACGCATCCGGCGCTCTTCGCGTGTCTGGTCGATGCGGGCCCTTGCTTCGGGACTAAGCTCGTCCCGTCGTTTGACCTGCCGCTCCAATTCCTGATCCCACTCTTTCGAGCAAGGGGTAACGCCATCCTGCGACAGGCACCGCAGAAAAGCCCCAAACTCCAGCGGAATGCGCTCCAATCGGACGCTGTGCCAGTTCGTGATACCGTCCGTCTGTGGGTTGGGCGGAAGCTCCTTTCCACCACGGCTCAGAATTCGCCGTGAGATCTGCTCCTCATATGTATATGGAACGTCTGCCAGACCTTCAGCGGAGGGCGACCAAAACCAGGGGAGCTTTCGTTCCGTCTGCGCAATACCCGCGACACGGCTCGCCACAGTAGGGTCGCCGGCACGGGCCGGCCAAAAGCACAGGAACAACGCGGCCGGCACTCTCAGGATCATGCGTCTCATTGATCTTGAGGGTAGCAGGACGCGAAGAATCGGAACTAGACAGGCTACACCAATAGTGTCTTAGCATCATGACCGGAGGCGCTCTGTCTGATCGTCTTACGTCTTCGTAGATTCCAACCAAATCACTGGCGGCCGGACCACGCCCGGCGGGGTGCCCTCTGGGCCGCCCGCAAGCTCCGGCCGCCGCAACATCTTAGAAAGTCTCCCATCTCAATCCCAAGGTGTCTCTCCGATCCAGTTCGCGCCCGGTCGCTCCCCCAACGTTCAAAACAACCGCCAGGATCCTGGCGGGAGTTCTTGCCGTTTCGCTGAGAAACAAAGGGTTAGACGGCGGTGGCCGCCACGATCCTGGCGGAATGGGATGTTGACGCTGCCGAGAGGTCGGACGGCCCCACCGTAGATCTGTTAAATGAACAGCATTGGCCTTAGACCTGGTAATCCCACTCCTTTCGATAGGGCGTATCGACCAGCGCATTCGCCATGTCGTCGTTGGTGAACCGCATGGCCTTCGTGTCCCAAGCAAGGACTTTCGCCTCTCGCCGTCCGCGGGCGGCCCCGGCGCCTCCGCCTCCACCCGGTGCGCCGGCGGGCGGCGCCACGGGAAGCCCATACCTGCGCTGCGCGAGTGTCCCGAGCAGCGCAAACTCGGTGAGACCGCAGGCAAATTCGATCGGCGTAATCGATTTCTTGCCGGCCTTGCACATGCGAACCCACTCTGTGTAGTGATCCGGCTTCTCGCAGCGTGCCAAAGTGGGCGCCGGCTGCTGAAAGTCCTTGAAGCGGTCTTCCGGAAGGAGCCATCCTCCGGCGAGCCCTCGCATCTGGACTCCCTGCCGCGGCTGCGCGCCGAACGGCAGCCAGGGGTTTCCGCCGTAAAATGCCGAGATCTGCACGCCCTTCTCGCCGACGAACATGATGCCGCTGCCGGGCATGGGCACCTCCAGAGGCATGCTGGCGGGCCGCGGCGGCGTCAGGCCACCGTCGTAGAAATATGCCATCATCGCGGGACGGTTCCCGCGAGCGGGGATGTGCCACTGGACCGTGTTGGCGATGCTCATGCATTCAGTGTTATCCACACGGCCCGCCAGCGAGAACGCCTGGCAACCCACTGCGACCACCCAATCGGGCGTGCCCATCTCCAGTTCGTCGTGGAACATCTGGAGCGTGTGGCAGCCGAAATCGCCCACTGTTCCGGTACCGAAATCCCACCACGGACGCCAGTTTCCGTAGTGGTAGGTCTTATGATAGGGACGGTACGGCGCCGGACCGCACCACTCGTCCCAATTCATGCCTTCGGGTGGAGTCTGTGCCTCGGGCCGTGCCAGCCCGCTCGGGCTGTAAGTGCCGGTCCAGATGTGCACTTCGTGAATCGGGCCGATGGCTCCGGTGAGCAACAGTTCCGTCGTCGCCCGGGCATAGCTGGTGCGCGAATCCTGAATGCTTGCCTTGGTGGTGCGCTTTGAGGCCAGGCACGCCGCCCTGACTCTCCTTTCCTCCGCGATGGTGTGAGTGATCGGCTTGGCGCAGTAGATGTGCTTGTCCATCTTCAGGCCGGCCAGCACCAGGTGCGAATGCCAGTGATCCGGAGTGGCGACAATCAGGGCGTCGAAGTTCTTTGCCTCTTTGTCGAACATCTGCCGGAAATCCTTGTAGAGCCGTGCCGACGGATACTGCTTGAATACCGGCGCGGAGAACTCGTGATCGAGGTCGCACAGCGCAACGATTGCTTCGTCCTTGCAGCCGGCGAGGTAATTCTTGCCCATTCCGCCCACGCCGACGCACGCGATCGCAAGCTTGTCGCTGGGAGCCTGATAGCCGGGGCCTCCCAGAACGGCGCGGGGAACGATGAGAGGCGCCAGGCCGGCCGCCAGCGCGGTGCGCCGGGACAGCGTGTCTTTCGATGACTCATTGTTACTCATGAGAGCGGTCTCCTTTCTGATCTACTGTTTCTGGCCTGGGGGCGGTTGCCCTCCCCGTCCCCCACGCCCGCTCGCCGGCGCCTGGCCGGTCGGTTGGACGTCCGGCGCAAGGTTGGACAACGCACGTAGCGGGCGAACGTAGATGTTGCGGAACGCCACCGCGCCGTGATCCCCCTGGAGCATGATCGGATTCGTCGCCGCCTCCGGGATCTTCATGGAGGCGGTGGTCGGTCCCAGCCTCTCGACGTTCTCGTGGATCAACTGGCCGTTGTGCAGGATTCGGATGAACTTGGCATTGGCGATCTTCTTGCCCGACTCATCGAAGCGTGGCGCTTGAAACCAGTAGTGGTAAGATTGCCACTGTCCGGGAGGACGGTCCGCCCGCACTTTGGGGGTGATGCCGCCATCGACGCCGTTGATGGGGCCGCCGTTGTAGTGGTACATGGAGCCGCATTGATCCGTGGCCAGCCGCGGCGTGAATCCCCAGCTATCCCAAATCTGGGTCTCATAGAGCCCATGGAGAAACACCCCCGAATTGGAGTGCGCGGCGACCATGAATTCGACGTACAGTTCGATATCGCCGAACTTCTCCGTCGTGTAAATATTGGATGCATTGCCCTGCGGCTCGACATCGGTGTTCACGATGCGGTCGCCGGGAACCGGCAGGCCGACCAAAGCAGTGGGGTTTGAGGTGCCGCCCCACACAACTGCGCTCGTCACCAGCCATTTGCCTTGCTTTGCTGCGTCGACAAGCTGCCAGCCGTCGAGGTTCTTGCCGTTCAGCAAAGGCCTCCACCCGCTCTCGGTCAGAAATGGTGGATCGCCGTGATCGCTGCCATCGTTCAACGCCGGAATATCCGCTGCGCCGAGCAGAAAGACAAACGCTCCCGCCAGTAACGTGGCCAGAGCGGTAGCAATCCAAAGATGTCTCAAATGTGCGCTCCTTTCCCTTTTTTAGGATCGGCAGATCCGATTCCCGCCTGCGATGAATCTAGCAAACTGTGAACAAGAGCGCCAGCACGTTTCGCGCTGCCGAACGAGCGCCGTGGTACGTAGCCGCCTGCCCGCGCGCGCCCACCCAACGCCATGCAGCAAACCGATGATTCATCAATGGATTTCCTTCGCCAGGCGGGCGAGTCTGTGTTTCGAATACCGAAACTTCAGAATCCTGCCGAATGTGTTTGCACGCCACTCGCTGATTAGGCTACCCTCTCAATGATTCTGTATTGCGTGAGGACTTGACTTGGTGCGCATGTTTTCATTCTTCCTGGGAGCGGCTGCGGCGTTCACGCTCGCCGCTCTGGTTACGGCTGCGGCGCAGCCTGCACCTCGGCGTTATGTGGTCGCCATTTCGAACACCAGGGCGATCCAGAACCTGATCGACAGAGCCGCGCGCGAAGGCGGCGGCACGCTGGTGGTCCCCGCCGGCACGTTTGTCACCGGCGCTTTGTTCTTCAAACAGGGCGTGAATCTGTCCATCGAAAAGGGCGGCGTGCTGAAAGGGTCGATCAATCCCGAGGATTATCCGCAAGTCCAGACCCGATGGGAAGGCACGGAGCGCGAGTGGACATCGGCGCTATTGAACTTCACCGGGATGACGGACGTGGAACTCTCTGGCGAGGGCACCGTGGATGGATCCGGCGACGAGTGGCTGGCGCGCGGCGGTTTCGGACGAGGCCAGCAGCCGCGTGCTCCGCAGGAGGGCGCCGCGCCGCCGCGGCCCAGAGCGGGCCGGCCGCGCATGATCTGCTTCCAGAACTGCAAGCGCGTGCGCATCGCCAACCTGAAGCTGCG
>OCZT010005621.1_pt1 | contig 12485 bp, 9 predicted proteins | sample 1539031 | NCBI WGS metagenome assembly OCZT01 (sample SAMEA3539308, study PRJEB22396) | soil metagenome | biome: tundra; feature: field; material: soil | place: USA | collected 2010-05 | depth 0.15 m | reverse complement strand
CGCCGCGCCGGTCGCCGCGCCCCCGACGGGACGGCCGCGGAGCTCGCCCGCCGAGCCCCGGTACCGGTGCCCGCGCTCGATAGCGTCGATCAGATGCGCCGTGAAACTCTCGTCGAGGGAGGCATCGATCAGGAAGCCGAGCGCCGTCGCCGCATCGGCCGAGGCGAGGCCGGCGACGCGCAGGCCAATCGACTCGGCGTCGCCCGGCGCCGCGGTCGTCAGCGGGATCAGGTACGTCTCCGGTTCGCCTTCCGAATAGCTGACTCCGAACACGATCAGCGCCGCCGAACCCGCGCCCGGGGCCGAACCAGCGCCCGTGCCCAGAGGCACCTCGATGCGATCGACGATCTCCGCGCCTTTCACCCGGCGGCCATGGCCCCGATACCAGGTCCGATCCGCGATCCAGCGCAGCAGGATAGGGGTCAGCGCCGCGTCCACTCGGCCGCCCAGGATGTCGCCGATCCCGGTCGCCGGCAGAGTCGCAAGTACCGGCGCCACGCCGCCCGCGTCGGCCCCGCCCGAAACCGGTTCGAGCGTGAACCACAGGAACTCGTGCGGCCCAAGGCTGAGCGGATAGGGCGCGCGTCCGATCGCCGGAAACTCGATGCGCCCGAACATCTCGATCGGCTGGCGACCTTCGTAGGTGGCGAGGTCCAGCTCGACGGGTTGGAAGAAGCGCGACAGGTTCGCTATCACCAGGATCGTTTCGTCGCCCAGGCAGCGGACGAAGGAGAGGACGTGGCGGTTGTCCGGATGGAGGATCCGGAGGTCGCCGCGACCGAACGCCGGATGGCGCTTGCGAAGCGCGATCAGCCGCTTGTTCCACCACAGCAGCGAATGTGGGTTGGCCTGCTGTACCGAGACGTTGACGGCCTCGAAGTGGTGCTCGGGATCTGTCACGACGGGCAGGAACAGCCGCTCGCGGTCCGCGGTCGAGAAGCCCGCGTTGCGGTCGCTGCTCCATTGCATGGGAGTTCGCACGCTGTCGCGATCGCCCAGGTAGACGTTGTCGCCCATGCCGATCTCGTCGCCGTAGTAGATCACCGGCGTGCCCGGCAGCGAGAAGAGCAGCCCGTTCATCAGCTCGATGCGGCGACGGTGGTTGCCCAGCAACGGCGCGAGGCGGCGCCGGATCCCGAGGTTGATGCGCGCCCTGGGGTCGTCGGCATACGTGCGGTACATGTAGTCGCGCTCTTCGTCGGTGACCATTTCGAGGGTCAGCTCGTCGTGGTTGCGCAGGAAGAGCGCCCACTGTGCCGTGTCCGGTATCGGCGGAGTCTGCTCGATGATGTCGACGATCGGCAGCCGGTCTTCCATGCGAATGGCCATGAACATTCGCGGCATCACCGGGAAGTTGAACGCCATGTGGCATTCGTCGCCGTTGCCGAAGTACGCGGCCGACTCTTCCGGCCACTGGTTCGCCTCCGCCAGCAGCATCCGGTCGCCGTAGCGCTCGTCCACGTGACGGCGCAGCTCCCGCAGGAACTCGTGGGTTTCGGGCAGGTTCTCGCAGTCGGTGCCGTCGCGCTCGAACAGGTACGGGACCGCGTCGAGCCGGAGACCGTCGACGCCACGGTCCAGCCAGAAGTCCATGGCTTTGGTGATGGCCGCTCGGACGCGGCGGCTGTCGAAGTTGAGGTCGGGCTGGTGAGAGTAAAAGCGGTGCCAGTAGTAGGCCCCGGCCACGGGATCCCACGTCCAGTTGGACGTCTCGAAGTCATTGAAGATGATCCGCGCGTCGGCGTAGCGATCGGGTGTATCGCTCCATACGTAGAAGTCGCGCCATGGGCTGCCCGGCTTGGCCCGGCGCGCCCGCTGGAACCACGGGTGCTGGTCCGAGGTGTGATTGCAGACCAGCTCGGTGATCACCTTGAGGCCGCGCCGGTGGGCCTCGCGGATGAACGTCTCCACGTCCCGGAGCGTCCCGTAGGCAGGGTTGACTTTCACGTAGTCGGCGATGTCGTAGCCGTCGTCGCGCAAAGGCGACGGGTAGAACGGCAGCAGCCACAACGCGGTGACGCCGAGGTCGCGCAGGTAGTCGAGCTTCTCGGTCAGCCCTTTGAAGTCGCCGATGCCGTCGCCGTTGCTGTCGTGGAAGGAGCGGACGTGGACTTCGTAGATGACGGCGTCGCGGTACCACTGCGGATCGCCCTGGGGGCGCGGTGCGGCGCGGGCGGGAGAGTCGGCTGGGGCAGGATCGCCGTGAGTCATCGGCCCTATCGTACGCGCCGCGCTCGGAAGTCCTGCGCGGCCGGGTCGGCGGGCGGGTCGGCGGCCGGTGCCATAATCCGCCCATGGTGACTGACCCAGCTCCTGCCGAGGGCGGTCGGGCCGCGCCCGGACAGGCGGTCGATCTTCCCCTCGACTCTCATCTCCATACCGACTTCTCGCACGATTCGCGGGCCCCGCTCGAGCTTTACGCAGCCCAGGCGGCGCAGCGGGGAATCCGCGAGATCGCCATCACCGACCACGTGGACTTCCTGCCCGGGGCCCCCGGTTACGAGTCCTTCGACTTCGGGGCGCGTGAGCGCACGATCCGCGACGCCGCGGAGCGTTGGGCCGGCCGCGTGACGATCCGCTTCGGCGTCGAGCTGACGTATGAGAGCCGTTTCGAGGACCAGATCCGCGAGCATCTCCGCTCGCACTCGTACGACTACGCGATCGGCTCGATCCACGCGGTCCTGGACTCGCCGTATACGAGCGACAGGATCGCGGCGTTCGCGGCGGGTAAGACCGTCGCCGAGGCAGTGGCCCCTTACTTCGGGGAGGTCACCGCCGCCATCCGCAGCCGCCTCTTCGACACGATCGGCCACCTCGACCAGTGCAAGCGCTGGCTGCGACCCTGGTTCTCGCCGGCGGACTTCGCCACCATCCCGGAGTCATACGAGCCGTTGCTGGTGGCGTTGGTCGAGAGCGGCACGGCCCTGGAGGTGAACTCCTCGGGTCTGCGGGACAACACGGGCGAGACGTATCCGGGGCCTTGGGTCGTGAGCCGTTTCCGCGAGCTGGGAGGGCGGCGCGTCACCGTGGGTTCGGACGCGCACATGCCGCAGTCCTTCGCGTTCGGGCTCGAGGAGGCCTGCGAGATCGTGGCCGCCGCGGGCTTCGACCGGTTGTCGCTACAGCGTGCGTTGGACCGCGGCGATCTGGTACTTCCGGAGCGGTTCGTCCGGACTGCCTGATCGTGCCGGCTGACGCACAGCCGACACCCGATCGCGGGCGCGCCGCATAACCTAGCTCCATGGAGTTGATCGTTCTCGGCGCCGCCCCCGCATATACCGACCGTCGCGGCTCGGCTGCCTCTTCGTACCTGATTCGGGCCGGCGAAGCCTGCCTGCTGCTCGACCTCGGGCAGGGCGCCTTCTCGAACCTCGCGGCCACGGTCGAGCCGAGCGTGCTGGCGGCCGTCCTGGTGAGCCATCTTCACCCGGACCACTTCATCGATCTCGTTCCGCTGCGCCACTACCTCAAGTGGGAGTTCAACCCTCCGCGGCGCCTTCGAGTGGCTGCGCCCGCCGGCCTGGGGAGTCGTCTGGACGCCATCAACGGCGAGGCGGGTTTCGCGGCCGACTCGCTCGACATCGAACGACTGGCCGAGGGTGTGCACCGCATCGGGCCGTTCGAGGTCGAAGTACGGCGTGTCGCGCATACAGACGAGAGCTACGCGTTCCGGGTCGTGGTGGCGGCCGGGAGTGGCGCGGCCGGGAGTGGCGACGCCGAGGGAGCGGCCACCGCCCGGGGAGCGGCCGCCGGCCTCGTCTATTCCGGCGACTGCGCCCGTGTCGACGACCTCGCCCCGCTGATCCGCCCCGGCGACACGCTCCTCTCCGAAGCCACGTTCGGGGCCGGGCCGGTCGCGCCCGGCGCCCAGCACATCACTTCCGGCGACGTCGCGCGGGTCGCCACGCAGTGCGGAGCCGCGCGCCTGCTGCTGACCCACGTCCTCTCGACCCACTCCCGCAACGGAACCCTGTCGTCCGCTCGCGCCGTCTTCGCGGGCCCGATCCATCTGGTCACCGAGGGCGACCACTTCCAAGTCTGAGTCACGGAACTCGTGGAACGCGGCTCAGCAGGCGCAGGCCGTACAGGGCAGCCATCGCGCCGAAGACAACCGGACCCCACCACACGATGTAGTTGCGTCCGCCGCCGGACTGTGCCATCTGCAGCGTCATGAAAGTCACCGCCAATCCCACGACCACCGCGATGGCGCCGCCGATCAGGAACCCCAGCGCCCGCTTGCGCATGGCCGCGCAGACCTCGGCGACGAGGGCATACGCGTCCGATTGACCGATCCCCGAGGCCGCCATCTCATACAGGAGCTGCGGAAGAGGCTGGCCGGCATCGAGACGGGAGCGGAGATACGCCCGCCACTGCAGCCGCGATCTGATCTGTGGCGGCGGGCCGTAGTTGGGCGGGTAACCCGTGGGTGGATGGCCCGGCGGCTGGCCCGTATTCATGGGTCGGAACTCACCGAGCCGTCAGGATCGCGAGGATTTGCGTAGCGGCTTGCTGGCCCGCCTGGCCTGCAGCATCGGTCAGAAGGGCCTCGGAGTTTCCGCCCGCGTACGCCCATCTCCGCTTACCTTCGGCATGGAATTGGCCGAACGGCGCGGCTGCGTCGCCCACCTGGCCTTCGACCTCGAACGCTGCGGCTCCGGCAAACATCGAGAAGAGCCATCGCATGAGTCGGCTACCCGGATCCGCGCGGACGATCTGGGCGGAGATGACGATTCCCTGATCGGGCATTCCCGGCACGGGCATGCGCGGGTCGAGGCCCCACTTCGCGAGTTCAGCCGCGAGGGCGCCCTGGTAGCGGTCGGCCACAGGACGGACGTCGAACTTGGTCGGCAGAACGACGGCCCCCTGCCAGGAGACGGGGTAAAGAGTGCACACCTGACCTCTGTAATCCACTTCGTCAACTCCCTCGAATACGGTCGCCTGGGCCCTTGCGTCTCTGGCTTCCCTCCCGACGAGAATACAGCCCGCGACACGCCGCTGACACCCAACTCAACCGCCTGGGGTAGCGGTCCGACCTGGCCCCGAAAGGACGCTGGCCTCGTTCGAGTTTGCGGTCGGGTGCCCACGCCACTACCCGGGCTACGTGACCGCGCCGCTCTCGCTACCATTCGAGGATGACCCCTGACGCTGCGGCCAGCCTGCGCACGCAGGTTCGGCACGCCATCGAAACTGCCTGGCGCAAAGCCGAGGAATCCGGCGCGCTGCCGGCGCTCCCCGAAGACGCCGAGATCCCCGTGGACGTCGAGCGGCCCGCCGACGCGGCACGTGGCGACTTCGCCAGCACTGTCGCGCTGAAGCTCGCCAAGCCGCTCCGCCGCTCTCCGCTCCAGATCGCACAGGCCATCGCGGCCCAGGTCGCGACGACCGCCGCGGACCCCGGATCGGCGATTGCCTCGGTCGAGGTCGTGCCGCCCGGCTTCCTGAACCTGCGCCTCTCCGACGCCGCTCTTGCCGCCACGATCGGGCGTGCCCTGGCCGAGCCGGCCGCATGGGGCCACGTCGCCGCCGAGCACCCCGAGCGCGTCAACGTCGAGTTCGTCTCGGCCAACCCAACCGGGCCGCTCCACATCGGCAACGCTCGCGGGGCATTCACCGGCGACCTGCTATGCCGCGTCCTCACCGCCGCCGGACACGATGTCGCGCGCGAGTACTACTTCAACGACTTCGGCAGCCAGGTCAAGAACCTCGGCGCTTCCGTGGTCGCGATCCGCGAAGGCTGCGAAATCCCCGAGGACGGCTACCACGGCGACTACGTCTACGAGATGGCTCGCGAGGTGCCCGACACGATCCTCGAGGAGGCCAAGCGAACCGGCGAAGATCCGGCCTGGGCAATCGGCCGTTGGGCTTCGGAGAACGTTCGATCGGGCATCGAAGCGAGCCTCGACCGCCTGGGCTGCCATTTCGACGTCTGGCGTTCGGAGAGCACGCTTCACAACGACGGCTGGGTTACTCGAGCGGTCGACCGACTGCGCGAGGCCGGCGACGTCTACGAGGAGGACGGCGCGGTCGTCTTCCGCTCGACCAAATACGGCGACGACAAGGATCGGGTCATCCTCCGCTCGAACGGTGGCGCACCCACTTACTTCGCGGCCGACATTGGCTACCTCGTCGAGAAGCTGAGCCGCGGCTACAACCGCATCGTCTTCATTTGGGGCGAGGACCACCACGGCTACGTCGCCCGCGTCCAGGCGGCCGCCCAGTCGATGGGCTACGACCGGTCGTGCGTGCAGATGATCCTGACGGCGTGGGTGCGCTTCGTGCGAGACGGCAAAGAAATCGCGATGTCGAAACGGTCGGGCGAGTTCATCACCCTCGACGAGCTACTGGCCGAGATCGGCGTCGACGCGGCACGCTGGTTCTTCGCGTCACGCGCAGCCTCGAGCGGCATCGACTTCGACATCGAACTGGCGAAGAAGCAGTCGAGCGAGAACCCGGTCTACTACGTCCAGTACGCCCACGCCCGGATCGCCTCGATCCTGCGCAAGGCCGCGGAATCAGGGATGACGGCGCCCGCCGCCTCTGACCCGAGGCTCGCCACGTTGCTGGCGGGCGTCCTGCCCGGCGGCCCCGAGGCGCAGCTGGCCCGCCAGATCGTGCGGCTACCGGATGTGGTGGAAGATGCGGCCGAGAGCGAGGAGACGCACGGCGTCACGGCCTACGCCACGGACCTCGCGACCGCGTTCCACGCTTTCTACCGCGACGCGCGCGTCATAGAGGAGTCGGAGCCGGAACGGTCCGCGGCCCGGCTGGCGCTGGTCGCGGCGGCCAAGACGACACTCGCCAACGCCCTCGGCCTGCTGGGAATCGCCGCACCCGAATCGATGTAGCCGAAGGCGCGCGGGGCCGCCGTCAGCCGGCGCGCGGAGCCGGCGACGCGCGTGTCGGCAGATCTTGAGCGTCGGGACGTGCAATCGTGGCCTGAACGGCCCGGGCTCGACCTGCGTGCGCGTCGGGAGATACACGTTTGACCGGAATGGCGTGTAACAAGTCCATGCTGGTCGCACTTGCGCTGCTTCGCGTGCAGGATTGACGTGTCCAGGTCGCGTCCCGTCGAGGATGTATCTGCCGGCGCGCAGAATCGACCACGCGGGAGCACGCCTTGCTCCGACTGGTCGGACGTGCATCTCCGCACGCGCATCGGCATCCCCCGGACATAGAGCGGCGGCGCCCGCCGCGTCGGCACCGGTCCGCCCCGCGTCGGCCCCCTCGCCGTCAGCCGATCGGGTTGCAGGTCGAGAAGGCGTCGAGCGTGGCCTGGTCCGAAGCGACATAAACGTCGACGGTGCTAGCCCCGAGGCAGACAGCGATCGGGCCCGCAAGGCGTCCCGCGGCCAGAGCCGCAGCATCGCGGAACGCTTGGCGGCCTGCTTCGTTGCGCAAATTCGTCCGGAGCACGACCGCCCACGCCGAATTCGGCCCTTCGTACAGCCCGACCCTGTCGCCGCCCCATTGGGAAGTGGCGTTTGTCGCTGCGTCGGTTTGTGCGGAAGTCGGGTGCTCGCCTTCGAGCCAGACGACCAGGTCCAGCTCGCCCAGCGTGTCCTGGGTTACGAGCTGCCACCCCGCGGCGAGCGAGACGGGCACTTTGGGGAGGCTGACGGTCACCGGCTCCACTCCCGCCTCGTACAGCTCGGGATGGAGAATCTGCGAGGTCGAGTTGGGCGGTTTCGTGTAGAGCGCATTCACGGCGGCCCAGCCGCCGCTGTCGTAGATGCCCTGCACGAAAGCGAGGCCCTGCTGATACGGAAACAGCAGCGTTTCGCGGAGGATCGCCGGTGCGGCGACCAGTTGATCGGACCCGGCACCCGCGGACCCGGCCAGCGAGAGCATGTCGATGATCGACAGGTTCTGCGCTCCCCATTGGGTCATCAGCACCGTGGCATCTCCTTCGGCAATCGAAAGGTGGGCCAGGTCGCGATCGCTCTGATCGGGCGCGTCGGTGGCGAGCTTGTCGAGCCCGAAGTTCTGGTCCTGCAGTGCGTGGGTGTACTCGTGCGAGAAGGTGAACTTCTGCAGCGGCCCGACCCCGCCGGACTGCGACAGCACGTACAGCTGCTTGCTAACGGGGTCGTAGAACCCGACGACCTGGCCGGCCTCGAGGTCGAGTTGGAGCTGTTCCAGCGACGACCCTTGCGGCAGCAGGCCGAGATGGATCAGGAGGCGACCCTCTTTCGCCGTGGCCACGTGGTCGGTCTGCTGCTGGTTCGCTTTCGTCAGCCAGTCCCGGACTCCCTGTTCGTCGAGCAAGGTCGGCGTAACGGTCCGGGTCGCGGACAAGCCGCGGAGCTGCTCGACCTGCTTCTCGATCTGGACGTAGATCGCGGCGTCTGAAGGATTTGGCGAGCCTGCGGACGTGGCCGAACCCGCGGGCGTTGCCGTTTGCGCCGGCGTCGAGGCCGAGCCGTCCGCGGCCGACGGCGAGGGGGCGGGCGAGCCGCATGCGGAAGCGACAACGGCGACGGACAGCGCCAGCAATAGCGCCAGCCACGAGGCACGCGGAGCCTGAGGCCGCGGGGGCCCGCGACGGGCTAGGCGGACTCGGCGCCGGACGTTCACACGCCGATTCTGACAGGAGCCACGATCTCCGCTCACTGCGTCATTCTGACCTCTAATGTCCCACGGTATGCGTTTCTTAACCTTCCGGCGACATCGAGTTCATACATGACCCTTAGCCTTCGAATTGGAACCCTGGAAGACCTCCTGAAGTTCCATCCTCCCTCCCTCCGACCGGAGGTGCCGATTGGGCAGGCGCCTCCGGTCCTCCTTTTCCGGCAGTTCGGGCGGGCCATGCCGTCGTTGCTCCCTGTGCTCCTCGCTCACGGCCGTCTGAGGCCGCTCGCTCCGGTGCTCGGTCGCGCCTAGTCCTGACCTCGCCGGAACCGCCGGCTTGTATGCGGGCGGGCCATGCCGTCGTTGCCGGCTGCGCTCCTCGCTCGGGCCACGCGGTAAGCGGCCGGTGAGCGACCTGTGCAAGAATCAGGTCATGGAGATCACCTGGTACGGGCGGACTTGCGTCCGCATGCGCGGCAAAGATGCGGTCGTGGTCGGGGACGCCTATCAGGCGGTCGTCGGGCCGACCGGTCGAGGCATCACCGGCGAAATCGTCACCTACAGCCACCCCGACGACACGCCCCACCCCAAGGCCAGGGGGCGACTTTCGCGCGACGGCAGCACGCTGTTGCCGGCCAGCCTGGAGGACGCCTTCGTCCTGGACGGGCCCGGCGAATACGAGGTCAAGGATGTCCTGATCACGGGCGTGCGGACATTCCGGGACGAGCACAAAGGCAACGAACGAGGCCGCAACATCGCCTTCATCGTCGAGCTCGACGGCATCCACGTGATCCATCTCGGCGACATCGGCCACCTGCTCACCGAAGACAAGCTCACCGACATCGGCCCCATCGACGTGGTCTGCATCCCGATCGGCGGCGCGCTCTCCGCGACCAAGGCGGCGGAGCTCGTCGCGCAGCTGGACGCGAAGGTCGTCGTACCGATGCCGGTCTGCGAAGACGAGGACTCGAGCGAGGCTCTTGGCAGGTTCATGCACGAGATGGGCGTCTCCGTGACGCCGGCTGCGCAGTCCAAGCTGTCGCTCATGCCGTCGAGTCTGCCGGCCGAAGTGACGACGGTCGTCCTGGAGCAGCGCGGCAAGATCCTGTAGGGCAGACCGCGCCGGGTCAGCCGCGCTCGAAGACCAGGCGGCCGCGCTTGACGACCGTTCGGACCAGCGACGCCCCGAGCCAGTAGGGCAGCTGCTCTACCGTCGGAACGGCCCAGATGACCAGGTCGGCCTGCTTGCCGGGCTCGATCGAGCCGATTTCGGCGCCCAGGCCCAACGCGGAGGCCGCATTGATCGTGACGGCGGCAAGCGCCTCGGCCGGCGTCATGCCCATTTCCAGGCATCCGATCGACATGACCAGCGGCAGGCTCAAGGCTGGGCTCGTGCCCGGGTTCAGGTCGGTGGCGAGGGCAACCGGAATCCCGGCGTCGATGAAGCGGCGGGCCGGCGCGAAGTGATGCTTCCCGAGGAACCAGCTCGTGGCTGGGAGCAGCGTGGCGACGACCGCGCTGCCCGAATCGGCGGCGCGGGCCAACGCAGCCACTCCCTCCTCCGAAGGCGCCGCGAGGTGGTCGGCCGAGAGGCAGCCGCGCCCCGCGGTTGGTCCCGTTGGCGCGGCCAGCTCCCCGGCCAGTTCCGCGCCGCCCGACGGGGCGAGTTCGTCGGCGTGGAGACGCACCGCCAGGCCCAATTCGGCGGCGGCCAGCAGGATGCGACGGCTCTGCGCCGCGTCGAACACGCCTCGCTCGCAGAAAACGTCGCACGAGCGCGCGATCCCCTGCCGGGCGACGGCGGGCAGCTGCTCCCCGATGACGTGAGCCACGTAAGCCGCCGTCGCGTCGGGGCGGTCGCGGTATTCGGCCGGGACCGCGTGCGCGCCGAGGAACGTCGGCACGACTTCCATCGGGCCCTCGCGGCCGAGGCGATCGGCCAGCTCCAGTAGCCGCAGCTCGCCGGCCACGTCGAGCGCGTAGCCCGACTTCGCCTCGACGGTGGTCGTGCCGTTGGCGAGCATCTGGGCCAGGCGAGCGCGCCCTCCCTCCAGCAGCTCCCCGTCGGAGGCGGCCCGCGTCGCCGCGACGGTGGAGAGAATGCCCCCGCCGGCCGCCAGGATCTCCAGGTACCCGGCTCCCTGGGCGCGCATCTGCCACTCCGCCTCACGGGTCCCGGCGAACAGGAGATGGGTGTGGGCGTCCACGAGTCCGGGAGTCACGAGACCGCCGCGCGCATTGAGCCGTTCGAATGCGTCGAGCGAATGCCCCTCGGCCTCGAGCTGGCGTTGGACGTCGGCCTGCGGGCCCACCGCAAGGATGCGCCCGCCCCAGACCGCCACGGACATGCCCCCGCCCGAGAGCACCGCCGCGTTGGCTTGTGCCGCGCCGCTTTGTGTCGCGCCGCTTTGCCCCGGCCCGCGCCACAAACCGCCCGCCAGCGTCGCGACGGCGCCCACTCCCTCGATCAGCAGGTCGTTCGAACCGCCGCTCACCGCTGCCGCACCTGGTCCAGACGCAACTCGAGGGCCTGCATCGGCGAGAAGTCGCGCAGCTGAAGGAATCGGGCAGCGCCCGCCAGCCGCTCGTCGACCGCCATGGCGTCCGGGAAGCCGGCATGCCCGGCGACGTCAAGGAGCGACCCGAGCGGCGCAAGCCCGATCAACTCGGACTCGGCCAGCTCGATGTCGTCCTCGGCCGCCTCGGCTCGAACCGTCTCCCATACCAGCCAGAGCGGCGTCGTGCGGTAGTCGAGCAGATTCATCGACACCTGCGCCCGGCCGAGCTCTTCGATCCAGAAGCCGTTCGCCTGCACCCGCGGCAGCCCGCCGCTGGACTCGCGGATCCGGCGCGCAATCCGCTTCGCCAACTCGACGTCATTGGTCTCGAGATTGATGTTGTAGGCGATGAGGAACGGGCGCGCCCCGACGGCGATCGCGCCGGCGCTGGGGTGGACCTGTCGGGGGCCGAAGTCGGGCTCCCGGCCGGGCTCGTCGATCTGCGTCCTCAGGCCCTCGAACTGACCCCTTCGGACGTCGGCCAGACGGACTCGCGAGGGCCTGGTGGCGGCCTCGCCGTACATGTAGACCGGCAGGGCGAAGCGGTCGGCCACGCGGGAGCCGAACGTTCGGGCAAGCTCGATGCAATCGTTCATCTTCGTGTCGCCGAGGGGAACGAACGGGACCACGTCCACGGCGCCGATCCGCGGGTGCTCGCCCGTGTGCCGCTCCATGTCGATCTCGGCGACGGCGACGGCCACGGCACGCTCGAGCGCCTCGAGGATCGGGGCGGGTTCGCCGGCAAGCGTGATCACGCTGCGGTTGTGGCTCGCGTCGCTGGTCCGGTCGAGCAGGTACGCCCCGGGCACGCTCTCGATCGAGGCCACGATCCGATCCACGACGTCGATCCGGCGGCCTTCGCTGAAGTTCGGGACCGACTCGATGAGCTTGGCCACTCTTCCTCCGCGCCGTTTGCCCGGCGGCGCCACTTGCCCGGCGGCGCCACTTGCCCGGCGGCGCCACTTGCCCCGCCCGGCCCGCGGCGCCTATCGTGGCATACCCGTGGATCGGGCACCCCCGGCGTGCCACCGGCCCGACCCTCGTTTCCCCTCAATTCAGGCGGGGATGGCGCTAAGCCGTGCGGCGACTCTCTGTTCCCCTCAATGTCGCCGGGGGAAGCGTTACGTGGCGAGGGCCAGCGCTGGACCAGAACGGCGAGTCCGGCGCCACCCAACCTGAGCGTAGGCCCAGCTGAAATGCTGCGTCCACCACTCCCCCGGCCCGGAACAGGGCCCGGGCCGCAACTTAGTGCTTCCCCGGATAGCGTTGAGGGGAAACGCCGCGGGCGCCGGGGCGCAGGGGCGACGCCGCGGGCGCGGCCCTGGGCCAATGCGCCCGCTGCCGCGCGCCGCGCTACTC
>OCZT010005620.1_pt1 | contig 12486 bp, 5 predicted proteins | sample 1539031 | NCBI WGS metagenome assembly OCZT01 (sample SAMEA3539308, study PRJEB22396) | soil metagenome | biome: tundra; feature: field; material: soil | place: USA | collected 2010-05 | depth 0.15 m | reverse complement strand
ACCTCTCGAGGCGGGGCTTTGCCTTGATAGCCTTGCTCGGGTACTCCGTCCTCAAAGGGCGGCTGCGAATAGCGGTAGCGATCGCGTCCGTAGGGGCCGGCTAACTGTCAGGATGCCAGGTTGCGGGGAATCGAGACGACTTACTTCTTTCGACTCCTGCGCCAGCACACCATCGAGGGCATGTTCTGCGACCCGATGCACGGCGGCAACGCCGATATGATCGGGTGGCAAATGATCGGCTATCCGGGCCCGTACATGAGCTGGAGCGATCACATCGACCAGCATTACGGGAAACCCTATCGCCCCAAACCGCGCAGCCTGCGCGAAGTCGTGGGCCACCAGGTGAAACCGGGCGAGGAAGCCGAATGAAGACCCTTCCTCGGGCGGATGTTGCCATTGTCGGCGGGGGTTGGGCAGGGCTGCTGATGGCCAAGGAACTGGGCGCGCGCACTGGTCTCTCCGTCGTGGTGCTGGAACGCGGCGAGCCGCGCAAGACCGCCGATTATTTCACCGGCATGGATGAGCTGGACTATGCCATCCGCCTGCGCATGATGCAGGATGCGTCCAAGGAGACCGTGACGTTCCGGCACACCTCGAAAGACAGGGCGCTTCCCGTGCGGCAGTTTGCAGGTTTCCTACCGGGGACCGGCGTCGGCGGCGCGGGGGAGCATTGGAACGGGATCACACCGCGGTTCTTGCCGGACTGCTTTGAGATTCACACGCGCACCGTGGAACGCTATGGCGTCGCGCGGTTTCCGGCGAATCATTCGATTCAGGACTGGGGCATGACGTACGCGGAACTGGAGCCTTTCTACACTCGCGCCGAGAGGCTGCTGGGTATTTCCGGAAAAACGGGAATGGATCCGTTCGAAGGCCCGCATTCGGCGGAGTATCCGACTCCGGCACAAAGGATGGGATACTTCCCGTCTCTGTTCAGCGACGCGGCCCGCTCCCTGGGTTATCATCCGTTTCCGAGCCCTTCGGCCAATCTGAGCCAGGCTTATCGGAATCCGGACGGTATTGTCCGGCCCGCCTGCACGTACTGCGGTTTCTGCGAGCGTTTTGGGTGTATGGTGGGCGCCAAAGCGCAGCCGACGAACACGCTGATGCCGGTGATCGCCCGGCAGAAAAGCGTGACCGTGCGGACCGGAGCGAATGTCCGGCGCGTGCTTTATAAAGACGGCAAGGCGACCGGAGTATCCTATGTGGACTCCCAGGGACAAGAGGTGGTTCAGCCGGCCGACCTGGTGATGCTGGCCTCCTGGACGCTCAACAACACGCGGCTTCTTCTGCTATCAAAGATCGGCGAAGCCTACGACGCGGCAAGCGGCAAAGGCCAGGTCGGGAGAAACTTTACGCACCAGGCGAACTCGCGCGGAGTGGTGCTCTTCTTCGACCGTCCGTTAAATCGGTTTATGGGCTCGGGGGCGTGCGGTGTCGGCATCCGGGACCTGGATGGCGACTCGTTCGATCATGGGCCGCTCGATTTTATACGCGGCGCGTACATCGCCGCCTGGTCCCGCGGCTACCCGCCGATCGGCAGCTTCGGAGTGGTGCCCCCTTCGGTGAAGGCGGCGTGGGGGGCGGAGTGGAAGAAAGCCGCCATTGACGCGTTCGATTGCACGGCGAATTTGGGCATCTCCGGCGAACATCTGGCTTACCGGACGAATTACATGGACCTGGACCCCACCTATCGGGATTCCAATGGCGATCCGCTGCTGCGAATGACCATGGACTGGAACGATAATGAGCGAAATATGATCGGTTTCCTGTCGGCGAAGATGGCGCAACTGGGCCGCCAGATGGGGGCGCGCGAGATAGCGGCAGCCCCTCTGCCTCGACGCTACGATGTCAACACATACAAGTCCACGCACTTGCAGGGCGGCACGATTATGGGCGCGAACCCCGGGAACTCCGTTGTGAACGTGTGGCTCCAGCACTGGCAGATGTCGAATCTTTTCGTGCTGGGCGCCTCCACGTTTCCGCAGAATCCCTCGGGTAACCCGACTCTGACGATTCTGGCGCAGACGCTGCGCACGGCGGATGCAATTGTCAACCGCTATTTGAAACGGCCTGGGCTTCTCGCCTGATGCCGTCGGAGGCGGCCTGAATGGCGAAGAGGCTTCCGTTAATGCACTGCAATTGAGGAAGATCCTGTGTAATTCCGAGGCGCCAGGCTGGGGTCAAGCCTTATACTTCTTGATCTTGGCCTCGGACACCTCGCTACTCATGCCGGCTTCCTCGGGCGCGGCCACTTCGCCGTTCTTGATTTTCTGAGGGCCGCTGGTTTCCATGTAGATCGCATTTGGCATCGCGAGCAGCATGTTCAGATTAGTCGCCCCACCCCCATGGCTCGCGACCTCGAGACCGTAGGCGTCGGCGATTGCCGCAATTTCCATCCATTCCGTCACGCCGCCGGCACGCCGATTGTCGGGCTGCACGACGTCCGCGCCCCGGCGTGAGATCAGGTCGGCAAAGGCATACTTGGTGTTCAGATTCTCTCCGGTAGCGATTCGCATATCCAGCTCCCGCGCCAGTTCCGAATAGCCGTCCATCTCCTGAGGCGGCAGAGGCTCCTCGTACCAGAAACAGCCCATCTGTTGGTACACCCTGCCGCGGCGCAGAGCATCGTTGCGGTTGAAAACCTGGTTGGCGTCCACCATCAACCGTCTCCCTTTGCCCAGGACATCTTGAGCCAGCCGGATTCTCCGCACGTCATCGTCGAGAGAGCTACGCCCCACCTTGATCTTCACCGCCTGATAGCCCTGCTCCACGGCTTCACTAATCGCGCGTTTGAGGTGCGAGAGATCGTCGTCGTTATCGTAATACCACCCGCACATCGAATACACGGGCATGCGGTCGCGAAACGCTCCCAGCATTTTGTATACCGGCAGATTCGCGCTCTTGCCCAGGATGTCCCAAATTGCGATATCCACCGCGGCAATGGCAAACTGGGTCGCGCCGCCCACGCCCTGGTACTCCAGCGCCTTCCACAAGTCCGCGCGTATGCGCCGGGGAAACGCGGGGTCCTTCCCGATGAGCACCGGCTTCACTTCCTCTTCGAGGATTGTCTGGACGACTCGCGGCCCACCTGCGATCATCCCGAACGAGCTGCTGGCCCACCCGGTGATCCCCGCGTCCGTGCGAATGCGCAGCACAACCGAACCGCTGCCTGTTCCAAAGGCGTGGATCGCGTCGTAGTAAGGGGAACCCGAAGGACGCTTCAACACGTCGGTTTCGATTCCGGTGATCTTAATTTGTTTCTGTTGGACGGATGCTGCGGAAAGCACAGCGGCGGCTGCGGGCAATCCGGCGGCCGAGCGAAGAAGCTGCCTTCTGTTCATGAGGTGCCTCCGCCTCATATTCTCGATGGTATGAGCGCAGGAGCGCAAGCCGGATTCAGGCCAACGAAGGCGCGTTGCATGTCATCGGGAAATTGCCAATTGCCGACTCGCAATCAGCTGGTCGCTGGATCGCGTGGCTCCAGAAACAAGTTTCGCAAGGCGCAATTCGATTTTGTGAGGCTGGCCGTCGTCAATGAGTTGGATGGGCGAGCCTGTTTCGGTTACACTCTGGGGCGCGTTCCGGCGAATTGAGAATTCGTAGACGGTGGAGCGATAGCGATATTTGATTTCGAAATCGTCCCAATCGTCGGGAATCACGGGCGAGATGGTCAAGGTATCGCCGCGCAGGCGGAATCCGAGGATTTCTTCGATCCAGATGCGATACATCCAGCCGGCGGAGCCGGTGTACCAGGTCCATCCGGCTCGGCCTTCTTTTCCAGGCGAGAAAGAAACGTCGGCGGGAGAAACGTAGGGCTCGCCTTTGAAGTGATCCGTCGCTTCCGGCGTGCGGCTGGATTCGATGGGATTCATCAGCTTCAGAAGGCGCACGGCGGCATTGCCGTCGCCCAATCGCGCCCAGGCGGCGGCGAGCCATAACGATCCGTGGGTATACTGGCCTCCATTTTCACGCACGCCGGGAGGGTAACCCATGATGTATCCGGGATGCGGCTCGGAATGGTCGAACGCGGGGGTGAATAAGAGGACCAGACGCTCGTCTTCTTTGACCAGCAGGCGGTCGGCGGATTGCGTGGCCTGGAGGGCCCGCGCAGGATCGGCGACGCCGGAGAGGACGGCCCAGGATTGCGCGATGGAGTCGATTTGCGCTTCTTGGTCGAGATGCGAGCCGAGCGGAGCGCCGTTATCGAAGAAGGCGCGCAGATACCATTCGCCGTCCCAGCAGGTGCGCTCGATGGCGGAGGCCAGTTGCTGAGAACGATCGCGGAGGGCGGCTGCGAGGTGCGGATCGCGATGTTCGACGGTGGCGGCAAACTGCAATGCTGTCGAGCAGAAGAACCAGCCTAGCCAGACGCTTTCGCCTTGTCCTTCGGGGCCGACGCGATTCATGCCGTCGTTCCAATCGCCGGTGCCCATTAGAGGGAGGGCGTGAGGACCGGGTTTATATAAACAGTCGAGCGCGCGGCGGCAGTGTTCGAGCAGCGAAGCGGATTCGGTGGAGACGGAAGGAATGAACATTTTCTCCATTTCGCCAGCGCCGAGCAGCGGGGCGTCGAGAAAGGGAATCCGTTCGTCGAGGATGGCGGCATCGCCGGTGATTTCGATGTAGTGGGAGACGACGTAAGGGAGCCATCCCATATCGTCGGAGCAGCGGGTGCGGACGCCCAGGCCGGTCTCCTGGTGCCACCAGTGCTGGACGTCGCCTTCGACGAACTGGCGCGCGGCGGCGGCGAGAATGTGGGCGCGCGTCAGATGCGGCGCGAAGTAGAGGAAGGCGAGAGAATCCTGCAATTGATCGCGGAAGCCGAAGGCGCCGCTGGATTGCTGCATCGCGGTGCGGCCCCAGAAGCGGCAACTCAACGTCTGGTAAGGGAGCCAGCGATTAAGGAGAAAATCGACGGAGAGGAGAGGCGTCCGCACCTGGAAGGACCCTAGCCGGTCGTCCCAGGCGCGCTGCGTTTCGGATAGCGAATGATCGACCTGGCCGGGGGAGTTGTAGCGAGCGATGATGGCGCGCATGGCGTCGATATCGGCGGCTTCGCCGAGCAGGAACGTCACTTCGGTTTCTTGTCCAGGGGCGAGGGAGACCGAGAGCTGTAGCGCAGCGGCGGGATCGAGTCCGTCGCCGGTGCGGTTGTCGAGCCGGATCCGGCCGAGCGCTTGCGGCTTCGCGATGGAGCCGTTTCGTCCGAGAAACTGGACGCGATCGGCGGAATAGGTGGCGGGCTTGGGACTGGAAGCGGCGAAAGCGATCCGGCCGGTGAAGCTGCCGGTGAAATGCTGCGTCGCGAGCAAGGCTCCCGATTCTTCGTCGCGCGAGGTCCGGATGTGGAGCTGCTGGTCTTCGCGGCTCGGTCCCAAAACCCATTCGGCGAAGTAGGTGACGGTAAGGCGCTTCAAACGCGCTCCATCGTTGCGGAGGCGGAGGCGATAGACTTTGACCGGATCGGCGACCGGAACGAAGACTGTCAACTGCTGGCCGATGGCGTGGCTATTATGCTCGAAGGTGGTGTAGCCCTGACCGTGGCGGGCACGATAGGCGTCTTTCTCACGCACGGGCAAAGGGGTCGGAGTCCAGATGGCTCCGGTCTCGTCGTCGCGAATGTAGATGGCTTCCGATTGCGGATCGGTCACCGGATCGTTGTGCCAGGGAGTGAGACGGTTCGCCTGGCTGTTGGCGGACCAGGTGCAACCGAGGCCGCTTTCGCTGACCAGCGTACCAAAGCCTGGATTCGCCATCACGTTCACCCAGGCCGATGGCGTCTGGCTGGCGGGCTTCAGGTAGATCGCATATTCCTTACCGTCCGGAGTAAAGCCGCCGAGGCCGTTGAAGTAGGGCAACTCGAGAAATGGCAAGGGCCGGGAAACCTGCTCGGCGACGCTTCCCGACGGCACGAACGGCGCGAATGGAGCAGACTCGCTCGAGGACGAGAGCTGCTGGCGCAGCGATCCACGGCCGCCGCTCAGGACCACGCTCGCCGTGGCGAGAAAGAGATTGCGATGGTCCTCGGGAATGGCATTCCAATCGCGGAGGAAGACTCCGCCGGGCTTGTCGATGCCCTCCTCGGTGGAATGAGCTTCGATCTGTCGAAGAAGTTGAACGCGGAGCGGCTGCTCATAGCTGGCCACCTCCTGATTAAGGACGATCAGATCGGCGCGGAATCCGCGCAGACGCCAATAGTGATGCGCGAGCAGCAGTTCGCGGAGCAGGGGCAGTCCGCGGGCATCGGCGATGGTGACGACGACCATCGGCAGATCGCCGGACACTCCATATCCCCAGAGCGCGGACTGGCCGAGCTTGTTCAGAACCAGGCGATCCGCGGGTGGCCGCAGGCGCGTGTTCGGATAGACCAAGTGGCTCAAGAGCTCCTGAAAGCGATGGGCGGCGGATGGCCCGATTCCCAGATAGCGGAATTCGAGCTGCGCTCTGGTCCAGGCCATCTGAAATTCGCGAAGGAGCGATTCCGGGCGTTTGTATTTCTCAATGAGGGCTAATAACCTTTCGCGCGAGGCAGCGGTTAGCGTGATGAAGGCGATCTCGACGCGGTCGCGCGCTTCCAGCTCCAGGCTGCAGCGCAGGCTGAAAATCGGATCCAGAACGGCGCCGGTGGACCCGCTGAGGTCCTGGCGCAAGCGATCCGGCGAGGAGACGCCGTTGCCGCGTCCGAGGAAGATCGAGCGGTCGGTTTCATGCTGGAATCCGCTCGACGCGCCCAACAACAGGTGGGCCGCCCATATGGGAGGATCTTCCGGCGAGCGGAGGCGACGATGGGCGATCAGAGTGTCTTCGCCTAAAGCCTCGGTTTCCACGAACATTTTCGCGAATGCCGGGTGAGCCACGTCGGCGCGGTGCGGTGCGAGCGACAGCTCCACATAGCTGGTCAGTTCCAACTGGCGTTTTCTGAGGGTGCGGTTGGTGATGGTCAGACGGCGCAGTTCGACGTTGTCTTCGGCGGCGATGGCCACCTCCATGACGGATTCGACGCCCAATACGGTGCGGTGAAACTCGGCGCGATCGGCGGAAAAGACCGCGGAACTGGTGCCAAGGTGGCCGCCGACGGGTTGATACGTTGCGGACCACACGGCCGCCGATCGAAGGTCGCGAATGTAGATGAAGCTGCCCCAGGAATCGCGGGCGGCGTCGGAGCGCCAACGGGTGACGTCGAATTCGTTGGACCGGCTGTAGCCTCCGCCGGCCGCGGTGATCATGAGCGAATAGCTACCGTTGCCCTGAAGATGGACGCGGGGAAATGGAGTGTCTTCCCGCCAGGTGCGCTCCGGCAGTTCCTCGCTGGACGTTGTGCGCCGGCGGATGACGCTGGGCTGCGCCTCCTCGTCGGACAAAGGAGTCGACGGCATGCGCTCAAACAGCAGCGATTCGACGGCGCGAATCCGAACGTCGCGATGAAAGCGGTTGCGCATGACATCGTGATGCAGCGTGGCGTCGAGGGCGAGCAGACTCATGCCCTGATGGTGCGCCATGTAGGTGTAAATGACGATGCCGGGTTTGCCGTTTCTGCTGTTTTCCCGGCTGAAGTCGATGGATTCGTAAAAGCCCATGGGGCCTTCGAGGTCGAAGCCGGCGAGGCGGCGCAGGTTGTCGAGGGCGGCTTCGGCATCGACGGTGAGAGCAAGCATCGTCGAATAGGGAGAGACGACGAGATCGTCCTCCAGACCCGGCTTCAGAGCGAGGCTCGGCACGCCGAACGCCTTGTATTGATAAACCTGGTTGGCGTCGAGCGCGCTGTAACCGGCTTCCGAGACGCCCCACGGGACGCTTTTCAAATGGCCGTAGGCGACCTGCTGCCCGACCGCATCGCGGCATGCATGGTCGAGCAGCGAGTTGGAGAAGCTGCGGGTGAACAGAAGAGGCATCAAGTATTCGAACATCGTGCCGGACCAAGAAAGCAGCGTGCGGCCTCCGTGGGAGGAAGCGAGCGGCCTCGCCAAGGCGTGCCAATGCTCGACCGGGACCTCGCCTTTAGCAATGGCGACCAGGCTGGCCAAGCGGCATTCGCTGGCGAGCAGATCGTAATGACTGTTGAATTCCAGCGGGCCGCCGACCGCGTAGCCGACGCCGAACAAACGGCGATTGGCATCATAGAGGAGACGCATTTTCGTCTCCTCCGCGAACCGATTGGCCAGGTCCGCGAGCTGGCGCATGCGCTGGACGGTAGCGGCGGCATTGGCCTTGGCCTGGGCATACTCGGTGGCAAGCTGATCGAGCCAGAGAGCGATGTCAGGCCGGATCTCCGGCGTGCCCCGCCAGGCGAGGATGGCTTCCACCGGACCGGAGGCGCCTTCGGCCAGCGTGAACAACGTGGGTGCGGCGCGCAGCACGCGTCCGCGCAATTTCGAGGCGCCTGGGTGGAGCGAATCCAGGAACGAATCGGGCGGCTCCATCAAGGTCTCCATCCAGCGGAGATACCGGTCGACCACCGCGATCCACGCGCCGACGTCGCGGGCCAGGCGGGTGACCCAATACGATCGCTCGTCACCCTCCTCCTGCCAGCGTCTGGAGTCCTTCAACTGTTGCAGCGGCGCCTGGATGAGCCGCAACTGGCCGATCATCTGATGACCGTCGCCTTTGCCGCGTAGCAGGCGGCGCAACGCCCGCAAGGGCGTCCGCATGGAAGGATCTTCGCCCCAGGCTTCGCGCACAATCGCCAGCGTATCCGCGATGCCCCTGGTGGAGGCTCGCGGAAGGGCCGGTGCATGCAGAAGATCCTCGCAGCCCCGCGCCAGCACCCAGAAACAGGCGAGGAGATTTCCGCTATCGACCGTCGAGACGTATTTCGGCTGGAGTGGCTCTCTGGTGCGGGTGTCATACCAGTTAAGGAAGTGTCCCTCATACCGTTCCAACCGGGCGAGCGAATCCATGGTTCGGGTGCATCGATCGAGAAAATCGTCGGCCGTGATGTATCCGAGATCGGTGGCCGCCAGAGCCGACGTCAGCCATAACCCGATGTTGGTGGGCGACGTTCTCTGGGCCACTTCGACGCGAAGCGCCAATTGGGAATTATCGGGAGGGAGCCAGTTCGACTCGTCGTTGACCAGATCATCGAAATACCGCCACGTGCGGCGGGCGATCCGGCGCAGAAATCCGGTGTCGGGCCGTTCGCGATGGAACAGCGGCGCGGAACGGTTGAGCCACCACATCAGCACGGGCGAGGCGGTCCACAGGATAAGGAACACAAAGGTCGGCGCCAGGGCGCTCTTCCCGTGAAGTGCGATCATCATCAGGACGGAGAAGCCGCCGATGCCGAGCATCTGCTGCATGGTGGAGCTGACATGGCGGTGGGCATCGGCGCCCGCGGATTCGGCGGTCTGCCATTCGAGAAGATGACGGCGGCTGACCAGGCGGCGGTAGGCCACCCTGACGATCGCGTCGACCGATACCCAGGCCTGGTGCGGCAGGAACGCGATCATGACGATCGAGCGGACCAGTTCGTCGGCCGCTCCGTGCCATCCTTCGACCGCTCCCCGCAGACGGCGCGCGGCGTGATCGAGCAGAGGGGCTAACGCAAGGAGGGCGATGGCGAGGCCGAGAACAAGGCTCCAAACGCCCGGCGAGGGAGAGAGGAACCAGCCGAACAAAAGCAGCAACAAGGAGGCGGGCGTCACCAGACTGCGCCGCAGGTTGTCGAAAATGCGCCACCGGCTGATGCCGGGGAGCGAGTTCGGCACCTTGGTCCCGCCGGCCGACGGAACCTGGGAGAAGATCCAGGGGGCGATCTGCCAGTCGCCGCGAATCCAGCGGTGCTGGCGGCGGCAGAAACTGACATAATCGAGCGGAAGATTTTCGAACAGCTCAATGTCGCTGGCCAGGGCGACGCCGGCGAATGAGCCTTCGATGAGGTCGTGACTGAGCAGCGTCTCCGATGGAAACCGGTTGTCCAGAGTCTGGTGAAACGCGTGAACGTCGTAGATCGCCTTTCCGTGAAAAATTCCTTCGCCAAAAAGGTCCTGCTGCGCGTCGGAAACGGCCTGGCAGTATGGATCGGTTCCGGAAGTGCTGGCGAAGATACGGGTGAACCGCGTGGCGGTGGCGCCGGGAAGAGCGATGCTGACGCGCGGCTGAACGATTCCGAATCCTTTGCGGCAGGTGCGGGTTGCCGGATCGATCTCCACGCGATTCAGAGGATGGGCGATGGTTTCGACCATGCGCCGGGCGGTGCCGGGCGGCAACTGAGTGTCGGCGTCAAGCGTGATGACGTAACGAACCGACGGCAGTTTGCCGGCCGCAAGAATGGAGGGCGCAGGCGCGCCAGTTAGAAATGCGTTTAAGTCTTCGAGCTTTCCGCGCTTGCGTTCGCGGCCGATCCATTTCTGTTCGCTTTCGGACCAGACACGATTTCGATGGAACAGCAGGAAGCGGTCTTCGGGATAATGCTGGTTCAAGCGGCGGATTCCATCGCGCGCCGCTTCGAGCAGAGCCTGATCGCCGGAGGCAGACGAGTGAGGGGAATCCAAAAAGTCGGGAAAAAGGCTGAAATAGAGATTCGGCTCCCGATTCGCCAGAAAACGGATTTCGAGCTTCTCAATCTCCTTGTTCACGACTTCCGTGCCGGCCAACATCATCGGCACGACGACCAGCGTGGCATTTTCAGGCGGAATCCCTGTTTTGAAATCGAGTTTCGGGAGCGGGTCCGGAGGAAGAAGCGAAATCACCAGCGCGTTGATAATCTGCTGAGCAAGCTCGCTGAGCGGAAACAGCGCAAGGGCGCCCAGCAGGGTCAGGATGAGCTTCTGATGCGCCCCGCCTTCCCAGGCTAAGGCCACGGCAAGCGCGAGAAAACAAATTGTCAGCAGGAGGTAACTGCCCAAATAAATGGGCGCCGCATGTTTGCGCAGGCCGCGAACCATCCGGATGCGAACCGGGACGTGCGAATTCGTCTCCGTTTCCAGTTGCGTAATCGCGGGAGCAAGAAAAAACTGCATCACGGTCCGCATGCGCGGGTCTTGAGCTTCGGCCGCAAGGCGGACGGCAGCGCGGGCAACCGCGATCTCGCTCATGTCGCTGTGATGCGAAATTCTTTCGACAACACGGCGGCATTGATCGCGAGTGGCAAAATCGCTTTTGCCATACTCCCCGGTGGGATCCGCCAGCAGTTCCTTCTCAACAAGACTGACGGCCTCAAAAATTTTGGTGAAGTCGATCTGGGAGAGGGCACGAAGACTGCCGAAGGCGTTGGCGACCGAAACCAGCTGCGCCGCCTCATGCGTGTGTTCACTCCGCACCAGGTCCGTGATGGGAGTGGCGATGTGTTCCTGGATCCAGGCGCGCGTCGGCGCCAGGGCCCGGTCTTCATCCTGCAACTGCTCGGCGAGCGAGGTGATGAAATATGGCTGCAGGGCGATCGGCTCGGTCTCCATGAGGCTCAACAGGCGGTCGAACTCCTCGGGCGAAGTGCGGACGCTGGTCGACAAACGGTTGGCCCAAAGATAGGCTGCTTCCCTGAGTTGTTGGGCGCGGCTGACCGCGCAGGCAAGACCGGCAAGGTCCTCAATCAGCGCAATGCGAAGAAAGAGCGGGAAGAACCACAATTCCGCCGTACTCAAGGGCGTGGTCCGCTGGAATTCCTCCAAATGGGAGGTGATGTTGCTCTCATTGACGGAGTGATCGGTTTCGGAGACGAGGCTGGCGGCGAGATTCAGGACACGTTCGAAGCTGTTGCCCGAAGAAGTCTTCGGAAAATTTCGAGGCAGATGGCGGCGAACTTCGGAGATCTGGGTGCGAATGAGGTAGGAATTGTCGAGCAGCCACTCGGCCGAGGCGGTAAGGGCCCGGTCCATACGGGCCGCTTCGGTGAGGTTGTGGCGAACTTCGTCGAGGGCAACCTGATTCAGCCGCAGGCGATCGACAATGGACCCTTTGCGAAGGTCGGCGAGAGGGCTCGCGTCACGCAAAATGAAAATTGCCGGAGAGCCATGGCTCTCCAGAGCTTTCGCGACGGGCTCGGCATCGAGCGTCCCACTGGAGGCGACAATAAGCGTCTCGCTATCGAGGCGCAAAGCCGCGAATTCTTCAGACTGCCCGGCGCCCGCATCGTCGATGAGAACTGCGGACGCACCAGCCCGCCGAGCGTCCTCATAAGCGCTTTTTGGCTCGCCGTCGCCGGGGGAATAAAAGGCCAGGATGACGCGGGGTCTTTTCGAAGTCATGCGATTTCGGGCGAGGAACGCTTCAGCGAGCCCGGCCGCGAATCGCATAGGTCAGGAGTCCGAGGAAGAAAAGTGAAGCGAAAAGCAAGCTGGTAATTTTCATCGAGGCAGCGGGCGCCCCGGTCATCGAGGCCAGCGCTCCCACAGCCGAAATTAGGGCGAAGACGATCATCCATCCCAGCATGGTTTCTCCTTAGGACGTTTCTCCCGCACTCTGGAGAAAGCAATTGGGCGACCAACCGCTATCTCCTGTGGATTCACCACCGCGCACTAAAGAAGTGCGCAGAAGCTGCCGATTCTC
>OCZT010005619.1_pt1 | contig 12488 bp, 8 predicted proteins | sample 1539031 | NCBI WGS metagenome assembly OCZT01 (sample SAMEA3539308, study PRJEB22396) | soil metagenome | biome: tundra; feature: field; material: soil | place: USA | collected 2010-05 | depth 0.15 m | reverse complement strand
TATACGGCCCCATCAAGTATTCTGACGTCGCAGACGGTTACTGTGACGGCCCAAAGCGTCGCAGATTCTGCCAAATCGGCCAGCGCCACCATCAGCCTCAAACCTCCGGTGACGGTCTCGCTGACCCCGTCCACGACTTCGCTCAGTGCTTCGCAGAACCAGCAGTTTACGGCAACTGTTACCGGCACCGCCAGCACCGCGGTCACGTGGTCGTTGAGTCCAGCGATCGGAACCCTCTCAACTAGCGGGCTCTACACGGCCCCGGCCACTGTGCTGACCGCCCAAACCGTCACCGTAGCGGCACAGAGTGCCGCGGACCCGACCAAAGCGGCAAGCGGGGTTGTTTCCCTGCAGACTAGCCCTCTTTCCCACAGCGGCCCTGTCGTGTGGGTAGTCGGAAGCCTTTATCGGGTCGGAACGGCCGATGCGGCTGGCACGGGCACGACAGCACAACTGCGGGCGGGGCGTGGTGAATACGAATCGTTCCAAATCATCACACAGCCCCCCACCGGAAGCGGGTTGACGAATGTGAACATCACCGTTTCCGATCTGATTAGTGCGGGTGGGCAGACTATAGCAAAAAACAACGTGAGCTTGTTTCGTGAGCTGTACGTTTTCGTCTCGCCATCGAGCCCAAACTGGGAAGGCTCGAACCAACCCCTGGGCGCCGGGTGGTATCCCGACGGTTTGATACCATTTGTAGACCCTTCTACGGGGCTTCCTGCCGCCGGCGGCACGATTCAAGCCGTTCCTTTCAGCGTCTCTGCCGGCAAGAACCAGCCGATCTGGGTCGATGTTTTCGTGCCTAGCACGGCAGCTTCCGGACGATACTCCGGCACATATACGGTGACCAGTAATCAGGGAAGTTTCACCGGGCAAGTCGCCCTCACAGTCTGGAATTTTACGCTGCCGCTCGAACCATCGTTAAAGTCCAGCTTCCTGTTTTGGACGGCCGACAGTCTTCAGGCGGAAGAAGAACTACTGCGCAACAAGCTCGCCCCGCTCTCCGTCCCTACCGGTAATCAATCTACCTTAATCAATAGCTTCGGACTCGGGGAAACCAATCTTGGGTACTGGAGCGGGGCCGATATCGGAAACTGCACAATGTCAGCGGCACCCTCAACCAGCCAGTTGATGGCAACTGCTGCAAGCCAAAAGCCCGGCCTATACCTGTACAACTACACTGCTGACGAGATCGGCAATTGCACAAACCTATTGCAAACGATCCAACAGTGGGGCTATAACCTACATCAGGCCGGCATCGACAACCTGATCACCATGAAGCCGATCCCGCAACTCTATGACGATGGGTCCGGGAGCGGGCGTTCCGCCGTGGATATCTGGACGCTGTTACCGGTAATGTACGACGCCGCAGTCAGCAATGTGCAGTATGTGCTCGCCAAAGGCGACAAGGCGTGGTCGTATAACGCGCTGGTGCAGGATGCCTACTCTCCGAAGTGGGAGATCGACTTTTCGCCGGTCAATTTTCGGATTCAGCCCGGCTTCATCAGCCAGAGTCTTGGCTTGTCTGGCCTGCTCTACTGGAGAGTGGACTACTGGTCAAGCGACCCCTGGAACCAGGTGAATAACGCCGGGTACTTTAGCTCGGACAACTACCCGGGTGAAGGGATGCTCGTGTACCCCGGCAGCACAGTCGGAATTCAGGGCGTGGCCCCGTCAATGCGTTTGAAATGGCTCCGCGACGGCGTGGAAGACTACGAGTACGTGGAACTGCTGAAGCAGCAGGGCTACGGAGTCTGGGCGCTGCAAGTCGCCGCCGACGTTGGGCCCGACTGGGCGAATTGGGCGCACGATCCGACGGCACTAGAATCGGCCCGCATCCAGTTGGGACAGCAACTCGACTCGATCTTCTCCGCTACCGGTACCCCGGCGAAGCAACCTTGCAAACCCACCTCCCTCCAACGGCGGCGCAGGCAGTCACGGAGAATCACTCAGCAGCCGCGCCAGGTCCCTTACGAGGAGAAAGACGACCATCGGTAAGACCCGCGACGACGAGGAACAACCGCTGCGATTTCGGGGCCAATCGGGGCGATCTTCATCGGGTTCGGGCGGGCGCCAGCGACTAATAGGTATCTCACTGAGGATGTCGCAGGAACGGCAGGCTACGCGGAAGCTGCCTGAGCAGCGGCGACCGCCGGGTGGTTTTGGCGGTGATTAGAGAAAGCGGCCATCACGAGCACGTCTTCTTCCGCTTTGTGACCCGGGCTCCCCACTGCCTTCAGGTAGCGCTGGTTGCTATAACGGAGATCTGCGTAATCCGTAATCAGCCCCTCATCGAAAGCCTTCCTGATCTCCTCCACGCCATCGCTCAGCGTGTAACGTGCGCGGAAGCCCGTTCGACTCACCAGCTTGTCGAAATTGACGCGATAGTTCCGACGGTCGGAATTATCGACGTGCTCAACCCGAACGCTCGGGAAGGCACCACGAATCACGTCCGCGACCTCAGCGAGTGTGTGATTCAATCGCGCATCGCCCACATTGAAGACTTCGCCGCTCACCAGCCGGACCGGCGATTCCAACACTCGAACGGTAGCCTCTACCAGATCGCGCACATGGATGAAGGGACGCCACTGCTGGCCGTTGTAAATCGTAATCACGCCTTCCTGGCGGGCCTTCGCGGTAAGCAAATTGACCAAAAGGTCGAAGCGGGGTCGATATCCAAGCCCAAAAACCGTAGCGAATCGCAGAATGATGGGGTGGAACGTGTCGCTTCTCGCTTCGAGAAGCGCGCGTTCGGAGTCAACCTTGGTCTGGCCGTACAGTGAGGCCGGCAGCACTGCCGCGTTCTCATCCATCTCGACGTCGGTAGCCCCGTAGACGCTACAGCTCGAAGCGAAAACAAGCCGGCTCACCCCATGTCCCTTAGCGATTTCAATGAGCATTCGGGTAGCGGCATAATTGGTTTCCAGGGCCCGCCCGCGGTCCTGATCGCACGCCGGGTCGCCGACGATAGCCGCCAGGTGGACAATGGATTCCACACCGCGCACGGCTCTAACCACGTCCTGGATGTTTCTACAGTCTCCTACAATTAGCTCAAAATCCGGATGGTTCCTGACCGGCCGCAGCGGTTCGTCGCCATACAGCAGGCTGTCCAGAACACGCACCCGGTAGCCCTTTTCGAGAAGACGCTCGACAAGAAGCGAGCCGATGTACCCGGCGCCACCCACCACCAACACCCAGTCGCGGCGAGGTGCAAGCGAAGGGGTGCTCTTGGACTTCAAGAAGTAGCGCTTCTCCAGGAAGTCCTTGAATATTCTCACCCAGGCGGCGCCTTGTGCGGCGAGAACCACAAACGGTAGCGCGACGCTACGGCCGACCTTCTCGTCGCCAAAGAGCAGGAAGTTAGCGGCGAAGAAGACCATTGCGGCTACAATTACGCCACGCAGAATCACAAATACCTTGTACCGGCCGACGTAGGTGCGCGAGTGCGTGTAAAATCCGTTGAGGAGAAAAACGAGGGGGAAAATCGGCGAGAGGACCCAGAAGAAAGCCGTGTAGTATCGCAGAAAACCGGAGACGATCGCGTGGGCCGCGACGGCGTTTCCGGACCCTGTCTGATAGACCACCGACAGAGCCATGGCAGCGACCATGCTCAAGTGCACGATCAGGAAGTCCGCGGCTATACGGGGGGTGGCTTCCCGCCACCTAAAGTTCCGGAGAGATCGCAGCATTCGAAACTCCTTTCTTGCAAGACCGGGCGGCGGGGATGCAGTGGACGTCGACTAATTCCCGGACGGCAGCAACCACATCGTTTGCATCCTGGTCGGTCATCTTGGGGTAAAGAGGAAGCGATAGCAGCCCCTGGTAGATCTCCTCGGCAACCGGGAACTGCTCCACGCGGTACCCATACCGTTCGCGGTAGAACGGGTGCCGGTGTAGTGGAATGAAATGAACGCTGGTGCCGATGTTTCGGGCGCGCAACTCTTCAATGAATTCCGATCGGTCCAACCGCAACAGGCCCGCTTGCAGCCGAATCGGATAGAGGTGAAACGTGTGATTTCGTCCAGGTAGTCGCGGTGGCAAGAGGATCTCGGGCAAATCGCAAAACGCCTTGTCGTACATGGCCGAGATCTCCTGCCGGCGCCGGATGAAGCCGTCCAGTCGGTGCAACTGGTGGATACCCATCGCCGCCTGAACGTCGGTCATATTGTACTTAAAGCCAGGCTCCAGCACTTCGTAATACCAGGAGCCGGCCTCCGTGTACCGTTTCCAGGCGTCGCGGCTCATGCCGTGCAGCGAAAGCAACCGGAGCCGCTGGGCGAGAGTGTCATCGTTGGTGGTGATCATTCCGCCCTCGCCGGTCGTCATGTTCTTGATGGCGTAGAAGCTGAAGCATACCGCCCGGCCATGCGACCCGATTCTGGCTCCCTCGTACTCGGCGCCAGCGGCATGGGCCGCGTCTTCGACCACCGGGATTCCGTGACGGTCCGCAAGCGCTAGGATTTCCCGGAGGCTGCAGGCTTGGCCGCCGTAGTGCACGGAAACAATGGCCTTCGTGCGCGGGCTGATCGCGCGGCACGCAGCTTCCGGGGAAATGTAGAAGTTCTGATCCACGTCGACGACCACCGGTGTGGCGCCCAGATGGACCACAACGTTGGCGGTGGCGCAAAACGTCAGGGTGGGCACGATCACCTCGTCGCCCGGGCCAACACCCAGCGCAGCCAAAGACGTGTGGAGAGCGGCGGTACAGGAGTTCACGGCAATGGCATGTTTCGCCCCAACGTACTCCGCGAACTCCTGTTCGAAGCGCTTCACTTTGGGGCCGGTGGTCACCCAGCCGGAACGGAGGCTATCAGCAACTTCCAGGATCTCTTCCTCCCCGATCATCGGGAGGCAGTAAGGCAGAAATTGCTCGCGCTGATTGTTTTGCATTTGACTTCTCCGGGACGGATAGTATGGTGGACGGGTCAGGCCGGCTGACAGTATGACCTAGGTCCGGCGGCCCTGCTATCAGGCTGAATTGTGAAAGATACGCTCCGAATGGCGGCCTCCGCTCTGGCCGCCGCTTCATTTGCGTCGCTGCCCGAGAAAATCAAGTTGCCGCATCGGTCAAGACTGGACTGTACCGGGTTGATATGCAGACCTGGCTTCAGGGCTTCACCATGCTCGGTTTGGAGCGACAGGCACTCTATTCCCGGGAGCTTGGACAGCGCATCCAGACCGTTAACCCGGTCAAGGAAGCCAACCACGGGCACCTGGAAATACCGAATCGCCGCCCCACGTTTGCGGGACGCTTCCAGAGCGGGTTTCCGACCCAAGGCCAGTTCGATCACAGCCCTCACCAGATTCACGCCAGTCGACAGCGGCGTCAGGTGCGTGGCAATCCTGTCGCCTCCCAGCCGCGCGGCGATCTCGATCACGCGCGGACCACCAGTGGTCACCTTCAGTTCAGCGTGGAATCCGCAGTCCTCCAGGCCCAGGGCACGAACACCCGCGGCAGTTGTCCGCCGGATTTCCTCCTGAACATCTGCCGGAAGCCGTGACGGTTGCGTGTGTCCGGCCTCCACCGGGTTCGGGCCTGTAAAGAGGAGTTTATCGGTGATTTGAACGATGCGCGGGTCCGGGCCCACACAACAGCCTTCGACACTTACCTCCGGACCAGTAAGCCACTGCTCGACCAGAAGGTCCTGGGAAGGCTCCAGCGACCGGGCCTGTGCGTATCGTTCGAGCAATTCCGCGGGCGTTGCCACCCGGTAGACGCCGCGGCTTCCAGCCGATCTGGGGATTTTGAGAGCCACGGGATACCCGAACTGTCCAGCGGCCCCGATTGCCGACTCGAGGCCGGACACTTCCGCAAATTGGGGCGATGGCACTCTGGAGGCCGCGAAGGCCCGCCGCATCAGACGCTTGTCAGTGGCTTTGCTGGCCGCCTCCCGCGGGAGTCCTGGCAATCCGAGCGCTTCAGCAACCGCTGCGACTGTCTTCACGGCGAAGTCCGTGCAAATCGACATTACGCCCGCGATCTCTTCGGTGCGGCCTATCGCCACTATGGCCTCGCCTTGCTTAATGTCGATCTGATATGACCGGTCAGCCAGGCGCATGCCGGGCGCGTTGGCGCTGCCGTCAACCGCAACGATCCTGCACCCCAGGAGGCGAGCCTCCTCGAACGCGGGAAGTTGCAGCGGACCCGCGGCAACTATCATTAGAGCTGGAGGCCGGTCTTTCGGCCCCATCGTAACGAACTTCGACATCATTCACCTCAACCCAACGGTTTCTTGGAGGCCCACAAAGTCATAGCTCCTTGCGGCTCTGGATAAACTCGGTGTAGGTCCCTGCGGATTCCTCCCTGCCGTAGTCCACAACCATGTCGTAAAAAGTGTAAGCTGGCTGGTAGCCAAAATCCCGTTGTGCTGTGCTGATATCAAGCACGTAAGGCTTCAGATTATTTGGCTTATCAGGCCGGAGTATGATCTCGGAACGCGTTCCCCGCGGAGACCGAACATCCACGATAGCCTGGGCCTGTTGTTGAAGCGTGACGCCGACGCCGGAAGCGATATTGTAGACGCCCTGGGCCACATCGCTACGGAGGGCATTCACAAAGGCGTGCACGACATCCTTCACGTACACAACGTCCCGAACCGCTAACGGATCTCCCCAAATCTCGATCGGTTGGCCCGATTCGGCCTTCTCCATAAAGACCTGGAATCCGGATTTATAAGACTTGCCGTCCACATAGATCGTCAGGTGCGGCCCGTAGCCGTAAACCGGCGGCAGCCGAAAGATACTGCCCTGAAACTGGTACTCAGCGTTGTAGTGAAGAATCGAGTCGGTCGCGGCATTCTTGGAAATAACATACATCGCGTGGTCGCCCGTCAAGCGGAAATCGCGCGGCGTCTCGGCCGCGGTCGGCGGCTCCACGCGCCAGGCGTTCAGGATGTCCGCGTACGAGGTGGTGGCAAGGATTTTACGCACTCCGTGCGTCCTGCAGTACTCGAGCAGGTTCAGGGTTCCCAGCGCATTGACGCGAATATAGTCCTGGGGCTGGCATCGCTCCACGTTGGCGGGCAACAGACCGGCCAAGTGGACAACCGCCTCTACTCCCTGCTCTGGGAGGTTGCAAAAATCCTCCTCGCGAGTAATGTCCAGGGTAGTGTAGGGAATGCCGCGTCGCTGAAAATACCCAATAGCGGCGCCCCGGCGGCCCGTGGCAAGAACTTCGTATCCCTGACGCAGCAGTTCGTCTACGAGGTATACGCCAATAAAGCCAAATGCTCCCGTGATAAGTATCATCCTGGTCTCCTGGTTCTGCCCTGATATCAAGCCGCGCCGCCGTTGCTACTTATAGTCACGGTTCGCCGAGTGAAACCTTTTATCATCCTCTCGTTAACCCGGCCGCCTGGAGCACTCCCACATTAGGACCCAATTCATCCTGGCAACGCCGCTCTATCTCGCGGAATTCGGGGAGTTGTAACAGCCGGTTGAGCCGGTTGCGTCCGACCGATCTCCAGCCGCAAATGAACGCCGGGGTCACAGCGATGATCCACAGATCGAGCCGGGGGCTCCGATGCGTGATGTACCAGATGTCAATTGCGAACACCCTGGCTGAGTCACAAGAGCGGGAGTCCAGAACTTGCGCCAACCCTGTGATCCCCGGCTGAATGTCGAACCGCTCCCGGATGACAGGGCCGTATTTCGAAAGCATCGACGTTGGGACTGGTCGCGGACCGATCCAGCCCATGTCGCCACGTGCGATGTTCGCTACCTGGGAGAGTTCATCGACGCCGCAGCGGAGGACTCGCCCGAGTGGAGTCACTCTTGGATCGTTGGCTTCTACAATCACCTTGCAACCAGCGCGGACCAAGGGCTGGCAGTTGACTTTCATGGTGCGGTACTTCAGGATGACAAACGGCTTACCGAACCGCCCTGCTCTCTCTGCCCTGTATAGTGGCGCGCCCCCATCCGCCAACTTGATGCACAGGCAGATCAGGAGGTGGAGCGGAAACCCGACAATACACACCAGGAAAGCTATGAGGCGCCCAATACCGATATGCTGCATCTGCTCACGTCGAGCGAAATATTTACTGGGCGTTGACGCCCCGCGTTCAGGGTCGGAGTACCTTGAAGGCTGCACTCACGCCCTCCGCCGGCTCGCCCGAACCGGTGACGCGAGCAAGGACTCGTAAATACTGCGGTATCCGCTCATCATCCGGTCCTCTGTGTAGCGTTCCAGATAGATCCTTCGCCCTCGTTCGGCAAGGTCATAGCGCGTGTCCTTCTCCTCAGCTAATTTCATGATGGCCGCGGCAAGAGCGCCGGCGTCTTTCGGCGGAACCAACAGCGCGGCATTCCCACCATCGGTTACTTCAAGGTTGCTTCCGATTGACGTAGTGATGACGGGCTTTCCGGCGGCCATGGCCTCGAGCAGAGAAATCGACAGGCCTTCCCATAGGCTTGGAAGAACGACCACGTCGGCAGCCGCAAGCAACGTGCCGATGTTGTTGCAGTATCCGAGAAACGTGACCATGGGACCAATTCCCATAGTCTTCGCCTGAGCTTTCAGAGCGGCCTCCAGAGGACCCTCTCCAGCGATGAAAAGTCTGATCCTGTGTTCGCTGGCTCGAAGGTGCGCGAGCGCTTCGAGAAGGTACGCCAGGCCCTTCTGCTCAGCCAGGCGCCCGTGGCTGAGTAAGACAACATCATCGTCGGCGCAGCCCCATGCGCGCCGCACGCTCAAAGCGGCCGCGGAACTCTCTACGCGGCTTTGGCCGATGCCGTTAGGCACCGCTACGATCTTCTCGGGGCCAGCGATTCGCAAGCGAAGGGCCCACTGCCGGTGATAATGACTTACGGTCACGATTCGATCGCAGGCGTACGCGGCTATCTTCTCGAGGCTCGCATATACCCGCGTCTGGACGGACCCCGAGCATTCGTGAAACGCGAATCCGTGTACGGTGTGTACGATCGATGGAACACGCGCCAGCCGCCCGGCGATTCTTCCTACGAAGCCGCCTTTGGATGTGTGGGTGTGGATTAAGGAATAATTGTTCTTTTTTAAGAACGCGGTCAGCTTGACTAGTCCTACCAAATCCTTGAAGGGACGAATCTCCCGCCAGATCACGTCAAGGTCGACCACGCCAAGACCCAATTCGCGTGCCCACTGTTGTGCCCGCTTGTTGGTTGTGAGGTAGTCTACCGACCAGCCCCGAGAGAGCGCCATCCTGGCGATGCCAGAGATAACCGCTGAGCCACCGCCCGCCTTCGAGTCTCCGACTATGTGTAGTATTCTATGGGATTGCTCCATACGGAAATCCTTGAGTGCGAGCGCTTGTGCTCGCGGCTCCCCCTGATACATAGGGCGTTCCCCGTCTGAACGGAGCAACGGCCAATGCCCGGTGAGGCCGAACGCTGCGAACGCTCAACCTTGTGCGCAAGATGGTAGCCAAGGCCGAGATCATGCTCATCACAAACCACCAGTGGCGCTGGTAGAAGGCTTCAATCCCCATGGAAAGACCAAACATGCCAGCATGGGCGCACAGCAGCGCAGTGGCTATCGTTCGCATTTGAGTTCCGGCGCTTCGCGCACAGAACACCGCTTTACTTGCGGTCGAGCCCAAAAACCAGCACAACGCCGCGAACCCGACGAGTCCCATTTCGCCGAGAAACCACAAGCTGGTGTTGTGGATAATGTGTGACTCGTTTGCCCCAATCCCGGCTCCGAACACCGGGCTATTTGTGAACTCCTCAAGCGCACGCGAAGCGCCCTCCTTGCGTTGGTCAATTTGTTCCGGGCGAGCGGCCATCCTTGCTATGAATGAGCGATCCTCAGCGCCTGCCCCATAGGCCCAGTAGGCTGCTCCTATGGCCGCCAGAAAGACGACCGCGGGGATCACCACGCGGGCCCTCAAAAGTATGCCCGTGCTCACGACCGCCAAACACGCCAACGCGGCAGATCTGGAAAAAGTAAACAGAAGACCCGCTGCAAGTGTCGCCAGCACCAACACGCCTGCCTTCCCCTGGACCAAGTGCGCGCCAGAGCGGCAGGTCAGAAGCTGCAAAGCCAACGCACAGGCCAGCAGCCCGCCATAAGCATTTGGGTCCAGAAGGAAGCCTGCAAGCCGGAGGCCTGGGTTCAAGACTGGAATGGTGAATCCGAACCAATGCGCTCCGATATACGCGAGGAGAAAGACGCAGTTCTGCACCGATACCACAATCACGAACACCCTCATCAACCACCGCGCGTCCTCCTCGTGGCGCACCGCATTAGCGAAGAACCAGTAGAGCGCGAACAGTTCCAGCAGCCCGCAGTACTTGTTCAGCAACACATAGCGGCTCAGGCTTCCGGTTCGGCTCAACGTTGTCCACAGCGATATTGTCAGCACCGCCCAAAGCCCCAGAAGAGCGCTGTTGCCACTGCTCCGCCGAACGCTGATTCCACCGGCCACGAGGACTACACAGCCCATGGCTACAAACAAATCGCTCGGAGCAAACTGGAACCCGTAGGCGGTCTGAAACTGAAAGGGCATGCATGCTATGCAGCAGACCGCCAGCATTCTGACCCATCCTGCAGCGCCGCCGGGACTGGCGAGCGGAGACATGTTTCTCAAGCTTGCAGTCTGGGGAGAGCACAGCGGCGCTGTCATTTCCGAACCGCCGCAAGCTGGCATCCGGCGACGAGGGTTCGGGGGAGGAGCACCGGAATGTACCACGCGGTTATGGCGATGACGGACGCGCACAGCGCAACCATCAGGCCTGTGTCCCCCTTGGACATGACAAAGGGAACAGACACGGCGAAGGCGGCAGCGCGCCAAAATACAGCGCCCGAAGCAGCCCTCATGGCCCCAAGCCCGAGAGCCATCGGCCAATGCACATTCTCCCACATCGCCAACAGGATGTAAGATCCACCAAGCCAACAGAGTTCCCGATCTGCATGAAACGGTCTGTGAAGCCAAAGACTCAGAACGAAATTTGCTTTCAAGCCGAACACTACCAATCCACCAATGCCGTAAGCCAGGGCGGCCTCACGAGCCCGCCGCACCACCTTCGTTATCCAGGCATAGTCGGAACGTGCAAACGCGTCTGCAATAGCCCCCCAGAGTGGCAGCGCGAGACTTGCGCCCAAATACAGAGTGAAGAGGATTAGTTGAAGGAAAACGGCAAAGCTGGAACTCTCGAGTGGAGCGCGAACGCGAGTCATGTAATAGACCGGCCACTGATACAGCAATACACTTGCTATAGCCGCGGCGCTCATGTAGCTCAGTCCGTCCCGGGCGAGCCACTTCGCTTGCGACCACGAAAAACGCTGGCGGATAGTCAAGAGATAGGGACGTCGGTGGAAGAGAAGCGCGACGTTGAGAACGCGGACGGCGAGCGGCGCGAAAGCCGCTACCGCGACAAATGCCGGCAGCGTCGGCTTTAACCATGAAGTCAAAAGCAATCCCAGGCATAGAACTGCATTGGATGCCGCGCTTAGCAGGTTGTTGACGTGCAACTCCTGGTATGCTTGACGTACGCTGTCGACCACCATGAGAGGGATGGCAACGACGGTTCCGATGCAGGCGAGAACTGCTGCAGCCCGGAGTGTTGGTCCAGGCGTTGCGGTGGCAGCGAGTCCAAACAGCGTCGGGAGGGGCAAAACTAACAGCAGGGGGAGAGCGATAGCCAAACCTGCGATGGCAAAGGCTATGACCGTAATGAGCACCGAACGGAAAAGGCTCGCTTCACGATAGTGGTCTTGGTCAGCGGCTGCTTGAGCGAGAGGGGTCACGAGCGCCCCTCCCATTCCGAGATTGAGGAAATTCAAGCTGGATACAATCGCTGTCACAGCAGCATAACTGGCGAACTGTGCCGGTCCGATAGAGCGGTACACTATCGGAACCGCAATCACCTGTACCAGCAGCGTTACCACCTTGGTTGGGGCGGAAGTAACCCATGCGGAGAAGATTCGCCGCGTCCGTTGGTGACGCACATGGCCCGGATCAACTGCCTCTGCGGCGCAAATTGCGGTGTCAGGCTCTGCGAGCATGGCGTCCTCGAGGTCGCTTATCATCTCCACAGTCCACAAATCTTAACGCACTAACGAGCGGCCAAAGTGACAACCCCCCGTCAAATGCGACCGGCAACCTTGCACTCAGCGCTCCCCCAATTCCGTTTGGCGGGCCTGCAACTTCCTTCGCATGAAAGATTAAGCCTTATCCCACAGGCGCTATGCCCGCCACAGGCTCGCCTGGCCACGGTTCCCCGGCCCGCCTCCCCGAATCGCCCTCATCGTTTCGGCCTCGCCGGGGGCCGCCGCCCGCGCAGTCACATTGAATTCTCTGCCGTATTTCATTGAAAATCAAAGAGATACGTCCGGCGCCTGCCGTTACCCGGATTTGGCGCTGCTATTCTGAAGCCGAGGTGAATGTGATGCCCGTTTTAGGCTATTTCTTGAAACGTAGTGACCGAAAAACCGCCGTGTCCCCCCACGGCGAAAGCGCTCCCGGCGCCGGTGGGCTGGCTCTCCACGGCGATGTCCTGACCGGCAAGCT
>OCZT010005618.1_pt1 | contig 12492 bp, 12 predicted proteins | sample 1539031 | NCBI WGS metagenome assembly OCZT01 (sample SAMEA3539308, study PRJEB22396) | soil metagenome | biome: tundra; feature: field; material: soil | place: USA | collected 2010-05 | depth 0.15 m | reverse complement strand
GGGGCGAGGTTTATGACGCCCGGTTGGATCCGGTCGAAGGATCTGAGCAGCGCGGATCACGGCCCGTCGTCGTTGTCAGTCGCGATGCCATCAACGAATTTAGTCCTATAGTGAGTGCCGCGCCATGCACGACGTACCGTGAAGGCCGGCGCATCTATCCCAGTCAGGTGCTCGTAAAGACGCCAGAGGGAGGGCTGGACGCTGATTCGGTGATTCTTGGAGAGCAAGTGCGGGTACTCGACAAGAAGCGGCTGCTGCGCCGACGTGGGGAGCTGACGCCCGCGACAACGTCGCGACTCAATGAAGCTCTGCGAATTGCATTCGATCTGGACTGAACGTGTGTGCGCCTTCGCGCGTGCGGACACACCTCCGGTCCGGTGGGTCACAACGAAGGAAAATCAAGTTGGCGGGAGCCTCGGGCCGCGCAGCAGGGAATTACGCGCGCCTCAGAGGATGGCGATCAGTGTGCGGATCGGCAGTCCCAGCAATATGCCGCAACTGACGCCCACACCATTTGCGACCACGTCCCCGAGTTCCACGGCCCGGCCCGGCGAGAAATGCTGACCCGCCTCCATGAGGATTCCCAGGAGGAACATCGAGAGGCCTGCCATAAGCCCTCGGCGCCGGTCCCGAAATCCAATCACCGGCAGAGATGACAGCACCAGGTAAGCGCCGAAGTGTTGCAGTTTGTCCCAGACGTGGAGGCGGCCGATCGCGACCATCAGTGAAGACGAGCCGGGCGCCAGGGAGCCGATGACGACGCAGCAGATCAACACGGCCCAAAGCACCAGAATCGGGGTGCGCCAACGCGCCGCCCTGGTCGTCTCTGTCATTCTGGCCGGTCGCGCGTGATGTAGTAAAGGAATACCACGAAAGCGCAGAGTCCCAACAAATAGAGCCACAGCTCGCCGCGGCGGCGCCGCCACTTCCCGGCGGTATGATCCAGCCGCAGGTTCAACCTCAGATACGGAGCTTCCGGCCGGCCAAACTGCCAGGACCGGTCCTGGCACTCTTCACATCGATAGGGATGGAGCCGGAACAGCCCCAGCGCGCGCTCGTGCGGTCCCCGCCTGTGCGAACGGCGCAGGCGCCCAAGCTTGCAGGCTGGGCAAACCGTAGGCAATGGCCGCGGATGAATGCGGGCGAACACGGATAGAAAAGGAAAGAGTCAGATGGAGCAGCCGGAGAAGGACTTCGGGGAGGCGGAATGAGCGGGGAAGGTAGCTAGCATGAGCACGGTGTGCTTGCTCCGCTCTCGAAGCATGCTGTCATTCACGGACGCTGACTCCCTTTTTCGGTTGGGAGAAGTTCGCCCCGTACCAGACAAAGTCCCACTTAACCGATTGACAACACAACTACTTGCGGCCTGCGGAGCTGCCGCACGGGTACGCCATGCGGATCATTCCGGTCATTCGGGCCGGTCACGCGTGATGTAGTAGAGGAATACCACGAAAGCGCACAGTCCTAATAAATAGAGCCACAGCTCGCGGCGGCGGCGGCGCCAGGCCGACGCGATGGCCTTCTTATCCAACCGCAGGTCCAGCCCCAGATTCGGTGTTTCCGGCCGGAGGCCAAAGTGCCAGGACCGGTCCCGGCACCCTTCACATCGATAGGGATAGAGCCGGAACAGCCCGAGCGCCCGCTCCAGCGGCCCCCGCCTGTGCGAACGGCGCAGGTCGCCAAGCTTGCAGGCTGGGCAAACGATGGATTCCGGTTTCAGCATAGTGCACGCTTCTTTGGTGTCGTCGGATGGAACGGCCACGAATGAACACGGATCAGAATTGAAGAAGTTCAGACAGAAATAGGCGCAAAGGGCGGATCCGCGTTACACTCTAGGAATGGCCAAAAAACTCACTGCGCTCGCGGTGTTGTCTGTTTCGATTCTCATCGCTCAGACACCCGTGCCTACCATCGGCACCGGGGGCGTCGTCAACGCGGCCAGCTATGGAGCCCTTTCTCCCGGAGGCCTGGCTAGCCTATTTGGGACCAACTTAGCGAGTTCACCTGCCAGCGCCACAGCGCCTCTACCTACCACTCTTGGCGGCGCCACGGTTTCTGTCAACGGCAAAGCCGCACCCCTCATCTACGTCGGTCCGCAGCAGATTAATTTCCAGATCCCGTGGGAGACGGCCGTCGGAAACGCTACCGTTACCATGACAGCCAATGGAGTGATCAGCAACGCTGTTACGGTTCCCATACTGGCAGCCGCCCCGGGCGTGTTCTTTGTTTCCGGCAACCCCTCGAACCGCCAGAACCAGGCGGCCATTCAGAATTCCGACTATTCGCTGAATACTCCCAACAACCCGGCCCTGGCCGGCTCACCCATAATCGCGTATCTCACCGGCACCGGACCAGTCACCCCCGCAGCTTCCACCGGCATTCCAGCTCCCTTGGACTCGCTATCGTACCTAACATCATCCTATAACGCCATGTTATGACCGAATCCAGCCGCCATCGCCTTCGCCGGGCTGGCGCCGGGGTTCGTCGGGCTGACGCAGATGAACGTGTCGATTCCCCCCGGCCTGGCAACGGGGACCTACCCGCTCTCCCTCACGGTGAATGGCCAAGCCGCCAACACGGCGAATGTCAGCGTGATGGGGAACGGCGCATCGGCTCCGGCCTGCGCCGCGTACCCGGCGGGTTTCTTTCCGTTCCCGTCCGTGGGCTACGTGTCGGCGGCGAACAGCGCCGGCGACCGATTGCTGGTAGGGAATATGTCCCTTACGTCCGGAGGAAACTCGCTTTTTGCCAGTAGCTTCGCGGAACTTCAGGCACTGCCTTTGCCAGCTTACAAAAACCAGCAATTCTGTGGAACGGTGACCCTGGCCCCCGGATATACCGCCGTCGCCTATGTGCCAACCGCCGCGGAACGGGCCGGGGATTTCAACCCATTTGCCGGACTCCTGCTGGACCCGCTCGCCAACAATACTCCTTTTCCTGGCGGGATCATTCCGGCGAGCAGGCTGCCCTCCCCCATGGCGTGGCGCATCGCGGCGAATTTAACCCCCTCGAACGACAGCACCCGCCTCTCGGATATGAACACGCTGCAATCGGCCATCGCGCTCACGCAGTCGGGCTCGAAGCCTGCCGCCATGGGCTCCCCGAATACCGTCTATGTCTCTATCCCCGACCCTCAGGCGACCACGACATCAGGCTCCAATTGCGCATCGCTCAGCCTGCCTGTGCTTCCCGCGGGATATGCCTACCGCTGTTCGGGACCGAGCTACTACCAAAAGACGGACGGCACCGGCTGGATCCCGATCAATTTCTCAAGTGTGACGTCCGGTTCTCCGCTGGGGACGCTCCCGATAGATCCCGTCAATGCTGCTTCGTCCCGCCTCTACTACACCTACACGACGAACGGCAGCCAGTACGAGACGACCGCCGTGATGGAATCCCCGGAATACAAGCTGGGAGAGGCGAACGATGTGATAGCTCAGGACGGCGGCACCCTCGCCACGGTCTACGAGAAGGGCAGCAAGCTCGGGCTTGAGCCCCTGGACTACGGGGATGCCTCCCTGGTGGGCTACTGGACCTTTGACGAGGGGACGGGGAACACTGCCTATGACTATTCGGGGAACAACGCCGCGGGAACGTGGGGTGGGACCCCGGCAGGAGCCAGTGGCTACTACTCTGCAGGGAGGGTGGGGAACTGGGCGGGAGCGTTTGCGTCACGTAGTAATAACTACGTTGGGATGGAAAACCCTGCGGCTCTCAACATTGGCACGAATTCAATGACTCTATCAGCTTTTGTAAGAACGTCGAATGCTGGTTGGGGGTCTGTAGTGGATAAGAAATATGCAGGAACTAACTCGGCGGGGTACGACTTAGTGATTGGCGTGGCCGGAAGCGGTGATGGCCATTGGCGGATTGCAAATGGGTCTGCTCAGACTTCTATAAGCACTTACCACATCATATCCGTTAGCGATGGTCAGTGGCATAGTATTGCGGGAGTTGTTGACCGTGCGACAAGCCTTTTTAGTATATACGTTGATGGAGTTCAAAAGGTTACTGGTGGCTTTGACAACACATGGGACTTAACTGGAGGAACTAGATTCAGTGTCGGCTCATACGGCCCTGGTGGATTTTATGATGGCCTCATCGACGACGTCCGGATTTACAACCGAGCGTTGTCGCCGGCGGAAATCCAGGCCATGTACAGCGGCGGCAAATGATTTCATAGGCTGTCGGGCCAATGAATAACCACGGATGAACACGGACAAGAGACAAGGGAGTTAGGCGGGGGCGGGGTGGGCGGGGATTACGCGTTTTAGGAGGTGGGCGCTGGGGCTGTAGTCCAGGACAATTTCTTTTAGGGCTACCACCAGGCGGCCGGCATCGCGGGTTTGGCAGGCCTCCCGCAGGCAAAGCATCCACATCTCGATATCGCCTTCGGGCATGCCGTTGCCGGAGTAAATGCGGATCTTTTCGTGGGCGGTGGGGGCGGTGTCCTCGAGAAGGGTGCTCAACTCTTCGTAGAGCTTCTCGCCAGGGCGCATGCCGGTAAACTGGATCTTGATGTCTTCATCCGGCTTCAGGCCCGATAGCAGGATCAGGTTTCTGGCTAAATCAACGATTTTGACGGGCTCGCCCATGTCCAGGACGCAGATCTGGCCGCCCTCCGCGATGACCGCGGCTTGCAGCACGAGCTGGCAGGCTTCCGGAATGGTCATGAAGAAGCGGCGCATGTCGGGATGCGTCACGGTCACCGGGCCGCCGGCGGCGATCTGCTTCTTGAAGATGGGGATGACGCTGCCGTTGGAACCGAGCACGTTACCGAAGCGCACCGCCGCGTACTTGGTCCGGCCATTTTGCAGGCCCAGAAGCAGCAGCTCGGCGGTGCGCTTGGTGGCGCCCATGATGTTGGTGGGCCGGACGGCTTTATCGGAGGAGATCATGACGAAGTCGTCGACTCCGTGCTCCGCCGCTGCAACGGCCACGTTGTAGGTTCCGAAGACGTTGTTCTCGATGGCCTCGAAGATGTGCGCCTCCATCAGGGGAACGTGCTTGTAGGCAGCAGCGTGATAAATGACCGACGGCCTGTATTGGCGCAGCACTTCGTCCAGGCGCGCGCGATTCTGGATACTGCCGATTTCCGGGTAGAAGGGCGTCTGGGGGAAGCTCTGGCGCATCTCGCGGTCGATTTCGAAGAGCGGCGATTCCGCGATTTCGAAACCCACGATGCCGGCGGGGTGAAATCGCGCGATCTGGCGGCAGAGCTCGGAGCCGATCGACCCGGCCGCGCCGGTCACCAGGACGATCTTGCCTTCGAGCGCGGCGCCGATCCTGTTCTCTTCCAGGCGTACGGGGTTGCGGCCCAGCAGGTCTTCGACGGCGACATCGCGGATCTGGGAGGCGAGTCCGTTGGCTTCCATGATTTCCGCGAGACCGGGGACGGTTTTGTAGGAAACGCCGGCTTGGTGGCAATGCTTGAGGATATCCGTCATCTGCGCACCGGTGGCGGAAGGCATGGCGATGAGGACCATTTCAATGGCCTGGGCCGCGACGATGTAGGACAGAACGTCACCGTTGCCGAGGACCCTCACCCGGTGAATGAAGTTACCGGCCTTGGCCGGGGAGTCGTCGATGAAGCCAACGATTTCATAGGATAGTGCGGGATTCTGGTGTATCTCGCGGAGCAGGGTGACTCCGGCGTCGCCGGCTCCGTAGATGAGGGTGCGTTTCCTGACAGTCAGGTTCGGCAAGCGGGAGAATTCGAACGCCAGCCTCACTGCCAGGCGGACTCCCGCGGTCATCCCAAAACAGAGTATGAAATCCAGAACATAAATCGAGCGCGGAAAGCCCTCAGGGGCGAACCATAGAAGAGCGAAACAGCCGAGAAGGGATCCGACGAGGTTCGCCAGCGCGAGGCGGGCGACATCGCGAATGGAAGCATATCGCCACCACCCGCGATCCATCTTGAAGAAATAGAAGGCGAAGATTTTGGCCGGCACAAAGACGCAGATCGCCGCCAGCAATTGGGGCCGATATTTCGCAGGCACAGTGAAGTCAAATCGCAGCAGGAAAGCGAGGGCACAGGCGGCGGCGAATATGGCGATTTGGACAGTGGACATCACCCAGCGAGGGTGGTGCGTAAGACGGCGGGCAACCCGATGGATGTCAAATCTTGACATGGCGGTGAGACTCCTCAGATGACAGTGACGAGTTCCTTTTGGAGATCCGAGAGTGGCCCAGCGCCGGCTGCGGCGCGGACCTGGTTGACGACGTAGAGCTGGTCTTCGAGCCCGAGGCTGCTGGAGCTGGGGAGACAGATTCCGCGGCGGAACAAGTCCTCGGCGACGTCGCCGCCGTAGTGCGCGCAACCGGCATACAGGGGCTGGAGGTGCATGGGTTTCCAGACGGGGCGGGACTCGACCTTGCCAGCGTCGAGGACCCGGATGAGTTCATCGCGCGAGCAACCGAACTTCTGCTCTTCGATGAGGAAGCAACTTAGCCAGTTGGTGTGAAGGCCGTAGGGGGCCTGGGGCATGAGCGAAATACCGGGAAGGTCGGCGAAGGCATCGCGGTAGCGGAAAGCGATGGCGCGGCGCTGCTGGACACGGAGGTCGAGCACTTCAAGTTGGCCGCGGCCTATGCCCGCGAGCACATTGCTCATGCGGTAGTTGTAGCCGAGTTCGGAGTGCTCATACCAAAGGGCGGGGTCGCGGGCCTGCTGGGACCAGAAGCGCGCCTTTTCAACCCAGGCGGAGTTGGGCGAGACGAGCACGCCGCCGCCGGTAGTGGTGATGATCTTGTTGCCGTTCAAGGAGTAGACCCCGATATCACCCAGGGTTCCAGCAGGCTTCCCCTTGTAGAGCGTGCCGACCGCTTCGGCGGCGTCTTCGATCACCGCGACTCCGTGTTCGGCGCAGGCGTCGCGGATGGGGTCCATATCCGAGCTTTGGCCATAAAGGTGGACCACGATCAGCGCCTTGGGGAGCCTGTTCGCCGCCGCCCGCTCTCGCAAAGCGCGCAACAGGACGTCGGGATCCAGGTTCCAGGTTGCGCGGTCGCTATCCACAAAGACCGGCATGCCGCCCTGGTAGACGATAGCATTGGCGGCCGCAACGAAGGTGAGTGTGGAACAGAGCACTTCGTCGCCGGGACCGACTCCTACCAAGCGCAGCGCGAGGTGCAGCGCCGCGGTTCCGCTGGCCAGGGCGACACCGGGGAGGCCGACGCGTGTCGAGAATTCCTGCTCAAAGGCGGAGAGATTGGGGCCGACGGTGGAGAGCCAGTTCGTAGCGAACGCTTCGCGGACGTAGATTTGTTCTCTGCCGCCCATGTGGGGGACGGAGAGTAAGATGCGTTTCATGTACTTAATGGCGTTAGCGTTCTTCCGGCTTGCGGTAGGCTGGGAAGAATCCCTCGGGGAGGATGTCGAACGCGCCGGCAGTTTCGATTAACTCAGAATATCGCTTGGGCTCGCAGATGACACGCCAAGTCTGAAAAGCGCTGAACGTTTTGGAAAATCCTGCCTTGAAATGAAACAGACCGTCATCTCGCGAGCCCACGCCACCACCAAGGTGAAGAACGTGGTTTCCTGCGGTTTTCGCCCATGTTATGGCGTAGTCGAGCATCAGCTTGGAAGGGGCGCGGCGCCGGTGTTCCTCGGCAGTGCAAGAGAGGTGGTACTGGACAATGCCCTGGGTTTCCGTGAACAATCCCGCCGCTGCAACGGAGCGATCCGGCGCGAGAACCGACAAAAGATGCAGTCGGGATCCAAGAGCTTGACGAAGATCCCGAAAGTAGTCGGCCGGGAAAAGATAGTACGGATCGGCATTCAGACTACGCATGGTCTCCCAGTAGGTCTGAACGAAGGGGCCATACAACGACCAATCATCCACGACAACCTTAAAATTCTCGAGGTAGAGGCGCCGAATCTCGTATCTATAGCCGCTGCGCTGCTGATCGCGCAACGCCCGTTCAGGAAGAGTGAGATCGATGTGGACCGTGTTCCCATGCTTGACCCGAACGCCGGCAAGGTCCAGGGCAAGGGCCGGCACGAACAGCAGTGGATGTAGGCGCACGAAAACAGAGATTATGTCGCGCTCGGCACAGGCTCCTACGAACGCCTTGACGGCTCGAAAGGGCCATTCTCCGCCACCCGCAAAAAGAGCGGAACTGTAACCGTAGGGGGATGCGGCGTCGGCCCACGACGCCGGCGCCCCAAACTGGGCGGAAGAGGCCGCTGTAACAGCGGGATCAGGCAGAATTGGGGGCCTTCGGACGCGTAAAATGCGATTGGAGTAGCGTCCTCGTACTTGCCGCAAACCACAGCATACTCCGCGAGATCATATACGTCGTGTTCGGCAGCGGCGGTTACCGCTTCGTTCCACCGATGATCGGATGGGTCTATGAAATCAAATCGCATGACGTCAGAATCAGCGCGATTCTTCGTATCTGCGGATCGTCGCAGCGGAAATCCACTGGTATTGTGAGGACCCGCTTCGAAACATTCATCGATGCCTCGCCACAGTCTCGTAGCGGCCAATGCACGGGTGTGTACACTTGAGCCGCGATCAGCCGGCTGCGAACGCGGTCTCGGGCTGCCTCGTCTTCGAATACATAAACGGCATTGAACGGGCAGTGGCCGGCAGGCCAAGAAATGAACAGTGGCTTGCCAGCATCGACGCTGGGTGCGAGTGCTAGAAGAGAGCGCACATTGCGTTCGCGACGGCTCCTCCAAAGACTCGGTGCTCCACGACGGACGAGATCCAGACTCCAAGCACTGATAGCTTCATTATTTGGTTCCGGCAAGATCTGCTCGCCCCGCTTCTGCAATTCGAGAAATGTCTCCTTTAGACTCGGGCTAGTTTCGCCGGAATCCAGGTAGCGGCGCTTATATAACATGGCGGCCAGTTTCAACGAACTCCCGATGGGAGGGCCACCGGGAGCCGCCTCGGGGAGAGACAATTCGCGGGGGGACCAGGCGATGGCGCCGTCTGGAATCGGAAGGGTCTTTCGCAAAGATGCAAAGGCAAAGTCGGCCCGCGACGACCGCGCCCAGAGAGACTGCGGGTCATGCGTATGATCTTCGATAAGAGCGACCGACGGAGTGGATTCCCGCCAAGCGCCCCATTTCTCGCCCAATCTTACACCGAAGTAGTTAACAGCTAACACCATGTCGCCTGGCGAAATGGGTAAGCGGCTGAGTTCCGGTACGGCCCGTTGGGGATCGTCGCTGTAAAAGGCGACTGGAATGTTCCAGGAGCATAGGGAGGACACGACCTCCAAGCAGAAGTAATCGGGCAGCCAGAGGCGAGCCTGGGGGTGCGTCTCAATCCACCGGCGGCATAGCGCATAAAGGGCCGCCCTGCCGGTCGCGAAGAAGGAGCAGTGGGCGGGCCATGGATCCAAATCATGGCATGGGAAATCGTGCAAATGATATTCGCCGCCAATCTCATGCGACATAGAGAGTGCCCGTCACTCCTGTCTTTCAGACCTCAAAATCGACATCAAGATTACGTCCAGGTACCCACAGGCCCGGTACTGTGCCTGTCTTTTTAGTCCTTCCCGCACGAATCCGAGACCCTCATATAGACGCACAGCCCGCGTATTAGATGCGATAACACTGAGCCCAATACGGTTCATGTTCAGCTCGTCAAATCCGTACGCGATAATCGCGGAGGTTGCTTCCTTGCCGATTCCCTTGCCCCATCGGGACGGGTCGCCAATCAAGATGCCAAACTCGCAGGCGCGCACGCGGTGGTCAATCTGATAGAGTCCGGCATGGCCCAAACATGAATTAGTTTCCCGGTCGGCAATTGCCCAGACAAGGTCGTCGGAGACCTTGCCGCGGCATTCGATCCATTCTCTGATTGCCTGGAGGCTGTATCCAGAACTAAACCCGCCGAGCCCGCGCGCCACCTCCGGATCGTTGCGGAACCGGTACAGATTCGGCGCGTCTTCCGGTTCTAATTTACGAAGCAGTATGGTCGAAAGGAGTAGGTGCATGACCGCTGTTAGCAGGCGCGCTCAGATCGTCGACTTTGGAGACATCTTGTCCGGACCGTACGCCAGACCCGGCGATGACATACGCAAGCGTCTTGACGAGAATGGACAGATCGAGCCGAAGTGAACAGTTATGAACATACCAGTTGTCGAATTCGATTCGCCGGCTGAAGGTGATATCCTGCCTGCCACAAATCTGGGCGAAGCCGGTAATTCCCGGCTTGACCAGGTGTCTTTGGCGCTGCTCCGCGGTATATCGTGGAAGGTACTCCATAAGAAGAGGCCTCGGGCCCACCAGGCTCATATCTCCCCGAAGCACGTTCCAGAGTTCGGGCAACTCGTCCAGGCTCATCCGGCGCAGGAAGGTCCCGAGCGGCTGTAGTCGTTCTCCGTCAGGCAACGGAAGGCCTTGCGAGTCTACCGCCTCGCGCATGGTTCGAAACTTGTAAATGATGAATGGCTTTTCAAGGTAGCCCGGCCGAGTTTGCCGGAACAACACTGGGCGGCCAAGAAACAGACGGACAGCAAGCGCGACAGCAGCCAGTAAGGGCGACAACAGCAGTAGGGCCGACGCCGCCCCGGCGATGTCGAGAAGGCGCTTGGAAATCAAGACAGGTCCTCTGCCGCTGATGTATCGGAAGCCTTTCCGCGAGGGCATGCACGGTAGACCTGGCGGAATACCGCATCGAATTTGTCTATCGCCACTGCCATGGATAATTCCCGGTCGTAGAAGGCCCGGCCGCTGCGACCCATATCGGCAAGGTGCATCGGCCCTGCTTGGAAGAGACGGCGCACGCCTTCGGCGATACTGGAGGGATTCTCAGGTTCGCAGACGAGACCCCCGCCAGAACGACTCACAAGGTCAGCGGCATCACCCCGGACACCTATGAGAATTGGTCTCCCCGCGGCCAAGTACGCCTGAGTCTTCGACGGGATGGTAATGCGGAACAACGGGTCATCCTTGAGATGTACTAGCCGGACGTCGGCCGCAGCCAGAATGGAACCCATAGCTGCCATAGGCTGTCGCGGTAAGAAGCGAACGTTGTCGAGCTGCATATCGTTCGCCTTCCGTTCGAGACGGTCACGATCGACGCCGCCTCCGACGAAAACGAACCGGGCCTGGGGAACCGTCGCGCGGCAGAGGCGTGCCGCTTCCAGGACGGCATCGAGAGCCTGAACGATTCCCATCGTCCCGGCGAAGAGTACGGTGAAGTCTCCGGGTGCGCCAATGGGAACGGCGGGAGCCTCGTTGGGCTCCATGCCGGCCTCATCGCACCAGTTATAGATGACGTCGATTTTGGCAGCGGGAACACCGCGACCGATCAGAGCGTTCCTAAATCCCGGTGAAAGCACCACGATCCGGTCGGCCTGGCTGTACACAAAGCGGCACCATGAAGCGATCGCGCGGACCGCAGGGCGGTTGCGCAGCATTCCGCTCGTGGCTATGGTATCCGGCCAGAGATCTTGCACGTCGTAGACAACGGGCACGCGGAGGAGTTTGCGTCCGAGTATGGCGGGCAACCCTATGGTCGCCGGCGGATGATAGGCGTATATGACATCCGGCCGGCGGCTGAGCGCCCAACCAAGAGTTGATGCGCTGAACGCAAAACTCGCGTAATTCAGGACGCGGCCCAAAGCCGATTTGTCGTGGCTGGGATACAGCGGCACCCGTAGGATGGAGACACCCGCGACCGTCTCCCGCTGCCACAGGCGGACGCGGTAGCCAGGGTATAGGTTGCCGCCCGGATAGTTCGGGAAGCCAGTCACCACCTCCACTTCATGGCCGCGCCGGCGCAGTTCGCAGGCAAAGGTTAGACCCTTTAGAGTCGGCTCCGGCTCGAACCACTGAGTGAGGATCAGGATGCGCATGGGCGGTTGAGATTTCTCTGATGCGTCGGCAGCAAAAGCTGACGTTAGCTCTTCTTCCAAACCACTGTATTGACGTAGTCTGTGTAGCTCAGAATGATCCGAACGACCTTCTCAGACACATTCGCGGCGTCGTAGTCCGCCACAATCCGCAGTGCCCGGTCCGGGCCGACAGGCTGTGTGTCGAGCACCCTCATTGCAGACAGAATCCGCTTCGGATCCAGTCCGACCATCATGACGGCGCCTTCCTCCATACCCTCCGGGCGCTCGTGCGCTTCTCGGATGTTCAACGCCCGGAAGTTCAAAATCGAAGATTCCTCCGTGATCGTGCCGCTATCGGAGAGGGTCACCCGGGCGGCCATCATCAGATGCACGTAATCGGAAAAGCCCATCGGCTTCATCAGCCGAACTTTCTCTGCGAAGGTAATGCCCCCGGAGTCAATGCGCTCCCGTGTTCGGGGATGGACGGAAACGATGACGGGCAGCTCGTATTTCGAAGCCAGCAGGTTCAGCACCTCTACCAGATTTCGGAACAGGCGGGGTGAGTCGATGTTTTCCTCGCGGTGTGCGCTGACGACAAAATATTCGCCCTCTTTCAGGCCAACGCGTTCCAGGACGTCGGAGCGGTCAATCTTCGGGCGATAGTGCGTCAGGACTTCGTACATGGGGCTG
>OCZT010005617.1_pt1 | contig 12492 bp, 11 predicted proteins | sample 1539031 | NCBI WGS metagenome assembly OCZT01 (sample SAMEA3539308, study PRJEB22396) | soil metagenome | biome: tundra; feature: field; material: soil | place: USA | collected 2010-05 | depth 0.15 m | reverse complement strand
ATTGCTTTCCGAGCGGGCACACGGAACTCACCGTTCTGGCGTGGTGGGGCAGCCGAATGGTCTCGAAAGGGTGGTTTCGGGTCTATTTGGCCTACACTCCGCTCATCATTTTTGCTACAGTTTATCTTCGATACCACTATACGGTTGACCTGCTGGCCGGCGTCGTTACGGCCGCGGTTTTGATTATGACGGCACCCAAGCTGTACCAAAAACTGTCTCCAAAGGGGCTATGATTGGTAGGTATTGAAGTTGCGGCAGTAAAAAACAAAAAGGCGCTGCATGAGTTTGTGGAACTGCCTTTCACAATCTACCGTAACGATCCATATTGGGTGCCGCAGTTGCGCATCGCGGTCAAAGAGTTGTTGGACCGCGAGAAGCATCCTTTTTATGCCAACGCGGAAGCGGAGTTCTTCCTGGCGCGGGAGGGTGGCAAGGTGGTGGGTCGCGTGGCGGCCATCATCGACCGGAACCACAATCGGTTCCATGAAGAGAACGCCGGATTTTTCGGTTTCTTCGAGAGTGTAGACAACGTAGAGGTGGCGCGCGCGCTCCTGGAACGAGCGCGTCAATGGGTTTTCGAGCGGGGCGCGACGTTCCTGCGCGGCCCGGTGAGCCCATCCACGAACTACGAATGCGGCATGCTGGTGGACGGATTTGATTCTTCGCCGATGGTGATGATGACCTACAACCCCCGGTACTATCCGGGGCTAATGGACCAGGCCGGCCTGACCAAGGCCATGGATCTCTACGCCTACCTGAGCAACGCCAACACCATCGAAATGAAAAAGATCGATCGCGTTGCCGAAAAAGCCTTAAAGACTACCGGAGTGCGCGTTCGTCCCATTAACATGAAGGACTTCCAGAACGATGTGGCGCGCATATGGGAAGTCTATGGAGCGGCGTGGCAGCGCAACTGGGGATTCATCCCCATGACGCGCGAAGAATTCTTCCTGATGGGCAAAGAGATGAAGATGATTCTCAAGCCCGATCTGGTGCTGATTGGAGAAGTGGGGGGCCGGGTGGTTGGCTTTGCGCTGGCATTACCCGACGTGAATCAGGCGCTCAAACCGGCCAACGGAAGCCTGTTCCCGACGGGGCTGCTCAAAATCCTGTATCATCAACGTTTGATCAAGAATGTACGGGTCCTTGCCCTCGGGGTCGTCGAGGAGTACCGGGCTTCGGGCCTCGCGGCGGGTTTCTACGCCACGTTGGTCCGCAACGCGCGGAAACTGGGGTTTGGCGACTGCGAGATGTCCTGGATTCTTGAAGACAACGTGCTCATGAATCGCTCATTAGAAGTGATGGGAGCCAAGCGCTACAAGACATATCGAATCTATAATTGGAACTGAGGACCATGCGCGTATCGACTAGCGACATCACCGGCAAAAAAAAGGGCAGCGCCTCGAACGACATTTTCGAGAAATGCCGAAATTTCACTCGTCCGAGTGATTTGCAGTCCGCCGGGCTCTACATGTACTTCGAGGTTTTTGGCGACCGCGAGGGCTGTGGGGCTGGCGAAGTGCGCATGGGGCAACGCAAAGTACTGATGTTCGGGTCTAACGATTACCTGGACCTGATCACCCATCCCAAGGTGAAGGAAGCCGCCATGCAGGCCGTCAAGAAGTACGGCAGTGGTTGCAGCGGATCGCGCCTTCTCAACGGCACGCTGGATCTTCACGTCAAGCTGGAAGCCGAACTCGCCGCACTCGTCCATAAAGAAGCCGCCATTACTTTCGGCACCGGGTTCCAGGCCAACTACGGGACACTCAGCGCGCTCACCGAGAAGGGCGACGTGATGATCTGCGATCACAACCTGCACGCCAGCCTGGTGGAAGGCGCATTGCGGTCGCCGGCGCGCACGGTGCGTTTCCGGCACAACGACATGGAGCACTTCGAGCGGTGCCTGGAAAACTGCCCGCCCGAAGAAAAGATCTTCATCGTCAGCGAAGGCGTGTTCAGCATGGAAGGCGATATCGCCGACCTGCGCGGCATCATGAAATTGGCCAAGCCCTACGGCGCGCGCACGTATGTGGATGAGGCGCACGGCATCGGCGTGCTGGGCCCCACGGGCGCGGGCGCGGCCGAGCACCTGGGCGTGCTGGACGAAGTCGATATCGTGATGGGCACCTTCAGCAAGTCGCTGGCATCGGTGGGTGGCTTCATCGCCGGCGAGCGCGCCGTAGTGGATTATTTGAAGCATACGGCGCGGCCGTTCATGTTCTCGGCCAGTCTGCCGCCGGGTAGCGTGGCCGCGGTGAGCCAGGCGTTGCAGATCATGAAGAAGGAACCGGAGCGCCGCCTCCATCTATTGCGCATCGCGCAGTTGCTGCGCGACGAGTTGCGCTCGCGCGGGTTCAACGTGCTCCCCGGCGAGACGGCGATCGTGCCAGTGGTGATCCAGGATGAACTCGATCTGTGCCGCCTCTGCAAGCGATTGCTCGAAGAAGGTATCTACATCAATCCGGTGCTGCGTCCGGCCGCCGCGCAGAACCTGCTGCGCATTTCGTGCACCGCGGCGCACACGGAAAAGCATGTGGAGCGCTTGATTACCACCTTGGTGAAGGTGGCCACCGAACTCGGCATCGAGCGTTAAACCGGAAGGGTTTCTCCGGTGTCGAAGCCCAAACCGAAAGATCGGCCGCGCGACGCGGCGGCATCCGCCAAGGCGCGTGCGCCGGACCTCTGGGGTTCGGGCATCCTTCCATTCCTGGAGCGGTGGGCGCTCGCCATCGCCCTGTGCTCGATGGCGGCCGGCGGCCTGCGCATCGCGGCTACTTATACGCAGCTCGGGATGACCTACGATGAGCCGCAACACCTGGCGTGCGGTCTCGAATACCTGGCCCACCACGTGTACCGCTACGAAACGCAGCATCCTCCCCTGGCGCGGATAATGACCGCGGTGCTGCCCTACCTGGATGGGGCGCGTCCCTCGGGGAATCCGGACCGCGACTACGAAGGCGTGGGACTGGTGGTCCACTCCAAGAATCCCGATCGCTTTCTGGCCCTGATGCGCGCCGGGATACTGCCCTTCTTTTTCCTGGCGGCCCTGGTGGTCTTCTTCTGGACACGCCACATCTTTGGCGCCCCGGCGGCCGCCCTTGCCACCCTGCTGTTCACGCTGTTGCCGCCGGTACTGGCGCACGCAGGACTGGCCACCACGGATATGGCCCTCGCGGCCTGCCTGGGCGCGGCCTTCTTCTCGCTCGTGCTGTGGGCCGAGGCGCCCACCTGGAAGCGGTCCGCGCTCTTGGGTCTGACCGGCGCGGCGGCCGTGCTTTCCAAGTTCACCGCGCTCGGCTACCTTCCCGCCGCCGCTGTCCTGGCATTGCTTGCCTGGGCGCTGGTGGTGAAACCCGGGCGCGCGCAATTCGTGCAACTCGCTCGCGTTCGCGCGCCAGGCCTCCTGCTGGCCGCGTCTGTCGGCGTGTTGACCATCTGGGCGACGTACTTCTTCTCCTTCGGACCCATGCCCGGCGGCGGCCCTAGCCTGCCCGCGCCGGAGTTCTTCGACGGCATTCGTACCGCTCTCCGCCACAACGCCGAGGGCCATCCCTCCTACCTGCTGGGCATGCACGGCACTACCGGATGGTGGTATTACTTCCCGGTCGCCCTCGCGGTCAAGACGCCGATCGCTTTCCTCCTCCTGCTCGTGCCGGGCGTGTGGCTGTGCGTGAGCGGTCGCGCGCGGGTTGGCCCGCTCCTGCCGCTGGCCTTCGCTCTGGGCATCCTGCTGCCCGCCATGGCCGGTCACGTCAATATCGGCGTACGCCACATTTTGCCCATCTACCTGGGCCTGAGCGTGATTGCCGCCGCCGGTCTGCTGCGCGTCGCCCGGACCACGGCGGCGGGCGCGCTCGTCCTGGTGCTCTGGATGGCCATCTCGGGTGCCCTCAGCCATCCCGACTATCTCGCGTATTTCAACGAGAGCGTGGGCAGCGAACCGGAGAAGGTCCTGGTGGATTCGGACCTCGATTGGGGACAAAGCACCAAACAACTCGCCCGCAGGCTGAGAGAACTGGGTGCCACCCAAATCAATTTCGGAGTCCGCAACGGCCGCAGCGCCTACCTGGAAATCTGGCCCGGTCTGCCCAAGATCACGCCCATCCACCCCGCCATCCCGGCGGAGGGCTGGACCGCCATCAGCCCCACCACCGACAAGACGACACAGTACGGCTTCTACTTCCGCTATCCCAACATCCAGCCGTGGTTCGACACCCTCACTCCCAGGGAACGCGTCGGCTCCTACCTGCTATACTACGTTCCGCCGGGAAGCCTCCGTCGATGACGCCCACCACCGAAAACCCAGCGCCCCGCCTGGTCTCGCTCGACGCCTTTCGCGGCACCACCATCGCCCTCATGGTGCTGGTCAACAATGCCGGCAGCAGCCGCGACTCGTACCGCCAGTTGGAGCATGCCCAGTGGCACGGCTGGACCATCACCGACACCGTGTTCCCTTCGTTTGTCTGGATTGTGGGAGTGGCCATCACGCTTTCCCTGGGGAAGCGCCTGGCCGCCGGCGTCCCGAAATCCCGCCTGATGGCGCAGGTCGCCAGGCGCGCCGCCGTGCTCTTCGCGCTCGGCCTGGCGGTCTACGCCTTCCCCAGTTTCGACCTGGGCACGCAGCGCATTCTCGGCGTGCTGCAACGCATCGCCATCTGCTATCTGATCGCCTCGGCGATTTATCTATTCACCGGCGTCCGCGGCCAGATCCTGTGGATCGTGGGCCTGTTCACGGCCTATTGGATGATGATGACGCTCATCCCCGTCCCCGGATACGGTCCGGGGCGCCTGGACGTGGCAGGCAACTTCGCCCACTACATCGACGCCCGCGTGCTGGGGACCCACAACTACGCTCACACCAAGACCTGGGATCCCGAAGGCCTGGTCAGCACCTTGCCGGCCATCGCCACTGCCCTGTTCGGCATCCTGGCGGGCCAGATTCTGCGTTTGCGCCGTCCCTTGACGGAGCGCACCACGTGGTTCTTCGTGGCCGGCAGCCTGCTGCTCGCCTCCGGCCTGATCTCGACGGCCTGGCTGCCCATCAACAAAAAGCTTTGGACCGATTCCTTCGCCCTCTTTATGGCCGGGCTGGACTTCATCGTCTTCGCCATCTTCGCCTGGTTCATCGACGGACTGGGATGGCACAAGCCGGCCAAGCCGCTGGTGATTTTCGGCATGAACGCCATCGCTCTCTACATGGTTTCCGAGGGACTGGCGGAACTCCTGGATGCCGTGCGGGTAAATGCCGCCGGCGGCGCGATTTCCCTTCAGGCGTACATCTACCGCGCATGCTTTGTGCCGCTGGCCTCGCCGGCCAACGCTTCGCTGCTCTATTCCCTGGCGTTCGTCGCGGTGATCTACGCGGTGGCGTATTTCCTGTACCGCCGAGGCTGGTTCCTGCGCGTCTGACGCACTCGTTACTTCACCGTAAAGTCCACGCTCGCCACCACGTTTTCCCAGACCAACTGGAGTTTGCCTTTATTTCCGCCCGCGGTGGAAAGCGTGTACTTCAACTGCTCCACCATCGAGGGCGGCTTGCCGACGGTCATTTTGACGCGGCCCAGGTCCTGTTTCGCGTCGTACTCCGTCCCCGATTGGCCGGTCTGCTTGTTGACGATCAGCTCCCAACTCGCCGGATTCGCCACGTCGATGTACAGCGAGTAGTCTCCCTTCGGCACGGCCATCCCACCCAGGTCGAGATCGGCATCCGTATGCAGCACCGTGGCCGCATTGGCGCCCGCCCGCCACACCGGATAGGTCGGGTCCGAGCCCACCTGGCCGTCCTTGCCGAACAGCTTGCCCTCGCGCTTATTCACTGCCGGCGCGGAATACTTGATACTGATTGTCTTACCGCCGATGGTGACCGATTCCGTGAGCCCAGCCTTGGTTTCGGCGGAAGCCAGACCCGCCGCCGCAATAAGCGCCGCGGCGCCAATCCAAATCGTTTTCATGATAGTTCCTCTTCAAGGAGGATAGCGCACCGCGCCCCGCCCCGCGCTTCTGATCGGAGCCGCGACCGTGAGCGGGATGGGTCGGAGAGGGGGCGACCGGTGCCTTTTGTCAGAGGGCGGCCGCCGCCTTCCTGGTCGGTCCAGTTCGCATTGAATATGAGCTGGCCGTGGGAGAGACCCTGGGAGGTGGGGAGACGAAACTCCTCGCCATCGACTAAATGGCGCGTGAGCCCGAGTTCGCGACCGATCTGACCGTCGCCGGCGAAGCTGCAAGCGGCCATCATGAGCAGAATGCGAACGTTCATCGCACCGCCTTTCCGTCTACAATCGAGACATGGGAGCTAACGAAGAACTCCACCGCCTGATCGACATGGTCCCGGAACCCGACTGGCCTCTGGTCAGCCGGTTCCTGCATTTTCTGGCGGAAGGCGGCGATCCACCATTGGGCGATGCGGATTGGGCGGCGGTTCGCGAAGGCGATGCCGAATTCGCGCGCGGCGAAGTGGTCCCTCTTGAGGAACTGAAGCGCGAGTTCGGCTTGTGAAATATCGCCTGATAATGGCGAAGACGGCCGCCAATACATTGCGGCGGTTGGACCGGGTTCTGCAACAGCGTATCGTCGAACGATTGGAGCAACTCTGCGAGAATCCGCTGATTCCGCCAGCGAGCGACTGGGTGGAGGGCACGCGGGACCTGCGGAAAAGCCGCGTCGGTGGATGGCGGATTCTCTTCCGGATCGCAGAGGAGCACCGGGAACTGCGTGTAGTAGCGATACGTCCGCGCGGGCAGGCGTACCGGGACCTGTAGCGTTCTCCGCGGGATGAAAGATTAGAATCGGAATTTCGCCAAGACGCCTGGCGCGCCCGGAACGAACACCGGGGAAACATCGGTTTTTGGGCAATTTGGCTGCGGCCGACACCCGAATCCGGCGTACGTGTGGCCAATTGGCGTTCATCCCCGCCTCCCCGGAGGCCATTGCCGAGCCCTGAAATTCTCAGCCGCCGCTGAAATTCCGCTCCCCACCGGCGGCAGGGCAGCGACGCCGGCGCGCGTCAGTTCGGTGGTGAAGCCATCGCCATCCGGATCGGTGTCGATGCCAAATCGCTCCGTGGACTGGATGCCGTGGTGCTGGTTGATGGCGTTATTGGTGAACTCCCGGATCGAGACGACATTGGCGGCGTGGTGCCAAGGACGAATCACAAGGGTCGGCGGATTATTCGAACCGGTCGAAAGGAGGCTCAATCGGGGAAGTCCTTCGACCCGAGATGTATCCCAGAGACCTTCCCGGGTTAGCGCGTTGGTCGCCAACCCGGCGCCCAGGCGTTTGCCGAAACCGGAGCCGCCGCCTTGCCCGCACCCGGACAAAACCTCGGACTTTATTCAGCTCGTCGCCCCCATCGTGGAAGGCGGGATGGGGAAGGCCCGCGACACACGTCTCGGCCGAACGGACCCACTACCAAAGGGCGCGCAGTTGGAAAAGGGCGGGACGGACGCCCCCGGTATCTGCAGCCGCTCGTTCCGGTGCACGACACCGTGCGCTCTCGGCGGGGCCTTATCGAACCACAATCGAAGTTTGCCGGAGATCGCCGTAGGGCTTGGCCGGTGCCGCGATCACCTCCGCGATCGCGGCCGTATCCACCACGTTATTTTCCAGGAATGCATCAATATGCTGTTCCATTTCAGCCGGAAACCGAGGCGCCGGACCCAACAGCTTTTCGCCGTACGCCCTGAGCACTACTTCTTTGAACACTGGAAGCGCAACCCTGCCGCCGGTCTCTCCCGACCCGAGCGAACGGTTGTCGTCAAAGCCGATACGGACGGCGATGGTGATTCCTTCAGGGCCGTACGTGGACCCCACAAAGAGCGCGTCCCTGAACTCGTTTGTCGTACCCGTTTTTCCCATGACAGCGATCGGGAAACCGCGGGAATCCAGTGCATGAGCCGTGCCTGTGGGCATGCGCACTACACTCCGCAGACCCTCCTGAATGAGCGAGAGTCCGTCACCTTCCACATGGACCGGAGGCGACTGGTATCCGCGATCGGCTATCACCTCACCCGAATCCCCTACGATCTTGCGGATTACATACGGCTGGGTAAGAATGCCGGATGCGATCGTGCGATACGCATTGGCCAGTTCCAGCAAGTTCACTTCGGAGGCTCCCAAGGCCGTCGTAGCGTATGGGCGCAAGGGCGTCCGTATCCCAAGACTGCGCGCCGTCTGGAGGACGCTGGCAACTCCGATCTGCTCTGTAATCCAAACTGCGACGGCGTTTCTGGATTCCGCCAGTGCCATACGGAGGGGGATCATGCCCTTGAATTGACCATCGTAGTTTGAGATCCACTTCACATCCTGGTCCGTGCCGTTGGCGACGCTGATAGGCTCGTCTGGCACCACGGACTCGAGATTGAATGTTCCTTCCTGAAAAGCGGCGAGGTAGACAATGGGTTTCATGGCGGACCCAGGTTGACGCAGGGACTTCGTGACGCGGTTGAAGTCAACATATGCGCTGGAACGGTCTTTATAGACCTGGCGGCCGCCCGTCTCGGCCAGGATGCCGGCATCGCGGTTCCTTAGTACGACCACCGAGCCCTGAGTCAGGCCGCGGGCGCCGGAGTGCCGCTTCTCGTACACCAGAAGACCGCGCTCCAGTGCCTGGTTCGCAATTTCCTGCACCCCGGCGGCCACCGTCGAGTAGACCTGAATCCGCCCCTGCAGCAGGTCCTTTACGCTAAGGCCGGCGTAGCGGCTGGTGAGTTCGTCAAGGATATTGTCAACCACCGCAGACACCACCGTGGACGCCCCGGCCACCTTGTCCTTGTGCTGCGCCACCACCTCAATGGGGCGCTGCCTGGCTCGCCGCGCCTGTTCGGCGGAAATAAAACCGCGTGCGGCCATCAGCGTCAGGGTTTGGTTTCTGCGCTGCAAGACTCTCTTAGGTTCGCTCGCATCGGGCGCGTAGTAACGAGCTGACTTGGCGGTGCCTGCCAGCAGCGCGGCCTTGTCCGCATCCTCCGCGGTGAACATGCCGAGAGGCTGGCCGAAATAGTATTCCGCCCCCCGGGCAAACCCGTACTGTCCGTTTCCCATGTAGACCATGCTGGCGTACCGGGCCAGAATCTCTTCCTTGGCTCGACGCTTGGAGCCGAAGTGTTCTTGCATCTGTTGTTCGACCCACAACGAGAGGCGGATCTCCTCCACCTTCCGGACCAGCATGTTGACCGTTCGCGCGCCAATCACCCCCGACAGCACGCTAGCCATGCGGCCGCCGTACCGGAGTTGGCCGCTGTTTTCTTGCGCCGTCACGGTCTTGAGAAAGTAACCGCGCACGAGTTGTTGGGTGATGGTCGATCCGCCTTGCGGGAAGATGGCGGAATTGTTAGCCGCGTCCCGGCTTCCCATCCTCGATAGCCGTCGAATTAGATTGCCGAGCCTGATTTTGCACAGCACGCGAGCAAATCCGGAGTAGTCGACTCCGGAATGTGAGAAGAAGTTCTTGTCCTCCGCGGCGAGGATCGCGTCGCGAACAATGAGAGGAATCTCCTCATATCGCGTGATCTGGCGGGATTCCGCGGCCATCTCCTTGAGCGGCTGGTCGTGGGCATCGTAAATGTGTCCGATCGTAGGGAACTCAAACCGGGTGAATCCTTCCAGATCGGGCAGGCTGTTTCTATCCAAGTAAACGTGATAGAAACCCGCGGCAGCGAGGACGACGGCAAACGCCGTTGTGCAAAGGAGAAGGCGCACCAAGCCCCCCGTCCAATCGAGTCTCCCCAACCGGGTCCTGCGTAGTCTTCGAACGGCTGCCCGGGCGCGCACTCGAACACGCTTAGACCAGGTTCGAAGAGGCATCGCCGAGCCCCATCGTGGAGGTGGTCTCGCTATGCTCATGGGGCCGCCTTCGCGAATCGGTTCAACCCGGCGCCGCGGGTGTCCCGGCCTTCCAGCAGGAGCACGCGCAGATCGCCCAGGGTTTTCATACCCCGGGTAGTGCAAGTTATGCACCAAACCGCAATCGGGCGGCACGAGGCTCTGGGAGGTGCCGGCTAGTAACGACATGTGGTCACTTGACCAGATATCGTCACAGCAGGTACTCCTCGCAGAGGGGTCGATGAGTACGAAGTAACGACGCTCTGGGAGTGTGACCCGACGTATGGTCCCAGGCGGAACCTCAGTCGAAGCGTGGATTGCAGAGGTAAGTCGGCTGGCCTGTTGCGCTTCTTACCGGCAGGACTTGCACGTAACAACTTGCGGGAGCTTTCGGGTTTCTACCGTGTGTTCGCGCACATTCCGCTTTGGTTACCAAACTGCACTGCCCTGAAGTCGAGAAGAGGTGAGAAATGACGACCCTATTGATCATTGTTGTGCTGTTGTTTGTACTCGGCGGCGGGGGGTGGGGATATTCTCGCTGGCGCGGGTAGCCCGCGGGCCATTTGACCTGGTCCGCGACCCACTATGCGGACTTTGGTCGCATTAGTAAGGGCGGCTTCGATCGCGCCGGGCGTTTCGCCACTGTGCGAAACGCGATCGTCGAGCGCCAAGATATCTTCAAGCGGCCGGGCGTAGCAGAAGGGCAGGAGAGAGCCCTTAATCGAATACCTGAAATCGTTTTAGTCAAAGCTGCACGAAAGAAAAGAGGAGACACCAGATGAAACCGAGCACGAACGATCAGATCGAAGGCACGCTACATGACGTGAAAGGTAAAGTCAAAGAGACAGCCGGAAAGGTTACGAACGACCCCAACCTGACGGCCGAAGGCCAAGGCGAACAACTCGCCGGCAAATTCCAAAAGAAGGTCGGCCAGGTTGAAAAGGTGTTGGAGAAATAAAGAGGGCAGGCGATCTTATTTGCGGCCTGGGGGCGGTCGGATTGAGCTGAAGCTCGAATCGCCATGCGTCCGGACAAGAGTGTTGCCGTTCCGAACATCATCGAACGGGCCCCCGTCCGGCAAAACGAAAAAGGAGCGGTTAATGAAGGGATTTGTACAGGACATCGAAGATCTCGCCGTCAAGAGCGTCGAGTTTCGCCGGGTGCTTTACACGGCAAAACACTGCCAGCTCGTCTTAATGGCGTTAAAGCCCAAGGAAGAGATCGGGGCGGAAGTCCACAAGGCGGACCAGTTCTTTCGCGTGGAGGAGGGGACAGGTGAGGCTGTGCTCGATGGCGTTCGGACGGCGATCCAAGCGGGCTGGGCGGTAGTCGTCCCGGCCGGGACGAATCACAACATCGTCAATACCGGCAGTGTTCCACTGAAGCTCTATACACTCTATGCACCCCCGAATCACCGGGACGGTGTCGTCCACCATACCCGCGCCGACGCGGAGGCCGACAACGAGCACTTCGACGGCAAAACGACGGAATAGAGAGCCGGCTGGGCGTCGGGCCGATCTCCGCGGGAGCGCCCAGGTCGAGTCCCCCCGGTTGTCCCAGCTAAGCGACAGCTAAGCGAGATGGTTAGGCGGACGACCCTTCGCCGACAAAAATGGAGGCAAACAAAATGAGCTGGATTACAACCAAAGACGGCACGCAGATCTATTACAAGGACTGGGGCACAGGACAGCCCGTCGTGTTCAGCCACGGCTGGCCGCTGAATGCCGATAGTTGGGAGGCTCAGATGCTCTTCCTGGCATCCCACGGCTATCGCTCGATCGCCCATGACCGTCGTGGCCATGGCCGCTCGAGCCAGCCTTGGAATGGCAACGACATGGATACCTACGCCGATGACCTCGCGACTCTCATGGAAACGCTCGACCTCAAACGCGCGACTCTGGTCGGCTTCTCCGCGGGTGGTGGCGAAGTCGCCCGCTATATCGGTCGCCACGGCACGAAACGCCTGGCCAAAGCAGCGCTGATCTCCTCAGTCCCGCCGCTGATGCTGAAGACGGCGGCCAATCCCGGCGGCTTGGCCATGGAGGTCTTCGACAAAATCCGCGCCGGCTGCATCGCCGGCCGTTCGCAATTCTACAAGGACCTCGCCAGCGGGCCGTTCTTCGGCTTCAACCGGCCGGGCGCGAAGGTCTCACAGGGCATGATCGACTGGTTTTGGCTCCAGGGAATGCAGGCCGGCCATAAGAACACGTTTGACTGCATCAAGGCGTTCTCCGAGACGGACTTCACCGACGACCTCAAGAAATTCGACGTGCCGACACTGGTCCTCCACGGCGATGACGACCAGGTCGTGCCGATCGGGGCCGCGGCGCTGGCCGCGTCGAAACTCGTCAAGAACGCGACTCTGAAGGTCTATGCAGGCGCACCCCACGGCCTGACCGAGACTCACAAGGCGCAACTCAATGCCGACCTGCTGGCATTCCTCAAGTCCTGAGGTCCTGTGCAACACGCGCATTCAAGTGCAGCTCCCGCGCGATCGCAAATTTCCCGGGCAATGTCGTTATTGCGCCGTAACGGTGAGGGTCGCGGGGGCGCTTGCGATGCCTCCGATGGTGACTACGACCGGCTGCGTTCCGAGCGGTGCAGCCGCGGGGATGAGTAGGTTGATCTGAGTCACGCCGACCAAGGCAGTCGGGATTCCGGCGAACTCGATGG
>OCZT010005616.1_pt1 | contig 12493 bp, 11 predicted proteins | sample 1539031 | NCBI WGS metagenome assembly OCZT01 (sample SAMEA3539308, study PRJEB22396) | soil metagenome | biome: tundra; feature: field; material: soil | place: USA | collected 2010-05 | depth 0.15 m | reverse complement strand
GCGCTGCTGCTGCCCGTGCGGTATCCCCCGTTCTCATTCAGCTGAGCCTACGCGTCCCGGCACGCCGAGAGTGCCGGCGCCCGACGCCGCCCAGACGCCTCCGAGGCCGCCTGGGTTCCCAAGAGTTGCAATTCGGTCCGCCAGATGAATCCCCGCTCCGGAGGGTGCAATCGCCCCTTCATCTACATAGCGGTCCGGATTCTTTTGTTGGCGGCGTCTACAATCTGTCCGTACGGAAAACGTCGTACGCGACGCCCTCACGAAGATTCAGGTACAGGTGGCGTAGGCGCGGCTAATCCGTTCGGATTGGGGCGGCGGTGGAGGATCGTCACCCTCCTCATTGCTGCACGTGGCGCATGGTCGGCAACGGATAGCGGGCCGACTACTGGCGTAAGAGCGGTTGCGCGCTCCCACCCACTCGCCCCGGCCGTCAGGCAACGCGGAGTTGTTCGGACCGCGTCATACGGGTGGACAGGATGTCGTTCAGGGGCGATCGCATGGACGCGAAACCGCTTCGCTGCTCTGTCTGCAAACAGCCGGTCGTACTGCATGGCGGCCAAGGACGCCGACGGGCCGCGCTCATCGAAGACGGCCTGACACTCTGCGACGTGTGTGCGCCGGCAGGCAACCACCAGCCCATCCGCTTCGAACTCTAGCTCGCCGTCAGCCGGCGCATGCCCGCGTTGGCTCCTGTGCTCCTTCGCTCACGCACGTTTTGGTGCGCTCGCTGCGGTGCTCGTAGCCGCCTTGTCCTGCACCGTCGGACGGCGAGCTAAAAGCCCGCCAGACCAGGGGATTCCGCCGGTGGGGCCGCAAGAAGCGTCGAGATGGCAGCCACGGACGCCCGCAGGATGGCGTCTTTGCCCGCCTCGATCCGGCGCTCGTCTTCCTCGGACAGCATCAGAACGGTGTGCTGGCTGGCGAGGTTGTCCATCAGAACGAACGCGCCGGCCGCGGGGACGCCAAAGTGAGCGGCCATCCCGATAGTCGCCGCGCACTCCATCTCCACGCCGGCATAGCCCGCACGGCGCCACCGAGCAACGTCGCTCGGACGCTCGAGCGAAATCGTCGTGGTCGAGACCAGGGTTCCGGATCGAACAGCCGCGAAGTCGAGCCGGGATGCAAGCTCGCCGCGAAGCACAGACGAGAGTCTGGCCTCCGGCTCGATCGGCTTGTTCCGTGACAGCCGGCGAGACACACCGTCTCGACCGACGATCAAGGACGGCACGAGGACGTCTCCGACTTGCCAGCCGTCGGCCAGACCACCCATCGCGCCGACCTGAACGAGGGCGCGCACGCCGAGCTTGATGACCAGGTGGGCAATCGTTGCCGCCATCGCCGCACCGATCACGACGCCGATCCAGATGCGATCACCGCTCTCTTCGACGAGGAGCGAGTGTTCCTCCACCTGGCGGGCATCAGGCCAGATCGCTCGGACTCGCCTGAAGCAGTCGCGCTGGCTGAACTCCCCGACCATGATCGCGGCGGTGGGCCGGACATCGTCGGCGATGCCGAACATCCCCCGGGCGTCGGTCGGTGAAACGTCGAAGTAGGGCATCTGGCGACTTATGCCTCTCGCTCGTCCGGGGCGGATGACCCGTAGAGGTAGGCACCGATAACGCTTTCGCCCAGCGCCCCGCGAGCGACCGCAACTATCCGATCCGTCTGGTTCATGGTCGTATCAACCCTCGGTCAGCGACCCATAGGTCAAAACTCTTGCGGGCACCAGGGCTGCGACGCCGTGGGGAAGAGGCCGTCGGCGAGTGCCAGACCGCCCGGACGCAACTCCACTACCCTGCCGGCGCCGGCCAGCGCTGTGGCCGTGTAGCCGCCCATGAAGAGGCAGGCCAGGTCGTTGGCATCGAGCGCCAGGTCGGCTTCGAGGTCAGTGCGGGCGACTCGGGCGCTGCCATCGGAAGCGTCAAGGCGCCAGCGTCCGGCGTTCCAGGCGCAGTAGTCGTCACGCAGATCGAGCGTCAGTCCGCCGTTGCCGTGTCCGTCGATGCCGTACGTCCGGCCTTCAAGGGCGGCCGCAACATCCAGGATGCGGACCCAGAGGCCATCACCCATCGTCGTGCCGAGGCGCCGGGGCTCGGCGGCAAGGGCGAAAATGGGGTGGTCGAAGGGAAGGCGCCAGGTCTTCAGCGTCCGGACCAGGTCTACTTCGAACAGGTATCGCCAGATCTCGCGCGTGCCGCGCGGCGTCGATGCCATGGCCTCGTCGAGGGTGAGTATCGACTTGGGTCCGCGGGCGTTCCAATCGGACTTGGTCTTGTAGATCGCATAGGCCTCGGGACCGTCGGCCGTCTCGTAAACCACGAGGCGGCGCGCCTCGCCGCCCTTGGCGTCCTTCTCGACGAGCGGCAGGATGCCAACCCACCACGCGGGCGTGCGGGACAGGAAGCCGGCTCGCGTCGCCCGGGCGGCCTCGTAGATCGGGGTCACGAGTTCCAAACCCTGGCCGGCCGGCAGCAACCGGAAGGAACCCTCGCGCGGCCAATCGCGGGTGAAGCCGACGGCCGTAGTCTCGGCCTCGAGATTCAGGGTGAACGTGGCCAGGCCGAATCCGAAACGCTGGTAGATGGCGCCCTCGGCCGCCCATAGCATCGCGATCGGCTCGCCGCGGCGATGGCAGTCGTCGATCATTCGACGCATCATCTCGCGCATGATCCCGCGGCGGCGGTGGGTCGGCACGACCGTGACCCAGGTGATGCCGCCGGCCGGCATGTCTCCCCCGCCAGGGACACTCAGGCCAACTCCGAAGACGCCCGCGGTGGCGACGAACCGGTCGTTCTCCATCGCGCACAGGTACCGCTCCTTGTCCGACACGGCCTCGACGCGCTGGATCAGATCGTCCGAAACATCGTCTGAGAAGGCGACTTCGGCGCTCTTTAGGAACTCCGTGAATCGCTCCGGTGGACAGACGCGAATCTCGACGGTCATGGCCGAATGGTGCCAGACGTGGAGCCCGGCTGTGGGTCGCCTGCGGCCATGGACTTTGCGGGCTTCACCTGCGCTCGCAGCCATTCCACGACACCCGCCACGACCTCCGGCCCCTCAGGCTCGTTTAGCGTTTCGTGGCGCAGGCCGGGCAGCACACGCCGCTCCACGCCCGGCACTTTCCCGAGTTGCTCGCTTCCCTCGGTGGGGACGAGCGTGTCGGCGCCGCCGTGGATCACCAGCGTCGGAACGTGAAGCCGGCCAAGTTCCGAGCGGGCGCGCTTCATTGCCGCGAAGAACTGGGCACCGAGGCGGGTCGTCGAGCGTGGCTGCACCAGTGGATCGGCGAAGTAGGCGACCCCAACGCCAGTATCGTGCGACAGCTGTTCGCCGCTGATCGGGTTGGCCAGGACCACGGTTGGGGCGACGACGCCAAGGACCGGGGCCAGGACGCGCTGCCAGCGAGGGACTCGGGCATCGAGCGGCGGGGCGCTCAGCACGAGCAGATCCGGCGCGGGCCGGTCGGAGCAGGCGTAGGTCAGAGCGATGAGAGCCCCCATCGAATGGCCGAAGAGGACCAGCGGCAGGCCGGGTTCGCGCAGAGCCGCGAGCCGAACCTCGACGTCGTCGAGGAAGTCGTCCCAACGATCGATGTAGACGCGTCGACCGCCCGACAGGCCATGTCCCCGAATGTCGAAGGCGTGGACGTCGAGGCCCGCCTCCGCCATCAGACGACCGGTGCGTTCGTAGCGGCCGCTGTGCTCACCGATGCCGTGGACGATCAGGACTCGCGCCCAGGGTTTGCCCGAAGACGGCCAGGCGCGGACGTGCAGCGGAGTCCCATCGGCGGCCGGCCGGTTGGATCGCGGCTCTGCCGCTTCGATGGTTCCGACTTCGGTAATGGAATCCGTCGTGGTTTCCGCTTGAGCCGACATATCCCGCCTCATCAACCGGGCGGAGGTTGCCGCCACGGCCTCATCGTAAACCCGCGTTCCACCGTTCAAAACCCAGACTGCGGTGGCATCTCCGCCTGTCCGCCACGACACCTGGCCTTGCGCTAACTGTCTGAGAGCCGACAGAAATAGGGTCGCTGGGTAGCTGAGCGTCTGCCGGCGTAAATGTATAGTCCGGCAGTATGCATTTGCGCGACGGCGGCGGCAGTTGGCCAGCGCGAGATCGCGGGATGCAATAGCGGAATCGGGGACATCATGCGTCCTTTCGTGTCCCACGGCGCCATTTCCACGACGGCTGTCAACCCTTCTGTTTCGGGTGTCGTCGGCCTTCTGGAGCCGACGCTCGACACGCCGTTCGGGCCACTCATCGTCCCGCAGGCAATCAAGAACAAATGGGATTCGCTGACGACCGAGACGGTTTCCGGCGGCGAGAGCGTCCAGGCCTACCTCGGTTGGCCTCTCCGGCTTGTCGACTTCGGCAGCGGCGGCACGGCTGTGTACTTCGAGCGCGGCATGATCGTCCTCCGCCCCGACCACGCCTGCTATGCCGTGTCCGGCCCCATCTACCTCGCCTATGCCGCGTTCGGCGACGTTCAGCCCGCCGGCTGGTCGCCCGGGCTGCCGATCTCCGATGAGGAAGCGGTGACGAACGGCCGCCGTTCGCAATTCGATGGCGCGGACATCTACTGGAGCTCTGCGACCGACGCGCACGAGGTCCACGGCGCGATCCGTGATCACTGGCAGGCGCTCGGCGGCGTGGACGGCTTCCTCGGCTATCCCATGACCGACGAAACGCCCATCCTCAATGGCGGCTCCGAAATCGGACGGATGAATCTCTTCCAGGGCGGCTCCATTTACTGGAGCTCTGGCACGGGCGCCTGGGAGGTTCACGGCGATCTTCGAAGTGCCTGGCTCGAGCGCTACGGCGGCCCGACTGGCCCCCTTGGCTGGCCCGTCTCGGACGAGACTTCCTCGCCGTCCGGCGCTCTGCGCTACAACGACTTCACCAACGGCTGCCTGGCCTGGCCCGGCAACCGCGCCGGCATTCGAATGCTGACCGGCGTCGATGTCTACTTGGACAGGTTCGACTCCAAGGGCCAGCATTCGTGGGCCGAGAGGCATGGGCTATCCGGCGTCTGGCTGTACGTCAACACTTCCGTCACGACCTCCACTGCCGGCAACATGAGCGAGCGCTTTCCCGGCAGCGACCATTACGGCGCGAACGCGACTCCACAGACAACCCTGATAACGGTCAACCCGGTACGCGGGTCGACCACGATCGATGTCAGCTTCGATGGCTGGGACGCGCTGGCGATCGACAGCGACGTCCACCTGGGCACCGTTACTGGCCATTTCGACCTGGACAGCATCTTCAACAACCCCGGGCCGGAAGAGATCTGGAACGGCGACTTCTTCGCCGCCTATTCGGTCCGCAATCTCACGCCCGCCGACCCAATGGATGCGAACTTCCGCCAGGACCTCTTCTGGGGCTTCGGCAACTTCAACACGGCGACGCTGTCGAAGGCGCAGTTCGGCCAGACGTTCAGTGATGTCCAAGGCGACGAAGCCGGCTGGCACTGGTTCGATGACGCCTTCTACGACAACGTCTACAAGGGAATCGCGGCCGGCGGCAACTGCTTCGGCATGTGCCTCGAGGCGAACGACGCCCTGGCCCGGATGGCGCTCTACTCGGAGTCCATCCACGGCGTGGCCGACAGCGCCGTGTCCAGGAATGAGATGAACCTCAAGCAGGGCTACCAGGTTGGGGCCAGCATCATCGACCACGTCGTTGGCATGTTCCTGGCCGGCGCCACACACGATCCTGTTCGCTGCTTCAACGACAGCCGGGACATGTATACGCGGAACGACTTCCCCATCATTTCCATCACCAGCGCCTCGTTGGGCGGATCGGGCCACGCCGTTCGGCCGTATCGCTGGGACCAATCGAACCCCAACGACTGGGTCATCTTCGTCGCGAACCCGAACGAACCGGCCCCGCAAGGCGCCGACGGCGACGGCCAGAACACCATCCACATCAACCCCAACACCAACACCTTCACCTTTGCATTTGGTGCGAGCAACGTCTGGTCGGGCGGTTCGTCGTCCGGGGGACGGATGTTCGCCATGCCGTTCTCGATCATGTGCACGGAGCCGCGCACCCCGTTTTGGGAAACGCTCCTCGCGCTGATCGGCGGCGCGATCATCTTCCTCGGTGGCAGCGCCACCACGCAGCAGATCTCCGACGGCCAGGGCCGGACGTTCTACAAGACTCCGGCCGGGACAACACCGACGAGATGGGACCAGATCAACGAGACGGCGAAGAGCCGGATCCCCGGTCTGGCGCGGATTCCGCTCTTCCACAAGCAGCCGCTCAACCGCAACGTCATCCCGAGCGTCGCGTCCAAGGCCAACGCGGGCCAGGCCGTGTCGAAGGTCGGCGCAGGCGGCGTTGTCGGGCCGATCATCACGGACATCGGGACGCCGGCCCCGGAGTTGTACCGCATTCAAGGCGTGCGCCCGTACGGCACTTCGCCGGCCGAGGCTCCGCACCCCGCGATGGGCAGCGTGGCCGGAAGCGCGGCCATCAACGCCCTTGGCGGCGCGGCGATCGCGCAGACGTCAGTTCCTACAATCGCCGGTCCGGTCGTTAAGGGCGGCCCTGCCATTGGAGTCTTGAACATCGCCTCGCAGTCACCGGCCGCCGGCTCCAGCGTGATTGCAGGCATGGGTTCTGCCAAGCAGGCCGCCAACCCAGCGGCCATCTCTCACGGAGCCTCCGCGATTAGTAACCCGGCCATCGGAACCGGTCCAGTCGACCAGCTGACGCACGAAGTGGCTCCAGGCAGTGGCGCCTACACGTGGGCGATCCGATCCGCCGGCGCTTCGGCGGCGGCGGCGGTTCCAGGTGGCGCCCAGACCGCGGACGTACTCTCGCTGAGCAAGCCGGGGTCGGCCGAACAGGCTCTCTCGATCACGCTCGGCACTTCCCCCCAGCCGCGGGCCGTAAACCTGACGCTGGCGAATTCCGCCAGCGCCGGACTATCGAAGGTCCGCGTCTTCACCCTCTCCAACCTATCCCTCGAGGCCGGTCAGGCGTTCACCGCAGGCCTCACCACCGACGGCAGCCAGATCGTTCTCGAGAACGCCGGCGCGCCGGTCACCCTAGCCCTCGAGATCCGGGCGGGGCTCGGTCCGATGGCGATGGTCTCCCGACCGTCCGTGACGTTGCAGGCGGGCAAGGCCGCGATCATCCAGCCCGACAGCTGGGATCCGGCCCAGATCGCAACCAGTCCGGTCAGCATAAGCGTGCTGGACAAAGTCGGCGGAACCGTGCTCCAGCAGCTCAAGATCCAGTAGCCGATCACGGCCACTCCCCGGGGCGGTTCGCCGTCCCGGGGAGTCTTTATGTCGCCGCTCCGCCGCGAGGCTCGCCCAATGCAACGACGCTCACGCCCAGGCGCTCGCGCCAACGGCAGCGCAGGTCGACATTGAGGCCAGCTGGTGCGCCGTAGACTTGCGGCAGCGCCAGCCACATCATGTAGCTCGAAACCAGACGTGAGAGGTAAGACAGGTGCAGCAGCGTCCGACAGGTGTGACAGTCCTGGCAGTTGCGGCAGCGGCCCTGGGGGTGCTCGCGATCCTCGGGGCAGGCGCCTGGTGGAATGCGTCAGAGGGACTCGCCTGGCTGCCGCGCATCCACGGCGGCGAGCGGTTGATCGCGCTCGTCCTGCTCACGGCCGGGCTTTCGGAGCTCGTGTTCGCCTATGGAGCCTGGATGTTGCGACCGTGGGCCTGGACGCTCGGGGTCGTACTCGACGTCATCGTGATCGCCCTGGCTCTGCTCCAACTCGGCCGGCTCGAATACGCCCGCCACATCGTCACGATCGCCATTGCAGGACTCACCGTCTGGTATCTGGCGACCCCGCGCGTGAGAGCAGTGTTCGGACGGTCCTAGACAAGCGGGCCGGGACACATCTTTCCAGACGCCGACCATGAGCTTGCGCCTGCCCTCGGGAGTCAGGACCTGGCTGCTGGCAATTCGACCCGCCACTCTGCCGGCGTCGGTGAGCGGGGTCGTTGTTGGACTCGGAGCGGCCTGGGCAACCGGCGCGCCCTTCCGGCCCGACACCGCGACGGGCTGCCTGGCGGTGGCGCTTCTCCTACAGATATGCGCCAACCTCGCCAACGATCTGTCCGACTTTCGGCGTGGCGCCGACACGCCAGAGCGTCTCGGGCCGACCAGGGTCGCCGCTGCTGGACTGGTGACCGAGCGCCAGCTCGAGGTCGCCATTGCCCTGGTGCTGGCGGGTGCGGGAATCATCGGCCTCTGGCTCGCGACCATTGGCGGACCGGTACTCGTCGTGCTTGGCATCGCGGCGGCCCTGGCCGCGCTTGCGTACACCGGTGGTCCGTTCCCATACGGCTACCACGGCCTGGGGGAAGTCTTCGTCTTTGCGTTTTTCGGCCTCTTCGCCGTGATCGGGACGGCGGAGTTGCAGTCTGGCCGCGTCGAGATTCTATACGTGCTGGCGGCGATCCCGGTTGGCACGCTAACCACCGCGATCCTGGTCGTGAACAACCTCCGAGACACCACCACGGACCGAGCGGCTAACAAGCGAACGCTTGCGGTGATCTTTGGCGAGGGGTTCGCCCGTGCGGAATACGCTGCCTGCCTCCTCATCGCATGGGCGGTTCCGGTGGGCCTCGGAATCGCTCGTTGGCTCGGCGCATCGGTCGCAGCCGGGCCGCTGACGCTTCTGCCGATCCTGGCTTTGCCCATGGCCAGGCCGCTGTGGCGGGTTGTTCGCGCAGACGACGATCCGCGCCAGCTCAACCCTGTTCTGCGAGGGACGGGCAGGATGACCCTGGCCTTCTCGCTGCTCTTCTCGGCCGGGATGGCATTGGGGCGATGGTGGCCATGAGCGCGTGAGCCGCGAATGGGCGGCTCCGACGCAAGGCCGACCTCCGGACCGCGCGACCTGCTACGCCGAGGCCCGAGCGAATGAGCGCGCCCCCATCGTGATCGTGACGATGGTCAATACCACGAGCACGGCCACTCCAACCAGGATTTCCTGGTCGGCGAAGCTGGCGTTGAAGAGTGCTCGGATTGCCGCCACGGCGTGATAGAGCGGGTTGAACTTCGCCACCGTCTGAAGCCAGTCGGGCGCCAACGACATCGGCAGCATCACACCCGAGAGAAGCAGGAGCGGCAGTGTCAGGCCGTTGACGACCGGGGCCAACGAGTCCTCGCTCTTGAGAACGAGCGCGAGGGTGTAGGAAACCGGCGACATCATGAGCCCGATGAGGGCCAGCAGGGCGAAGGCCACGGCAACGCCACCGACGTTGATTTCCAGTCCGAACGGGATGGCCAACCCCACCAGGATCAGGCCTTGTGCCAGCAGCAGGACGACGTCCCGCAGCGAGCGGCCAACGAGCATGGCCACGCGGCTCATCGGCGTCACGGTCATTCGCTCGACGACGCCCTCGCGCATCTCGTCGCACAGGCCGAAGCCAACGAAGGCCGAGCCGAAGAGCGCGGTCATGACCAGGATCCCGGGCACGAAGACGTTGAAGGCGCCGCCGGGCGGGAAGCCCGGCATCTTCGCGATGTTGTTCAGAAGGGGGCCAAAGAGGAACAGGTAGAGGATCGGCTGCATGACGCCGAGGATCACCCAAACGGGGTTTCGCAGGCTCAAAGTTAGCGATCGCTCGAAGATGAGCCACGTGTCACGGAAGATTCGCATCGGGTTCTTCTCCTGGCCGTCAGGCGGCGCTTTCGCGCAGCGATCGGCCGGTCTTCTTGAGGAATACGTCGTCGAGGCTGGGCCGGTGCAGATCCATGGTTGAAGGCGCCAGGCCCTTGGCGTCGAGCAGGCGCAAGACCTGAGGAACGGCCTCTTCGCCTCGATCCACATACAGGCGCACCAGACCGTCATCGAGTTCGGCCTCGCGGACGAACGGCTGGCCGGACAACAGCTTCACGACCTGATCGCCGTTGCCGTTGACACCGATCGTCAGGACGTCACCCGAGATCTCGCGCTTCAGGTCGTCAGGTGAACCTTCCGCCACGATCCGGCCATGGTCGATGATGGCCAGGCAGTCGCACAGTGCGTCGGCTTCCTCCAGGTAGTGGGTCGTCAGGAAGACGGTCGTGCCCGTCTCACGAAGCTTGCGAATCTCCTCCCACAGCCGGGCCCGAGCCTGGGGATCAAGGCCGGTCGTTGGCTCGTCGAGGAATAGGACGGCCGGGCGATGGACCATGCCGATGCCGATGTTGAGCCGCCGGCGCATGCCACCGGAGTATGTCTTGCAGGTCCGGTCCGCGGCCTCGGTCAGGTCGAGGGCCGCGAGGATCTCGACGGCGCGGCGACCGGCCTCGGCCTTGCTCATGCCGAAGAGCCGACCCTGGATGATCAGCTCCTCGCGCCCGGTCGCCTCGCGATACGAGCCACCCGACTGGGCCACATAGCCAATCCTCTCGCGCACTTGGCGGGGATGGCGGGCTACGTCGAAGCCGGCCACGCTGGCGGTGCCGGCTGTCGGGGGAAGGAGCGTGGCCAGGATCCGCAGTGTCGTCGTCTTGCCTGCTCCGTTTGGACCCAGGAATCCAAAGATGTCGCCCGCGTTGACGCGGAGATCGACGCCCGCGACTGCCTCTACTGCCCCACCGCGGCCCTTGAACGTTCGCCTCAACCCGACGGTTTCGATGGTCGGTTGGGTATTCGACTGGGCGCTCATCGCGACGCTCCAACGAGGTCCATCGCCGCGGCGCGCGCGCCCGTTCCGGCGATGTCAAACTGCCGGGTTGTGAGGTTCATCGATCGTCCTTCAAGTTCGTTGTCCCCAACGCTTCGTGTCTCGGCCGGTTGCGCTAGCCGATCGCTGCTCTATACTATCTCTGCGCAGCGCAGAGAATAGCCAGGACAGACGAACGATGTCAAGCGATGGACCGAGAGACGAGCTGGTGGCCGCGGTTCTGCGCGCCGTCCGCAAGGAGAGCGGCCAGGCCGTGCTCTTCAGCCAGGCGGTGGCGGAGCGAGTCGGTCTTGCCGGAACGGACATCGAGTGCCTGGAGGTGCTCCAGGACGAAGGCCGGGGCACGGTCGGACGGCTGGCCGAGCTGACGGGCTTGACGACGGGTTCGGCCACGCGCATGGTCGACCGACTCGAGCAGGCCGGCTACGTCAAGCGCGTCGCCGACCCGGCCGACCGCCGGCGTGTTGTCGTCGAGCCTGCGGCCGGACTCTCGGCCAGGTTCGGCGCGCTCCACGCCCCGATTGCCAGGGCGCAGACCGAGGTCATCGAGCGCTACGACGATGACCAGCTCCGGGTGCTGATCGACTTCCTCGACCGCAGTGGCGAAGTGGCGCGGGTCGAGACCGCGAGAATGCGTGCCCCGAGCGAGGAAGCGGACGCGGGTGGCAGCTACGCCGCGCCCGTCGGCGGCGTCACCAATGGCCGGTTGATCTTCCTGTCGGGTGCGCCTCGGATGAAAGTTCGGGACGATGCCACCCTGACCGAGCTATCCCGAGCCGAGTTCGCCGGCCCCGTCCCCCGAATGAGGGTGCGAGGCGGAGTCGTGACCGTCGCCTATCCGCATTTCGGTTGGTTCGACTGGAGAGCCCAGGTCGCCGGGCAGGCCGTCGTCGCGTCGGCCCACTGGCGCAAGGACGCGGGTGAGATCGCTCTCAATGCCAGGGTCCCATGGTCGATCGAGCTGCGCGGCGGGGTCTCGGAGTGGATCGCCGACCTGCGGGCATTGCGGCTCGAGTCGTTCGAGTTGCGCGGCGGAGCCAGCAAGATCGAACTGCTCCTGCCCCGTCCAGTCGGCGTGGTCCAGATCCGGGTCTACGGAGGCATCAGCCGCGTCTCGATCGAGCGTCCGCTGGGCGTCGCAGCCGGCCTGGAGGTTCGGGGCGGCATCACTGAAGCGGTCGTGGACGGCGAGACGCACAAGGGGGCGGGACGGCTTTCGATCCAGACGCCCGGCGCCTCAGAGTCGCCGGATCGGTATGAGATCGAGGTCTCTGGCGGCGTCAGCAAGCTCCTGATCGCGGCCCGCTAGCCGGTGGAGATGTTCCTGGCGGGCTTTGCTCTGTCCCTCTCGGCGTCGCTGGATCTGGGAATCGTCAACGTGGCCACGATCAAGCGCGGCCTGGACAGCGGCGCACGAGCGGCCTTCGTTCTGCAGGTCGGCTCCTGCCTCGGCGACATGACCTACGCCCTGCTGAGCATGTTCGGGCTCGCGCTGGTGCTGGCCGACCCTCGTGTCCGCACCGCGTTCTGGCTGGGCGGGACGGTGGTGCTCCTCTACCTGGCCGCCACGATGGTCCGGGACACGCGGCGCGGCAGGTCACTCGACATCCAGGGCGGCGGCGGCGGCGCCGGCACACCTCTCCATCGGGACTTCTTCCGCGGCATCGCCCTCGCTCTGTCGTCGCCTTCGCTGATCATCTGGTTCGCCACAGCCGGCGGCGCGGTCATCGCCGGCGTCTACGGACGTACGCAATCGCCGCCGTTGCTCTTCCTGGCGGGCTTCTTCTCCGGCGGCATCGCCTGGGCCGCGGTGCTGTCGCTCATCTCCGGCAAGGGCCGCCACA
>OCZT010005614.1_pt1 | contig 12496 bp, 13 predicted proteins | sample 1539031 | NCBI WGS metagenome assembly OCZT01 (sample SAMEA3539308, study PRJEB22396) | soil metagenome | biome: tundra; feature: field; material: soil | place: USA | collected 2010-05 | depth 0.15 m | reverse complement strand
TGATCTTACCCCTATTTAGTAGACAAATAAATAAGACACTATATTAGTAAATAAAACAAAGGTAAGTCGCATGGAAGACATAAAATGGAAAAGATACACCAACGAATATAAACTTCAGGTAGTTCGTCTAGTAAAAGATGAGCAGAGGAAGCCAATAGAACTGGCAAAAAAATAAATAACCGACAGTAAATAATAGAAGGCTCTACCCCCATTTAGATGTAAGTAGTAAAATTGATTCCCTGCATCTCCTATAAAATTCCTTAAATTATTATAAATTAAGGGGTTAATTGTTTTTAATCGTAAACATTTGCCCCAAACGTGCCAGTTTATTATTTTTAATAAAGGAATTATAGGGAACTATATGGGGTCCCCAAAGTAAATCCTGGTAAAATTATTCAAAAAAAAGCATTACTTATATGCATGACTACACAATTAAGGGTAAAAGATATCGTGAATCTATAGGTTCTATCAAATTGGATGTCAAAGCTTTAGGAAATAATTTCCTCTTCCTTGGAAATACATATTTGACCAAAGGGATTACTACTGCGGTGTTTTTCAAATCTGAATTGTGGAAAGCTTACTTTGATGGAAAGAAGATGGAAATTTACAAAACACTCCATGATTTCATAGGTATAGTCGTTCCCAAAGGCCCCCACAAAGTTGAGTTTGTATTTACCCCGACAAGTTTTAAAGAGTCCGAATATTTAGTACCGAGCTTTTCATGAATTGTATTCATTTTCCTTGCATTTTCTATATTCAAAACCTATTCAAAAGGGGGATTAATTCCTGATATGAATCAGAATGCTACTTTAATTTATAGGAAATATTTATTCAAAGGATTCTATTGTTTCAAGAAAATAAAGAGTATTATAACAGGCAGGAAGATTAATGATTTAGAATACTATTCTTCATTCTTCCTTTTCCTGAAACACTTTCAGGATGAATTTTACTACTTTATGGGAAATAAAAAGATCTTTTATGATCCGCTCAAATCAGCTATCGGGTATCGAATTTATTTAGACGGAACTTTTGAAAAAGAAGAACTTAATCTTTGTTCAAAATATATAAAACATGACAGCATTGTATTGGATATTGGAGCAAATATCGGTACCCATTCAGTCTTTTTTTCAAATATAGCTATTGATGGTGTTGTATTTTCTTTTGAACCATCAAAAGATACTTTCGGTCTTTTACTGAATAATGTAAAATCCTCACCTAATATTATCCCGTTAAATATTGCTCTCAGTGACCGTTCAGAATTGCTTTCCTTTTTTGAATGTGAAGATAACGCTCTTTCTGGACTGAAAGATACTTTAAGAAGCCCTGTTAAAAACAAAACTCAGGTAATCTGTCTTAAAGGGGACTCACTGGTTTCTGATCTGAACTTAACAAAAATTGATTTTATCAAGATTGATGTTGAAGGTTTGGAAGAACAGGTATTAAAAGGACTTGAGAAAACCATTTGCAGAAATAAACCTATTATATTCTGTGAAATATTTAAAGGAAAAAAATCCAACCTTTCTCCCGAAAGCACTATTAATTATATTATCAGATTGGGATATGATGCATATGTAATGACTGCGAAGGGGTTAAGTAAATTCACAAGCCATAGTGATTCTGAAAGCAATTACCTGTTTTTACCAGATATCAATGTAAAAAACTAACACATTATGAATCTTATTGCATCATGTATTAAACGTTTTATCAATCTTTTTTCGTCAATTATCAGAAAAAATAAAGACGTTTTAAAATATTTGTTTACTGTATCACTTAAAAATGAGATTATAGACTTTTATGATAATGAATTCCTAAAGGGATATACGCATATTGATAAAACCATAATAACTGCAAAAAAAATATGCAAGGGAAATTTTATCATAGTGGATGTAGGAGGAGCTGATGGAACAACAGGTAAAATATTTTCAAAAAACTTTCCCGAAAATGAAATATGGATATTTGAACCACTCCAGGAGAATTATCTTCAGATTGAAAATTTGAAAACCCAATTTCATAATTTTAATTTATTCCCAAATGCTTTAGGCAGCAAACATGAAAAATCTATAATTAATAAAGCGGACAGAATCACTTCTTCATCAATTTTTAATCTTAATCCTGACAGCAAAAGTGAGATATTTTCAGAGATATTAGAAAAACGGGGGGAAGAAGAAATTGAAATTACAACTCTTGACACTATTATTCCAGCTGACAAAACTATCGGCATACTAAAAATTGACGTACAGGGTTATGAGCTTGAAGTATTGAAAGGAGGCGATCAAAGTCTAAAAAGAACTAACTTAATTGTACTTGAATTAAATAATCATAACGGATACGTTGGGGCACCTAAGTATTACGAGGTTGACAATTATTTAAGAAATTGTGCTTTTACTTTATATGATATTTTTCCATCGGCAAAAGACAAAGGGCATCTGAAGGAGTGGGACGCCATATACATAAACAACAGGCTGATATGAAAGTAGGAATTATGGAAATAATGCCGCAAGGGCATTATACTCTTGTTGATTCAATTGCACGAATATACTCTTCAGATAAAAATAACCAGGTTATTATTTTTACTCACAACAAAGCTTCCCATGTTTTTAATTCTCTGTTGAAAGAAAAACCCGAAAATATCAGGTTAATGATTAAAGAAGAAAATGATTCCTTTGAATCCTTTTTCGCGCAGATAAATGATCAGAAACCCGACCTGGTTTTTATCGTCACCCTTGAAAGATACTTTGATCACATATATAATTTCCGGTTTAATTACCCAATCCATCTTTTCATTCATAATATAGATGCCTGGTTCCAAACCAGTTTAAAATTTTCAGTCTACAACTTTCTCAGGACATTTACATTATCGGCAAAGCTAATCTATTATTTTAAAGTCGCATTTATATATCCGGTTTGGCGAAAAAAAATCATTAATAAACTACTCAATAATAACGGAAGATTTGTTGTCCTGAATAAAATTCTAAAAGAAGAACTAAAGAAATTTGTTAATAAGGACTTAATTGAGGTTATCCCTTTTTCTGTTTATAATAATAAGCTAAAAGACAATTCGGTCAATAATATTTCCTTACGAGTATGTATCCCTGGAATGGTTTCTCAGGTAAGAAGAGATTATTTCTCGGTACTTAATTTATTACAGAAAAACATTGATATTTACATTGGGAAAATTGAACTTGATTTATTAGGAGGCATTGTTCCTGAAGAAGAGGGAGACGAAATAATTAAGCAGGCAGAACGACTTACCAGGAATGGTTTAAAGGTTTATTTTTATAAGAAATCTCTTGTACCAATCGATGAATTTGATGAACAACTTACAAAGGCAGATGTAATACTCGGCAATATGAATGTTATTGTTAACAAGTACAGTAAATATGGTCAAACAAAAGAAACAGGAACTACTTTTACAATGGTTAGAACAGCTAAGCCTGGAATTTTACCTGCAAATTATGCTTTGATCGATGAACTTCATAGTTCAACACTGGTTTTTAACGATTATCCGCATCTCGATAATATTCTAAAAGACTTAATCATAAATAAAGACAAATTATCTTTGTTAAAAAGTGAAGCATTAAAGAACTCCCAATTCTTTGAACCAATCTATCTTTATAATAATATTACCAAACAATTATAGTACGACCATGAAAACAATCATAATTACAGGATCAGCAGGATTAATTGGTTCTGAAACAGCCAAATTCTTTTGTGAAAAAAATTACCAGGTAATCGGTATTGATAATGACATGCGTAAATATTTCTTCGGTGAAGAAGCATCTACGAAGTGGACGTTAAAGGAGATTGAAAGCTCTTATAATAATTTTCAAAATGAAAATGTTGACATTAGAGATTTCGAAGCCTTGAAAAGGATATTTAATAAATTCGGAAAAGACATAGTGCTTGTTGTCCATACAGCAGCCCAGCCTTCTCATGATTGGGCTGCCAAAGAGCCATTTACTGATTTTACTATTAATGCAAATGGCACACTAAATCTTTTAGAGGCCACACGGTTATACTGCCCTGAGGCTGCATTCGTTTTTACCTCAACCAATAAGGTTTATGGGGATACCCCAAATTTCCTGCCGTTAGATGAACTTGAAACAAGGTGGGAAATTTCTGAAACTCACAATTATTATAAAAATGGGATAGATGAGTCAATGTCAATTGATAACTGCAAGCATTCCATTTTCGGCGCATCCAAAGTTGCAGCAGATGTTATGGTTCAGGAATATGGAAAATATTTCGGCATGAAGACAGGTGTTTTGAGGGGCGGATGTCTTACCGGCCCTAATCATTCCGGTGCTGAATTACATGGTTTTCTTGCGTATTTGATGAAATGCGCAGTAACAAAAAGGGAATACAAGATTTTTGGTTATAAGGGGAAACAGGTGAGGGACAACATCCACAGTTTTGACCTGGTTAATGCAATTTACTGTTTCTTTTTGAACCCCAGAACTGGAGAAGCATATAATATGGGGGGGAGTCGGTTCAGCAATTGTTCTATGCTCGAAGCTATTAAAATGTGTGAGGATATCTCTGGGAACAAAATGGTTACAACTTATCTAGAAACAAACAGAATTGGTGACCATATCTGGTGGATAAGTGATGTTTCCAAGTTTAAAAACCATTTCCCTAGATGGGATTACACAAAAAATATTACCGATATTCTTTCTGAAATTTTTTCCTTTAATAAAAACCGTTGGCTTAATTAAAATAAAACTATATTAAAACTGCCGTTATAGAACAACGGTTTGATTTTAGTGTTATATAAATAATCGCATGGCAATAAATTTTTTTATTCTTAATTTATTTTTATACCTGAGGGAATTGTTATCAGACATAGCGCCAATGCATTTCTTTTTGATGTGTCCATAAATTAATACCCTCTAGTGAAAAACGGCAAAAACCTAATTATGAACCCAGATTCTAGGGATTCTGAATGTCAATCTTTGTAACTATAAAAAATCAGTATTAAAATTGGTTTTCTCTCTAAAATATAGTACAAGTACTTTTTCATCCCGGTTTAAATCCATGAATCTTTTCCTGATCCCCAGCATCTAACCTTTAAAATAAGGATAATTTATGAAATTTACAGTTGAAGGGACCGACAATAATTTTGATCAGGAAGTGCTCAAATCAGATATTCCTGTACTCGTTGATTTCTGGGCTCCATGGTGTGGTCCTTGCCGCATGGTTTCTCCCCTGGTTGATGAATTAGCAGAAGAACTAGCGGGAAAGCTCAAAGTTGTTAAAGTTAATACAGATGAAAATCAGGAAATTGCTGTAAAGTATGGCATCAGGAGTATCCCTACATTAGGTATTTTCAAGGATGGGAACATAGTCGACAGTGTAATCGGTGCAGTACCCAAACAGACTATTAAAAATAAAGTGCTCCAACATTTAAATAACCAAAATTAACTTATCACAACTCTGTCAGGAATTTCATTCCTATCATCCGGCTTAACAGGAAAGTGTTCTGCTAGAACTTTTCCTGTTTCCTCTACTCCGTACAAAATTCCCTTTGCAAACGTCCCCTGCATGAAAAATTCTTGCATAACATCTTTTATTTTATGCCATATATTTGCAGTAACTTTTTTGTTTATTGCAGAATCGGCAAGTATATAGAATTGTCGTTCTTCTAAAAGAATATATATTAGTATCCCTGTTTTATCCCTCGTTTTACCTATCCCCAATCTTGCAAATTCCTGCTTTGCAAGCTCACCAACCGATTTTCTTCTTTGAAGGAAAGTCTTATGCTCCTTAATACTTACACATATTTCACCCGCCGTAAGCTTTTCATACTCCCTTATTTTGTTGGTAATACGAAGCAGCTCATCATCATTTACAAAGTGATATATTAAATGTTTCATAAAGGAAGTAATGTGTATAAATAAAGGTATAAAACTTATAGCTTTATCTCAATAGTAAATTGAATTAAAATATTTAAACATAATAACTGTTTAGAAAGGTCATAAATACGACTCAATAGAAGTGTTAGTAACCGATAGCTTTAAAAACTCTGAAAAAGGGATCTCGATAAAAGGAAGGGGTGATTAACCCCTTTATTTGATAGTTATCTTAATTATTAAAATTTCTGGCAACACGAATGGATTGTTCATTTGAAGAATTAGCTCCGGTATAAAACAAGTAAGAAACATTATTAAATTTTCTGTAGTTGGGATACCAGATCGAATACTGTCCATTAAGCGTATTTGATTGTGTGAATATAGGGTTACCAGATTTTGTGAAATGAATACCGTCTGTTGAAGTTGCCATGCCAAAGTATGTGCCGATTGTGTTTTGATAAATCATTTTGAAAATACCATTTTCATAAATAACAGTCGGAAATGCTATAGCGCCTGATTCCCACGGAAGAGTTGCACTAAAAACCATTTGTCTTTCCCAGAATAATCCATCATGTGATGTTGCAACGCCAATAATTACGTCATCTGTGGTATTCTCAGATGTAGAACAACAAAAATACCCATAATAAAGGCTGTCTTTTATAATCATATCTGTAAAGTTAAAATGATAATAACCGGGTGCGATGCCAATTATGGGCGTACTATTTTTTACCCAATTAATCCCATCAGTTGAAAGGGCAAATCCTGTTCTAATATCATCTGAATAATTCTGATGACCGGTATAATACATTTTATATGTATTGCCTACTTTTATAACAGCAGAAACAGCTACTGCATATGCATCCCATGCACTTGCACTTCCTTTCGAAAGCACAGGAGAGGAACCAATTGTGTTCCAATTAAGACCATCCTGAGATTCAGCATACCAAACACTGGCAATAGCAGAATTGTATATTCCGTCGTACCACATTTTATAAATACCATTATCATTCATTATTTTTGCAGTGTTAACTCCATTCGGGTATGAAGGATTATTATTCCTTATCAGAACTGGGTTCCCCCCATAATCAGTCCATTGACTGGAATTGTTCGAACCCCATGTTACAAATATATAAATTGTCCCGGTTCCTGAAGTTACAGGATTAAGTGTTAAATTGAGTTGGACAACAACATTTTCCTGAACAAGTACATCAGTTTCACCTGTATATAGTATTGTTCCGTTATTATCCTTGGCGTCAACCTTTAAATGCCATGTCCCTATCTGGATAGCCGGAATAGAAACATCAGCAGAGGAATCACTCAGAAGATTTAAATTTTTTGTTATTGTTGAAAAGTTTGTTCTGGTGAGTGTTGCCGAAATCACAATTACTCCTACCGGAACTGAAGAAGGATCAATTTTTAAAGTGATGCCTCCGGTAGAATTGGAAGATGGGTTTACAATTGTATTGTTTTTTGAGCATCCTATAGGGAGAAGAAAAAGGGATAAGTAAAAAACCACTAATGTTTTTTTCAATTATTTGCTCCGCATTTTTTCTAAACAATTAATATTTATTTAATTACTAGAATCATTCAATACTCGAAAGAGCTAAACAGTAAATCTAACATAGTAAATGTAGCTTTTTATTACTTGATTAAAAAAAACTGTTTGCAATTAAAATTAGGTATAATTAGAAATGTGACGATTATCACCCCGATTGAAGTGTAAATAAATGATCACTTTTAAGAACCTCATTACGGATTAATTCACATTCTGTTATTCCAAACCAATTTAGTAATTAACTATTTATAATTATTACTTACCTTTCTATTGAGTTAATACAATTAAATATCAGCACAGCCCATAGCTATTAATCAGCTATGGACTGCACTTTGTGGAGAGAGAAACTTTTTATTTTTATTTTTTCGAAACTTCTATATTACCGCCGGATGTTTTAGCATAGAGAGGGTTGCCCCCATTATTAATATCCGCTTCGAATCTGCTTGATATCTTTACGGCATTGTTTCCCTTAAAATCGCATGAAATACGCCCGCCTGAGCTCGATAACTTAGCTGCTGCACTGAAATCTGCTGGTAATTTAATTTCAATATCTCCGCCTGAAGTGTTTAGTTCAATTCCTTTGTTTTCCCCCTTATAATCCAGCTTAATATTACCTCCCGAAGTTTCAGCATAGATCTTTGAATCATTCCCTGCTAAATTTATATTCCCACCGGATGTATGAGCATCAAAATTTCCCTTAAAATTGTTTGCTGAAATATTTCCCCCTGAAGTGGAAAGCTTAATACTCCCGGAAACATTCTCTGCCCTTATTTCACCCCCCGATGTATTGGTCCTGATATTACCCGATGTATTTTTAACGTAAATATTTCCTCCAGATGTTTTTAAAATAGGATTTCCGGTTAATCCGTCCAGCTTAATATTTCCTCCTGATGTATATGTTTCAGGATTAAAGTTTTTCGGGACTTTTATCTCGAATCTCAATTTTATCCCGCTGCTAAATCCAAAGAAACTGCTCTTTATTTTTGCGATTACTTCAACCTTATTTTCATCGTTGTGGAATGTGAATTCAGCCTTTTCCTTCGCATGGTTATTTCCCGAAATTTTTACATAAACTTCGTTTTTTTCCCATGTAGAAATTTCTATATTTCCAGACGATGCATCTAGTTTTAAAGTTTTTCCTTGATTTATTTGGAAGGTTTTTTCCTGCAGAACTTGTAAGTTCTGGTCATCAGAATATGAGTTGTCCATGGTGCATGAAAAGGAGGATGCTGCCATGATAATTACAGAGGCAAAAAGAAGTATTTTGTTCATGATCATTTTCTCCTGATAGTCTTTTTTAATTTTAGACTCTAAAATGCTGAAAAAGTTACTTTTATAATATGAAAAATACTCCATTGGTCAGATTAAATGATAATGGACTCTTTTGCGAGATTGGTGGTTTCTTTGTCGATCCCGCAAAAACTGTGGATAAAGCTCTTATCACTCATGCCCATTCTGACCATGCTCGTAAAGGCTCCCGTTCTTATTTAACCGTAAAACAAGGGGAGCTCTTACTTAAACAGCGGCTCGGCGTCCGTATAAATCTCCAGACTGTAAATTATGCAGAGGATATTTACTTAAACGGCGTAAGGGTTTCCTTCCACCCTGCGGGGCATATCCTTGGCTCTGCACAAATAAGAATTGAATACAAGGGGGAAGTTTGGGTTATCTCCGGTGATTATAAGATTGAAAAGGATTTGACTTGTGAAAAATTTGAACCGGTTAAATGCAATACTTTTATTACCGAATCTACCTTTGGATTACCCCTATTTAAATGGTGCAGTCAAACGCAACTTTTTGATGACCTAAATTCCTGGTGGCGTAGAAATAAAGATTCAGGTATTACAAGCATTATTTTCGGTTATGCCCTGGGCAAGGCGCAAAGAATTATTTCTGGTCTGGATCCATCAATAGGAACCATCTATACTCATAGCGCCATTGAGATTATAAATCAATGTTACAGGAATACTGGCATTAAACTTCCCGAAACTAAAAACATCAGTGGAATTGTCGATGAAGAACTTACCCCCGGCGCTCTGATTATTGCCCCTCCTTCAGCAGATATAGTACAATGGACTGGTAAATTCCGGAACTTCTCTTCCGCTTTTGCCTCAGGATGGACGCAGCTCAGAAAAAACAGAAAGCGCAAATCCTTTAACCGCGGATTCCCTCTCTCTGATCATGCTGATTGGGAAGGACTCCTTCAAGCAGTTAAAGAATCAGAAGCTGATAAAATTTTGATTACTCATGGATATTCTTCTTCATTCGCTAAATGGCTCTGTGAAAATGGTTACGATGCCAGAGTATTGCAAAATTCCTTTGACAGGGAAGGGGAGGACGATTTATGAGAAATTTTGCTTCTCTGTTCAAAGAAATTGATGAAACTACCCAAACAAATTTCAAAGTAGAGGCGCTCATAAATTATTTTATGAAAGCTCCTCCGGGGGATGCGGCTTGGGCTATCAGTTTATTATTAGGTAGAAAAATAAAACAGGTTGTGCCTATAAAAAAATTGCGGAAATGGTCCGTTGACCTGACACAAATCCCGGAGTGGCTCTTTGTCGAATGCCTTAATAATGTAAGTGACCTTGCCGAAACTATTTCATTGATTTTACCCTATTACGGGAATTTTGTAAATATCCCTTTGCAAACTTGGATTGAAAAACGACTTCTTCCTTTAAGAAATCAAAAAGAGGAGATTCAGAAAGAAAAAATAGTTTCCGCTTGGCGTGAACTAAATTCAGTCGAAAGATATCTTTGGAATAAATTGGTTACAGGAGCTTTCCATGTTGATATTTCTCCCAAGTTGGTAATAAAAGCATTATCCTCATTCTGTGGTTTAAAAGAGGCAGCGATTTCTCACAGGTTAACAGGTGATTGGGTTCCTAATGCCGATTTCTTTAACATTTTGTGCGCTCCTGTTGGTAAAGATACCGCCATCAGTGCACCGTACCCGTTTTATCTTGCAAATAATCTCGATCAAAAAATTGAGGACCTAGGTAACATAAATCAATGGCTGGTTGAATGGAAATGGAACGGTATCCGTTCTCAGATTATCAAAAGAGAAAACAAAGTTTTTATCTGGTCTTTTGATGAAGATTTACTGAATGACCCATTTCCTGAATTGTATGATCTTGGTTCTTTCCTTCCGGATGGAACAGTCATAGACGGAATAATTATTCCCCTGAAAGATAATAAACTTCTCCCCTCAGCTGAACTTCAGAAAAGGATTGCCAAATGGTATCCGGTCAAAAAAACATTATCTGATATTCCCTCTTCATTTGTTGCCTTTGATCTTCTGGAATTTAACAAAGAAGATATTCGTGCCAAATCTCTATGTCAAAGAAGAACTCTTCTAAAAAAAATATTAAATGATATTAGTGATAAAAGATTCATCCTGTCAGAGGTCATTGAAGGAAATTCTTGGAAAGATCTGAAAATTGCTAAAAATGATTCTAGGAAAAAATCGGCCGATGGCCTAATGCTTAAACGACGCGACTCCCCCTATGTCATCGAAAGTGAAAACATTGTCCCTCCTGCACAAGTGGGAATTTTAACAGCAAATTGGTACAAATGGAAAAACGATCCTCTCACCATTCTTGCCGTTTTATTATATGCTCGCGTAGAACAGGGAAGTATGTCTCCATTATTTAAAGATTATACTTTTGCTCTCTGGCATGAAGGGAAACTTGTCCCCTTTACTAAAACTTCTTCTGGTTTAACTGATGATGAAATAATTCAGGTGGATGCTTTCATTCGGAAAAATACATTGGAGAAATTTGGGCCCGTAAGGACAGTCAAACCGGAGCTTGTCTTTGAACTCGAATTTGATGGAATTCTAAAATCATCTCGGCATAAATCAGGGATAACCGTACATTCTCCCCGCATAGTCCGTTGGCATCATAATAAAAAAATCGAAGAAGCCGGATTCATTAATTCTTTAACTACTTTAATGGATTACACATTATCATAGTTATGATGCGGATCACTTTTTCTTCCACGACTTTGCAAACATTTAAGTAAAAGTGATGAACAAATCAGGGATTTTTGTTTCTTTTTTACTATATTCAATCATGTTGTTATTGGATATATACCTGTCAGGAATGTGAAAGTTTTTGTTAGTAACTAAAACTATTTCATAACAAAAGTATGTGAAAGTTTTCGTTAATAACTAAAACTATTTCATGACAAAGGCGAAATGCAATAATGTCGTTTATTAAATCAATAAAATATTATAACGACTATAAACATTTTCATAAGGGCGAATATATTTTTAGGCAAGGGGACCCTGGGGATGTAATGTATGCTGTAGTTGAGGGTGAGGTTGAAATTACTGTTGATGGATCTCTGATTAATATTGTTAGACCGGGAGAAGTTTTGGGTGAGATGGCCCTTATTGATAAAAAACCTAGAAGTGCTACTGCAATCGCATTATCAGATTGTAAAGTTGTTGTTATAAATGAGCAGAGATTCAACTTCCTGATTCAACAGACTCCCCTGTTTGTCACCCAGATAATGAAGGTGATGTCTGATCGTTTAAGAACAATGGATAAAGAATCAGTATAGATTCTTTTTTACAGCTTCAGCAAATGAAGTGAGATTCAACACATTTATGCTGTACCTTCTTTAGATCATTTTGTCAGCGGTCTTAATATTTCTGTTATTTTATCTTTCAATTCTCTCGGTTCTATATCAAAACGTTCGCCAGTCTCTCTTACTTTTACTTCAACCCTGTTTTCTTTTAATTTTTTATCTCCTACAATTACCTGCACTGGCATACCAAGTAAATCAGCGTCATTAAATTTGAACCCCGCCTGCGCATCAACTCTGTCATCGTATAATACGCTAAAACCTCCACCGATTAATTCAGAATAGATTTTATCTGAAGCTTCAACCACATTTTCTTTCTTCATATTTAACCCCAATAAGTTAACTTGGAATGGGGCTAACACTTTATCCCAGATTATCCCCTTATCATCATGATGCTGTTCAATATAGCATGCTAAAATTCTATCGACACCTATCCCGTAACTACCCATAATAATCGGATTCTCTTTCCCATTCTCGTCAAGGAACATTGCCCCCATCGATT
>OCZT010005613.1_pt1 | contig 12497 bp, 7 predicted proteins | sample 1539031 | NCBI WGS metagenome assembly OCZT01 (sample SAMEA3539308, study PRJEB22396) | soil metagenome | biome: tundra; feature: field; material: soil | place: USA | collected 2010-05 | depth 0.15 m | reverse complement strand
GGCGGTGGGGGCGGCGGATTCGGCGGCGGAGGTGGAGGCGGGGACGAATGGGGCGGCGGCGGAGGCTACAGCGGCGGCGCGGGTGGCATCTTCTCGACGGAAAGCGGCGCGGGTGGGACCTCCTATGACGGAATCGGCAACATCAGCCCCATGACCTCCTTCGTCGCAGCCGAGAACTCCGGCGACGGCTCGGTAATCATCACAGCCGTTCCCGAGCCGGCTTCGTTCGCGATGCTCATCACCGGCCTCGCCGGCCTTCTCGCCCTTCGCCGCCGCGCCCGTTAGCAAGCGAGCGTGCGGGACGCCATACCAGCGGCTTCCGGCAATCCAAACGGTCTCTCCAGCCGGGGAATCCGTCAGCCGATAATCCGCCCCGTCACCAACAACCTCCGCTCCTCAACTCCCGCAATATCATGACCTTCCCCACCCACTCCCCCTGATCCTCTTCCCCCGCCATGCTATTCCCATGGCATGCCATCTCAATCCAGATCCGACGCCTCCCGCGCCAACGGCGCAAAATCAAAAGGACCCGCCACTCCCGAAGGCAAAGCCCGATCCTCCCAAAACGCCCTCAAGCACGGCCTCACTGCCCAATTCGACGTCCTGCCCGGCGAATCCCAGGACGACTTCGACGCCCTCCTGGACTCCCACCTAAGCCACTATCAGCCCGTTGGCTTCCTCGAACGGGAGCTCGTCCGCACCCTGGCCATCACCCGCTGGCGTCTCCGCCGCATCCCCACTCTCGAATTCAACGTGTTCGATAACGAGACGATCCTCTCCGAAGAAGACATCGACGAAGAGTTTTCCAGCATCGACGACCTCGGCCGCCTTGGGTTCGTTTTCCGGAAACTGGCCGACCGCAGCCAGGTCCTCTCTCTCCTAATCCGTTATGAAACCTCGCTCACCCGCATCCACGACCGCGTGTTCAAGCACCTCACCGCCCTACAAAAATTACGAAACGAACCCAAGCCCGCGGTAGGACAGGTGGGGCAGGCGGTTCCGCCTGCCGGCCCAAGGAACCCCGACAGTCATGGAGGGGATGTCCCTACTTCATCTCCGACCTCAACACCTCAATCGCCTTCTCAATCTGCCGGTCATGCCCCGCCAGAAAATCCGCCGGCGTGTTATCCACCAGTACATCCGGCGGCACGCCATAATTCTCAAAATCCGTGCCATTCGCCGTATATACGCCCACTCCCGGCGTTCTTATCGTCGCGCCATCCATCAATTGATACGATCCCGTCCCAATCGCCGCGCCCATGGTTGGTACGCCGATCACTTTTCCGAGGCCCAGCGTCTTGAATCCCTCCGGAAACATCTCCGCGTTCGACGCCGACCGCTCGTTTTCCAGCACCACCATCGGCGCGAAGAACGCCTGCACAGGCCTCGGCACCTCCACCGAATCGCGGCTCCGATTCGACGAAAACGCGATCCATTTTCCGTCCGGCGAAAAGCGCGGATAAATTTCGCGGGCTTTATGATCGGTCACGCGTGTCACGCCCGTGCCGTCCTCATTCGCGGTCCAGATGTCGCCCGGATAATTACGAAGGATGGCGCAGCAGCCGCGCCTGCCCGACGAGTAGCGCGGGTATAAGAAAAGAAGCGAGCAGGATTTTTCGAGTCATACGATTATCGCGATGTTACTTCATAATGGAGCAATCTGCATGGACGCAAGCTGGAAAGAATACCGCCGTTTAAAGCCTTTCCTGGCGCCTTACGCGTCGCGCCTCGGCGTGATTCTCGGCATCAACGTGCTCTCCACCGTGCTCGGCCTCGCGCAGCCGTACATGTCGAAATTGCTGATCGACGCGCTGCCCCGCCGCGATATGCGCGCGCTCGCCTGGGGTCGCCGGGCTGATGTTCGCGGCCACCGTGCTCGGGTTTCTGCTCAATATTCTGTCGAGCTATCAGTACGTGCGCGTCTCCGCGTCCATGCTCTTCGATATGCGCCTTGCGCTCTACCGGCACTTGCAAACGCTCTCGCCGCGATTCTACGCCAAGTGGCGCCTGGGCGACCTGGTCTCGCGCCTCAATAACGACATCGGCGAAGTGCAGCGCGTCTCGGCCGACACGTTGTTATCCGTGCTGAGCAACGTCGTCTTCCTGGTCGGCAGCGTCGCGATGATGCTATTGCTCAACTGGCGCCTCTTTTTATTCAGCGCGGTTTTCGTTCCCGTCAGCCTCATCACCTTCCGCCACTATCAGCAAAAATTGATGATCTTCACCAAACAACTGCGCGAGCGTGGCGCCGACTTAGGCAGTCTCTTCGTTGACACGCTGCTCGGCATGCGCACCGTCGTCACCTCGAACGCGGGTGACCGCGAGGCCGAAAAGTTTCGAGAACGGAACAGCGCCTTCGTCGACACTCTGCTGCGCCTCCAGATGACCTCGTTTCTCTCGGGCGCCCTACCCGGCACCATCCTCACGGCGGCCACCGCCGGGGTCTTTCTGCTCGGCGGATGGATGATCGTTCACGGCTCCATGACCATCGGCACGCTGGTCGCCTTCATGGCCTACCACATGCGCCTTTTGAGCCCTGTTCAAACAATGATGGGCCTGGCCGCGAACCTCGCCTCGGCGCGTGTGTCTCTGGGCCGAATTTTCGAAATCCTGGACACCGCGCCAGAAATCACCGAGCGTGCGGATGCACGCACGCTCTCCTTGGTACGCGGCGATATCGCGTTCGACAACGTCACCCTCCGTCACGATCGCGCCGACGTCTTGAGCGGCGTCTCCTTCACCGTAAGCGCCGGAACCTTTTGCGCCATCCTCGGTCCTTCGGGCGTCGGAAAATCCACCGTCGCCGACCTTCTCGTTCGCCTTCTCGATCCCGATACCGGAACGATTTTGCTCGACGGCCATGACCTTCGCGACCTGCCAATAAAAAACCTGCGCGATCACATCGTGCTGGTCGATCAGGCCCCCTATCTGTTCAACGCGACCATCGCCGAAAACATCGCTTACGCCCGTCCGATTGCCACCCGCGCCGAAATCGAAGCCGCGGGGACAGCCGCCGGTCTCGATGAACTGATCCGCCGCCTCCCCGAAGGTTACGAAACAAAAACCGGCGAGCGAGGACTCGCTCTCTCCGCCGGCGAGCGCCAGCGCATCGCCATCGCCCGCGCCTTGCTGCGCCGTCCCAGCGTCCTCGTCCTCGATGAGCCGACCTCCGCGCTTGACGCGGACACCGAAAAAATCGTGGCCCGCAATCTCCGCGAGCATCTGTGCGATTGCACCGTCATCGTCATCACGCATCGCCCCGCGCTCGCCGAAATTGCGGATCAGGTCATCAATCTGCGCGAAGGGAAAGTATGCATCGAGCGCCTCTCCGCATTGCCGTAATCGACAGCGGCGTGAATCCCTCGCACCCGCACATTTCGCATGTCGACGGCGGTTTTCCCGACCACGATTTTCTCGACCGGCTCGGCCACGGCACCGCCGTCATGGCCGCCATTCAGGAAAAAGCTCCCGATGCCCAGTATTTCGCCGTCCGCGTCTTCGATCGCGAATTGCGAACCAACATCGACTCGCTGCTCGCCGCCGTTCAATGGTGCGTTGACCATGAGATGGACATCGTCAACCTCAGCCTCGGCACATCCAACCCAGCGCACGCCGAAAAATTCGCGCCGCTGATTTCCCGCGTGATCCTGGTGTCCGCCGCCGGAATGTTTCCCGGCGACCTTCCCGGCGTCATCCGCGCCGCCCCCGATCCGAACATCGCCCGCGATCAATATCGCCTCGACGGTGGAACGTTCTTCGCGTCAGGATACCCTCGCTCCATGCCCGGCGTGCCGCCGGAGCGAAATCTCAGCGGCGTCAGCTTCGCAGTCGCGAATATGACCGGTTTCGTCGCCCGCGCCTGCGAAGACTTGGCCGACCGATCCTACCAATCGATCCACGCGAAGCTGGTATCGCCGAATCCCCGCCCTGACGGGACGGGGTTATAACCCCTGGCGTCAGCCAGGGGATTCGTCCGCAACGACACATAGTAAACTCAAGCGATGCGATTCAAGGAGCGCTGGTACTCGATTCGCTACTGGTGCGCCCAAGCCTGGTCCAAAATCCGGCCCGGATCCGAAGCACGGAAGGGCGCGACTTGGGGTGCGATACTGGTCGCCCTCTGGATCGCCATCGTCGGCGGGATTTACCTCAAATCGGGATTCGGTCTCCCCATCGATCTCGCCTTCGCCCTCACCGTCGCGGCGCTGGGAGTCCCTCTGGTCATGCTCGTCGTCTGGCTGCTCCTCACGATCCTGCGCAAACTGCCGCGCATGTTCTCGGGCCTTCTGGTCGGTGCATGCCTGCTCGTCGGCCTCGCTCTCTCGCCACCGTTAGGTATTCCCTTCGGCGCGATCCTGCTGCTGACCGAATGCACTCTCGGTGCGACCATCGCCACCTTCCTGGCAGGTCAATTGCGCGAAGCGCACCGCAGCAAGAAAATCATCACCGTCGCTCTCTTCGTCGCCGCCATCGCCGCCAACGTCACGATCTACATCTTTCTGTCGAGCCCCGGAAACGACAAGGATATTTTACGGATCGGGCAAGTTTCCTCACCCGATCCGCGGCCCCTCGCCGTGCCGGATCCGGCCAACGTTGGTCCGAATCCGGTTCTGACCACATTTTATGGAGCCGGTTCCGATATCCGCCGCCTTGAATACGGCAAGTCCGTGGCGATAAAGACGAAAACAATCGACGCTTCCTTGTTTTTTAAAGATTTCAAGGGCTGGAAGGAGAAGTTGCGACGCCGCTATTGGGGTTTCAGCATGGATAAATTGCCGCTCAACGCCCGCGTCTGGTACCCGCAAGGCGACGGCCCTTTTCCGCTGGTCCTGATCGTCCACGGCAATCACGACGCGGCCGAGTTTTCCGACCCAGGCTACGAATATTTGGGCCAACTGCTCGCCAGCCGCGGCTTCATTCTGGCCTCGATTGACGAGAACTTCCTGAACGGCTGGATCGTCGGCCCCGAAAAAGAGCAGGCCGTGCGCGGCTGGATGCTGCTCGAGCATTTGAAACTATGGCGCGAATGGAACGAAGCGTCCGGCAACATCTTCTATCACAAAGTGGATGTGAACAATGTAGCGCTGATGGGTCATTCGCGCGGCGGAGAAGCCGTGGCCACCGCGGGCCTTTTTAATACACTTGCCTACTACCCGGAAGACGCCAATATCCGCTTCAATTATCACTACCCCATTAAATCCCTGGTCGCGATCGCCCCGGTCGACGGCCAGTACAAGCCTACGGGCGCGTTTCGAACCATCAAGGATGTCAGCTACTTCACGATTCAAGGCGCGAACGATTCCGACGTATCTTCCTTCCACGGCAGCCGCCAGTGGGATCACGTGCAATACACGGACGGCGGCAAGTTTTTCAAAGCCGAGCTCTACATCTACGGCGCCAATCACGGCCAGTTCAATACCCGGTGGGGCCGCTCCGACGCGGGCCATCTGCTCGGCTGGTTTCTCAATCTGAAGCCGCTGCTCGATCCGGAAGAACAGCGCCGCATCGCGAAAACGTACATCTCCGCGTTCCTCGAAACCACGCTGCACGGCCGCGAGGAGTACCGTCCCATGTTCCGCGACTATCGAACCGCCCGCGAATGGCTGCCCAAAACGTATTACATGTCGCGCTATCAGGACCCCTCCTTTCAAGTGGTCGCAAATTTCGGTGAGGACCCAGACCTCACCACCACGACGATTCCAGGAGGAAGCATCCGCGCGGAAAAGCTTTCGATCTGGAAGGAAGCACGCATCCCATACCGTCAGGGAGATCGCGGATACAACGGCGTTTTTCTCGGCTGGAATCGCGAAGCAAACGCGCCCGTGCCGGTCTATTCGCTGACTTTGCCGGAGGGATTCAAACCACCTCCAGTGCTGACTCTTTCGCTCGCCGTGACGGACCAGAAAGCTCCTTTGCCCGGCAAAAAGGAGGAGGAGGACAAGTCCAAGAAAGACGAAAAACCGGCCGAAATCACCGATTTTGGCGTCGAATTGCAGTCCAGCGACGGCGCGGCCGCCGAGCTTCCGTTAAGCCAGTTCGGCGCCCTGCTACCTCCCTTCAAGGTGCGCCTCACCAAATTTCAATTCATGGACAATTTCGCGTATGAGAAATCCTCGGAGCCCGTTTTCCAGACCTTCGAACTGCCTCTCGCCGCCTTTCCTATAGATCCCGCGAAGCTGCGGACCATCCGTCTGAAGTTCGATCGCACCCCAATGCGCGTTATTATCTTGAGTCAGGTAGGATTTGAGGACCAATGAATCCGGAAAAAATCGGCGGCTACGAAATCCTCAGCGAACTGGGCCGCGGCGCGATGGGTGTGGTCTATCACGCGCGCGATACCCACATCGGCCGCCCCGTCGCCATTAAAGTGATCCGCCTGGACCCCGGCACGTCGGCCGAAGAAGGCGCCCACCTCCGCCAGCGCCTGATTCGCGAGGCGGGCGCGGCGGGCAAAATGTACCACCCCGGCATCGTCACCGTGCATCAGCTCGGCGAGGACGGCGCGAACGTCTTCATCGTGATGGAGTACGTGGAAGGCTCCTCGCTGGAGCGTCTCCTCGCCAACAACCCTCTGCTCGGCCGCGCCTGGACGCTCGACATTCTCTCCCAAATCGCCGTGGCCCTCGATTACGCGCACAAAGACGGTGTGGTCCATCGCGACGTGAAACCCGCGAACATCCTGGTGCGGTCCGACGGGCGCGTCAAAATCGCCGACTTCGGAATCGCGAAAATCACTGCCAGTGCGACCACCGGCATGACCGGCGCCGGCGTCAGCGTCGGCTCCCCCGCCTACATGTCGCCGGAGCAGATCCACGCCAAGGAAATCGACGGCCGCTCCGATCAGTTCGCCCTTGGCACCATTGCGTTTCAGATGTTCACCGGCCGCCTCCCGTTCAAGGGCGATACGGCGCACACCATCATGTATCAGATCGTGACCGCGGATCCCTTTGAACCGCAGCCCGGCGACGCTACGCTTTCGCCGCCGGTAACAGCGGTCCTCGCCCGCGCGCTGGCGAAAAATCCCAACGATCGATTCCCCGACTGCGCGTCGTTCATTCACCAATTGACCGACGCGTCGGGCGTCGCAACTCCCGTACCGCAGACCTCGACGGCAAGAATCGAAGCGCTCCCGGCCAATACAAGTACGCAGCAGACCTCAACCGCAAAAATCGAAGCGCTCCCGCCCGATACAAGTAAGAAATGGATGGTGCTCCCTTCGATCGGCGGATTCCTCACCCTGGCGCTGATCGGCGGCGGAATTTACTGGTACATGTACTGGAGATGCTGCGCCCCCCAGCCAAGCCAAGCGCCAGGCCCCGCGCGCATCGCGACCCAAGCGCCGCCGGCCGCCGAAAAACCGCCTGTCAATGCGACTAAGGACAACAAACCCGGCGCCGCGAAAAAACCCGCCCCTGTCGCGACGGCTCATGAGACGCTGCTGTCCGCCGTCACCAACGGCAAAGCGGACGTCGTGAAATCGCTGCTGGCCGAAGGCGCGAATATCAACGAGAGGGACAGCGACGGCAATACCGCGCTGATGATCGCCTCGGAAGGCACCGCGTACCTGCCCCACAATCTCCCGATGGTCCAAATCCTCATCGACGCCCGCGCCAGCCTCGAAGCGCAGGATACGCGAGGCCGCGCGGCGCTGCACCGCGCCGCCGCCGAGGGCAGGACCAATGTAGTAGGCCTGCTCCTGAATAGCGGCGCGCTCGTCAATCCCAGGAACCACGACGGCGCCACGCCTCTGTTCTACGCCGTACAATTCGGGAAAATGCCCGTCGTGCAACTGCTGATCGCGCACCACGCCCAGGTCGACTTGGCCGACGTCTCCGGCACCACGCCCCTCATGATCGCCAGCGAGGGCACGGCTTACCTTCCGAACGGCACGCCGATGGTGGAAGCGCTCCTAACCGCCGGCGCGCGTGTCGACACCTTGGACGCGCGCGGCCGCAGCGCCCTCCATCGCGCCTCGGCCGAGCCCAAACCGGACGCCGTGCGCCTGCTGCTCGACCACAAGGCCAAACCGAACCTGCGCGCCAACGACGGCTCAACTCCCTTGATCCAAGCGGTGACTCTTTCGAGACCGGCCATCGCGCAGGTCCTGATCAGCCACGGCGCCGATGTCAATCTGGCCGATTCGAACGGCGCCACCCCGCTGATGATCGCCGCCGAGACTTCGGCCTATATCAAGGATCCGACTCATTTCATAAAACTGCTGCTGGAGCACGGCGCCAAGCGCGGTCTGAAGGACAACCGCGGCCGCACCGCCTTCGAGCGCGCGTCGGAAAGCAAGAACGCGGTCGCGGTGGAGCTGCTGAAATAACTGGTGGCGCTTTACTTTATCCCCTCCATCACTGTCGGGGTTCCGTACCTGGCTCCGCAAGGAACCCCGACAGCGATGGAGGGGATAACACCTTAACAGCGGCGAACTAATTCTCCGTCGGCGCCTTCTCTATCCGATCGATCACCAGGACTTCCAGCGGCGCCTTGTATGGACGCCACTTCGAATTGCGTCTGGCCGAAAGCCGCAACGGAGATAAGAGCGGGCAGGAAGGCAAACTTCATACACCGATCATAGCCGCGCGCCCCGAGCATTCCCCGTGCAAATCGGCGAATTCAAGCTCGCCACCGGCGGGTGACGTAGCACCGCAGGAAGAGCCGCCCGGAGGACGGCTGCCGGCTGATAGCCGGCCCCACATTTCACTCCCAGCGCAGGGCGCGAATTGGATCCACTCGCGTTGCGCGGCGGGCGGGAACGTAGCCTGCGGCGAGAGCCACGGATGCAATCCCGATGGTCGCCAGCACGATGGTAGTCAGGTCGTTGGGCTGAATGCCGTAGAGTTGCTTTTGGACGTACCGCGTCAATCCCCAAGACGCGCCCAGCCCCAGCACGATCCCGACGCTCACCAGCCCCAGCACCTCTTTCATGACCAGCCACACCACGTTGCCCGTCGCCGCGCCCAGCGCCATGCGGATGCCGATTTCCCGGGTCCGCCGCGCCACCGTGTACGCCATCACGCCATACAATCCGATCGACGCCAGCAGCGTCGCCAGCACGCCGAACGCGCTCGACAACGTCGCCACCAGCCTTTCGGTCACCAGCGAATTGTCCACCTGTTTTTCCAGGGTTTTCATGTCCACCACGGGCAGTGTCGCGTCGATCTGCTGCACCACGCGGCGGGCCGCTGAAAACATCTGCTCCGGTTCGCGCGCCGTTCGAATGTAAGCCGACACGCCGAGCGTAAATTCCAACTGTTCATACGGCCGGATCATCTCGATGGGAACCTCGTCGCGCACACCTTCATATTTCATATCGCCGAACACTCCGACCACTTCGATGTCGGTCTTGGTCCCCGGATCGTTTCCCATGCCGATGCGATGGCCCACCGCGCGCCCCTCGGGAAAATATTTCTTGGCGAACTTCTCGTTGATCATGCAGACCTTCGGCGCCTTCAGGCCCTGGTCCGACGGCCGGAAATCGCGCCCCTGCACAATCGGCGCGTCCATCGACTTGAAATACCCCGGCGAAACGAAGTTCATGTGCGGATCGAGACCTCCGCCGGGCTTGGCCTGGTACGAATCGACTGTAACACCGCTGTCCCACTCGTCTCCCTCCATAACCGGCATAATCGCAAAACTTGCCGATTCCACGCCCGGCAGCGCATTCAGGCCCTCATAAATCTGCCGGTAGATCTCGCGGCTCCTTTCGGGCTTGTAGCCGTTCAGCGGCGCGTCGATGGCAAAGGTCAGCAGGTTGCGGGTCTTGAACCCCCGGTCTACGTTCTTCAGGTTTTTGAGGCTCCGGATGAACAGCCCGGCGCCGATCAGCAGCAGTAGCGAAAGAGTCACCTGCGCCACGACCAGCGTCTTTCTCAGACCTATGGACGCGGTGCTGGTAATTGCGCCCACCTCATCCTTCAGCGTCGGCGCCAGGTCGGGACGTGTCGCCTGAAGCGCAGGAACCAGCCCGAAAATGACTCCCGTGGCGAGCGAGATCCCCATGTTGAATCCTAAGATGCGCCAGTCCGGCGTCGCCGAAATTGTCAGCGTGTTGGTGACCGACGGCAGAAAGCCCACCAGCGTCTGGTCGATCCAGATCGCCAGCAGCAGCCCCGCCACCCCGCCCGCCAGCGAAAGCATCAGGCTCTCCGTCAGCAGTTGCGAAACTATCTGCCCGCGGCTCGCCCCCAGCGCCAGCCGCACCGCGATTTCCTTCTGGCGGGCCGTCGCCCGCGCGATCAGCAGGTTCGCCACGTTCGCGCACGCGATCAGCAATACCAGCCCGACAATCGCCATCAACACCAGCAGAGAATTGGAAAACTGGTCCCGCAAATACGATCGCCCCTTGGCAGCCGGCAGCAGGTCCAGCCACATTCGCAAAAATGCCTGCTTCGTCTCGGGCGCAGCCTTTGAAAACGCCTGCTCCTGGACCTCCATGTTGAGCATCTGGTGCAGCAGCGGCTGGAGGCTCGCCTTGGCCCGCTCCATCGTCACGCCCGGCTTCAGCCGTCCGTACACATTCACCCAGCGATTGCGGCGATTCTTCAAGTCGTAGAAACCGAGTTGATCCACTTGCAGCTTCATCACCACCGGCACGCGGACCTGTGGCGACCGAGTCGGGTCCGTTCCATCGAATCCTGCCTGGCTGACGCCGACCACGGTGAACGGATACCCGTTCAGCACCAGTTTTTTCCCAACGATGTTCCGGTCGCCGGCGAACCGGCTCATCCAGTAGCGATAACTCAGGACGGCGTACGGAGCGCCGCCGGGCGTCTGGTCGTCGGTCGCGTTAAACACGCGTCCCAGCGCCGCGCCCACTCCCAACACCGGAAAATAGGTGCCCGAAACCGTTTCGCCCGAGATGCGCTCCGTTTTCCCCTCGAAAACGAGGCTGAAGTCCAGTTCGTTGCCGCAGAACATCCCGCTGAAAACCTGGTTCTTGTCGCGGAAGTCCTCATACATCGGATAGGAGAGCTTGTTCGGTCCATTGTTGCTGCCGTAATGCGACCCGCGTTCCCACAGCAACACCAGTTGTTGCGGATCTTTCACCGGCAACAGGCGCAGCAGCACCTGGTCGACCAGCGTGAAAATCGCCGTGTTCGCGCCTATGCCCAGGGCGAGCGAAAGCACGGCAACGGCGACAAACACCGGCGATTTACGAAACGAGCGAAATGCGTAGCGAATATCGTTCAGGAAGTGGCCCACGAAAATAATACCGTCCACTAAGGAGAACGTTACAGACGGCCCGCAGTTCGCAAATTATTTTCTTGGATCAAAGAAGAGCCGCCTTGGAAGGCGGCTGCAGGCTGATAGCCCGCCCTACAAGACGCGCTAAACCGTGCCTTTTCGCGATACCAGCTTGCCGTTGAGCACAACCCTGACGCCGCGGCATCCTGCTGGGAAATCCCGAGCCTTTTCGCCACCGCCGCCACGTGCTCTTCCGCCAGCACCCCTTGGAGCTGGTCCACCGAGATGTTGAGGTTCATTGCACCAGATGACCCAGTTGGCACTCCTGCAATCGCTCCGCAATCCGGCGAGCGTCGCCCGGATGATTCTGCAGCATCTCGAGCACGGCGCTGCCGCGATGGCGTCTTCTTCGGTCATGAACTTTCCGGCTTTGGTCGCGCCGTAAAATTCACTGCTGCTGCCGTGATAAACCTTCGTCGAGGTGTTCACCCAAACCTGGCCCGAGGATTTGGCGGCGGCGATCTGAGCAGGCGTCGCATGCGAATGCCGCCGCGCTTACCAGCAGTACCGAACCGAGTATCCCGTTACTCTCCTTTGAATAGGCTGCGGGTAGGATACCGCGCACGCGGCGCCTTGGCAAGAGATGCGCTATCCCCTCCATTACTGTCGGGGTTCCATATCTGTCCGCATGCTCGCACGGACCAGGGAGCAGAGAAGGAGCGGAGTTCCTATTCTTCCTCTTCTTCTTCGCCCGCGCGGGCTACTTTGGCAGCCGCTATGATTTTCTCGGCCTGTAAACCGGGCACGAAGTCGTAATGATCGAACTCCATGGCGAACGACCCACGGCCCTGCGTCATCGACGTTAAGTCGTTCAGATAATTGAGCATTTCCGCCATCGGCACCTGGGCTTTGATGATCTGTGTGCCACCCTTGGTGTCCATGCCGGCGATCCTGCCGCGGCGGCCATTCATATCGCCCATCAGGTCGCCGGCAAACTCGACGGGAGCCTGCACTTCGACGTTCATAATGGGTTCCAGCAGCGACGGTTTCGCCGCTTCCATGCCCGCCCGGAACGCCTTGCGAGCGGCCAGCTTGAACGACATTTCCGAGGAATCGACATCGTGGTAGGACCCGTCATAAACGATGACCTTGAAATCGACCACGGGGAAGCCGGCTAAGAAGCCTCGCTCGGCGGTTTCGATGATTCCTTTTTCGATGGCGGGGATGAAGTTCTTCGGAATCGCGCCGCCGAAAACTTCATTCGCGAATTCAAATTTCCCGCCCCGCGCCAGCGGCTCCATGCGAAT
>OCZT010005612.1_pt1 | contig 12499 bp, 10 predicted proteins | sample 1539031 | NCBI WGS metagenome assembly OCZT01 (sample SAMEA3539308, study PRJEB22396) | soil metagenome | biome: tundra; feature: field; material: soil | place: USA | collected 2010-05 | depth 0.15 m | reverse complement strand
TTACGGATCCGGCATTTCTCCGGGCGCTTGTGCAGGAGCATGAGCGCAGGATGGAAGATCCGGTTTCAGTTGCAGTCTTGACTCGCCTCGAGGTCGAAATCTCAAACCTGGCAGCCAAGCGTGAACGCGTCCTCGGAGCCTACTTCGATGGGGTAATCGCGGGACCGGATCGTGATGGCCGGCTAGCCGGAATTGATGCCGAACTGAAGATCAACGAAGGCCTGTTGACGCAGCACACCCCCGTTGCGCCGATGGCGACAGAGGTGCTCGAGTCGATCTGTTCGACATTCCATGACTGGGAATTCTTGAACACACAGGATAAGCGACGGATCCTGGCGGCTACAGCCGCGGATATAAGAGTGGCAAACTCCTCTATCCAAGGCGTTTACATCAATATGCCTGAACCCCGCAGCATGGAAGTGACCCACACGGGCATGGGTTCATGGCGGCGGCGAGCATGAAGCGGGCGGGAAAGGAGAGCGACATCGCGGCGCGCGCGATGGTGACGGTGCCATCTTCGAGCGGCTGGCGGAGGACTTCGAGTACGTTGCGGGGAAACTCGGGGAGTTCGTCGAGGAAGAGCAGGCCGTTGTGGGCGAGGGAAACTTCGCCGGGACGCGGAATCATTCCTCCGCCGATCAAGCCCGCGTCGGAGATGGTGTGGTGCGGCGAGCGAAACGGCCGGTGCGTGACCAGGCCTTGTTCAGCGTCGAGCACGCCGGCGACGGAGTGGATCTTGGTGGTCTCAAGCGCCTCTTCGAAACGCAGCGGCGCGAGGATGGAGGGCAGACGCTTGGCGAGCATGGTCTTGCCCGAGCCGGGCGGGCCGATCATGAGGATGTTGTGTCCGCCGGCGGCGGCAACTTCCAAAGCGCGCTTGGCGACGTGCTGGCCGCGAACGTCTTTGAAGTCGAAGGGGAATTGCTGGAGTTCGTTGAGGAGGCTGGCGGCTTCGACGCGGAGAGGTTTGGCGGTGATGGCGCCGAAGGAGGCGGAGTTGAGCAGTTCGCGGACTTCGAGCAGGGTGTGGACGGGATAGACATCGACGCCTTCTACGACGGCGGCCTCGCGCGCGTTGGAGGCTGGGATGACGAGATTCTTGATGCCGGCGGCGCGGGCTGCGATGGCGATGGGGAGCATTCCCTGAACGGCGCGCAGACCTCCGTCGAGGCCGAGTTCGCCGACCAGGAGGAAGTCGGAGATGTCTTTCGTATGCAGCGCGCCATATGCGCCCAGGATGCCGATGGCGATGGGCAGGTCGAAGCCTGAGCCTGCCTTCTTGATGTCGGCGGGGGCCAGGTTGATGGTGATGCGGGTGGTCGGGAGATCGAAGCCGGAGTTCTTGATGGCGGAGCGGACGCGGTCGCGGCTCTCGCGGACGGCGGCGTCGGGAAGGCCTACGGTGTTGAATTGTTCCTGTTCGGTCTTGACGCCGGAGAAGTCGACCTCGACATCGATGATGTGAGCGTCGATGCCGTAGACGGCGGCACTGCGGGATTTAAAGAGCATGTTGGGGACCGGAGCTCAGCATAGAAAGCGGACGACTGAGTCTACACCCGGGGCGCACGGAGACCGATGCCACCTTTGGGGCGGGCGCGATGCGAGGAGGTTATCACGCGGAGTCGACGAGCAGGAATTTGCTGGGTAGCGCGGCGCATCTGGATTGCGGCGAAGAAGGCTGGGATGGTCGATTTGGATTCCTTGCGGATTTGCGACCACCCGGGGACTCGCGACGACGTCTAAATATCGGGTCTGGGATAGGGTGAATGTCCAGTCCAAGGCCCCCGGTGAGCACTATGCGATTGAACCGCAGAGATTTTACGAAGCACGCACTTCTCGCCGGGGGATCGGTGGCGCTGGGTTGCGCGACGCAGGTATCGCCCTCCGGCACGATCACTCCGCCGGTCTATACAGGTCTGCCGAATCCGTCCGCTTCCGGCATTGAACATGTTGTCGTGATCACGATGGAAAATCGCAGCTTTGACCACCTGCTGGGCTGGCTCCCGAATGCTACAGGCCAACAAGCGGGGCTGCAGTTCGTGGACAAGAGCGGCGTGTCTCACTCTACCCATGCGCTTTCCGGCGACTTCACCGGATGCCCGCAGAACGATCCAGATCACTCGTACGATGGGTCGCGCGTCGCTTACGACGGCGGCAAGATGGACGGCTTCTTGCTCGCCGGATCGAACGACCTGTTCAGCATCGGGTATTACCAGGAGGCGGACACCCCCTTCTATGCGGCGCTGGCGCGCAACTACACGACCTGTGACCATTACTTCTCCGGCATCCTCGGCCCGACCTTCCCAAACCGGTTGTTCCTGTATGCGGCTCAGACGGATCGCCTGGATAACACCATTGCGATAAGTTCCCTGCCGACGATCTTCGACCGGCTGGCGGCGGCGCAGGTGAGCCACGCCTACTATTACTCCAATGCGCCCTTTATCTCGCTGTGGGCGACGAAGTACCTTGGGATTGCGAAGTTCCACAGTGATTTTCTTTCGCAGGCGAGCAGTGGAACCCTGCCGGCCGTTTCGTACGTGGACCCCACATTCACGATTCTTGACGATGGGACGGGCACGGACGACCATCCCCACTCGGATATTCGCAAGGGCGATCTCTTTCTGCATGACATGTTCGAGGCCATCGCCAACGGACCCGCGTGGTCAAGTACGGTGGTGGTAATCAATTTCGACGAAGGGGGCGGGTTCTTCGATCATGTCGCGCCGCCGCGCGCCACGGCCGCAAACACGATCGACACGGACGTTGTGGGAGGCAAGACGCTGGTCGGATTCCGGCTGCCGGTGGTGATCGCGTCTCCCTTGAGCCGGGGCAATGCGCTGAACCCACGGATCAGTTCGCTGGTCTTCGACCACACCTCGGTGCTGAAACTGATTGAATGGCGCTGGGGACTGGCGCCGCTGACACCGCGGGATGCCAGCAGCGATATTAGTAACCTGGCGTACGCTTTGAACTTCAACCAGCCGCAGACGGCGGTCCCCAGCCTGCCCACGCCGTTCGCTCCCGCGATTGGGCTGCCCTGCGTTCAGAACCCGGGTGGGGCGTTCGGCTTAGTGCAGACCGGCACTGGAGCGAATGCTTCAGATTCAGACGAAAAGGCAATTTGGACAGAGATGCAGGCCCAGGCTGCGCGGTACGGATTCAAAGTCGGCTAGCGGCAGATTCCATCTCTCGCCTGAAGTGTCTTAAGACCAAATCATTCAGCGGGCCGAGTCCACGAGAACCATGAGGCTGGGCGCTGCGGTGCATCTGGATTGCGGCGAGGCTTGCCACGTAGTTCCGTCGGCGTATTCGACTCTTGTCAGCTCCACCCAACTCACAGCGACGATCTTATTGGTCCAGATGGAGGAGTGAAGCAGCGGCCCTTCTGCGCTGCTGGTGAGTCGGAAGGTCTCGATGGCATCGTCGCGATTTGCCTTGGCAGTGGCAGCAGGAATCATGTGGAGCCGGGCGGAGGCGCCATGCACGGTGATATCCGCGTTGAGGATTGCCGTGGCCGGCAATGTAAGGAAGTTGACCTGGAGTCCCTGGCCGTGGGGTACGTCGGCATTGCGGACGTTCTTCATGGTGGGAATAGAACGGCGCTCTGCGGAGAATCGCACGGGACAGGATTCGCTTGATGGAGGCTGAATGAGGACAGTAGACGTGATGCCTGGGTTGGCTTGCGCGGCGATGCTGACGGACGAAAGCAGAAGGGTGAGGACCATCGAAGAGTGGGACATTCGAGTCTCCCACGGCCCTGGTTGGGCACACGGATACGATACTCCTACCATGCGCGAGACGTCATCAGGTTCACCCAAGCCAAACCCCAACTGGAGAAGGGAAAGCTTTTTGTTGCCTTTCGGTGCAGGGAGAGCCGATGATATCGCATCACATTCTTCCAAGGGCTCCAGCCGGACAAGAGTGGAACGGAGAACGACATGGACATGGCAGCGATTGGAATACGTGGGCATCTTTTGAGCGGAGGGCGAAGGAGTTTTCCTTTTCTAGCGCTCGTGGGTTTCATCTGCATGTTGCAGGCGGGCGGGCAGACTCAGAATTCGCCTGCCAAACAGGGGGAAGCTGCGGGCGATGACCTGGACGCGCCTGCGGCGACGCTCTCGATGACGTCGACTCCCGAGGATCGGATCCACGAGGCGTGGACCATTCTTTCGGACGCTGCTGGCGATACGAAACACACGCAGAGGCGGATTCAGGCGCTTGCGGCGCTGGGTATGCTGCGCAGCCCGCGTTCGGAGAAGATGATCGAGGATGCGATGGGTGATCCCGATGTCGATGTGCGCACCGCCGCGGCGCTTGCTGCTGGACAGACGAAGGACCGCGATCTGACGACCGGTCTTCGCAACCTGCTGGATGACAAGGAGCCGCAGGTCGAGTTCACGGCGGCGATGACGCTGTGGAAGATGGGCGACAGGTCGGGCGAGGACCTGCTGATGTCGGTAGTCGATGGGGAGCGCAGCGCGGGGCCTACGTTGATGCACGGGACAGGGCAGAAGATCAACAGGGATCTGCATGATCCGGGCAAGCTGGCGCGTCTGGGAGCGATGCAGGGCGCGGCAATGCTGCTGGGGCCGTTCGGCTTCGGGATCACGGCATTTGAGTACATGCACAAGAGCGGCGGGAACCTGGCGCGTGTTTCGGCGATCGAACAGATCTCACAGGAGAAGACTGAGCCGATCCACAGGGAACTGGTGGCGGCGCTCGCGGACAAGGACCCGACGGTGCGCGCGGCGTCAGCCAAGGCGCTGGTCGAGTATCAGGACAATGCGACGTCGATGGCGCTGTATGCGCTGTTTATCGATCCGAAGTTTCCGGTACGGCTGACCTCCGCGGCGGCTTACCTCAGGACGACGGGCGTTCCCGGGCCGCCTGCGGTGAACGGAACGACGGGTGCGGGCGCGGCGCAAGGCAACTCGGCGCGTCCCGCCAGACCAGTCGCAACGAAGCGGCTTGCTATTCCAAAATGATTGTGGCAATCGCAGAGGGACTTGAACGGCCGCGCTGCTTAGCCGCATCCTACAATGGCAGCGTGAATACCAGCCTGTTTGAGTTGTTCAAGATCGGGATTGGGCCGTCGAGCTCGCATACGGTGGGACCGATGCGGGCGGCGTTGCGTTTTGTGCGGGAACTTGAGGCGGCGGGGCTGGTGACGAAGACGGCGCATGTGACGGTGGACCTGTATGGCTCGCTGGCGCTGACCGGACTGGGGCATGGTACGGACCGCGCGGTGCTGCTGGGGTTGATGGGCGAGGCTCCCGACGCCGTTGATCCAGAGAGCGTCGATGCGAAGATTGTCGAAGTTCGAGCGCAGTCGTGGATGCTGCTGGGTGGGCGTGCGGGCGTTGCGTTTCACGAAGCGGATGACCTGCGGTTCTGGCGAGGGCAGATGTATCCCGAGGCTGGGGTAGTGTCGCATCCGAACGGGATGCGGTTTACGGCGCTGGATGACGCGGGGGTGAAGCTGGCGGAGGAGGTCTTCTACTCGATCGGAGGCGGCTTTATTGTGTCGGAGGCAGAGCGGGTTGCAGCGGCGGACGGGACCGCGAAGTCGCCACGGGTGGTGCCGTATCCATTTCGCAGTGCGGAAGAGTTGTTGCGGGTTGCCGGCGAGCACGGATTGACGATTGCCGAATTGGTGCTGGCGAATGAGTGCGCGCTGTTGGCCGATGCGAAGGTGAAGATCGTGCGGCCGGAGGCGGAGATATCCCAGGGGCTAAAGCCCCCGATAAATGGTTCGCTAATGTCCGGGCTAAAGCCCGGACCTATCTCAGAGACAGAAGCATCGCGGACGGAAGCATCGCGGACGGAAGCATCGCCGCAATTGGTTGAGGATCGAGTACGAGGGTCGGTGATGATGTTGTGGCGCGCGATGGAGGCTTGTGCGCGGCGAGGCATGGAGGTAGAGGGGACGTTGCCGGGCGGGTTGAATGTGCGGCGCAGGGCTCCGCGGATGGCGAGAAGGCTGGAGGCGTCGGGGCCAAGTGCGACGGCGGCCACGAGCGTGAAACAGGACCCGCTGGCGGCGCTCGATTGGGTGACCATGTGGGCGATGGCGGTGAATGAGGAGAACGCTGCCGGCGGTCGCGTGGTGACGGCTCCGACGAATGGTGCGGCCGGGATTATTCCGGCGATTGCACATTACTATCTGCGGTTCCTGTGCGATGGGTTGAGCGAGGCGGAGAAAGAGGCGGGGCTGCTGCGATACTTCCTGACGGCGGCGGCGATTGGGATTCTGTACAAGGAGAATGCGAGCATCTCGGGCGCGGAGGTTGGGTGCCAGGGCGAGGTGGGCGTGGCCTGCTCGATGGCGGCGGGCGGGCTGGTGGCCGCGCAGAACGGGACGAACGATCAGGTGGAGCACGCGGCGGAGATTGCGATGGAACACAACCTGGGGATGACCTGCGACCCGATCGGCGGGCTGGTGCAGATTCCGTGCATCGAGCGCAATGGGATGGGGGCGGTGAAGGCGATCAATGCGAGCCGCATCGCGATGCACGAAACGGAGGGGCATAAGCTGTCGCTCGATCAGGTGATCAAGACGATGTATGAGACGGGGATGGATATGCAATCGCGGTACAAGGAAACGAGCCTGGCGGGGCTGGCGCTGAATGTGATCGAGTGCTAGCGGAATCTTTGTGTTCGGATCGATCGGCATCCGACGTAGCATACGTGCATGCCTGAACTCCTGGAATCCGAAACGCCAGCCGGTGTGCGTGTCCGACCCGATTCGGTCGCGCCGTGGACGCATACCGTGTTCGGCGTGTATGTGTACCTGCGAAATTAGCGGCGACGAAGTACGAATCGTTCGCATTTGGCATGGCGCGGAGGAAATGGCCACCTGCTTAAGCCCAGTGCTGCAGCGGTTGCGGAGCCTGAAGCGGGGATAACGGAAGCGCGGGGCGGCGCATCCAAGTAAGGTATGTTGCCGTCCGACTACGCCTGCCCTCGATGCAAATGCAAGGCCTGCTATGCGTTGCATCGCAAGGGTTTGGATTGGGTTATGTCGTTGATCGGCTTGAGGCCTGCGCGATGCCTTACATGTAACAAGCGGTTCTACGCGCGGTACTCGGGGGACGGCAGCCAGCCGGACCAGACCAGCACCGGTTCGCAGAACCAGTCCGGCCAAGGCCAGCCGGACCAGACCGGCAAAGATGAGCGGGGTATGCCTCGCAACATCCACCTCCGCAAAGGATCCAACAAGGCAGCCTGAACGGTAGCGGTCGAAGTCTTCGGCGTGGCCGCCGAAGCGATTGGTGTTGTCGGGATGAGAAGCCACCAGGTTCAAAGTTCAACTGAAAGCTAGCGCTCGATGGCGAGGGCGACGGAGTTGCCGCCGCCGAGGCAAAGCGCGGCGACGCCACGATGCACGTCGCGGCGAATCATCTCGTGGATGAGGGTGACGAGGATTCGAGCGCCGGAGGCTCCGATGGGATGGCCGATGGCTACGGCGCCGCCATTAACGTTGACGCGGTCGGGCGGCGCGCCGAGTTCGCGCATCACGACCATGGCCTGAACGCTGAAGGCTTCGTTGAGCTCGAAGAGGTCGACGGAGTCGATGCTCCAGCCGGCGCGGGCTAGGACTTTTTGGACGCCGCTGATGGGCGACAGCATGACCCACTTCGGCGCGACCCCGGTGGTGGCTTGTGCGCGGATGGTGGCGAGCGGCTTCAGCCCGAGCGAGGAAGCCCGCGCGGCGGACATGACGACGACGGCGGCGGCGGCGTCGTTGACTCCGGGAGCGTTGCCCGCAGTGACGGTTCCGTCGGGCTTGAATGCGGTGCGCAGAGCGGCGAGCGCTTCGAGAGATGCGTCGTCGCGAACGCTTTCGTCGCGAGCGAAGATGGTGGGCGCAACGTCGCGGCTGCGGCTGGGCAAAGTTACGGACGCGATTTCCACAGCGAAGCGTCCCTCGCGAGTTGCGGCGGAGGCACGGCGATGCGACTCGAGTGCGTAGGCATCCTGCTGAGCGCGTGTGATGGAAAACTTTTCGGCGACCAGCTCCGCGGTCATACCCATGTGAAAGTCTTCGCAGGCGCACCAGAGGCCGTCGCGGATCATGGAATCGACGGCGACGGAGTCCCCCATGCGGAAGCCCTTGCGCGCTTGAGGAAGAAGGTAAGGCGCGTTCGACATCGACTCCATGCCGCCGGCGACGACGATTCCGGCGTTGCCCGTAGCGACGGATTGTGCCGCGAGCGCGACCGCTTTGAGGCCGGAACCGCAGACCATGTTGAGCGTCGTCGCGGAGACGGCGTCGACGAGACCACCGCGCAAAGCCGCTTGGCGAGCGGGGTTTTGGCCCAGGCCCGCGGCGAGGACGCATCCCATGAGGCACTCGTCAACACTGGCTGGATCGAGTGCAGCACGGGAGACGGCCTCGCGCACAACCAAGGCGCCAAGCTCGGTTGCGGAGAAGCTGGAGAGCGCGCCCTGGAATTTTCCGACGGGCGTGCGCACCGCGGATACGATGACGATGTCTTGCGATTCAACGTGCATGGCAACCTCTTCTCAACGACGACGAGTATACGTTTTGCGTGCGGAGCATGGCATACGCGCCGATGCGTTGCGATAATTTTGGCGTCAGAGAGGTTGGTCGCACTCCGTTCGTGCTCGCGAGTACGCATCCAGATGGTTTCCTGTTGCAAAAAAAAGTTCGCGAAACCATCGATTTTTCTTGACACTGAATTTCATCAAAACTATACCTTCGTTAGCTGCAACTTTCACTGTTGCAGCATCGATGTCTTATCGATAGGGAGAATAGGCAAAATGGCAACGAAGAAAGCAGCCAAGAAAACCGCTAAGAAAGCAGCCAAGAAGAAGTAATCCAACCCAAGGCAAAGCAGAACGGGGGACGCTGACTGCGTCCCCCGTTCTGCGTCTGGCCGGCTTCGGGTGCGTGGATCAGGGCGCGACCATTGGCTGCGGGGCACCCTTGGGAGTTGAGAGGTAACCGGAGATCTTGTTCTTTTCGATGTTGTTCACGACCAACTCGAAGAGGACGGGGTTCTTGCCGGTGTAGAACTGCACCGGCTCATCGAGGTTCTTATCCTTCTTCTCGATGTTGCGATCGTCGGCGCTGACGTTGAGGGTGTAACGCGAATGCTTCTGGTCCACCTTCTTCAATTGGAGCTTGACGGTGGAGAGCAGCGTCGGTTGCGCGCCCTTCTGCAAGGTGAACTCCAGGTAGTTGCGGTCGCCCTTATGCTTCAGCTCTTCGAGTTGCTCGTGGTTGGTGGCGATGAGGCCGCTCATCACGCCGGCGTCGCCCACCACGCGCTGGAGTTGCGACTTTGTAGTCTCGAGGTCGCTCCTTGTGCTGGCCACGTCGGTCTTCACGCCGCCCACATCGGTCTTCACGCTGGCGACATCACTGGACACCGCGCCGATCTGCTTCTCGGCGGCCTTCTGCTGCTGCGCCAGTCTGGCGGTCTCGGCATTCTGCTCCCTTTGCGCCGCCATGATGCTCTCGGCGCGGGCGTCGATCTGCTTCTGCGTGGCGCCAACGTTCTGGCTTAAGGTTTGGGTGGTTGCGGTCATCCGGGCGTTGGTCCTTTCAATCTGGTTGGCCAGGTCGGTGTTCTTCTTATCGGCTGCGGCGAGCTTCTGCTCGGTCGCGGCGATGTGGTTTTGCAGGCCATAGCACCATACCAGCGCGGCAATACCCATCACTACTGCAACCACCACTGCCGCAATAAATGCTCCCGAGGCGGACCGCTCGGCTACCACTGGTTCGGTTTCGCTCATGTCGTTCTTCCTCTCGATCCGCGGTTCGGTTTAGCTATGCACGCGCGGGCAGCGTCCCAAAACACCGGGAAACTCTAGGAACGAATATAGCTCACCCGACTCTGGGCGACGACACGAAGGGGCTTCGCGCCGTTCGTGACAAGGGTTTCGCCGCTGCGATATAACCGTAATGTACACATTTTGCGAAGAAGGTCTGTCCATGTCCGCAGTTACGCCACTCAAAGGTCTCGAAGGCATCATCGCCACGAAGTCATCAATCTGCTGGATCGACGGAGAAGCCGGGGTCCTTTCGTATCGCGGCATCGACATCCATGAGCTGGCCAACCATTCTGACTTTGAAGAGACTACCTATCTTCTTTGGTTTGGCAGGCTTCCGAACGAGTCGGAGCTCGCCGAATTCCGTGGGGAGCTGGCGTCTACGCGCACGCTGAACTGGCGCATCTATGATTTTCTTCGCAGTGTGCCCCACGATGCGACGCCGATGGAGGTACTGCGCACGGCGGTGAGTCTGCTGTCGCTCTACGACCCGGACGAGAAGGATTCGACGCACGACAGCAATGTGCGCAAGGGCTACCGGCTGACCTCGCAGATCGCGATGATTGTGGCTATCTTCGACCGCATTCGCAAGGGCAAGTCGATCATCGACCCAGACCGTTCGATGTCGCACTCGGCTAATTTTCTTCGCATGCTGAATGGGGTGAATCCTTCGGAGACGGCGACACGGGCGCTCGACGTTGCGCTGATTCTGCAAGCCGACCATGAGTTGAACGCGAGCACTTTCGCAGCGCGGGTGATTGCGTCGACCCTCTCGGATATACATTCAGCGATTGTGGGCGCGATTGGCGCGCTCAAGGGCCCGCTGCATGGCGGTGCGAACGCGGAGACGATGAAGCTGCTGCTTGCGATCGACGAGTCGGGCGTGGATCCGACGGAGTACGTGAGGCAGATGTTTGCGGAGAAGAAGAAGATCTCCGGCTTCGGCCACCGGGTGTATGTGACGGAAGACCCGAGGGCGACCCACCTGCGGCGGATGTCGGAGGACCTGGGCAAGGCGGCCGGCAATACCAAATGGTTCGACATGTCCCGCAAGATCGAGCTTTTCGTGAAGCAGGAGAAGAACCTCAACGCCAACGTGGACTTCTATTCGGCTTCGACCTACACCACGCTGGGGGTGGAGATCGATCTGTTTACCCCGATCTTTGCGATAAGCCGCATTGCCGGCTGGACCGCCCATGTGATCGAGCAGCTCGATGACAACCGGCTAATTCGTCCGCGCGCGGATTACATCGGGCCGCCGTATCCAGAGCCTTACATTCCGCTTGCAGACCGGTAAGAGAGTAAGCCAGACGGTCGGCGATCTCTCTTGGAAGGATTGCTGGAGATAGACGTTGGTGTGCGCATTATTCGCTTCCAGCCTTGTCTGTGTTTTTCGAGGAGTGATTCGATTGTCAATTTCAGGGGCGAGTCGCGGGCAGCTGTCGTCAATTTGTGCAGTACTCCTTCTCTTGGCACTCACCGGGGCCGGGGCGCGGGCGCAGGCGGTTCCAGCGGCAGAGATGGATGAATTGGCAGCCATCACTGCGGCTGCGAACGATAGCGGCCCCGCGGGCATCATCCCCGTCACACGCGGATTCAATGCGTCGCTAGGCACAAGTTCCCAGCATGACTCCAGCAATGGCTGGTCTTCCCTGCTGACGCCGAATATCGCATATCGCCTCAACAGGCATTTCAGTGTGGATGCGGGCGTACCGGTCTATATGTACATCAACATCGACGCAAACGTCGGCACAAAGGCCAGGCCCGTTTATCGCTATTCTCCGAAGAAGGGCGTGTTCGGGGATACGACGCTGATGTTCGAGGGCGACGCAAGCGTCTTTTCAATCGACTATGTCGGGGCGTTTTCGCTTGGCTTGCCCTCGGGCAACACGGCGTACGGGCTCGGAGCCGGACAGGTCACGTACAACTTCAACAATCATTTCGAAAAGAACCTGGGCAGGTTTACGCCGGACATCGAACTCGGGTACGGCGACACCAGCAGACTTGTCGATCAGCGCGTCCAGAAGAGCTATGTTGCGGTGGGTCAAATGGCGCATTTCCAGGCCGGTGTAGCGGTCGATCTACCCAGGAATATGACCTTTGAGGCAGACGCGTATGAGGAGTTGCCACTGGCCAAGGAACTCGTGTACTCGACCACGGGCAAGGGAAAGAAGAAAGTGACGACCGCGACGAATAGAGCTCCGGGTGAAGATAATGGCTTCCTCACATCGCTCGATATCCCTCTTGCACGTCACGTCATCCTGTCCGGGTTCTACAGCAGAAGCCTGCGCGACCGCGATGATCTTGGTGGCTTTTCGTTTACCTTTCTGCTGAAGGCTCCGCCTCGGATGGCGGATATGGGGCGTTAGGTTAAAGCAAAAAAGCAGCCGGTGGGCTGCTCTTTGCTCTTTGGGGACGGAACGCGGCGACTGCGGTTGCAGCTACATCTTCGGCCTGGATTCGCTGGCCGGCGGAACGATGGCGTTCATACGCAGATACTCGACCGCCTGGCCGTACTCGTCTTCCGCGTGCCCGATGGCGCCGGCGAACATGCTGGCAGGGGTCTGCACTCCGCGCACGCTTTGAAAGGCGTTGCCGACGGTGACGTTGGCGACTGCCTTGTGCGCGAAGGCGAAGGTTGCGGCCAGCGCCTTGACGATGTCGTCCTTGGATTTGAGATCGCCGATGGCCTTGGTGTCCA
>OCZT010005611.1_pt1 | contig 12499 bp, 7 predicted proteins | sample 1539031 | NCBI WGS metagenome assembly OCZT01 (sample SAMEA3539308, study PRJEB22396) | soil metagenome | biome: tundra; feature: field; material: soil | place: USA | collected 2010-05 | depth 0.15 m | reverse complement strand
ACCACCGAGATCTACCCTCTTTCCCTACACGACGCTCTTCCGATCTGTCGCCGCCGGGGCGGCGACGGCCAGGCCGGCCATGATGGCCGCACTCGCAGCCAAGGTGATCAAACGACGTCCGCGTGCCATGGCCAAGCCTCCATCGTCACGTCTGCGGGCCCAAAGGACATACCAGCCGACTCCGGGGCGCCCACGCCCCCGGACTAGCCGGCCAGAGCCGTTGTCGAGCTTTCTCCCACCCAGCACGCACGTCAAGTAACAATCCGGAAATATTCGGCCATGCCCGTCTGCTTAGCCCGCCACTCGCCCCGGCGGGAAGCTCAGCCGCGCACCGATCCCATGTGCTGGTAGCGGCCTGGCAGGTTGGCAATCCGCGTCATGATGGGGGCGGCCTGGCGCAGCGCGTGCAGCTCCGACTCGTCGAGGGTTTCCAGCACCGCACGCAGCCAGACGTCGCGACCCGAGATGTCGGCCGCGAGCGCGGCCCGGCCGGTGTCGGTGACGCGGAATACCCGCCCGCCGGCCGCGACCATGCCGCCGGCCACGAGCTCGGCCAGCCCCGGCTCAAGCAGGCGCTGGTCCTGGTGATGCTCCCCGTTCGCGAGCTCCGTCAGCGAGGACGGGCCGTGCCGGACGAGATGACTAAGCACCCCGATCTTATTGCTGCTCATCGCCCCGGCCGGCCGTTCGGACCGCAGCCGCCGGGCCAGCCGGGTGGCCGCACCCCGGATCGCCGCGGCCACTACAACTTGCGACTTGGAGGCGCACTAATGAGCGCGGTGCAGCGCAAACGCCCGGAACATTGGGCCACGGCGGCCCCGGACGTCCCGGCAGTCGTCGCCGGGGACCGGGAGCTAACCTACCGAGACTGGGACCAGCTTGCCGAGGCCCTGACCGGATTCCAGCCAGTGCACCAGCGGGTCTGCGTCTGCTTGCACCAGTGCCCGGAATGGTTCACGGTCAACCTCGCCTTGGCGAAACTCCAGTGGGAGCACATCGCCATCAGCTGGCGGCTGACATCGGCTGAGCAGCTCCGGCTGATCGAGGCGTGCGGCGCCGGCATACTCATCACCGACAATGCAGGCGCCGGTGAGCTCGCGCGGGCCAGACCCAGCCCCCAGCTGCGAGTCGTGCGGGTTGGCGACAGCGACCCCGATGTCATCCCGTTCGCGTCGCTGCTCGGCGGGCCACTGGCACCACCATGGTGGAGCAAGCGGCCTGCGCCCTTCGTCAAGTACACCTCCGGCACAACCGGTGAACCCAAGGGCGTGCGGCGGCCGACGGCGGCCAGCGAGCAGCAGCGGCAGCGGCGGCTCGAAAGTGACCGCGGGCCGCTGGAACGAATGCGCGCCGCCATGGCGGACGGCAGCGACTTCCACCACCGCGCACTGCTGACCCTGCCGATGCACCACGGAATCGGACCCCGCGGCGCCCGCGCTTGCCACAACGAAGGCGGCACCTGCTACCTGCTCGACCGCTACGACCCGGAACACGCCCTGCGGCTGATCAGCAGGCACCGGATAACACACTGGACGACCGTACCCACCATGCTGCAGCGTATGCGCAGCCTGCCCACCGAGACCCTCGCTTCCTTCGACGTCTCCTCGATGCGGATGCTCGCGGTCGGCTCCGCCCCGGTGCCCCCATGCCGCTCAAGGAATGGGCCCTGGGTTACTTCATCTGCGCCCTGGACAGCTGGTTCGCGGGTAATGTCGCGGCAGCACTCGAGGCCTTGCACCGTAGCGTGCCGCCCCGCCCGGCTAAGCTGAACGACGTCGTGAGGAACCTGCGCCTGAGGGCCAGAGCCAATGACGCCGACGATGTGGCCGCCACCCAGGACCTGATCGCGTTCGCGCGGCGCCGACGGCTCCGCAACACATGATGACGTCCGTGCTGCCGTTGACTGCCTCGTGGGCGCGACCAGGAACCAGTCCGATTAAGTGAGGTACCCCAGTGCTCAGCATGCAGGAGGCCCTGCTCGCCCTGACGCAGTATTGGACCGAGCGGGGCTGCGTCCTCAGCCAGCCCATGAACACCGAGGTCGGCGCGGGCACCATGAACCCGGCCACCTTCCTGCGGGTGCTGGGGCCGGAGCCATGGCGGGTGGCTTACTTGGAGCCGAGTGTCCGGCCGGACGATGCCCGCTACGGCGAGAACCCGAACCGGATTCAGACCCACACCCAGTTCCAGGTGATCTTGAAGCCGGAGCCTGGTGACGCGCAGGAACTCTATCTGGGCAGTCTGGCCACGCTCGGCATCGACGTGAACGCCCACGACGTCCGGTTCGTGGAGGACAACTGGGCCTCGCCTGCGCTGGGTGCCTGGGGCCTTGGCTGGGAGGTGTGGCTGGACGGACTGGAGATCACCCAGTTCACCTACTTCCAGCAGGCGGGCGGGGTCGCACTTGCCCCAGTGTCCGTGGAGATCACCTACGGCATGGAGCGCATCTTGATGGCGCTGCAGGGAGTCTCCCACTTCAAGGACATCGTCTACACCCCTGACGGCATCAGCTACGGCGAGATATTCGGCCAGGCCGAGTACGAGATGAGCCGCTACTACCTTGATGAGGCCGATATCGGCGCCTGCCGCATGCTGCTCGACGCGTATGAGCACGAGGCCAACCGCGTGCTCGACGCACGGCTGCCGGTACCCGCCTACTCCTACGTGCTGAAGTGCTCGCAGACGTTCAACGTGCTCGATGCCCGCGGCGCGGTGAGCCCGACCGACCGCACCCGGGTCTTCGCGCGGATCAGGCGGCTGGCCGGCCGCGTGGCGCGGCTGTGGATGGAACGGCGCGAGGAGCTCGGGTACCCGCTCGGAGTCAGCGCCGAGCGGCCCGCGGCGGTCGCCCGGCCGGCCCGGCCCGCCCCTGGCGGACCGGCCACGCTGGTACTGGAGATCGGCGTCGAGGAGCTGCCCGCCGCCGAGGTCACCTCGGGCGCGCAGGCGCTGCGGAACCTGCTCAGCGAGCGGCTCACCGGGTCCCGGCTCAGTCACGGCGAGGTGACGGTGTTCGGCACCCCGCGGCGGCTGGTGGCGATCGTCCCCGATGTCGCGCCCCGCCAGGAAGACCGCGATATACAGGTGCGCGGGCCGCGGGCGCAGGCGGCGTACGGCCCGGACGGCACGCCCACCCGCGCCGCCCTCGGGTTCGCCAGGGCACAGCAGGTGCCGGTGACCGAGCTGAGCCGGGTCGACGCGGGCGGCGTGGAGTACGTCGCGGTGTCCCGTCAGGAGGCCGGCCGGCCCGCCGTGGAGATCCTGGCCGAAATGCTCCCCGGCGTCGTGTCGGCGCTGCCCGCGGACAGCAACATGCGGTGGAACGCGCCTGACCTGGCCTATGTCCGCCCGATCCGCTGGCTGCTCGCGCTGCTCGGCGACACCGTGCTGCCGTTCACCGTCTCGTCTCTGGCCAGCGACCGGGTCACCCGGGTCCGCCACGGCGCGCAGAACACCGAGCTGGACGTCCCGCAGGCGGAAGGGTATCCGGAGTTCCTGCACGGCTACGGGGTGATCGCCCGCCCGTCCGACCGTCGGCAGCTGATCATGGATCAGGCTGCGGAGCTGGCGGCCAGCGTCGGCGGCGAGATCCCGTTCGGTGCCGAGGCCAGCCTGCTGAACGAGATCACCAACATGGTGGAGCTGCCAAATGTGATCCTCGGCGGTTACGAGAAGCGGTATCTCGACCTGCCGCACGAGGTCCTCGCGACGGTGATGCGCAAGCATCAGCGTTACCTGCCGGTGCGCAGGCCGGATGGCTCATTGTCGCCGCACTTCGTCGCCGTCGCCGACGGGGCCTGCTCGGCGGACGTGGTGCGGGCCGGCAACGAGGCGGTGCTCCGCGCTCGGTTCGAGGACGCTAGCTTCTTCTGGCGGGCCGACCTGTCCCGCACCCCGGCGGAGTTCCACGCCGCGCTCGGCAACCTCACGTTCGAGGAGCGGCTGGGCACTATGCTCGACCGCTCGCGACGGATCGCCGGCCTCGCGGCGGATCTCGCCGATGTGGTGGAGCTGCGCCAGCCGGACCGGGCCGTCGTGGACCGCGCCGCCACGCTCGCGAAGTTTGACCTGGCCACCAAGCTGGTCACCGAGCTGCCGAGCCTGGCCGGCCCGATGGCCCGCACCTACGCCCGCCGAGCCGGTGAGCCGGAGCCGGTCGCCGAGGCCTTGTATGAGATGGAGCTGCCCCGGCACGCCGATGACAACCTTCCGGCGACGCTGGCGGGCGCCCTGCTGTCCATCGCCGACCGGCTGGACCTGCTGGCCGGGCTGTTCGCCGTGGGGGCCGAACCGACCGGGAGCTCGGATCCCTTCGGGTTGCGGCGCGCCGCGCTCGGCCTGGTGAACGTGCTTCGGGTGCAGCCCGCGCTGACCGCGATCTCCGTCAGCCGAGGGCTCGAGCTAGCCGCCAGGCACCAGCCGGTGCCGACGCCCGAGGGTGTCACCGCGGCCGCCACCGACTTCGTCGTCCGCCGCTATGAGCGCCAGTTGCTCGACGCCGGCTACCGGCATGCCCTCATTCAGGCGGTCCTGCCAGTCGCGGGTGCCCCGGCGGTCGCCGACGAAACGCTGGCCGAGCTGGCCGAGCGCGTTGGCGAGGAAGACTTCACCAGCCTCGTCCAGGCCATCCAGCGAGTATGCCGCATCGTCCCCCCCGGGACCCCAGGCGAGTACGACGTGTCGCTGTTCCGGGAGCCCGCCGAGGTCGCGCTGTACGAGGCAACCACCAAGATGCGGGCGGAGTTCGGCGCCGCGCCGTCCTCACTGGCCTCGTTCGTAGCCGCCGCCGCACCGATGGTGGCGCCCATCGGCACCTTCTTCGACCGCATCCTGGTGATGGCCGAGGACCCTGACCTGCGCGCCGCCCGCCTCGGGCTGCTCGCGTCGTTCGCCGACCTGGCCTGCGGGGTGCTCGACTGGTCCAAACTGTGAGCCTGCGGCACCCGGCTCCACCGCAGCCCCGAGCTGGCCGCCCGCGATGCGGCCAGGCTAGCGCGCCGGGGCCGGCCAGCTCGCCGGGTCACCGAGTGCGACCATGATGTTCCGATCGCCGCGATAGGGCCGCCTGCCGTGCGCCACCCGGGCGTTGTTCAGCAACGCGAGGTCGCCGACCTGCCAGTCCACCCGGAATTCCAGTTTCCTGCTGACACCGATGAGGGCGGCGACGGTGTCGTCGGCGATGGGAGAGCCGTCACCGTACGTACAGTTTCGGGGCAGCTCATCGCCGAATTCAGCCACCAGCCGCCGCCTGGCGCTTGGCTCCAGGCAGTAGGGCAGTGCAGGATCTGCGCGAACCACGCCCGCCGATCCTGCCCGTCGCCGATGATGGCGGCCCGGCGGGTCCGCGTGGTCAGCACCGCGCCGTTCCACTCCACCTCGATCCCGTCGCGGTCGCATCGCCTCATCACCTCGTCCCGGTCACCGGTGCCGAACACGGCCTGCCACTCCAGGCCCAGCCCAGGGATGAACCGCCGCACGTAGCGCACGCCCTCGTCCTGGAACCGTTCCCATTCCGGCCCGTCGAGGGCGGCCAGCACCGCGGCGCCGTCCACGATCGTCGTCTCGCCGCCGCTGTCGGCCGGGCGGGCGCACGCGAACGCGATCGTGGACGGCCACTGCCGGTTGAAGGAATCCTCGTTGTGCCAGAACAGTTCCAGCTCAGATGGATAGTCGACGGGCGTCACCACGCTGTCGCCGAGCACCTGCCGCGGGTGCTCGGTGGTCGAGTAGCGCTCGGTGAACACGGCTTGTGTTGCGAGGTGCAGGTCGGCTGGGGTCCGCACGCCGAATCCGCGCAGCAGCACCGCACCATGCTCGGTCAGGTATCCACGCCACAGCTCGGCGTGCGCGGCCAGCCACCCGGCGAGCGGCTCGCGGCCGGCCTCGACTAGGGCGACCTCGGTATCACCCGCGGTGAGTAGGCTGGTCCGGGGCTCGCCGCCGCCGACGGGCAGCGGCTCGAGCGCGACGTCGTCGAAGGACGGGAACGCCGGGCTTGGCTGATGCCGGGGCTGTGACACGAGATCCTCCAATTCATTCGGGGAACCTGACGCAGCGACCCGCACCACAGCCGCCACGCAGGCCAGTAGGTCCTCTGCCCAGGCCGCCGGGCACGCGTCGACACGGTGGTGCAGTTCCAGCCAAACACCGTCAGGTTCCTGCCAGACCCAAAGCGCCAGCGGGTACGCAGGTGAGGCCCAGCCGGTGTCCATCAGTTGCAGGCAGAGGTCTCCTGCGGTCGCGGATCGCGCCGCGAACTGATGGACGACCTTAACGTTGAAGACCTCGGCGCCCGGTGGCAGCGCCCCGGCGCGGCGCAGGGCCGAGACCACGCGGTCGTAACTCGCCGCTGCGTGGCCGAGCGCGTCGGCGAGCGCATCCGCCGTCCGGCTGACCGCCTCGTCCACGCCACGCACTCCGCGCAGGTCAACCCGGACCGGCAGCTGATTGCCGAAGTAGCCGACTAGGCCCTCGAGCTCCGGCCGGTCCCTGCCCGCTAGGTCGATGCCCACCACCAGGTCATCTTGGCCGCACCGGACGCGGAGCACGGCCAGCAAGGCTGCGGTGACGACCGCGTACGGCGTAACTCCGAGCCTGCATGCGGCGGCATGCGCGGCGTCCCCAAGGTCCGCCGTGCGCTTGCGCACGGCGGGCGGGCCAGCCCGGGCCGGCCCGGCGGTATCCGGCGCTGGCTTGGGCAGCCGCGGCCGTGGCGCCCGTGCGACCTCGCTGACCACGGCGGCGACCGCTTCCTGTTCACCGGGGCGTGGCTGGGCGCTGTCCAGCGCCTGCGCGGCCTGGTGGGCGGTCAGCGGCAACGTCGGCAGGCCGGTCGGCTGGCCGTTCCGCAGCCGCTCGTACGCCTGACTGAATTCGGTCAGCAGCACTCCTGCTGACCAGCCGTCGAAGATGATGTGGTGGACGGCGATGATCAGCAGGGCGTGATCGGGACCCCGCACGAGCAACTCGCTGCGCAGCAGCGGCCCGCGGTCGACGGGCCATGGTTCATCCAGCACGGCGGTAAGCCGCCGCTCGGCCTCGTGACAGGCGTCCTCCCGGCTATGGCCGGGCAGATCGGTGATGACCAGCCGAGGCCGGGGGCCGAGGCGCTGCCGCGGCTCGCCTCGCACGGTAACGACCTCCGTGCGCAGCGACTTGTGCCGGTCGACCAGCACGTCGATGGCGGCCCGCACGACGTCCGGCTGGACCGGGCCGCGCAGCTCCACCACGAACGGCAAGATCATGCCCAGGTCGCCGCGGCCGGCTACATGGTCGAACCACAGCCGACGCTGCCCGCCGGTCACCGCGCCCGGCGGCCCGGACAGCGCGGACCCGGCCCCGGCCAGCGGGCTGACGGCGGCCAGCGCATCGACCGCGCGGGCGAGCGTCCGCACTGTGGGGTGCTCGAATATCGCCCGCATCGGCACCGGGCGCCCACTACGGCCACGGATCCGCGCCACCACCTGGACAGCGCGCAGCGAATGACCCCCGAGCATGAAGAAGTTGTCGTCCAGCCCGACCTGCGCGATCTGCAGAACCGCACCGATGGCCTGCGCAACGAGCCGTTCGGTGGCGGTGCGCGGGGGCGCCGCCGGCCGGCGCATGGCGGGCTGCGGCACCGCCGCCAGCACGGCCCGGTCCACCTTGCCGTTCCTGGTCACCGGCAGCTCGGTCACGATCGCCAGCCGGCTGGGGATCATATACGCAGGCAGGCGGCTGGCGACAGCCCCGAGCACATCCTCGAGCTGCAGCCGGGCACCTGGCGCCGGCACGAGGAAGGCGGCCAGCTCTGCGTCGGAACCCTCACCAGCCACCGCCGCGATCGCGGCCGCCACCCCGGGAACAGCGGTGAGCGCGGCTTCCACGTCTCCCGCCTCGATCCGGTACCCGCGGACCTTGACCTGGTTGTCCAGGCGCCCGAGGTAGACGAGATTACCGTCGTCATCCTCGCGAGCGATGTCGCCTGACCGGTATCGCCGGGCTCCGGGCGAGGCGCCGAGCGGATCGGGTACGAAGCGCCGCGCGGTCAGCCGCGGGTCACCCAGGTAACCGTCCGCGATGGCCGACCCGCCGATGCACAGCTCCCCCGGCACCCCCGGCACGGCCGGCCCGCCGACCGTATTGGTGACGTAGGCCTGGTATCCGGCTAGCGGGCGCCCGATCGGGACCGGGCCGTCGCCATGCCAGTCGCGAAGATCCAGTCGTGTCGCCCACAGCACCGTCTCGGTGGGGCCATAGAAGTTCCAGGTGCGCATGGGCAGATCGGCGAACCGCACGCCGTCCTCGGCCGGCATCACGTCACCCCCGCAGACGGCCCGGAATCCCGGTGGCGGGCGCCAGCCAGCGTCAAGTAGCAGGCGCCAGCGGTGCGGCGTCGTGGCCATGACCCCGACGCGGTGACGGTCCAGATAAGCCGCGAGGGCGACGCCGTCGGCTGTGATGGCGTCTGGCGCGAAGCACACCGTGGCGCCATTGATTGGCGCAGCGATCAGCTCGCCGACGGTAATATCCCAGCTCAGAGACGATACGCCACACACGATGTCGCCCGGGCGCAGCGCAATCTCACGGGCGTAGGCGTCCGCGCCTGCCAGGGCGGCCCGGTGCGAGATGGCCACCCCTTTGGGTGAGCCCGAGGAGCCCGAGGTATAGCTGACGTACGCGACCGTGCCAGCCGGCACGATCTCTGGTCGTAGCAGGGGACGGGCGTCCGCGCCCGGCACGGCCAGGGACCGGGAGTTCACCACCGGGGGACCAAGTTCGCTTGCGCGCTGGGCGTAGCCGTCGTCGCACACCACGACCCGGGCTCGGCTCTCGGCGACCAGGCGGCGCAGCCGTTCCGGCGGCGAGCCTGCGTCCAGATGGATGTAGCCCGCGCCGGCCGCCAGCGCCGCGTAGCTCACGGCTAGTGCCAGGTGCCCGCGATCGTGCAGCAGCACGACGAGGTCCCCGGGCCGCACACCCTGCTCGACCAGGGCGCTGGCACAGCACCTGGTCAGCTCCCATAGCTGACGGTAGCTGATCGCGCCGGATTCGTCCTGCACCGCGCACCGTTCTGGGTGCCGGGCGGCCACCTCTCGGAGCCGGGTCGTGAGGTTCGGTGCCTGGCGCTCGTCGTGCTGACCGAGCCGTACCCGCTGCTGGGCCGGCGGCCGGCCGCCGGCCGGTAGCGGATCGGCGCGCAGAAACGCGCGGTCGGGGTCGGCCAGCAGCCGGCCGGCCAGCACCGGGAACGACTCCGCCAGCCGGCGCACGATGTCCGGCGGGTAGAAGCCGGCGACGAAGCGGAAGATGAAGCGGAAGCCGCCGCCGTACTCCGCCCCGGTGACCGTGAGCGGCAGCGTGTCGACGACACGGGGGACCCGGACCGAGCGCAAGCGGAACCGGCCCACGGTCACCGCGGCGCCGTCGGCCACCTCGAACGCGGCCAGCTCGCCCGGCTGGTCGCGGCTTGTGCGGTGCACAAGGAACATGGTGTCGAACACGCCGTCTCCGCCGGTCGGGGTGCCCAGCGCCGCGGCGATACTTGCCAGCGGGCAGTTCTGGTGCTCCATCGCGGCCCGCACCTGAACCTGCGCCTGCCGGACCAGGTTGCGCAGCGTCGCTCCGGCGGACGGCCGGCTGGCGATGGGAAGCTGGTTCATGAACAGGCCGGCCGTACCGGCGAGGCGCGGGTCATCGCGGCCAAGCACAGGCACCCCGACCACGACGGTCGGCTGGCCGGTGTAGTGGTGCAGCAGGGCCTGGTAGAGGGCGAGCAGGACCACGAATGTGGTGGCCGACTCATCGCGGGCCAGCGACGCCGCCAGCGCGGCGTTGTAACCGTCCAGATCCGCGGCGACCTCGCCCACGGCTCCGCCGGCCGCGGCGGCGCCGGTGCGGCGCCTGGGCAGGCCCAGCCGGTGGCTCGTCTCCCGCAGGCAGGAGGTGAAGTGCGCACGGGCGGCTGCGGCCGCCGGGGAAACCTCGAACGATAGCGCCCGGGCCACCTGGGCGCGATAAGGGGTGGGCGGCTCACCAAGCGGGGCACCGCTGATCGCGCTCGCGAGGTCGGTGAACAGGATAGTCATGGTGCGGAAGTCCGCGACTATGTGCGGCACAGCGATGACGATCACGCACCGGCCGGCGCCCTGAGCCAGCACGTGCACCCGGATCAGCGGCGCGGCGCCAAGATCGAACGGCTGGGCGGCGGCCCGCGTGATCCACTCGGTCACCTGTGCGGCATGCCAGTCCGCGCCGTCGGTGGTGTGCACCGGGCACACCGTGACTTCCGGGTCGACCTGACGTGTCACGCCGGACTCCACGGCCTGGTAGCAGGTGCGCAGTATCTCGTGACGGGCCACCACCGCGGCGACGGCCTGCTCGATGACGCCGGGATCGAGGTGGCCTTCGAGCTCGCACGCGGCCGCGATGTTCGTCCCGCCGGGGACCGAGGCCTGGAGCAGGAACATGGCCGCCTCGGCGGGGGCCGTCTGGTGCCACAGGCTCACCGGCGGCAGCTCGGCCGCCGGCGAGCCGCGGCCGGCATCGGACTCGGTGCACCAGCTGCCCGCGACCACCTCGGCCATCTCGTGTACCGTCGCCGCCGCCAGCACCCGGCCGCGCGGCAGAGGTGCGTCGGCGATAACCTCGAGTTCGTCCAGCACACTCAGCAGTGTCAGCGAGTCGACCCCCAACGCCGACGGCGACCACGCGTCCTCGCCCGATCCCGGCGGCGGGGTAAATCCGAGCGCCGTGAGCCGGTCCCGCAGGTAGCCGCTCACGGCGGCACTGCGTTCGTCGGCAGCAAGCTCACCGACAAGGCCAACCTCCGCCTAGGGCTGCGGATCGGCAGCCTGGTCAACAACGCACCCTTCCTTGAGCACTTTGAGCGCCCCGATTACCTCGCGGAGATCGACACTCTCCGTGAACGCCGGCGGATCCTCGCCGCTGCCCCCACCCAGAGTCTGAGCCTGCTCAGCACCGGGTTGCAGTTCGCCGGCGCGGCGCTGCTGCTGGCGCTGATCTGGCCGCCCCTGCTGCTCATCCCGCTGCTCGGCGTGATCCCCGGCCTGACTCAGCGGCGAGCCGGCCAGATCCAGAAGCGCAACGACGACGAGCTCGCCGACTCCCGACGGCTGGCCGGTGAGCTGTTCACGCTCGCGTCCACCCCAGGGCCGGCGCGGGAACTGCGCACGTTCGGGGTGACCAGCGCCTTGCTGGACCGGCACGCTCGGATGGGTGACGAGGCCAACCGGCAAACCCTGCGCGCCGCGCGCCGCGCCGCCGCCTGGCAGGTGACCGGCTGGCTCGTGTACGCAGCCGGGTTCGCCGCCGCGATCATCGTGCTGGTGCGCGCCGTGCACGGCGAGACCTCGACCGGCGACGTCGTCGAGGCGATCAGCCTGCTCCGCCGGGCCCAGCGCCAGGTCTCCGGAACCACCATCAACGGCGGCTCCTTCGCCACCGCCGCGGTCACCGTGAATCGCCTGCTCTGGCTGGAGGACTACGTCGACTCGGTGACTGCGGCCGGCAACCTTCCCGTGCCACCCCGGCTGCGAGAAGGTATCCGCCTTGACCATGTCGGCTTCGCCTATCCCAATAGCCAGGACCCGACCCTGCAAGACGTGGACCTGGTGCTGCCTGCCGGGGCCACGGTCGCGCTCATCGGCGAGAACGGGGCGGGCAAGAGCACCCTGATTAAGCTCCTCACCGGCATGTACCGGCCGACCAGCGGCCGGATCACGGTAGACGGTACCGACCTGGCCGCCATCGAGCCCACCCGGTGGAGGGCCGCGACGACCGCCGCGTTCCAGGACTTCGTTCAGTTCCACACCACGATCAACGACGGAGTCGGGGCCGGCGACCTGCCCCGCATTGGCGATCGCGGCGCCGTCGAGGTCGCGCTGCGCCGGGCCGACGCCGCTGCCCTGATCGACCAGTTCCCCGACGGCTCGGGCAAGCCAACGGCACCATCACCCTCCTCGTCTCGCACCAGTTCTCCGGCGTCCACATGGCTGACCAGATCATCGTCATGGACCAGGGCCGCGTCGCCGAGATAGGCAGCCACCACGAGCTGCTGCGCCGCCAGGGCATCTACGCCGAGCTCTTCACCCTCCAGGCCGAGAACTACCGCAGCCACAGCCAACCGCCCGCAGCCCCTGCCACCTGTGCGGTTCCAGAACTTGGACCTTAGATCCATCAGGGCTGGGTGCCTCGCTCTGGGACCGGGCCGCCGAGCGTTCCCGATTACGTTGCGCAGGCACATTGCCGGAACGCGGAAGGCCGCGGCGGGCGCGGGCGGGAGGCCGGCATGCTGAGGCGCGGGTTGAATGAAACAGCAGATCGGAGCGAACGTTGAGCCATGACCACGGGGCGGGTGGGTGTCCGTGGTGGCGCTGGAACGGGCGGCGGCCCAGACCGCGGCGCAGGGCGAGCAGATCGCGGGGCGGATCAGCTGGCACCGGAAAGACCTGTACTCCTGGGATCCGGGCCCGGATCGGTGCGGCCGGGCGGCACGCTG
>OCZT010005610.1_pt1 | contig 12500 bp, 7 predicted proteins | sample 1539031 | NCBI WGS metagenome assembly OCZT01 (sample SAMEA3539308, study PRJEB22396) | soil metagenome | biome: tundra; feature: field; material: soil | place: USA | collected 2010-05 | depth 0.15 m | reverse complement strand
GTTTTCCCAACTGCTGCCAACCAAGGTGCCGGATGAAAAGATACGGGCACTTGCACTGGCGATGTTGAAGGTGAAGAATGTTCAATATGCGATGGCCGCGAAAGCTCAAACCAAGTCACGGTTTCGGCGGTAAAAAACAAAGCACACCAAGTTGTCGCCGGCACCTTGGCGCGAAGGACACTGAAAGTGATGGTGCTTGCCGGTGGCTCAATTTGGCTTCGTCCGTGCCTCCGCGTCCAATCAACAATTTGTGCTGGTCGCGTTGAAGGTGCCGCGCCTTTTGCTTTGCCTCGGCGGTCGGTTTGCCTACGATGCTCACCCAGCGATGCAGAAACTCACACTCTCCCAGCTTTCCAGCCTTTTGTTCCGCGCTTGCGATGACTTGCGCGGCAACATGGATGCCTCGGAATACAAAGAATATATTTTCGGCATGTTGTTCCTGAAGCGGATGAGCGACTTGTTCGATCAGGAACGCGAGCAGCTTGCCAAATCGCTCAAATCGAAGGGCATGTCCGCCGCGAAAATCGAGACGCAATTGCTCAATCCCGACCAATATACTTTCTTTGTCCCGCCAGAGGCACGATGGAACTACACCGACGACGACGGGAAGAAGAAAGGCATCGCTCACGTCAAGACCAACGTCGGCTCGACCCTGAACAAAGCGCTCGAAGCCCTTGAAGATGCCAACGTGGATGCGTTGCAGGACGTGCTCAAGCACATTAATTTCAACCGCAAGATCGGCCAGCGCACGCTCGATGACGACACGCTGTCCAACTTCGTCCAGAACTTTGAGAAAATCCCCCTGCGCGACGAGAACTTTGAGTTCCCGGACCTGCTCGGCGCGGCCTACGAATACCTGATCAAGTTCTTCGCCGATTCCGCCGGGAAGAAGGCTGGCGAATTTTACAGCCCGGCTGATGTCGTCCGCGTGCTGATTGAAATTCTCGCCCCCACAGCCGGCATGAGTGTATACGACCCGACCGTCGGTTCTGGCGGTATGCTCATCCAGTCCCGCGATTACGTCGCTGAATGCGGTGGCGACCCGCGCGACCTCTCCTTTTACGGTCAGGAATCCATCGGCACGACGTGGTCTATCTGCAAGATGAACATGCTGCTCCACGGCATCCCGCACGCCGACATCCGGCAGGAGGACACGATTCGCCGTCCGCAGCACAAGGACGACAAGAACGAACTCAAACGTTACGACCGCGTTGCCGCCAATCCGCCGTTCAGCCAGAACTACATCAAAAAGGACATCGAGTATCCCGGTCGCTTCGCCGTCTGGATGCCGGAGAAAGGCAAGAAGGCCGACCTCATGTTCGTCCAGCACATGATCGCTGTGCTCAAGGCCGACGGCAAAATGGCCACGATCATGCCGCATGGCGTGCTGTTCCGGGGCGGTGAGGAAAAGGAAGCCCGCAAACATTTCATCGAACGCGGCTGGCTGGAAGCCGTCATCGGTTTACCGGCGGGATTGTTTTACGGCACGGGCATCCCGGCCTGCGTGCTCGTGATCAACAAGCAGGACGCCGCCCAGCGCAAGCACGTCTTCTTCATCAATGCCGACCGCGAATACCGCGAAGGCAAGGCGCAGAATTTTCTCCGGCCCGAAGACATCGCCAAAATGGTTCATGTCTATCGCGAACGAAAGAACGTCAAAGGCTACGCTGAACTCGTCGCCGTAGAGAAAATTGCCGAAGAGGATTACAACTGCAACATCCGCCGCTACGTGGACAACGCGCCGCCTCCAGAACCACACGATGTCCGCGCCCATCTGCAAGGCGGCGTGCCGGTGGCGGAAATTGACGCACTGGCGACCCTCTGGAAAAACTACCCCGGCCTGCGCGAACGCGTCTTTGTTCCCCGCGCAAAGGATAAAATCTATTCTGAATTCGCGCCTGGCGTCTCTGACCGGCGCGCGTTGACCGAACTCGTCAAAACCGATCCCGGCCTCGCCGCCGCGCACGCGAAGTTTTTGCAGACGCTCGACGGCTGGTGGCAGCAGAACGTCCCGCACGTCGAGGCGCTCGCGCCGAAGAATGGCAAGCAGGGCAACGTCTATGAACTCCGGCGGTTGTTACTCGGCACGATCCGCGACAGCTTTGCCAAGCAATCGCTCCTGAATGAGCACCAAGTGCGCGGCGCGTTTGCCAGCTACCTCGAATTTTTCAAGCCCGACCTCAAATCCATCGCCTTCAGCGGCTGGGGCGCGGAACTCATCCCGGACGACGAGATCATCCAGAGCCAGTTCCCCGAAGTGCTGGCCGAGATGGAAAAGAATCAGGTGCGGCTGGCGGAACTGGACGCGCTTTTGGCCGCCGCCGATGAAGAGGATTACGAGGACAGCGACGACACCGGCGTGCTGCCCGGCGACGAGGTGAAACGGCTCAAGACCGAACTCAAGGAAGCCAATGCGCAGGCCAAGCTGGCGAAGCGCGAGCAGCGCGACCCAAAAAAGTTTCTGGCCGCAGCCGAGGTGATTGAAAAGCGGCTCGCCCGGCACAAGGCGCTGGAAGACGAGGCCAGGCAGTTGAAGGCCGACCTGCGCGCCACCGAGCAGAAGAAAACGGAACTGGTGGCCGCCGCCCGCACCAAGATTGATGCGACCGAAGCGCGCCGCGTAATTCTGGCGCGGTTCAAGCGGCTGCTGGTGCAGACCTACGAAGGCTACCTGCGCGCCGACCAACGTGCCGCGCTGGCCGCGCTGGAAAATCTGCACGCCAAATATGCCGTGACCGCCAAGACCATTGAAGCCCGGCGCGACACCGAGACGGCGAAGCTGAAAACTTTTCTCACGGAGTTGGGGTATGAGTGAAAGTTGGCAAACGACACCGCTGAAGAATCTCGCCAATCTCACGATGGGCCAGTCGCCAGAGTCGTCTTGCGTCAACACGGCGGAGCGTGGACTTCCCTTTCTTCAAGGCTGTGCCGAGTTTGGGCCGAGAGTTCCATCACCAATGTTTCACTGTGCTCCGCCGCTGCGGATTGCCAGAGCGGGGTCAGTTTTAATCAGCGTCCGCGCACCAGTTGGAACAACCAATTTAGCAGACCGAGATTACTGTATCGGTCGTGGCCTTGCCGCAGTCAACGCCAAGCAAGATGTGGCAGACAGCGTCTTTCTGCTTCATGCCATCGAACAAAATGTTGGCTTCTTACACCGGCGCAGTCAGGGTTCGACGTTTCTTGCAATCGGTTCAAAGGAGTTGTCAGAGCTTCCAGTGCCTGCGTTTGGATTAACGACGCAGCGGCGGATTGCGGAAATTCTGGCGACGGTGGACGAGGCGATTGAGCAGACGGAGGCGCTGGTGCAGAAGTGGCAGCAGCTCAAGGCGGGGCTGATGCACGACCTGTTCACCCGTGGCGTCACCGCCGCTGGCCAACTCCGCCCCACCCGCCAAGCCGCCCCGCAGCTTTACAAAGAAGAACCACGATTCGGTTGGATTCCAAAAGAATGGCAGCCAGATAATTTTGGGGATAAAATTGAATTAGTGCATGGGTATCAGTTCCGCGATTATGATTTTGTGGAAGATGGTATCCCGGTCGTGAAAATTGGTCAGGTGACTGAAGACGGTCTTGATCTTTCATCCTGTTCGTTCGTCAGCCGTGACAGACTGAACTCTTTCCAAGAGATTCAAATCAAACAGGGAGATGTTTTGATGGCGCTCACGGGTGCGACACTCGGAAAGACTTGCATGGTAGAGGAAACCAACACCGATCTTCTACAAAACTACCGCGTGGGAAGATTTGAACCACGGCAACCCGAAACAGTCCACAAAGGTTTTTTATTTGCCCTTCTGGGTTTCTCGAAAATCCGACGGCAAATTTTCGACAAGGTTAACTCCGGTGCTCAAGGCAATGTGGGAAAGGCTGACTTTGAAAGAGTCCGCATCTGCCTTCCTCCATACGACGAACAGCTTTTGATTCACAAACGCCTCGACGCATTCCAGAGAAAAATTAAAACGGAATGTCTAGCTGTCGCCAAACTCCGCGCGCAAAAGCAGGGGCTGATGCAAGACTTGCTGACGGGCCGCGTGCCGGTGCGGGTCGCCGGGCCAGCCGCTACCAAAGCTTGATTTTAGGAAATAGCTATGTTTTAGTGGTTCAGTGAAATGAACGATAAACCTAAAACAAAGGCCGTTGAGTCGGCAGAGAAGCTGTTGAGTTTGTTTGTGCAAAACTTTCAAAATCAAAGCGATGGCGGCATTTTAATCCGCGCCGCCGCCATTGGTGGCGAACAGGCGGAGCTCAGGTTGGAGGCGTCGCATCAGAAGCACATTTTTGAGGTTTTGCCGAGGTTAAACCCTTCGCGGAAGCTGTTGCGGATAAAAGAGGAGGCGGGTGAGAAACCGTTTCTGCTGCTGTGCCCGCACATCGCCAATCCGCTGGCGGCGGATTTGCGGACGGCGGGAATCCCGCACGCGGATTTGAACGGTCGGCTGTTCATCCAGACGCCGTCGTTCCTGCTGGATCGCGAACCGAAAAGCGACGCTTACCGGAATCCGGGCGTGGAATTGAATCCGTTCACGCTGAAATCGTCGCGGGTCGTGCGGGCGCTGCTGTCGCACCGTGAGCAGGAATGGACGCAGGCGGATTTGGAAACGCGCACGGCAATTTCGCGGGCGTTGGTGTCGCTGACGCTGGCCGATCTCATCAAGCAGGAACTGGTGGAGCAGACGCGGGCAGGCAACCGGCACGTGGCGGCGTTGTATCGCGTGAAGGATTTCGGGCGGCTGCTGGAGGCGTGGAGCGAGGCGGATGATTGGCGCAAGCGGACGAACATCCAGCAGTATTCCTTGCTGGCTGGCAATCTGGTGGAGGTCGCGGAGACGGCGCGCGATGCGCTGGGAAGAGATAATGTATTTTTCACACAATGGTTCGCCGCATACTTGCGACATCCGCACACAACGCCTCCGCTGGTGTCGGCCTTTTTGGAAAAAAAACCGCCGCAGGATATCGCGTGGGCACGCCCAGTGGATAACGGCGGCAATCTCTGGTTGATCACGCCCAAGGACGAAGGCGTGTTTCAGGAGGCGCAGCAGGTGAATGGATTCAAGTTGGTGTCGGACATCCAGATCTATCTCGACCTGCTGCAAGTCAGCCAGCGCGGGCCGGAGCAGGCGCTGGCGTTGCGTGAATGGGAAGGGTTCGCCAAATGAAGCACGACACTTTTGGTAAATACCTGTCGTATGATCTGGAACTGCCGACGCAGGCACTGCTGACGACATGGGATTGCCTACCAGATTACCGCGATGATCTGGTGTTGGTCGGCGGTCTGGCTGTCCGGTATTTGACCAAGCCGCCTGCCGAAGGCTTGCCCGGCCCGGTGACATTAGACGTTGATTTTGGCGTGAGCATTGCAGCGGACGGCGGTGCGTATCCGGGCATCCGCGAGAACCTATCCGCCCACGGTTTTCAATGGGTCAAAGGCCGGTTCACGCGCCAGTTTCCGAAGCTGGAACTCCACATTGACCTGCTGACGGATGACGACAAATCAGACAAGGGCACTGCTGCAATGGACGACAATTTGCAGGTGTCAATTTTTCCGGGCGTCAACCGCGCACTGGCGTGTAATCGCAAGGTGAAGGTTACCGGAAAGACGCTGCTCGGCAATCAGCAGACCGAGGAAATAAAGGTCGCGGAAGTCGGCCCGCTGCTGGTGCTGAAACTGAACGCGTTCGGCGGGCCAAGCGGACGCAAAGCGCCGAAAGACGCGCACGACATCCTGTATCTGGCGGAGAATTATCTCGGCGGCACGGCGGCGGCGATAGCGGGTTTTCAGGAGGAACGGCGTATTGGCAATCGCGGAATCAATCATGCACTAAAATGCCTCGCAAACTTTTTCTCCAGCCCGGACGCGCAAGGCCCGGTGGCTTGTGCGGCATTCCGACTGAACAATCAGCACCTTGAACCGCAAAACGCCGACACGTCATTGCAAATCCGCCAGCAATGCGTGACACTCGCGCAACAGTTGCTCGCGTAAACCATGTCGGAATAAAAACACGCCGAAAGCAACACCAATCACACCGAGGATAATACAATGTCAAAAGTTCATGTGGTCGCCCAAAGAGATTTTCTGGAATCGCTAACAATGGCTCGCCCACTGGCTGGCTTGGCCGAGTTGGTGTGGAATGGATTCGATGCTGGCTCGGCGCGGGTCGAAGTTTTTCTCGATATGAATAAAATGGATGGAATCCAAACCATCCGTGTGCGCGATTACGGCAGCGGCATCAATCACGAGCACGTTGAAAAACTGTTTGGCAGTCTTGGTGATTCGTGGAAAAAAACTAAAACCCGCCAGAATGGGCGGGCGTTGCACGGGAAGAGCGGCAAAGGCCGTTTCCGCGCTTTTGCACTCGGCAACATGGTGGATTGGGATACTACATACCGTGGCGCGGACAAAAAATCCCGCAGCTACCGTATTCGTGGTCAGGCCATATCATTGGATGATTTTGATATTTACGACCCCATCGAGGTCAAAGGCACACCCACCGGCACCGAGGTGGTCATTTCCAATCTGAAACACGATTTTGGCTCGCTGACGAATGAATCTGCGCCGCAAGAACTGGCTAAATTGTTTGCCGCCTATCTGACCGAATATCCCAATCTCACGCTGGAATATAACGGCACTCGCATTGATCCGAAGAGCGCACAATTACACAGTAGAGATTACCACCTCGGCGAGGTGGCGCTTGGCGACAACCGCACAGCAAAAGTCGATGTTTCCGTTGTGGAATGGAACATACCCACTGAGCGGACACTCCACTTGTGCGATGCCAACGGCATAGCACTTCACGAAACTCAGGCAGGGCAGCAAATACGCGCGCCCGGTTTCAATTTTACGGCTTACGTCAAATCCGATCACTTCCGCGAATTGGACAAAGCGAACCTACTCTTGCTGGATGACCTGCATCCTGACGTTGATTTGATCGTCAAAGCGGCTAAAGGCAAAATCAAGGAACACTTCCGCCGCCGCCTGCTGGAAAATCAGGGGCAAATTGTCGAACGCTGGAAGAAAGAAAAAATCTATCCATACGAAGATAAGGAGGCCATCGACCCTGTCGAAGAAGCGAAGCGGCAAGTTTTCGATATTCTCGCGGTCAATGTTGAGAGCTACCTGCCCTCATTTGAGGATGCTGATAATAAATCCAAAAAGTTCACCTTTCAGTTATTGGCCCAAGCAATCAGCGAAAACCCGGAATCAGTGCAGAAAATTATCGGGGATGTGCTGGGGTTGAAAAAAGAAGCGCAGGATGAATTGGCCGAACTGCTTCGCAGCACACCGCTGTCTTCCATCATCAGCTCGGCAAAAATCGTCGCCAACCGGCTCGATTTCCTACACGGCTTAGAAAGCCTGTTGTTCCAACCCGATAATAAAAAGCGACTGCTGGAAAGAGATCAGTTGCACAAGATTCTGGAAAACGAGGCATGGTTGTTCCATGAGGAATTCGGACTCGCCGGCAGCGAAGAGCGCTTGGAAGAGGTGTTGCAAATTCATTTGGATAAACTAGGCAAACGCGAAGACGACCCGGAACCCGTGAAACTTTCTGACGGTAAAACTGGGCGCGTGGACATGATGTTGCACAAGGTCGTCCAACCTCGACCGGGCGAATATGATTATTTGATTGTCGAATTAAAGCGCCCGACAAAGAAAATCGACGCCGAGGTGGTGACGCAGGTTAAAGCATACGCCAGTGCCGTGGCTACCGACGAAAGGTTCAGTGATGTTCCGGCGCGCTGGACGTTCATGGCGATCTCGAATGAGTTGGATGATTTTGCCAAGCGTGACGCCAACCAACGCGGGAGGCCAAAGGGTCAGGTTTATGACGACGCCGAGCTGAACATTACAGTCTGGGTGAAAACTTGGGCGGAGGTCATTAACAACGCGCGAGCACGGCTGACATTTGTAAACAAGCAGCTCGCTTATCAGGCAACCAATGACAGCGCCAAAGCCTATCTGAAAAAGACTCACGCAAAATTCATCCCCAATGCCGACGAACCGGCGGTTGATGAAAAGGCAGAAGCCGCCGAAAAGCAGGAGGTTTCAAAAGATTGATCCATGTCGGAATACTTCCATGTCGAAAAGCCGTTCCTTGACCAGCTTGCCACGCTGGGCTGGGCGGTCGTTGACCAAGGGCATGGCGTCATTCCGTCCGACCCGGCGGCGAGTTTGCGAAAAAATTTCCGCGAATGGCTGCTGCCAGAGGTGTTCCGCAGCGCGGTGCGCCAATTGAACCCGTGGCTGACCGACCGGCAACTGGACGATCTGCGCGACCAAATTCTCCGCCAGCCGAACCGCACGCTACTGGAGGCGAACGAAGAAATTCAAAAGCTGTTGTTCAAGGCGCAGGTAGATGTGAACGAGGTCACCGGCGAGAACGATCCGGTGGTGCAATTGATCGACTTCGCCCACCCGGAGCGGAACGTTTTTCACGCTATCAACCAGTTCCTCATTGATACGCCGGGCTGCGTGAAGAGCTTCATCATCCCGGACATCGTGCTGTTCGTAAACGGTATTCCGCTGGTGGTGACGGAGGCAAAGATCGGCGACGCGAACACGGCCAATCCGATGCACGCGGCGTTCGAGCAGTTGCTGCGCTACCGCAACGGGCGCAAGGAAACCTTGGCTGCCGGGTTGCGTGAAGGCGAGCCGCGACTGTTCCACACGAACCTGCTGGTTATTCGCACCTGCGGTGAGAAAGCGGAGTTCGGCACGATCACCTCCGGCCATGAGCATTTCTACGCGTGGAAGGACATCTGGCCGGAAAGCCGGGCCACGTTCACGCCGCCGCTGGGCATCGTCCGCGAGCAGGAGCGGATGATCCAAGGTTTGCTTGCGCCAGATACGCTGCTGGACGTGCTGCGGACTTGCACGGTGTTCATGGACACCGACGACGGCAAGCGGGTGAAAGTGGTCTGCCGTTACCAGCAATACCGCGCCGCCCGCCGCATCGTGGAGCGTCTGCGCAAAGGGAAAACGGCAACGGAGCGTTCGGGTGTGGTGTGGCATACGCAGGGATCAGGCAAGTCGCTCACGATGGTCTTTGTCGCCCGGATGTTACGCGCGTCAACTGACTTGGCGGATTTCAAGATCGTGCTGGTCAACGACCGCGTGGATTTAGAGGAACAGCTTTCAGCAACCGCCCGGCTCATCGGCGGCAAGGTGAACGTGATCGAAAGCACGGCGGATTTGCGCGACCACCTGCGAACCGACGCGTCGGATGTGAACATGGTCATGGTTCACAAGTTCATGGATCGCGTCGAGGAAATGCCGTTCGTATTGAAAGAGGCATTGGTGAGCTACGGTTCGCCGCCGTCAGCAGAAAGTTTTGGCGTGGTCAATCCATCGGAGCGCATCCTGTTGATGATTGATGAAGCGCACCGGACGCAAAGCTCCGACCTCGGCGACAATTTGTTTGAGGCATTCCCCAACGCAACGCGCATCGCCTTCACCGGCACGCCCCTGATCACTGAACAGCATGGCACAAAGCGGACGGTGAAGCGGTTCGGCGATTACATTGATACCTACAAGCTGATGGACGCCGTCCACGACGGAGCGACACTGCAAATTCTTTACGAAGGCCGCACGGCAGACACGGCGTTGAAGGACAAGGCGGGCTTTGACGCGAAGTTTGAGGATTTGTTCCGCCAGCGCACGGACGAGGAAATCGCGGCCATCAAAAAGAAATACGGGGCGAGCGGAGACATTCTGGAAGCCGAGAAGCGGATCGCGGCCATCGCCCGCGACCTTGTCGACCATTATATAGACAATATTCTGCCGGACGGGTTCAAGGCGCAGGTGGTCTGTCATTCCAAGCTGGCGGCAATCCGCTATCAGAAAGCCATCCGCGAAGCCTTGGTTGAACGCTTTGACCGCGAAAACCTGAAAGCCAAGCCAGACGCGGAATTGATCCGCCGCGTGGCGTTTCTCAAGGCGGTGGTGGTCGTATCATCCGACGCAACGAACGAGATCGCCGTCATCACCGAGTCCCGCAAAGAGGCGCGGCGTTGGAACGCGGTGGAGAATTTCTGCAAGCCGTTCGATTTCGACGATCCGGACAAGCAACTGACCGGCATCGCCTTTCTGATCGTGTGCGACATGTTGCTCACCGGTTTTGATGCGCCAGTGGAACAGGTGATGTATATCGACAAGCGGCTATATGAGCACAATCTGTTGCAAGCCATCGCCCGCGTAAATCGCGTGACCAAGGGCAAGCAGCGCGGCTTCGTGGTGGATTACATCGGCCTCGCCAATCATCTAGGTGAAGCGTTGTCCATCTACAGCGCAGAGGACGCGAAAGACATCCAGCAAGGGTTGAAGAATTTGCTCTCGGAAGTGCCGATTCTGGAAGAGCGTTATCAACGATTGTTGCAGCTTTTCCGGACGGCTGGCGTGGCGGAGATCGAAGCCTTTGTCACTGGCGGCCTGCCGACACCAGCAGCCGAGGTTGCCGTCGTCCACACTGCGGTTGGCGCAATGAAAGACATCAAGCGGCGCGCGGACTTTGAGGTGTATCTTAAGAAGTTCCTGCAAAGCCTCAATTTAATCCTGCCGCACGCTTCAGGACACCAATATCGCGGCCCGGCCCGGCGCTTCGGCTATCTGCTGCGCATGGTGAAGGAGCGTTACAAAGATGACTCGCTCGACATCACGGACGCAGGCGCGAAGGTGAAGGCATTGATCAACGAGCATCTAATTGACTTGGGCATCAATCCAAAGATTCCGCCGGTGGAATTACTTTCGGCTGATTTTATAGCGCAGGTAAAAAAGCACGCGGGCGGCGATCCCGAAGCCAAGGCCAGCGAAATGGAGCACGCCATACGCAAACATTGCACGGTTCACTTTGACGAAGACCCGGCGTTTTACAAAAAATTAAGCGAGAAACTGGAAAATCTCATCCAGCAGCACAAAAATAATTGGGACGCGCTTGCGGAGGGTTACGAACAGCTCCGCTTGGAAGCCGAGGCCGGACGCACCGACGTCATTGAAGGGCTGACCAAAGAGGCTACGACGTTTTACGATTATGTAGTGCAACTTGGCTTCGACGGTGGCGAAGTTCCACTTGAATATCGGCCACGGTTGAGGCAATTGATGTCCAAGATCGTCGAGGTTTTACAAGCGACGATTGGGATTATTGATTTTTGGGGAAAGCCGATTGAAGTAAAAAAGTTACGCGCCAATGTCACCAATGAAATCCTATATTCGGATATTCCGCAACTGACCGAGCACCATGAGCGGCTTGCTGTAGAGATTGTGAAGCTCGCCGAAAGGCGTAATGAAGACCTGACGAAATGAAGTTGGCCGAAGACATAACCTACGATATTGTTCGCACGCGCCGCCGGACGGCGGATGTGGTCATCGAGCGCGATGGCCGGGTGCTGGTGCGCGCTCCCAAGTCGGTGGCGAACAAACGCATCAAGGACATTATTGAACGGAAGCGCGTCTGGATTTACAAAAATCTGGCCGAATGGCGTGATCTTAACGCCACCCGTGTGCTGCGGGAATATCGTAACGGCGAAGGTTTTCTTTATCTTGGGCGTAGCTATCGCCTGCTGCTCGTCGCCAATCAGGAAGAGCCATTGTGGTTGAAGGCCGGACGGTTCTGCCTGCGCCGCGACTTGGTTGACCGGGGCGGGATTCGGGCAGCACAAGCAGTCTTTCGTGACTACTACATTTCGCAAGGCCGGGAGCGCATCGCCAAGCGGGTAAATTATTTCGCGCCTAAAGTTGGTGTTGCCGCCAATAAAATTGATGTTCGTGAACTAGGCCATCGCTGGGCGTCGTGTTCACCGAAAGGCAACTTGGCATTCCACTGGAAGTGCATGATGGCCCCGCCAACCATCATTGATTACATCATTGTCCATGAGTTGTGCCATTTTCATTACCTAGATCACACGGTGGCTTTCTGGAATGAAGTGGACAAGGTCATGTCCAATTACGGCGAACGTAAGGCTTGGCTTAAAATAAACGGTGCGGCGATGGATGTGTGACCTTTCATGGGGTTTTAACGCCCCGCCGCCAGCCGTTTCCAATGCTGCCAGATGAAGACCATCGAATGCGTATCCAGCTTGCAATATTGCAAGAGCAGGCGTTTCCATTTCTCCTTGGTTTCGGCGTCCTCCTTTTCCAATCCGTAAACCATCGCCTCGTAAGCGCGAATCGCACCTGTGCCTTCCGCGACGGCCACCGGCGACCCGCCGATTTCCAGCGGTGGCAATGTCTTGTAGGGACTCAAAACTTCACCACCCTCCTGCTTGACGTATTCCGGGTATTGGGCGCGCAATTGGGGGCTTTTTTTCCACAGGGCATCGCATACTATTTTGATTGAGGTGCGGCCTTTCATCAGCGGGTGGAAATAATTTTTCACCGTCAATCGGTTCATGTCCACCAGCCGTTCGGAATTTCCACTCCCGTCGCGGATCACGCTATTCAACCATTTTTTAAGCACCGGATTATTGTAATCCCGTTCGCCCATCTGCGTCAGGATCGCATTCAAAATGGT